>ERZ772886.1536-NODE-1536-length-20524-cov-6.306659_pt1 | contig 20524 bp, 18 predicted proteins | sample MGYA00512128_ERZ772886 | MGnify/ENA primary metagenome ERZ772886 (study PRJEB29015, sample SAMEA2737698) | human gut metagenome | biome: human gut; feature: human-associated habitat; material: faeces | place: China | collected 2012 ... | reverse complement strand
CCACCACGTCGCCGGAGCGCACGTCCAGGTCGATGCCGCCGCAGGTGCCCACCCGCAGAAACGTGTCCGCGCCGATGTTGTGCAGCTCCTCCATGGCGATGGAGGCGGAAGGCCCGCCGATGCCGGTGGAACAGACGGACACCTTCTCCCCCAGCAGCGTGCCGGTATAGACAGTGTACTCCCGGTTCTGCGCCACGAAACGGGCGTCGTCGAACAGTGCGGCGATCTTCTCGCAGCGGCCCGGATCGCCGGGCAGGATCACATAGCGGCCCACGTCGCCCTCCACACAGTGGATGTGATATTGCTTTTCCAGATTTTGCATGGTCTGACCTCCCAGTATACGCGCAGTTGATTCTGCGCGGTAAAATACGTTTTGTATTTCCCGCCGTCTCAGGGGCAGGAACACACCGGCATATGTTTGAATAATAATTATAACGTATTCCGCCGCAAAACGCAACGTTGTTTCCTCAAAAGCCAGAAATTGCATGATACGCCAGAGATCTGCACGGCTACGATGGCCGCCGCAGGCAGATACTAACTGCGGCGCAGCGCGCACAACCAGGAAAGGAGAATTTCTTCATCATGAAGCAGCTTTCTGCGATTTTTCTGGTGCTGGCCATGGTGCTGGCACTGACGGCCTGCGGCAAGGACGATGACCGGAACAACGGCGGCAGTCCCAACCGCCCCGATACCAACCAGAGCCAGAACGCCCCGCAGGATAACGGCAGCGGCGGCAGCTGGCAGAACGGCACCGACACGCCCACCCAGCCCGGCGCCGGAGAAAACCGGCGAAATGGGGAGGATACGCTGCCCGGCACGCAGGCGGAGGGACGTATGCGCCGCGGCGCGGAGCGCACCGCCACCTTCCGCCAGATGCTGGAAAACGGCTATGTCCACGACAGCGACGGCTTCCTCAACGACGGCGAAAACACCAGCTGGTAACATTTTTCGCAAAAACAGCGGCAGTTTCCGCAAAAAATGCAGATGGGCGCAGGGAAAACACATTTTTCGCCCTGTGCCCACTTGCATTTTTGAAAAAATGGGCTATGATATGGGGGAAAGAATATGTGCCGCCGCGGGCGGCAGAGAAAAGAAGGGTTTACTATGACAAAAATTGACATCGTATCCGGCTTTCTGGGCGCCGGCAAGACCACGCTCATCAAGAAGCTGCTGGCAGAGGCGTTTCAGGGTGAGAAGCTGGTGCTCATCGAAAACGAGTTCGGCGAGATCAGCATCGACGGCGGCTTCCTGAAGGAGTCCGGCGTCCAGATCAGCGAGATGTCCTCCGGCTGTATCTGCTGCTCTCTGGTAGGCGACTTCAACAAGGCGCTGAAGGATGTACATCAGCAGTTCGCCCCCGACCGCATTCTTATCGAGCCGTCCGGCGTGGGCAAGCTCAGCGACGTGATCGTGGCGGTGGAGAACACTGTCAAGGACGTGCCGGACATGAAGCTCAACAGCTTCGTCACCGTGGCCGACGCCACCAAGGTGAAGGTCTATATGAAGAACTTCGGCGAGTTCTACAACAACCAGATCGAGTCCGCCGGCACCATCATCCTCTCCCGCACCCAGAAGCTGACCCAGGAGAAGCTGGAAGCCGCCGTGGCCCTGCTGCGGGAAAAGAATCCCAACGCCGCCATCCTCACCACCCCCTGGGACGAGCTGGACGGCAAGACCATCCTCAGCGCCATTGAGAAGGTGTCGCTGGCCGATGAGCTGCTGGCGCGCATGCAGGCCGAGCACGCGGCGGACGAGGCGGAGCACCACCATCATCACGACCACGACGAGGACGATGACCATGAGCACTGCTGCCACCATGACCACGAGGAGCATGACCACTGCCATCATGACCATGACGAGGACGAGCATTGCCACCATCACGAGCATGACCACGAGGATCACGACGAGCATGAGCATCACCATCACCACCACGACGGCGAGGAGTGTGACGATCCCCACTGCGGCTGCCACCATCACCATCATCACGCCGACGAGGTGTTCACCAGCTGGGGCGTGGAGACGGTGAAGGTATTCACCGAGAGCGAGCTGGAGACCATCCTCACCGCGCTGGACAGCGGCGACTACGGCGCGATCCTCCGCGCCAAGGGCATCGTCCACAGCGAGGACGGAAAGTGGCTGCACTTCGACTTCGTGCCGGAGGAGCACCAGGTACGCTTCGGCGCCGCCGACTACACCGGCCGTCTGTGCGTCATCGGCTCCCAGCTGAAGGAGGACAAGCTGGCTGAGCTGTTCGGCCTGTAATTTACGCGAGGTACACCGTATGGATATTCCTGTTTATCTCATCGCCGGTTTCCTGGATGCCGGCAAGACCAGCTTCATCAACGGCATCCTGCAGGACGGCTTTGCCGCTGAGGACCGGACGCTGCTGCTGTGCTGCGAGGAGGGCGAGACGGCCTACGACCCCAAGGTGCTGGGCAACGTGTTCACCTACACCATCGACGAGCCGGAGCAGATGACGCCGGAGCTTTTCAAGAAGCTGGAAAAGCAGTACCGTCCCAAGCAGGTCATCATCGAGTACAATGGTATGTGGCAGATCGAGCCGCTGTACCGGGAGGGTCTGCCCGCCAACTGGATCCTGTATCAGATCATGTGCCTGGTGGACGCCAACACCTTTGAGCCGTATGTGCGGAACATGGGCCAGCTGATGATGGAGAAGATCTCCAACGCGGACCTGCTGATCTTCAACCGCTGCAATGAGCAGCTCCGCGCCCAGCTCCGCAGCCGCAACCTGCGGATGGTGAACCGCCGTGCCGACATCTATCTGGAGAACACCGACGGCACCAGCGAGGAGTATGTGACGCCGGAGATGTCCCCCTTCGACCTGTCCGGCGGCAAGCTGGAGGTGCCCGACGACGACTACGGCATCTGGTATGTGGATATGATGGACAACCCCGACCGCTATCAGGGCGTGGAGGTGTCCTTCAAGGCCATCATGTGCCACTCCAAGAAATTTAAGGGCGTCCACTGCCCGGGCCGGTTCGCCATGGTCTGCTGCGACAAGGACATGCAGTTCCTGGCGCTGGTATGTCGCGGCGAGGGGCTGGAAAACTTCAGGGACAAGGAGTGGGTGAAGATCCACGCCACCGTGAAGAAGGAGAAGTGCGACGCCTATCAGGGCGACGGCCCTGTGCTGTACGTCAGCAGCATCGCCGCCACCACCAAGCCCGCCAACGAGATGGTGTCCTTCTGATAACAAATCGTATTATCAAAGAAAAAGATGACGTTCTGTACTCACAGAACGTCATCTTTTTCGTCTTGCAGCGTGTATAACGTGATGCGGCTGGCATCGGTGTCCCGCAGCGCGATCACGGTGTCCAGCACCTGATAGGCGGTGATCCCGCCGAAGGGCGGGGTGTGCAGCGCGGTGACCTGCTGCCCGGGGAGAAAGCCCAGATCCTCCATACGGCGGGCCTTCCGGGGCGGGAAGTCCAGCGCGGCTACGCGGCCGCTTTCGCCAGGAGGCAGCTGCGCCAACGTATACGTCATGTGTCATATCCCCCTTACGCCCCAGCCTATGCCGCCGGTCACTTCAGGGTGATGCTGTTGTGGAGAACGGTGGCGCTGTATAAAAACAGCACATCGGCATCGTCGGGAAACTCCACAACGCGTCCCAGCCGGTCGGAGGCCAGATAACGAATATCCACGGCGTACACCGTGCGATAGCTCTCCGCCAGCAGCGGGATGATGCTGCTGCCGAAGGAATCCCGGAACACCACCAGCGTCCTGTCACACAGGGCGTCGGGGTTGTCGATACGCAGCAGGGAGCGGCTGCCGGACAGGAACAGGTCGTAGGGCGCGTCCTGCGCGGCGGCAAAATCGTACACGCCGCCGTCGGTGTCCGTCTCGTAGTTATGGACGGTGCAGCTCTCCAGCGTGGGGGAGGTCAGATAGGACAGCGTATCCGGCTCCAGCGGCTCCTCGGTCTTTCCCCAGTAGCCGCCGTGAAACGCCCCCTCCAGCGCGCACAGCGTCTCGTCCCGCGTGCCGGACACCGGCGCACCCATGGCGGTCAGCAGTGCGTTCGCCGTGGGGCGCAGCTGCTCCTGCCGCCAGTGGGGGTCGGTGCGGTAGTAGTCCGTCAGCGTCAGGCCGGAGGCGATGTCCACCGGCGTCAGGAAGTCCAGCGCGGCGCAGAGATAGTCCGCCGTCTCCGCCGCGCCGGCGGGGACGTAGCCCTCCGGCGGCACGGTGAACTGCGCCTTGTCCGGCACCACCGCCAGATAGACGGTGCGTCCGGTGAAGTACAGGTCGTACAGATGCCGGAAGCGATAGGCGGCGCGGTCCAGCGAATCCGCATCGAAGGGAGCATCCGTCTTGGCGGCGTAGCCCTCATAGACGTACACCGTGTCGGCGGGCGTGGAGGGCTGCGACGTATGGGTGGAGAGCTTTGCCGCACCCAGCACCAGCGCCGCCGCCATCAGCAGGAACGCGCCCCGCTGCACCATCCTCCGTGTCACAGAATGGCCTCGTCGTAGGTGGCGCTGACGCCGTAGATGCCGTTCAGGTGGGTCATGAAGGTATCCACCAGCTCATTCGCACCGAAGACGGTGACCACATACTCGCCCACCTCGGCCACGACCAGCTTGTCGGGGAAGCCGCACATCCACTGGCGGTGCATGATGTTGTCACGCAGCTGCTGTGCCAGCTCAGCGGTGTCGCCGGTGGCGTGGTAGGCGGCGGCGGTGAAGGTGTTGGCGTTCATCATGTGGACAAGGGACGCGGCCTCATCCACCGCAGCGGTCTCCGGCAGGCCCAGCTCGCTGTCCACCAGCGCACGGTCCTTCAGGTCGAAGACGCCGGGAGCGTCCTCGCGGGCGTTGGTCTCGGAGAAATCGCCGCCGGCAACGGCAAACTTCTCGTCCTCACCGTAGGTGTTCCATACCGTCTCCAGTATGTTCAGGGCGCTGGTGGGCGCTGCGGGCTTGTCGCCGCTGGCGTTATTCTTATCGCCGCAGGCGGCCAGACTTAGCAGCAGCAAGGCAGAAAGCATCATGGATACGAACTTTTTCATGGAAATATCCTCCAAATTTTCAGTGTTTCCGCGCAGGGAAAAGAAAGCGCGGCTGTGGATAGGACGCAGCCGCGCTTTCTTTTGTTCCCGACGGGCGGGTCTTTTCCGTCCATACGTCGTTGCGCTCGCTTGCCATACACAAAGTATTGCCTGCGCTCCCGCGCCTCGTCTGAACGAAAAATCCCTCGCCCGTTAAGCATTACAACCAACTTTGGTCAAACCCGTAGGGCAGCAGCTCCTTCAGGGCGAACTTCCTGCTCTCGCCCTTCTTATTCAGGCAGATGACGGTGAGATCGGGGGCGAACTCCATCATCACCTGGCGGCAGGTGCCGCAGGGTACGCAGTAGTCGTCGCTGCGTCCGGCGATGACGATGGTGTCAAAGTCGCGGTGCCCCTCGCTGACAGCCTTGAAGATGGCGGTGCGCTCGGCGCAGATGGTGGCGCCGTAGGCGGCGTTTTCGATGTTGCAGCCGGTGAACACCGTGCCGTCCCTGCACAGCAGGGCGGCGCCCACGGGGAAATGGGAATAGGGGACATAGGCCATATCCAGCATGTCGATGGCCTTCTGGCAAAGCGCCTGTTCGGTCATGGATGGTTCCTCCTTAGTATGGTGTATTCGGATAATTTAATTCAACTCAGCTCCGCCTGCCCGGTGTAGAGCTGGTAGTACTTGCCGTGCTGCGCCAGCAGCTGCTCGTGATCGCCGCGCTCGATGATGCGGCCCCGCTCCAGCACCAGAATGGCCTGGCTGTTGCGGACGGTGGACAGACGGTGGGCGATGACGAACACCGTGCGTCCCTCCATCAGGGAGTCCATGCCCCGCTCGATCAGGGTCTCGGTACGGGTATCGATGGAGCTGGTGGCCTCGTCCAGAATGAGTACCGGCGGGTCGGACACGGCGGCCCGTGCGATGTTCAGCAGCTGGCGCTCGCCCTGACTGAGGCTGCCGCCGTCGCCGGTGATGACGGTGTCGTAGCCCTGGGGCAGGTGGCGGATGAAGCTGTCGGCGTTGGCCAGCTTCGCTGCGGCGCGGATCTCCTCATCCGTGGCGTCCAGCTTGCCGTAGCGGATGTTGTCGGCCACGGTGCCGGTGAACAGATGGGTATCCTGCAGCACAATGCCCAGCGAGCGGCGCAGGGAATCCTTGGCGATGTCCTTCACGTCGATGCCGTCGTAGGTGATAATACCCTGCTGCACGTCGTAGAAGCGGTTGATGAGGTTGGTGATGGTGGTCTTGCCCGCACCGGTAGAGCCCACAAAGGCGATCTTCTGCCCGGGCTCGGCGAACAGGGACACATCGTTGAGCACCGTCTTTTCCCCGTCGTAGGAGAAGGTCACGTGGTCAAAGCGCACGTCGCCCCGCAGCTCCACCAGCGTGCCGTCCGGCTTTTTCCAGGCCCAGTGGCCGGTGCGCCGCTTCGTCTCCGTCAGGGTATCGCCGTTTTTCTCCACGCGGACGATGACGGTCTTGCCCTCATCGGTCTCGGGCTGTTCGTCCATGACGGCGAAGATGCGCTCGGCGCCGGCCGCCGCGGCCAGCAGGGTGTTGATCTGCTGGCTGATCTGACCCACGGGCTGACTCACCTGCTTGACGTACAGCAGGTACGCGCCCAGAGAGCCGATGTCAAATACGCCGCCGATGGCCAGCAGGCCGCCCACGCAGCAGGTGACGGCGTAGTTGATCTTGCTGAGGTTGCCCATGGCGGGCATCATCATGCCGGCATAGGCCTGGGCAGCGGTGGCGGCGTCGCGGTAGTCGCCGTTGAGGCCGGTGAAACGCTCCACGGCCTGGCCCTCGTGGTTGAATACCTTGATGACCTTCTGGCCTTCGATCATCTCCTCGATATAGCCGTTCAGCGCGCCCAGCGCCGCCTGCTGCCGCTGGAAATTGGCACGGCTGCGGCCGCCGATGACCTTCACCACCAGCCCCATCAGGCCCAGGAACAGGAAAGTGATCAGCGTCAGCCACGGGTTCAGCACGATCATCATCACCACGGTGCCCACAAAGGTCAGCACGTTGGAGATGATGCTGGCGAAGCTGCTGTTCAGCATCTCCGACACGGTGTCGATGTCGTTGGTGAAGCGGCTCATCAGGTCGCCGGACTGGTGGCGGTCATAGTAGCTGACGGGCAGCTGCTGCAGCCTGTTGAACAGGTCCTGCCGCAGGGCGGCCACCGTGTGCTGTGCCACGTGGACCATGATGCGGGCGTAGGCAAAGGAGCACAGTGAGCTCAGGAGATACATCCCGCCCATCACCAGCAGCATTTTGAAAAGTCCCGGGAAATCGCCGGGGATGATATAGTCGTTGAGCAGCGGCTTCAGCAGGTAGCTGGTGGCCACGCTGGCGGCGGAGCTGATGAGAAGGCATATCGCCACCAGCACCAGCGATCCCTTATACTTGCCCACGTAGCCCATGAGCTTTTTGAAGGTGCCCTTCATGTCCTTGGGCCGCTGATAGCCGTGATTGCGGCCATGGCCTCCGCCTGTGCGTTTCGTCTCAGCCATCGATGCTCACCCCTTCCTGCTGGGATTCATAGACCTCGCGGTAGATCTCGCAGCTGTCCATCAGCTGCTCATGGGTGCCCTGTCCCACCACGCGGCCATCGTCCAGCACCAGGATCATATCCGCGTCCATGACGGAGGTGATGCGCTGAGCGATGATGAGCTTGGTAGCGCCGGGCAGCGCCGTTTTCAGAGCGCCGCGGATCTTGGCGTCGGTGGCGGTGTCCACCGCGCTGGTAGAGTCGTCCAGGATCAGTACCTTGGGCTGCCGCAGAATGGCCCGGGCGATGCACAGGCGCTGCTTCTGGCCGCCGGAGACGTTGGTGCCGCCCTGCTCGATATAGGTGTCGTAGCCGTCGGGCATCCGCTGAATGAATTCGTCGGCGCAGGCCATGCGGCAGGCCTCCTCGATCTCCTGATCGGTGGCGTCCTCACGGCCCCAGCGCAGGTTCTCCCGAATGGTACCGGAGAACAGGGTGTTCTTCTGCAGCACCATGGCGCAGCCGTCGCGCAGCGCCTCCATGGTGTACTCCCTGACGTTGCGGCCGCCCACGGAGACGGCGCCCTCATTCACCTCGTACAGACGGGGGATCATGCTGACCAGCGTAGTCTTAGCGCTGCCGGTGCCGCCCAGAATGCCCACAGTCATACCGCTTTCGATGTGCAGGTCGATGTCCGTCAGGTTCCAGCTCTCCGCCGTGGGGTGATACTTGAAATACACGTGATCGAACCGGATATCGCCGTTGTCCACAGTCAATGCGGCATCGGCCTGGGCATCGGTGATCTGGGGCTGTTCGTCCAGCACCTCCACGATGCGCCTGCCGCAGGCGATGGCACGGGTCAGGAACATCAGCACCATGGACACCATCATCAGGGACATCAGGATCTCGCTGGAATAGGTGAAGAACGCCATCAGGTCGCCGGAGAGCAGGGTACCCTCCGCCACGTCGTGACCGCCCAGCCACATCAGCGCCACCGTGGTGCCGCCCATGATCATGATTATGATGGGCATGAACATCACCACGAACCCAAAGGCCCTCTCCGCCGTGTCGCGGAGCTTATTGCTGCGGCTCTGGAATTTTTGCTCCTCCCGCTCCTCGCGGACGAAGGATTTCACCACGCGGACGGCGTTCAGATTCTCCTGCACCACCAGGTTCAGATCATCGGTGGCGTTCTGCAGCGCCGTGAAAAACGGCCCTACGTAGCGGATGACGATGACCACCGCGAGGATCAGCAGCGGCACTGCCACCAGGAACACCTGGCTCAGGTCCAGACTGATCTGCATGGCCTTTATCAGCGCCGTCACCAGCATCACCGGCGCACGCACACACATGCGCATGCCCATGAACATGGTCATCTGCACCGATGACACGTCGTTGGTCAGGCGGGTGATAAGGCTGGCAGTGGAGAAGCGCTCGATGTTGGCGAAGGAGAAGCGCTGCACCTGCTCATACTCCGCCTGCCGCAGGTTGGCGCCGAAGCCCATGGCCGCCTTGGCGGCCAGCGCCGCCGCACCCACGCCGCACAGCAGCGCCGCCATGGCCATCAGGAACATTTTCAGGCCCGTCAGCAAAATGTAGCTGCGGTCGCCGTTGGCGATGCCCACGTCCACGATCTCACTCATGGCCTGGGGCAGCTCCAGCTCCAGCACAGACTCACCCACCGAGCACAATACGCCCAGCAGGATATACAGCCCATAGCCCCTTGTATACGGGGCAAGCTTTTTCAGCATACTTCGTCCTCCTCCGAGAGATTTTTCGCCACCCGTGTCAGAAGCGACGCCAGCTGCCGGATCTCCTCCGGCGACAGCCCCTTCTCCAGACGGTCGTTGACCTCCCTGGCGATGGCGATGAATTTGTCATAAAACTGCATGCCCTGCTCCGTCAGAGCCAAGATGCGGCAGCGGCCGTCGGATTTGCTGGCGGTGCGCCGCAGCATGCCCTTCTCCTCCAGCCGGTCCACAATGCCGTTGACGGTACTGGGCTTCACCATCAGGTGCCGCTCCAGCTGCTTCTGGTTTACCGGTCCCTCCGTCTCGTGGAGGTAGATCAGCGTCCTGCACTGCATGGGCGATACGTCGTACTGCCGCAGCCGCCGGTCCATCAGCTTATGCGCCTGATGGTCGCAGTATCCAAACAGAGGGCCGAAATGCTCGGGCCTCTCTGTGATGCACTCCAACATAATGTGTCTCCCTTCTGTTTAGTTTGCACGCAAATTATTAGCGCGCTAAATACTATCACGATGTCCCCCCCATGTCAAGCGAAGTTCTGGGCCGGCTTGTGAACAATTTGTGAATCTTCTCACAAAGCCGTTGACTTTCCGGAATGCCGTGTTATGATAGCATCAGAAAGCAAGTAAGTGACATTGTTATTCTCTCTCCTTTACCAAAAAGCAGTCGCGCACCTTCGGGTGCGCGGCTGCTTTTTTATGACATGTTCCGCAGTATCCCCGATTTTCGGAAAGGAAGAATGTGTGCAAGAAACCCATCAGGGGTGTCCTGCACGTTCAACTCCCGCCGCAGCGGCTGAAAGTAAAACCTCCTTCGGGCGGTTTTATTTTTCTGCGTTTGCCGGAAACCGGCAAACGCAGCCGCGCACCTTCGGGTGCGCGACTGCGTTTTCTATGGCGTGCCCCGTCGTCATGCCCTGCACCTGCCGCCCCGCCGCCGCATAGGATGGCCGGAAGCAGCCTGCAGAAGGAGGAGACAGTCAATGGAGCAGTACACAGCGGCGCTGGCGGGCAACCCCAACGTGGGAAAATCCACGGTGTTCAACACCCTGACGGGCATGCGCCAGCACACAGGCAACTGGCCCGGGAAAACGGTGGCGGTAGCGGAGGGCGCCTACACGTGGCAGGGCGCGGCCTTCCGGCTCATCGACCTGCCTGGGACCTACTCCCTGCGGGCAGACTCGCCGGAGGAGCAGATCGCCCGGGACTTCATCTGCGGCGGCGGTGCCGATGTCACCGTGCTGGTGGCGGACGCCACCTGTCTCCGGCGAAATCTGCATCTGGCGGTGCAGCTGCGCTGCCGCACGCCGCGGCTGGTAGTGTGCGTGAATCTGATGGACGAGGCCCGCCGCAAGGGCGTCGCCGTGGACGTGGACGCCCTGTCCCGCGGGCTGGACGCACCGGTGGTGACGGCGACGGCACGGAGCGGGCAGGGGCTGGACGATCTGCGCACGGCGGTGCTGGACATGGCGCGGCGGGAGCCGTGGGAGGACACGTGGCCGCCGCTGGACGGAGACGACAGCGCCGCCGTGGCCCGCCGGGCATCGGCCATCGCTGATGCCTGTCTCTCCCGCCGCCCCGAGGAGGTCCACACCCGTGACCGGCGGCTGGACCGCGTGCTCACCGGCTGGGGCGGCGTGCCGGTGATGCTGCTGCTGTTGGGTGCGGTGCTGTGGCTCACCATCTGGGGCGCCAACCGGCCCTCGGAGCTGCTGAGCCGGTGGCTCATGGCGGCGCAGGAGCCGCTGCGTGCCCTGCTGGGCGGCGCGCCATGGTGGCTGCGGGAATCGCTGGTGGACGGGGTATACCGCACGGCGGCCTGGGTGGTGGCGGTGATGCTGCCGCCCATGGCCATCTTCTTCCCGCTGTTCACCCTGCTGGAAGACGCGGGGTATCTGCCGCGGGTGGCCTTTCTCATGGACCGGTGCTTCCGCGCCGCCGGCGGCAGCGGCCGTCAGAGCCTCACCATGTGCATGGGGCTGGGGTGCAACGCCTGCGGCGTCACGGGCTGCCGCATCATCGACAGTCCGCGGGAACGGCTGGTAGCCATCCTCACCAATGCCTTCATTCCCTGCAATGGCCGGTTCCCCACGCTGATCGTCCTCATCAGTCTGTTCTTTCCGGGCGGCGCGGCTGGGGCGGGACGCTCTCTGTCGGCCGCTGCCATGCTGCTGGGGTGCCTGCTGTTTGCCGCGGCCATGACGCTGCTGGCCTCCCGCCTGCTGACGGCCACGGTGCTGCGGGGCCAGCTGTCCGCCTTCACGCTGGAGCTTCCGCCCTACCGCATGCCCCAGGTGGGGCAGGTGCTGGTGCGGTCGCTGCTGGACCGGACGCTGTTCGTGCTGGGCCGTGCCGTAACGGTAGCGGCCCCTGCGGGACTTGTGATCTGGGTGCTGGGCCGCGTGCCAGCGGGCAGCGGCACACTGCTGACGGCGCTGGCCGGCGCACTGGACGGCCCCGGGCGGCTGATGGGACTGGACGGCATGGTGCTGCTGGCGTTTCTGCTGGGCTTTCCTGCCAATGAGATCGTGCTGCCGGTGCTGCTGATGGGCTATCTGCGGTTAGGGAGCCTGACGTCAGCGGGGCTGACGGAGCTGGGTCCCGTTCTCGCCGCCCACGGCTGGACGGCGGAGACGGCGTTGTGTATGCTGGTGCTGTGCCTGCTGCACTTCCCCTGCGGTACCACGTGCCTCACCATCCTCCGCGAGACGGGCAGTGCCCGCTGGACGGCGCTGGCGGCGGCGCTGCCCACAGCCATGGGTATGGCGCTGTGCATGCTCATCCACGGCGCGGTGACGCTGCTGGGATAGCTCCTCGACAAAAAACAGTTGCCAAGCGGCAACTTTTGTAGTAAAATAAGCGGGTGAACTTGTCCTCCGCCGATAGCTGCGGGGCCGGTCTCGCGCAATGGATACCCACGAATCATGTCAGGCGGGGAACCGAGCAGCATTAAGAGGGATCATCCATGTGCCGCGGGGAAGCCGGCTTCGCGGCTATGGGCGGAGGACGTTCTATTTTTGTTATGACAGGAGGTGTGTCCGTGTACCAGGCACTGTACCGTAAATACCGTCCCAGGACCTTTTCCGAGGTGGTGGGCCAGTCCCATATCACCGACACCCTCCAGCGTCAGGTGGCGGAGGGCCGCGTGGGCCACGCCTACCTGTTCACCGGCACCCGCGGCACCGGCAAGACCACCTGCGCCCGCATCCTGGCCAAGGCGGTGAACTGTCAGCACCCCGTGGACGGCGCCCCCTGCTGCCGGTGCGACAGCTGCCGCGGCATCGATGCAGGCACCCTGCTGGACGTGACGGAGCTGGACGCCGCCTCCAACGGCAGCGTCAACGACGCCCGCACCCTGCGGGAGGAGGCGGTGTATCCCCCCTCCGTGCTGAAAAAACGGGTGTACATCATCGACGAGGTCCACATGCTCTCGCGGGACGCCTTCAATGCCCTGCTGAAGATCATGGAGGAACCGCCGGAGCACCTGCTGTTCATTCTGGCCACCACGGAGCTGCACAAGGTCCCCGCCACCATCCTGTCCCGCTGCCAGCGGTTCTCCTTCAAGCGCATCCTGCCCCGTGACGCGGAGCAGCAGCTTTTGAAGATCGCGGCGGCAGAGGACATCGCCCTGACATCCGACGGTGCGGAGATCCTGGCCCGCATGGCCAACGGCGCTCTCCGCGACGCCCTGAGTTTGCTGGACCAGTGCCGTGCGGCGGACGGCGACATTGACAGCCGCACCGTGCTGGACACGCTGGGTCTGGCGGGCAGCACCCAGACGCTGCAATTGATGCGCTGCCTGCTGGCGCGGAACGCCGCCGATGCACTGGCCCTGTTTGACCAGCTGTACCGCAGCGGCAAGGATGTGGCCGCTCTGCTGGGTGAGCTCAGTGACCTCTCCCGTGATATGACGGTGCTGAAAGCCGCGCCGGAGGGCGGTGCGGCGCTGCTGTCCGGTGTCTACGACCGCAAGACCCTGACCGAGCTGGGCCGCGACCTGCCCATGAGCCGGTTTTTGTACATGGCAGACACGCTGCAAAGCTGCTGCGCCGCCCTGGCGGACAGCATCCGCCCCCGCACGGCGGCGGAGCTGTGCCTGCTGCGTCTGTGCGACGAGAGCCTGTCCGGCGACCTCACCGCCTTCGACCGGCGGCTGGCCTGTCTGGAGCAGGCGGTGCAGCAGGGCGCCATCGCCCCCCAGCGCCCCTCCCCGCGGCAGGAAGCGTCGGTACGTCCGGCTCCTGCGCCGCGTCCGGCCTGTCAGCCGCCGGTGATGGAGCAGCCGCCCCTGCCGGAGGAACCGCCTCTGCCGGAGGAACCGCCCCTGCCGGAGCAGGCGGTGCGGGACTTCGGCCTGCAGGAGGAGCCGCCGGTACGTCCCAGTCGCCGGAACGATCCGCCTGCCCCCGCTGTCCCTGCGGCAGCGGGAGACGCCAGCGTGTGGCAGCGTCTGCTGGACCAGTACAAGGGCCGTCTGCCGGTGAATGCGCGGGTCATGCTGAGCATGGCCTCCGGCGTGCTGGACGGCGACTGCCTCACCGTGCTGTGCCGCGACGACTTCACCCAGAAGCAGCTGGACAAGCCGGAGATCCTCACCGTCCTGCGGGACGTTACCGCCGCCGAGCTGGGCCGCGATATCCGCGTGATGCTGGCGGTGGGCAAGGCCCCTCCCGCATCCGGACGCAGCGTACCCCCTCCCCCGCCATCGCGGCAGGCCCCGCAGCCCGTGCCGCAGGCAGCGGCCCCGGCGCCGCCCGCCAGCGATCCCCCACCATGGGAGCCTCCCGCCTCCACCGGCGGCGACCGGCTGGACGAGCTGGCTCAGAACGGGCGGCAGCTGGACAACTTCAAGATCAAATAAACTGATGTTACAAAGGAGAATAACGACATGGCAAAGGGTTATAGCGCCCGCAAGGGCTTTTCCGGCGGTGCCGGCATGATGCAGCAGCAGGCGCAGATGCAGCAGAAGCTGATGAAGATGCAGCAGGAGATGAGCAAAGCCCAGGAGGAGGTGGAGAACAGCTCCTTTACCGCCTCCGTAGGCGGCGGCGCCGTGACTGCCGCAGTCTCCGGCAAGAAGGAGCTCACCGCTCTGACCATCAAGCCCGATGTGGTGGACCCCGAGGATGTGGAGATGCTGCAGGATCTGGTCATTTCCGCCGTCAACGAGGCCCTGCGTCAGGCGGAGGAGGCCATGAGCTCCTCCATGAACGCCCTCACCGGCGGCCTGAACATCCCCGGTCTGGGCCTGTAAAAAGCATAAAAAAGCAGCCCCGAAGCACCGCTTCGGGGCTGCTTTTTTATGCCTTGGCATCGGCGAAGTACGTCACCAGCAGATCCGTCACCATGCCGTAGCTGCGGATGCCGCTGGCGTCGCCGTTGGTCTTGAGGAACGCGTCGTACACGCTCTCCGACGCCTGGGACACCGGCCCCCGGAACGCCGCCCAGTAGGTGTTGTCCGCCCGCAGGTCTGCGATCACCGTCTCCGGCAGGGTCTCGCGGATGGCGCGGCTCCGGTCGGGGTCCGCGCGGTACAGGGCATTGGAGAGATAGACGTATCCCTCCAGCCAGCCGGAGTAGCGGTACACCGGCTCGGCGCATCTCGTGGCCGCCAGAATGCCGATGAAATTGCACTCCTGCTCGGAGATAACGCCCCGCTGGTGGGCCATCTCGTGGCACACCGTGGACGGCAGCCACGCCACAGGGCTGTCCATGTTCACATTGGCCTCGCCGGTAAAGGGGAAATAGAAGCCGGTGAACCGCAGCACGCTGAGGGCGTTGGAGCAGGCGAAGGGCTTGACGCCGCCGGTCTCCACCCGCAGGAACGGGAACTCGTCGTACACCCCGTCGTAGGCATCGCCCGCCGCGGCCAGAATGACCTTTCGGTCGGCGGCGCAGACGCCGCTGTCGTTCCGCGGCACACCGTCCGCCGCCGCAGTAAGCTCTGATGCAAAGTACCGTGTCACCTGCTCCAGCTCCTCCACTGACACGGGCTGGGCCACGATGCCGCTCCTGTCCTGAAAGCTGTCGGTGCTGTACGCCGTGCCCCACAGGAGGCAGAAGCCGCCGTACACCGTCAACATCAGGCAGGCGGCGGTCAACACGAAATCCGCCAGCACCGCGCGCCGCCGCGGCCCCGCGATGAGCCGCCGCACCGTGCAGGCCAGCCAGATGATGCCCGCCCAGATCGCCGTCAATATCAGCACCTCGCCCACGGAGCCGTCGAACCCGTCGCACAGGCGGGCCACCTGCCGCATGGCGGGGAAAATGACGCTGCCGCACAGCCGGTTCATGGCGGTGCGGTCAGTGCGCAGGGCGAAATAGGCGGCGAAAAACAGAGCCAGCGCCGTTAGCCACCATAGCAGTTGGCGGCGCTGCCGCAGATACGTCCTCACAGGGGCAGCGGACGGCCGGTGAAGCTCATGACGCAGTGGGACTGCACGATGACCTTGCCGTTCTCGTCCGTGACCTCCGCCGAGCAGAAGGCCAGCTTGCCGCCCAGACGGTCCACCTTCCCCACAGCGGTAAGGGTGCTGTCCGCCGCCGCAGCGGACAGATAGTCGATGGTAGCGTTTACCGTCACTATCACCTCCTGCCGCAGGCTCATGATGGCCATGCCCATGGCCACGTCGCACAGGGCGAACAGGATACCGCCGTGAGCCCCTCCCCAGCGGTTCAGGCTGTCGCGGCACATGGGCAGCACCACGGCGGCGCTGCCGTCGCCAATGTCGGCGGTGTACATATGGTTATGCGTCAGAAACGGCTCGCGGCTGTTGCTGAAATCCAGCAGCTTCTTCTTGAGCTCCTCAGTCATGGTGTTCCTCCGATGTATCGTTCCGGGGCGCGAATGCCGGCTCCGACGCCGTTTCGCGGGCCCGCTCCACATAGGCGTAAGCCTCCGTGGGCATGTTGCGCCGGCGCAGCCGCCGGTCCAGCAGGTACTTCACCAGCTCCTGCACGCAGGCGAAGATGGGTACGCCCAGGAACATACCCAGCACACCGCCGAAGCCGCCGCCCACCAGAATGGCCACGATGACCCAGAAGCTGGAGATGCCGGTGGCGTCGCCCAGGATCTTGGGGCCCAGGATATTCCCGTCAAACTGCTGAAGCACCAAGATAAAGATGATGAAGATGAGACACTGCTTGGGACTGACCAGCAGGATCAGGAAGGCCGATGGGATGGCGCCCAGGAACGGCCCGAAAAACGGGATGATGTTGGTGACGCCTACCACCACGCTGACCAGCGGAGTGTAGGGCAGCTTCAGGATGCTGCCTCCGATGAAGCACAGCGCGCCGATGATGAGGGAGTCCAGCAGCTTGCCCCGCACGAAGCCGGAGAAGATGCGGTCCACCTGACGGGTACCGCGGATGACGGCACGGGCCTTCCGCTCGTCGAAGATGGCGAACACCGCCTTGCAGCAGCGGGCGAGGCTCTTTTCCTTCATGGTCATAAGGTAGATGGATACGATGATGCCCACGATCAGGTCGGTGGCCAGGTTGATGACGCCGCGGATACCGCTCCAGATGCCGCCGGTCAGGGTCCCCAGCGTCGTCTGCGCCCAGGGCAGGATGTGCTCCTTCAGCAGGGTCACGCCATCGCTGTAATACTTTGTGACAAAGTCGGCGATCCACACCGCCACCTCGTTCTCGCTGTCCAGCAGACTGTCAGCCCAGTTATATACCTTATAGTAATACGACTCAGCGTTGTTGATGAGCATGGTCACGCTGTCGATAAGCTGGGGGATCAGCACGCTCATCAGCAGGTAGATCAGCAGGATGGCCACCGCCTCCGCCAGCAGGATGCTGAAAAACCGCAGGATGCCAGCGGCGTTCTTCAGGTGCTTTTTGGGAAAAACCTTCTGCCACGCAGCGTGGAGCACCCTCTCGATCCAGTTCATCACCGGCGTCAGCAGGTATGCGATGACCGCGCCGTATACCACCGGCGCCAGCACGGAGGTCAGCTTGCTCACGAACTGCTGCAGTGTACCGCCCATATAAAATGTGTCGTAAAAAACCAGCACGGCGCAGACGGTCAGAAACGCCGTCAGCCCCCACTTCAGATATTGTGTCCGGTTCTTCATGCACACCACTCCTTTTCCGGTCTTGTTCCCCCTATCATAGCCGACCAGACCCCGATTTGCAAGGGTTTTCTGCCCTTGCCGCCGCTGAGGGAGGGCTGTGCGCTGCGCACGGACAACGCCGTCACTCCTGTGCGTCTGACTGTTGCATTTCCCGTCGCGTTGTGGCATAATGGAGGGACACACTGCACTTATCGGCATATAGGAGGAGAGCCATGAAGAAGCTCCTGTTCATTGTCAATCCAAAGGCGGGCAAAACGAAATCCAACGCCCCCCTGTTCGATGCGGTGGCCGCCTTTTCCCGCGCCGGCTATCTGGTGCGGGTCTTTCTGACGGAGGCCGGCGGCGAAGCCCGGACCTACGCGGCCAAATGGGGTCCGCAGTACGATGTGGTAGTCTGCGCCGGCGGCGACGGCACCCTGAATGAGACCATCTCCGGTCTGATGGAGCTGGAGCGCCGCCCGCTGCTGGGCTACCTGCCCAACGGCAGCACCAACGATTTTGCTGCCAGCCTGCACCTGTCCTCCGATCCCCGCCACGCCGCCCAGGCCATCGCCAGCGGCCAGCCCCACGCCTTGGACATCGGGCGGCACAACGACCGTTATTTCGCCTATGTGGCATCCTTTGGCGCCTTCACCCGCTCCTCCTACTCCGCGTCCCAGGCGGCAAAAAACGCCCTGGGTCACTTCGCGTACATACTGGAGGGGCTGGGGGATCTGGACTCCCTGCGGCCCTACAACTGCCGCATTGAGGCGGACGGCGAGACGTTTGAGGGTGACTTCATCTTCGGCGCGGTGTGCAACAGCACTTCCCTGGGCGGGCTGGTGAAGTTGGACCCCAGCCGCGTCAAGATGGACGACGGTCTGTTCGAGCTGCTGCTGCTGCGGATGCCCAAAACAGCCCTGGACCTGCAGAATCTCATCACCGCCATGACGCGGATGCAGTATGAGTACCCGGGCGTCATCTTCCGCCACGTGCAGCACGTGACCCTCACCACCCAGGCCCACATTCCCTGGTCGCTGGACGGCGAGTTCGCCCCCAGCGTGGAGCGTGTGGACATCGACAACCTGTCCGGCGCGGTGGAGCTGCTGCGCTGACTTTCCGAAAAAGACGCAAAAAAGGACGCCGGAGCTGCGCTCCGGCGTCCTTTTCATGTGCTTTTAGAAGAAGAATTCCTTGATCTGGCCGTACAGCACCAGGATCATGCACAGCGGGGTGATGAACTTGATGCAGACCTTGAAGAAGCCATAGCCGCTCATGGCATGGCCGGAGCGTTCGCACTCCTCCTTGACCACGTCGGGACCCAGCTCCCAGCCGATCATGATCGACATCAGCAGCGCGCCCAGCGGCATCATGATGCCCTCGGACAGCATATCAAAGAAGTCCAGCCAGCAGTCGTTCCATGTCCGGATGTCCGCCTCCGGCAGGCCCAGGAACTTCCACGGGGTGAAGTCGGCGCCGCCCAGGCTGTCGGCGCAGATGAGGATAGCGCCCACGCCCACGGCCACCGCCGCGATGAGGGTGTACTTCTTGCGCTTGTCGCCCTTGCCGGAATCGCGGGCCTTATCCACAAAGTGAGCCACCACGGCCTCCAGCAGGGAGATGGACGAGGAGATCGCCGCAAACACCACCAGCAGGTAGAACAGGATGCCGAAGATGGGGCCCAGACCGCCCATACGGCTGAACACGTTCTGCATGGTGACGAACAGCAGCTTGGGGCCGCCCAGCGTGCCGCTGGGGTCCAGGGCGAAACGGCCGGGGATGACGCACAGGCCGGCCATCAGCGCCACCAGCGTATCCATGACGATGATGAGAATGGCGTTTTTCTGGAGGTTCTCCTTCTTATCCAGATAGGAGCCGTAGGTGATCATAATGCCCATGCCCAGAGACAGGGAGAAGAACATCTGGCCGCCGGCGGTGGAAAGCACGGTCAGGAAATTGGGGGCCTCTTCGATGATGCCGTTGGCCACGGCCCAGCCCGGAACGAACATGTACTTCAGGCCATTCACCGCGCCGGGCAGGGTGCAGGCGCGGACAATGCAGATCAGCAGCATCACGAACAGCGCGGGCATGCCCACGGAACAAACCTTCTCGATACCGCCGCTGACGCCGCCCATGACGATGAGCATGGTCAGCGCCACAAAGATGAGACCGTAGATGATGGCCTCAGTGGGATTGCCCATAAAAGCGTTGAATACCTCTGCGCCCAGCGAAGTACCGTTGGCCGCAGCCACCTCCGCAAAGGCGGTGGAGCCGAAGCTGGCGCCGAACAGATCGCCCACGTTCACCACCACGTACTTGATGCAGTAGCCGCCCAGTGCGCAGTAGAAGAACAGAATAAAGAACGGGGACAGGATGCCCAGCCAGCCCAGCCACTTGAAGCGCTTGCTCAGCACATGATACGCGCTGACCACGCCCTTGCCGGTCTTGCGGCCCAGCGCCAGCTCGCCCACCATGACGATAAAGCCGCACAGAACGGCCAGCACCAGATACACGACCAGGAAGGTAAAACCGCCGGAGGCGCCCATTTTATTGGGGAAGCCCCAGATGTTGCCCAGGCCGACTGCCGAACCGACAGACGCCATCAGGAATCCAAAATTGGACCCAAAGCCTTTTCTTTCTTCCATTGTTTTCTCTCCTTATAACAGAAATTTGCACCCGCTCCTTTGCCGAGTGCCCAAATTTTCTGTCTCCCATCTACTGACAGGAAACATCTTGAGGCGCCGCCACGCCCCTCAATGTGCCGTTGACGATAGTCCGCCAACGTCCCATGCAAAAAGTATACAGGATTCAAATTGCAACCGCAATTAGCAGTATTGATGAATTTTTCTCGTCCCATTGTACATTTTTAACATTCTATGAACAGATTTATTTTTGCAGTTTATAAAGATAAAGCATCCTTTTAGCACCCCTCAATGCACGGTTTCACGGGTTTTCCCTGACTTTTTTACCGCGATACTGCTATTTTCCTCTGGCGAAACCATCTGTGAAAGAATAAACAGGCATATCGTCCCCTCCCCGCCGTCTGTCCGCACCGCACCCATGCGCCGCATCGGCGGTACAGAGCGCGCCTTTTCCACCCTTCAGTGCCGTGAACCGGCTATCGGGCCTGCTCTTTTCGCTTTTTCTCCATCCCCGTGCGAGAGAATATCCGCAGTCAAACAGCGCCCGCCGGAATGGCGGG
>ERZ772886.1529-NODE-1529-length-20550-cov-4.578287_pt1 | contig 20550 bp, 20 predicted proteins | sample MGYA00512128_ERZ772886 | MGnify/ENA primary metagenome ERZ772886 (study PRJEB29015, sample SAMEA2737698) | human gut metagenome | biome: human gut; feature: human-associated habitat; material: faeces | place: China | collected 2012 ... | reverse complement strand
GTGAAGCGCGTGAAAAAGCCGAACGTGAGGCACGCGAAAAGGCCGAACGTGAAGCGCGTGAAAAGGCCGAACGTGAAGCGCGTGAAAAAGCCGAACGTGAGGCACGCGAAAAGGCCGAACGTGAAGCGCGTGAAAAGGCCGAACGTGAAGCGCGTGAAAAAGCCGAACGTGAGGCACGCGAAAAGGCCGAACGTGAAGCACGCGAAAAGGCTGCTGCCGAAAAGAGTTCGGGCAAAAAGAAAAAGGAAGGTTTCTTCTCAAAGCTCATGGGCGGGCTTAAAAAGACCCGTGACACACTGTTCGGCGGGCTGTTTGTTGAAAACGGCGAAAAAATCGACGACGAGTTTTATGAAGAGCTTGAAGAAGCAATGATAATCTCGGACATGGGCATGGCGACGACCGAAAAGCTGCTTGGGCAGCTCCGTTCGAAGCTGCGTTCCGAGGGTGTTCACACACGCACGGAAGCAAAACAGGTCATGATATCCCTGCTTGCGGATTGTATGCGGCCGGAAGACGGTTTTCTTGACGGCGTGAACAAAGCCGTTATTCTCGTTGTCGGCGTCAACGGCGTCGGAAAAACGACTTCAATCGGCAAACTTGCCGCAATGTACAAAGCGGACGGACGTTCCGTGATGCTTGCCGCCGGCGACACTTTCCGCGCAGCCGCAGCAGAGCAGCTCACAATTTGGGCCGAACGCGCCGGTGTTCCGATCGTTAAACACGGAGAGGGTGCAGATCCCGCCGCCGTTGTGTTTGATGCAATTGCATCGTTTAAGGCAAAGAATTGCGATATTCTCATCTGCGACACTGCCGGAAGACTGCACAACAAAAAGAACCTTATGACGGAGCTTGCAAAGATCCGCAAAGTTATCGGCAGAGAGCTTCCCGATGTTCCGGTTGAGGTTCTGCTCGTGCTTGATGCAACCACCGGACAGAACGCAATTGCGCAGGCAAAAGTCTTTGGTGAAAACTGCGGACTTACCGGTGTTGTGCTGACAAAGCTTGACGGCACGGCAAAGGGCGGCGTCAGCGTTGCGGTGAAAGATGAGCTCGGGCTTCCCGTGCGCTTTGTGGGCGTCGGCGAAGGTATTGACGATTTGCAGCCGTTTGATGCGGATGATTTTGCAAAGGCATTGCTTGGGTGAACAACCGAGTTAAATTCACTGATACCGGCATAATGAAAAAGAACCTGCTGCGGCAGGTTCTTTTTTTACAAATCGCATCTTGCTGCGAAGTTTTGCAGGCAGAAAAACACAAATAGGACACCCCGAACGGAATGCCCTACAGGTAAGTATAGTTTTAGCTTTCAGCATTCAAGCGGAGCGGAAAAAGTTATGCTTCTTCGTCCATCTTGATAATCTGCTCGCCGTCATAGTAGCCGCAATGCTTGCAGACCCTGTGTGCCAGTTTCTTTGCGTGGCACTGGGGGCATTCTACGATAGCGGGGACGCTGAGCTTCCAGTGAGCCCTGCGCTGATCACGCCTTGCTTTCGATGTTTTTCTCTTAGGTACTGCCATTTTCTACACCTCCTCTTCATTATTGAGCAGTTGTGCGAGTTCTTCAAGGGAGGCGAAGTTGGCATTCTTCACCGTTCGTGAACACGAACACTGCATTAAATTCAAATCACAGCCGCAAACGGGACAAAGCCCCTTGCAGTCCGGCTTGCACAGCCCGTAAACAGGCGCATTCAGAACAAGCAGATCAAGAATCATTTTGTCGAGTTCGAGTGTTTCACCGAAGAACGGATAACACTCCGCCTCGTCCGCCTCTTCTTCCGAAGCTTTGATAAAGCGCTCCGAAAAATCGATATTGAAACCCTGCTTAAATTCCTTGTTGCATTTTGTGCAATGCATGAGCAGCTCGGAACTGAGCACACCCGAAACGCTGAACCCCTCGCCGTCGAAAGAACTGCGAACGTCAACGCTTAGGGGCATTGTGAAAACGAGCTTGTTTCCGCCGAACGAAATCGGCTCAAGGCTCTCTTCCAAATGCCTGTCGGTAGTTTTGCCTATCGACTTTAGTTCTTCAGCAACATTAATCTGCACAAAATACTCCAATCCTGACGGTGTACAATGCAACCTTTCATATTTTATATGTCCGGAGCCGTATTGTCAACAGTTTTTTGCATAAATTCAAAATATAATGCCGACCGGCGGCTCGAACCGCGCATTCTCCGCCTTATTTTGCGAGACGAGCGGTGTCCTTTGCGATCATAAGCTCTTCATCGGTGGGGATGACAAAGACCTTTACCTTGCTGCCGGGCTTGGAAATTTCAACATTTTCGCCGCGCGGGCAATTGCGGTTCAGCTCTAAATCGACTTCAACGCCGAGGTAATCAAGGCCGTTCAGGATGCGCTCACGCATTCCCTTGTCGTTTTCGCCGACGCCTGCGGTGAACACGATTGCATCAACGCCGTTGAGTGCCGCGGCATATGCGCCGATGTATTTTTTGACCTTGTATGCAAAAGTCCGAAGCGCAAGCTCTGCACGCTCGTTGCCCTCTGCCGCTGCTGCGCCGAGGTCGCGGAAATCGCTGGACACGCCGCTGATGCCGAGCATACCGCTCTTTTTGTTCATGTAGTTGTCCATGCCCTTTGCATCAAGGCCGAGTTTCTTCATCAAATAAATGACGATCGCGGGATCCATGTCGCCGCAGCGAGTGCCCATGGGAACGCCTTCAAGGGGCGTCAGGCCCATGCTTGTGTCGATGCACTTTCCGCCCTTAACTGCGGAAATTGACGAACCGTTGCCGAGGTGGCAGGTGATGATTTTTGTTTCCTCTGCGGGCTTGCCGAGCATTTCGATCGCGCGGAGAGTTACATAGTTGTGGGAAGTGCCGTGGAAACCGTAGCGGCGAACCATGTTTTCGGTGTATGCCTCATAGGGAAGACCGTAGATGAAAGCTTCCTTGGGCATTGTTTGATGGAATGCAGTGTCGAAAACGCCGACCATTGGAGTGTTGGGCATGATTGCCTTGCATGCGCGGATGCCCATGAGGTTTGCCGGGTTGTGCAGGGGTGCAAGATCGTTAAGGCTCTCGATGGTTTCAAGAACTTCATCGGTGAGCAGAACGGATTCGGCAAATTTTTCGCCGCCGTGAACAACGCGGTGACCGACTGCGTCGATCTCGCTCATGTCTGAAATAACGCCGTGCTTTTCGTCAACAAGCGCATCAAGAACGAGTTTGATGGCGTCGGTGTGATCTTTCATGTCCTGAACAAGTTCAAAAGGCTCCTTGCCGGCGGGTTTATAAGTCAGCTTGGAGTTTTCGATGCCGATTCGTTCGCAAAGGCCCTTTGCAATAACATCGCCGGACTCAACGTCGATAAGCTGATACTTAAGGGACGAACTGCCCGCATTGATAACAAGAATTTTCATAACAAGTCTCCGAATGGATTAATTTTGTATCTCTGCCGCCGTCAAAAAACATTGACGGCAGCACTGAAATGTATTATAACATAATAAGGTGTTTTTTGCACACCGCAAAAAAATATAAAATGGAGCAAGAATGAAAAACATTGGCATCGTTGCCGAATACAACCCGTTTCATAACGGACATGCGTATCACATTGAGCAGGCGCGGAAGATTGCCGGCGGCGGAAGTGTGATAGCTGTTATGAGCGCCAGTTTTGTCCAGCGCGGTGAACCGGCCGCGTTCGACAAATTCACCCGAACCGCCATGGCTCTTCAGGGCGGCGCGGATATGGTGCTTGAACTTCCGGACATTCTTTCCCTTTCATGCGCGGAGCGTTTCGCCCTCGGCGGAGTTCGCATACTTTCGGCAAGCGGCATTGCGGACAGGCTGTGTTTCGGCAGTGAAAGCGGGGATATCGATGCGCTGCGCAGGGCTGCCGATTCCAAACTCTCCGGAGACGAACTGTCATCCGCGCTGAGCAGCGGATTATCCTACCCTGCCGCCGCTGCAAGGCAGCTCCGTGCACACGGCATCGGTGTCGGTTCAAACAATCCGAATGACGTTCTCGGTATTGAATACATTCGCGCTCTGAACCGCATAGCCCCTGCAATTCGACCTTTTGCCGTTCGCCGCATCGGCTGCGGATACAACGAAAACACTCTGCCCGAAAACTATGCCTCGGCTTCTGCCGTTCGCAGCGCGCTTTTGCATTTGACCGATTCCGAAAATATATGCCGCAGGGACGTACTCTCCGCAATTTCCGGCAGCGTTCCTCCGTTCGTTCTTCTTGAAATACAAAAGCAGCTTTCCGAACAACGTGCGCCCGCCGCTCTTTCGGGGCTTTCGCAAGCCGCCCTTTATCGGCTGCGCTGCATGACGGGCGATGAACTCAGCCGCATTGCGGACGTTTCGGAAGGGCTTGAAAATCCGATACTTCGCGCCGCGAAATCAGCTTCAAACATTGCGGAACTTCTCGACGCCGTGAAAACAAAACGCTACACGCTTGCAAGACTGAAGCGGATACTTTTTAACGCACTGCTCGGAATCACGCGTGAGCAGCAGGAGCTTGCCGCGTATTCGGACGATGCGCTGTATATTCGGGTGCTCGGCATTCGGCAAAGCAAGCTGCACCTGCTTTCCGAGTTGCAGGAGAATGCGGCTCTGCCGATCGTTCTGCGCCGTTCCGATGCGGAATCGCTTCCGTTCAACGCAAAGCAAACGCTTGAACTGACACGGAGGGCCTCGCTTATCCGCGCCCTCGCCTGCCCCGGCAATGTATCCTGCCGCGATGACTTTTCGCACAGGCTTGTTACCATTTGAATGCATTGCGGGTTCATATCTGCCGCATTTACCTCATATGCTCGTTATATGAGGTATTTTTTTGTTGCTGTCACAGCAATTCTTTGTTTTGGACTCGTGCTTTTCGGTCCGCAGGCGGCAGCGGGCGCGGCGGAGGGCTTTGAGCTTTTTATAAGCTGCGTTTTTCCCTCGCTGTTCCCGTTTTTTGTTTGCGTTGCGCTGCTTAAGGGGCTCGGCGTGTTCGGTGTAAAGAGCGGCCGTGTCGGTGCCGCAATATTTAAAATATTTGCGATATCATTAATTTCCGGAACACCCACAGGGCCGATGCTTATCGGTTCGGTGCTGCCCGAAAACACCGAATTGAACTATAAAAAGCAACAGCTGAACAACGAATTGCGGAGTGCGCTTGCCGCACTTACAAACCTTGCAAGCCCTGTTTTTATTGCGGGAGCGGTTTGCAGCCGCATGTTCGGCTTTCGCGAACGGAAAGCCGCACTTCTGCTTGCATTCTCCCATTACGGTGCAGCTGCGCTGTCGGTCAGCCTGCTTATGCTGCTTGCCTCCGCTCTCAACTGCAAATTCCGTCCCGCGGCGGATTCCCAAAGCCGCATTCGCGCGGCCGCAGTTTTTCCGAAAGCCGTTCGTGAATCGGTAAATTCAATTCTGCTTGTGGGCGGAACGCTCGTATTTTTTGTTGTTGCGGTTCGGCTGCTTGAATCAAGCGGAATCGTGTCTCTTTTTGGGCTGAACGAACTGCAAAAAGGCACGCTGTTCGGACTTTTGGAAATGACAAACGGGATAAAAATCCTTTCGGCGGAGCCTGTGTCGCGACTTTCTCTCGTTCTCACCTGCGGGCTTATGTCTTTCGGGGGACTTTGCATATTTCTTCAGACCTGCGGAGTTGTGAATCTGCGCCCTGTCGGGTATTTTGCGGCAAAGCTTTTCCATGCGCTTCTTTCGGCGGCTCTCTGTGCGGCAATGTACCCGTTGTTTTTTTCAAACGCCGCACCGGTATTCATTTCGACGGCGGAATCTGCAGCTATTGCCGAAAACATAATGACGACTGCACAAATTGCGCTGCTATGCCTGTTTTCCTCCTGCATATCCGCACTCGCGGCCGTGTTTGCCGTCAAAAGCACGAGGACATGAATTAACAAAGAGTATATGCAAAAAAGGCAGTCGCAGCCGCCCGCAATGAGGCGGACGGCTGTTACGACCTGCCCTTGATTTTATTATACAATTTCGGCACATTCGCCTGCTCGGAACTCATCCCGTTTTCACAGCATTCAAAAACCGAATCAGGCACATCAAGCAATGCCGCAAGGTTTATTCAGCATCGTCATCCTCGAAATCATCCTCTTGGGAGGCTTTCTTTTTGCGTTTGAACAGATTGCCGAAAATATTCCATCCCGATGCGTCATCGTCCTCATCTGCATCGCCCGCTTCATCCGCAGCTTCGTTTTGAGCGGGAGCGGACTGCGGGCGAGGCTGTGCGCCGGTCGTTGCCGCAGGGCGCGCATCAAGAGCTTTCCTGTCCGCCTCAATTGCGGAATAATACCGTTCAAGATAATCCATCAATTCCGCAAGCACGCTGTCCGCACTGAGTTTTGCATTGCTGTAGACTTGGTTGGAACGCAAAACGGTTTTGCGGCGAAGTTCCTCGGCGCGCTTCTGCGCTTCAAGCGTTACCTCGCTTTCGCTGACAAGGCGTTCACGGGTTGCATTTGCTTCTTCAATAATATCACGTGCTGTATCTTTCGCCCTTGCAATGCAGTCTTCATAGTAGCTGTTGCCCTGCTCCGTCTTTTGCTTCAGGTAGTCATCACCCTCGGCAACGCGGGATTCGTAGTAGTCATCCGCTTCGCCAGTTTTATTCTCAAGGTAGGTATCACCTTCGGCAACTTTGTTGTCGTAGTATGTGTTGGCATCGGTTTCCATCTGCTCGGCATCGATCCTTGCTTTTTCGACGGTGTCCTGTGCAATGCGGTCGGCGTCTGCTTTTGTTGCATTCGAATACTCGTCGGCTTCAAGCATGATCTTGTTTGCTCTTGCAAGCACATCGTTCGCCTTGCGGACATTCTCCGGCAGGCAGCTCTTGATTTCAACAAGTATTCCTGCTATTTCGTCAGCGTTAACAATTCTCCGATCCGCGCTGCCGAATCTCGGTATCTGGCTGTTATCGATCAGCTCAATCAGCTCATCAATGCGCCCTTCAATAATCTTATCGTGATGTGCCATGGTGTTTTATCCTTTCAAATAGTTTTTTTATTATATCTGTGTTCATAATCTCCCGCAATTGCTCCGCACATGAATTTGCGGCAAAAGGCAAAACCGTTCTTCCGATAAGGGAGCTACAGCGTTTTAAGTTTTTCCAATCGCAACAGAATATCGTTAAAGCTTATAATTCTGAAATCTGCACTGCCGAATTTCGGTGCGGGACTGCAAAAAATCGCATCTTCGGCTTTTTTCGCTTCGACGAGCAATTTATCATTGCCGGAAGCTGCGGCAATTTCTTTCAGGATGTTGAATTTTTCTGTGACGGCACCGGTTTCAACGACTCTGCGGTCTTCACCGCCGAATGCAGGGGTGCGGCTGTTATCGATAAGCTCAATAAGCTCATCAACGCATTCTTCAATTATCCTTTCCTGTTGAATCAAAATATGTATCCTTTCCAACGCTTATCAGTCGTTCATTCTTTTAAAAATCCCATTTTCGGCATTCGGCACAAGATCCTCAATGCCGATATTGATATCCATAAGCTGCCTGACAAGGCTTGAGCTTATGTGGCAGTATTCGGGTTTTGAAAGCAGAAATACCGTTTCGATTTTTGAATCAAGCTTTTTGTTGACGGCTTCGAGCATACGCTCGTATTCGACATCCTGCCCGCTTCTTATCCCGCGGACTATGCAATCCGCACCGACAAGCCTGCAATGTTCAACAAGCAGCCCTTCAAAATGCGCAACGCGCACGTTGTCAATGCCGCGTACGGCATCGCGTATCAGTTCAAGCCGCTGTTCAAGCGAGAAGCGAGGAAGCTGCTTGCCCGGGTTCGGACAAACGGAAACATAAAGCGTTTCAAAATGGGTGCTTGCACGGCGAACAATATCGAGGTGCCCGACGGTGAAAGGGTCGAATGTGCCCGCAAAAACAGCAACGCTCACGATTGTTCCTCCCTTTGTTCCGAATAGATGATTTTTGTAACTGCCGCATCACCGTATTTATGCGTTTTTCCGCACGAAATATTCGGGCAGTTGAACTGCGGCGGACGCTTGAATGCGTGCTCCGCAAGGATTATGCATCCATCCTCAAGAAGATTCAGCCTTACAAGCTCATTCACCGCGCGGGAATAAAAATCGGATTCATACGGAGGATCAAGCAAAACCAACAAAAAGCGGCGTTTTTCGGCGGAAAGCAGCGGAAGCAGCGCAAATGCATCTCCGAAAAGCACCTCGCTTCTGCCGCCGAAGCCAAGAGCCTCTACGTTGTGTTTAATTACCTGTATTGATTTTTTGTCGCTGTCGCAAAAGACGCAATGCGCTCCCCCGCGGGAAAGTGCTTCGAGCCCAAGGCTGCCGCTGCCGGAAAAAAGATCCAATACCTGTGTGTTTTCAATATCGAACTGAATCATGCCGAACATGGCTTCCTTTACCCTGTCGAGAGTCGGGCGCGTGTTTCTGCCCTCCGGTGCATCGAATCGCCTGCCGCGAGCCGAACCTGCAATGATACGCAATTTCAATCCTCCGAATATAACATACTGATTTTACCACTGTCGAAGGGTGAATTTCAACCCCCGATGCAGTATTTTCGGACAAAATCCGAATTATTTTTCCGTTTAACGCATTTTCTGTTTTTGCGTTCAGCCCTTTTTGAACAAAGCACCGGGAAGCGCAACGCAATCAAGGGGCATATCGTGTTCCTCAACGGGAAGGCTTTCGCAAAGTTGGAAATCGTACCCGACGCCGACCGTGAATGCGCCCGTTTTCTTCAACAGGCGGTCGTAATATCCGCCCCCCTGTCCCAGCCTTCCGCATTCCTTTGTGAATGCCACGGCGGGAACGATAATAAGATCGATATCCTCCGCAAAGACCTCGGTTGAATCCTCCGGCTTCGGTTCAAGAATGCCGTAACTGCCGCTGACAAAAGAATCCGCACCGTTATTCGGAACAAAAAGACGCAGTCCGCCGTTTTCAATGCAGAGCGGGAACGCAATGCGCTTGCCCGCAGCCTTTGCACACTCAATAAGCGGCATCGGATCAAGCTCGTTTTTTGCCGGCATATATGCCATCAAAAGCCCTGCGGAATTGAACTCAGGCAAAGCCCTGACCTTTTCGGCAACGGCAACCGAGGCTTCACGCACCGCCTCCGCATCGAGCGCCCTGCGCATTGCGCGCATTTGCTTTCGAATGCCCGCCTTTATTTCGGCCGCACATTCCGCAGCGCATACATCGGCTGCATTTTCTTTCTTTTCAGCTGTGTTTTCAGTTTTTATCATAGTCTTTCACCGTCTTTCGCATCGAATTTGTTTTTGTTACAGTTCGTCATGTACAATTCGGCCGTTTATCAGCGTCATCGCGCAGCGGCTGCGAAAATCGAAAGGATGGCCGTAAAAAACCGCAATATCCGCATCCTTGCCGACTTCCAGCGAACCGACGCGGGAATCTATGCCCGCAATGCGTGCAGCGTTTATGGTTATTGCCTCCAGTGCTGCATCCTCCGGCAAACCTTCCCGAACGGCAAGCGCGGCGCAAACGGGCAGATACTGTACCGGAACAACGGGGTGATCCGTCATTATTGCGAATTTTATTCCGTTATCGAAAAGAGTTCTTGCGGATGTCAGGCTGCGGTTGCGAACTTCGGGTTTGCTGCGTTCATGCAGCAGCGGGCCGATGATAATCCCCGCATTCAGCTCATCGATGCAGGGTTTTATGCGGTCGATTATCATGTAACCTTCGGTAAAATGATCCAGCGTGATTTTAAGGTTGAATTCCTTTGCAATGCGCAGAGCCGTCATTATATCGTCCGCACGGTGCGCATGAATTTTGAGCGGAAGCTCACCGCGCACAACGGGCAGCATTGCTTCGAGTGAATGATCGATTTTCGGAGGTTTTTCGCCCTTTTGCTTTGCGTCTTTAATGCTTCTGTCATATTCAAGCGTATCGAGCAAAGTCCCGCGCAGCTGTGAGGCAATCGACATTCTTGTGTAAAAAGTTTTTTGTGCGCTGAAAACGCGCTTTGGGTTCTCTCCGAATGCAGCCTTCATTGCGGCAGGGAATTTTATCGTCATATCCTCTATGCTCCTGCCGAACGTTTTCATTGCAACGAACTGACCGCCGATAACATTTGCGCTGCCCGGGCCTGTCACAACGCTTGTTACGCCGCCGGCACGAGCCTCCGTAAAGCAGTTGTCAAACGGGTTTATGCCGTCAATCGCGCGCAGTTCGGGAGTTACGGGTTTATAAGAATCGTTGCCGTCCGCACCCTCAAATCCTATGCCGTCCTCCCACATGCCGATATGGCAATGTGCATCCACAAACCCGGGAAGCACAAAACATCCGCTGACATTTATCTCTTCCGCATTCGGATAATCAAGATTCACGCCCATTGCATGAATCTTTCCGTTTTCAATTGCAATATCCCCCTCGTAGGGTTCTCCGACCATCGGAATTATTTTTCCGTTTTTTAATATTTCCATTGTTTTTCCTTTTTTGCTTATTTATTCACATGAAATCGGTATTAAAATCAATTGCGATGTTCCGTGATGCCCGCAGTTTTTTCGATTGCGTCCAAAACGTCCCCCGCCGTTAATGCGCGTTCATGCAGCAATTCAAGTGCGGACTCCGCCGAGCTGCCGAGAATATACGCACCTGCCGATGCCGCATCGAAAGGTTCCAGTCCCTGTGCCAGCAACGCCGTGATAATTCCCGTCAGGACATCGCCGCTGCCGCCCTTGGCAAGCCCGGGATTGCCGGAAGCGTTGTATCTCAGTCTGCCGTCCGGATGCGCTGCCACCGAGACCGCTCCTTTAAGCAGAACGATGCACCCGAATGCTTTTGCCGTGTTTTCGGCAAATCCCGCAGGGTCACGCAGCACATCTTCGATTGGTTTTCCCGTCAGGCGCGCCATCTCGCCGGGATGCGGAGTCAGCACATGCCGCAGGGAAAGCAGTTTTTTCAACTCATTATCAAGGTTATTCAGTCCGTCGGCATCGATAACGGCCGGTTTTCCGCACGAAAGCACGGCGCGAAGCTTTTGCTTAATCGATGCATCGCCGCCCGACCCGCAGCCTATGCCGAAAGCTGTTGCCCACTGCACAAGGCTCTGAATGTCCTCATCCGCCACTGCCATAATCTCGGGACGGGAAGCAAACATGTGCATAATATCGCGCGGAACAAATGCCTTCGTCAATCCTGCGCCCGCACGCAAAGCCGCAGATGCCGCCATAACAGCCGCGCCGCCCATGCCGGGACTTCCGGCTGCAATCGCCGCTTTTCCGAAAGTTCCCTTGTTTGAAACAAGTTTTCTTTTCGGCAGCAGGCTGCGAACAAACTCTTCGTCAATAAGCTGTTCTTTTTGCAGCAGGGCAGCGTGTTCCGCATCCGTGATTCCGATTTGTGCAACGGTTATTTTCCCTACACACTCACGTTCATGAGTGAGCAGCATTCCGCGCTTTACGGCGACAAAAGTCACCGTTTCATCCGCACGGAACACCGTTGGGCGCTCCGAATTCGGTTCCGAGCCTCCGCACTCTCCCGTGTCGCCGTTTATTCCGGACGGAATATCCACCGCAATGCGGCAGGCGGGAAGAGCGTTTGCCCTTTCAATCGCCGTTTTAAAAACACCGCTCGGCTTTCGGTTCAGTCCCGTTCCGAAGATCGCATCAACGATTATATCCGATTCCCGGCAGGTATTCAACCTGTTAATGTCATTTGAAAGCGGCAGACCGAGATTTATCGCAATTTGATAATTCAGTTCGGCACTGCTGCGCGGCAACGCAGCCGATTGTTCATCTTTTTTGCTCTGTATCGGTTCAAAAAGCAGAATTCCCTCCGCATTGTACCCCTCCGCCGTCAAAATTCGGAGCAGCGCAAGTCCGTCCCCTCCGTTATTGCCGGGGCCGATAAGTATGAACACGCGGCTGCCGTTTTTACGCCCTGCCGTATGTTTTTTTATGCTCTGTGCAACTGCGTTTGCCGCATTTTCCATCAGAACCGCGTCGGGTATGCCGATCTTTTCCGTCATATTTTTGTCGCAGCTGCGCATCAATGTCGTTTTGGATACGTTAAGCATAAATTCTGTCCTTTGTGTCGTTTTGTTCCCCGTACTGATTTATTCGGGCATGCGTTCTGCCGTTCGGACGGACACATCCGCAGCATCCACCGTTTTTGTTTCTCCGTTCGGAAAAGCGGCGATCAGTCTGCCGTGTTCATCGATTCCCTCCGCAAACGCCTTAACCTTGCTGCCGTCCGTGCCGTGAATCGTGATTTCCTGATTCAATGTTGAACAGTTATTTATGTAATCCCGCAGGATACGGTCTTTCTCCCCCTGTTTCAGCATGTTAACACGTTCATGCACATGTTCGGCAATGCAGGCTCCGAGTTCATTCACATCGGTTACTGCTCTCGTTTCGATAAAAAGCGAAGTTGCCCGCTGCATCCATGCATCCGACACTTCAGCGGCATTCACGTTCATGCCGATTCCGATAACGGTCATTGTCCGCGTTCCGTTCTTAACAAGCTCAGCAAGTATTCCGCAAAGTTTTTTCTGTCTGAATAGAATATCATTCGGCCATTTTATCCGTACATCTGCTGCGTCGGCTTTTGACCGTTTTTTTGAAGACAGGAGCAAACCGAGCGAATCGAGCACTCCGAGTGCCGCCGCAAGCGTAACCAGAGGAATATCCTCCGCCGCAATATCCTCAGCATCACAGGCAATGCTCATCAGCAGCGCTCCCGATGTGTTTTCCCATTTTCTGCCGCGTCTGCCGCGTCCTCTCGTTTGCCGTTCCGCAATCAATACGGTTCCGTCTTTCAACACGCCGTTTGCAGCGCGCCGCTTCAGCTCCGCATTTGTGGAATCCGTTTCATGCACCGTTTCCGCCTTCCGTATGCTGTGCATTTTTAAACAATTCACAGAGCCTGTCCGCCCGTTTTTGTCATTCTTCATCATCTGCACCGTTTTCGGCGGAATGGAACGAAAACTCGATTTCATCGGGTATTTCATCGGAATTTCCTGTCTCTTCGGCATTTTCCGCAAGCTCGGAAAGCACCGTTTTTACATCGTCAAACGCATACCCGCACGAAACAAGCCTTGAACCCGTTCGACGCAGTCTTTCTTTGAGAGGAAGGTTTGAATACTGCCTGAAATACTTGCTTCCGACAGCGGCGGCGTTGGAAAGCTCCGTTTCGTCCGAAACGGCGGATAGAGCCTCGTCAATAACCGCATTTTCAACAAAATGCTCCCTCAGCTGTCTGCGCAGTTTTCCTCTGCTGACCGGTTTTGTCATCGGTAAAGACACAACCCGACCAATAAAATCACGGGCAAATTTTTCATCGTTCAAAAGTCCGTTGTTTCGCAGCCTGTCAATTGCCGCCATGATTTCGCCTTCGGAATAATTGCATTCATCCAGTCTGTTTTCAACCTCGCGCACCGTTCGCGCTTTCGGCGTCAGGAAATACAAGGCTTCATCGTATGCTGAGGCGCCTTTCGTTTTTTTTGTTCTCTGCTCTTTTGTGTTTTTAGGTATTCTTTGCTTTTTCTGCATATCAGTGTCTCCGCCTGTTTTTTAATTAGGTTTTCATCCCGTCACATTGTGCACGGTTTCGTCCTCGGTGCTGCATTGGGCATTTTCACAGTCCGAATCGAAACGATCCGTGTCGGAATGGTTCAGTTGATTCTTCGCAAACCGCACTATGCCGTTTGAAGGCATCGATGCATCGCCCCACTCTTCGCCAAGTGTTTTTATTGTTATTCTTTCCTCGTCAATCAGGATATTTTTAATGAACACGGAGGAGAAAAACCGAATTTCCTCCGCGCACTGTATCGGAATATCGGCGGCATGAGCAAAAAAGCCTGAAATTTGAACGCCTGTAACGCTCAAAAGCTCGCATTCGAGCTGCGCACACCTAAACTCTTCCCTCAGCTCGTCGTACGCCGTTTTGAAATCGTCAAAACAGCCTGCACGATTCATATGCGGCATGATGCTTTCGCTCCATCCGTTTTCACCGATGCGGTTTATCTCCTCGCGAATCATTTCCAGTCTGCTGTAAACATCGTTTCGGGTTGCCTCCGCCGTTTTCCTGTTTTCGGCAATGTATCTGCGAACAGCTCTTTCCATTCGTTCGCTTCCGTTTCTCAGCTGCATCCACAATGCATCGTAAATCGCATTTTCAAACCTGACGGCATCAACGATTATTTTGCCGTTTTCACAATAAAACCTGATTTCAGGCTTGTACGGAGAGGCAATATTGACCGTTTGCAAAACTGTTCCGAGGCCGACGGGCAGGATGTTTGCAAACATAAATCTGTGCCCCGCTTCCGCCTTTTCCTTTCTTTGTCTGTTGATACGCGCTGCATACAGCCGAAGGTAATTCGGAACGATTGCGGGATAGGGTGCAAACCCGTCTTTTTCCTCAATGCCGAAATATCTGTTGTTTTCGACCATTGCATACACGTTGTGACGCGTAAGCGGCTTGGCATCGGCTGTATCCTGTCCGTTTTCATTCCTGATATCCGCCAAAAGCCTGTTCGCTTCCTTTGCAATTTCGATAACACCGGTTCCGTGCCTGTACATTTCGAATATCTTCCGCACAACAACGGACTCAGCGGGATCCGCAATCGGTGCTCCGTTTTCGAATCTGTATCCGAACGGCACCGGCATTGCGTATTTCGCCCCGGGGAAAGGCTCCGTCCGCACTTGTGCCGATTGACTTTCCCCGGCATATTTCCGTTCCCATTCATCGCCGCAGCTGTAATAGGATTTTATTGTATGGAGAATCAGCTTTCTTTCATCCGCAACCGGGCTTCCGCCTTCAAAAACGATCGTCAGCCCGTTTCGTACAAGTTTTTTATGCATTGTAAGCCGTTGTATCTCCGAATTGCCGAGGCAGGCATAATTGCGAACGAGGAGCGTTGTCGGCTCCCTGTACACAGCCGAATCGGCATACATGTTCAGCATAATTGTCCGCCCGTCCTGTCGGTCAAAAATTACATGCTCTATTGACATTTCATGTTTTTCGGCAAATTCCCGCGCCGACTCGACAAGGCTGTCAGCCTCGCTTTTGCTTCCGCATCTGAAATACAAATCCGCCATTGTTATCCTGCCTCCGATGCATTGCACGTTTGGAATTGCAATTACTCCGAGCGATACGGTTTCAGCAGAAAGGTTTAAGCCTGTGTTTTCCGCAATCCCCGTTCGGAACACGCTTAACTTCATTTGCTGACTGTTCAGCCTGCCGTTTCGCTTGCGGCAGCCGATTTCCGCTTTATTCTTCCGTTCCGAATTCTTCAAACAGAATGTCGAACATACAGGGTCCCATGTTAAGATAACGTTTGAAGAATGCTGTCTTGTCTCCGTCGCTGCGATGATTCACGCTTTCGTAAATCTTGTTTGTGTACACATAGCCCATTGCATAGTTGAAGAAATACAGCGGCATATCAATTGAATATTCATATATAACATCGATGTATTCCTGCTGATCAAGCCCGAACGACTTCAGGTAGCCGCCGATATCTTCCGTTGTCCAGCCTTCGCAGTTGACCTTGATGCTCACATATGCAGGAATAAGAATGTTTGCAAGCACACTTTCGTATTCCCGCAGCGTGCAGCCGCCCACTCCGTATTTCTCGCTGATACCTGAGATAAAAAGCTCCGAAAAAACAGCCCATCCCTCGGAATAGCCCGTGGGCGCGCACAGCTGCTGCGAAAAGGGCAGTCCGTCGAGGCTGCGGAAATACTGAGTTTGGTAAAGATGCCCCGGGAAGCATTCATGTGCAAGCGTGAAGAGCATCGTGTCGTCCTCCGCCGTCGGGTTAAGCAGAACGACATTCCTTGTCGGGTCATCGAATGCGGAAATCATATATGCGGCAGGGCTGAAATCCTCCGCAACGGCATCAGGAATCGTGACGTATTGAATGCTTTGTTCCGGAATCTGAGGATAGATTCCGTCGATAAGCTCCTTAAGATATTCAACATCCGTTTCAACATTGCCTGACGTCATATTCTTTTCGTAATCTTTCATTGCATTCGAGTCGGTGAGAATGATTTTCACCAATTTAGCGTAAACACTCGAAATGCTTTCACTGAGTTCATCGGCCATTGACGAATACTCGGCATTGCAGGCAGCATTTGATTTTATTGCGGCAGCATAGTAATCCTTTGCATCAACACCGCGCATGCACGCACCCGCAAAGGAGCCGCACTGCGGGCGAAGCTGTTCAAGAGTGTTCGCAAGGCTTCTGTATGCCGGCAGCAATTCGTTGATAATGCTGTTTCTGCTGCGTTCGAGCAAAGCTGTTTTTTGCTGTTCGGAAATTTCGAACTCGGCACTTGCCATTTCATCTTCAAAAAAACCGATAAGAAAACAGTTATTGCCAGTTTCCGCAAACTTGATGCAGGACTCAAGAACCTTGTTCAAAGCATTTTCTGTCATAAACAGTCCTTTTGCCGCCTTTTCACGTTCGAACTGCTCTATCTGACCGATATAGCGCGGGGCATCTTCAAGCAGGAGCACATAATTTTCGGCATCCTCCGCCGAGCTGATTTCATACATCGAGAGCATCAGCGGAAGCATCGTGTGTTCACCGTTGAACACTGTAAGCGGTTCATTGTAATAATATGCATCGGGAACAGCATGAATTTCATCAGAAAGCTTCAGATTGAGAACAAGGTTGTCGTATGCGATTCTGTTTCTGTAGGACAGCTGACTTCGGTCGATTTCGGAAAGCTTTTTGCGCATTTCGGCGTTTTCCGCAAAATCGGCAGCATCAGCCTCCTGCGAAAGCTCACCCCATCCGCGTTCAATATCCTCTTCGGCAATGCCGAAACTTGCCGCGTCCTTCACGAATTGATGAAAAGTGAGCCCGGATGAAGTAACCACAGATATAAAAACTTCACGATCCACGGCCTCAAATGCTTCGTCCGCCGCCGTCTTTTCATGCGCCGGTTCCTGCGTGGGTTCCTGCGTTTGCTGCTGCGGCGCTTTTGTCACATCGAAGTCAATATCACCGAATTTACAGGCAGCCGCAAAGAGCATGATAAAAGCAAGCAGAGCTGCCGAAAGCTTTTTTAATGTATGTGACGCTTTTTCAATGCTTTTAATTTGAATTTGTGAACAATTTTCCATGTTTCCTCCGTCGCTGTGTTACTACATATTAGTGTGCATGTTCGAGAGGCTCAAACATGCTGCATCAATTGTCCGTTTTTGGCGCAATTTCGCCGAACACGTTCAATTCTGCCGTTCGAAAAAGGCGTCATCCGCACATTTTTTCCGTATCTACATTATATCAACAAATCATTGAATATTCAAGACGGGCAGCGATATCGATTATTAAAAACCGAATCCTGCTCTTAAAGCCGATGTTTGCTTATCATGTATATTCATGCGAGCAAAGCGAATACTATCCATGATAAATCAAAAAACGGAGGTTTTCACTGCAAATGAAAGCAACAGGAATAGTACGTCGAATTGACGAACTCGGCAGAGTTGTAATACCTAAGGAAATTCGAAGGACTTTGCGTATCCGCGAAGGTGATGCGCTTGAGATCTATACCGACCGCGAAGGCGGGGTCATCCTTAAAAAATACTCTCTTGTCGGCGAACTTTGTGATTTTGCAAAGGAGTATGCCGAATCCATTCAGCAATCCGTTGGGCATATTGCAGCAATCTGCGATAAGGACACGATTATTGCAATTTCAAGTCCGCACAGGCGTGATATTGCAATCGGCTCTCCGCTTGCCGTTGACAAACCGATACACGATGACGTTGAGGCCGTTATGCAAATGCGCGAGAAGCTTAACCGCAGCACTGCCAACGGCGACGCAATGATCGGAATCACTCAGAACGATGAACAAGGGCGTGCATACACCGCCCAACTCATTATTCCGATTCTTGCCGCGGGCGATGCCATCGGCGCCGTCATGCTTCTTTCAAAAGAGCCCGGCGCGGTAATCTCCCCGACAGACGTTAAAGTTGCGGAAACCGCCGCAAACTTCATGGGTAAGCAGCTGGAAAACTGAGCCGGGTTCAAAATTCAATTCTTTTTTCGGCCAAAAACACGCCCGCGGATTATGCTATTCGTTATAAACCGACGAAGCATCATGAAGCGGGCGGCTGAGCAATTGATGAAAAGTATTCTTCAATCGTCCAATCCGGAAGGCGTACAATGCGATTCAGCAGGGTTATTCCATCGTATGAAGTGCCGAACTCATTCACTCCGTTGCCGTAGACCGCAATCGTTATCCCCTCCGAACCGCTTTTCTCTGCGTCCTCGCTGCCCCTGCACAACGCCGCAAAACACGGCTCATCAAACATAAGGTTTTTGCAAACAAGTTTTTTGCAGACATGGACAAAGGTTCTGCACGGAACTCCGAACGATTCGAACATCCTCATGCGCTCCGCATTCAAAGCGGCGCAAAACCGAACTTCATCTTCGCAATCCGAAAACCGGCCGGCCGGTTCCGCGATTCCCGCTGCAAGCGCGTTTCTGAACTTTTCGGAAGATTTCATCCGTTTGCACAGTGATTCATCCGCAGTAAAAACTCCGCGCATTCCGCGCTGCTGCAAAATATCGGTTATTGTTTCGAATGCGCCGCAGTTTTCAAAAAACAGCATTACATATCCGCCCGAGGCAGGGAGACTTCCCGAACGGATATCCGCAGGCAAAAGCGCGGCAAGCCCCATCTTCTTCATATAGTCCAAATCCGATTTGAGCAGCTCCGCACCGTCATCGTTCTCAATGTTCAGATAGGAAACGGCATAGAAGCCGACGCTTGACGGCAATGCCGACGCGGGCAGGATTCCGTTGCTGCGTACACCGCCAAACACCGTTGCCGCCAGCACTGCGGCAAGAATCACGATTGAAAATGCTGCACTTTTAAGTCTGCGTTTCATTTTCGTACATATTCCTCCTCCGTTTTCACATGGATTCGTGCCGTCATGCACATATTCGGCTTGATTTCAAAACTCATTTCATTATAATATTATGCGGATGGTTTTATTCCCGTTTCGGCCGACGCATATGTATCAATGCCGACCGTTGACAGATGAGGAATTTAAGCCGCCCGCAATGAGCTTTCGGTTTAAGAGAATTTGTTTGAGCGGTTTGTCTGTATAATATTAAAACTGTCTCGAAATGCTCTCTTGAAATACGATTTTGACGGAGGAAATGTTTATGAGATGCAGCTGTAAGAACTGCGGTGTATATATGATTCAATCCGAGGATTCACACCTCGGCTGCGTTTGCCCGGAATGCGGAAACCGCTGCACGGCCTGTCTCGGCACGAACAGCGTTATGGATCGCGAGGCAGTGCGTGCATTGAAGGGCAATCCACTGCTTGCCGATGCAATGCTTAACAGAATTATGGAACCGGAATTTGACGATGAGGAGCAGGACTGATACTTTTTTGCCGTATTCGCCCCGCTCCGTTTATCGCCTGCTGCCCATATGGTTTGCCCACGGGAAGCGGGCGGCTCAATTCAGGATCGTTCCGATTCGGCCGTTATGCCGTAAGGGTTCGATTTTATGAATTCTATGGCCTTTTGGCGCATATGTTCGGGTTCGATTATTTCAACTTGGGAAAGATACTGCATTGTCCAATAAATAACGCCTTGGGGTGCAGCTTTAAATTTTGCAATGAAATGCCTGTCGTCAAGCTTGTAAATGCGCAGACTTTTACCGAACTTGTCGATGATTCCGCCGATCGCTTCGTTTTTGCATTTTAAAACGATCTGCTCCGGCTCCCCGGAGAAAGCATATACAAGCTTGCGAACCGAATCAAGGTTCACAGCCGAACGCGCAACGGCGAGTTTTTTATCGGTTATTGCTATATTCTGCATCAGGTCAATTCGGTAGTAGCTCAAACCCTCTTTGCCGTCCTTTATGCAGACAAGATAATAGTTCTGATTGTCGCAAACCATTCCGTAAGGGCTTACAACATAGGGTTCGTTTCTTCGCTTTACAAGCCGTTTATCCAACCCGTATTGGTAATAATCGAAAGAAACCCTTCTCTGGCGCGAAATTGCTTCATCGAGAATGTCGATATTGTAGAACACACAGCGATTATCCGTCTTTCTGTCCGCATCCGCCGATGTAAGGTGTTTAAATCCGAACCTCTGATGAATGCTGAGAACAGATTGAAGCTTTTCAAGCAGATCCGCCGTCTGTTTTTGCGGAATGGAATGCATTGAATAAACCGCATCCGTCATCAGCCGCACTTCGGACGGTTCAAACAGTCTTGAACGCAGGTAATAGCCTTTGCCGTTCTCTTTATACACCGAGATGTCATATCCAAGTTCAATAAGTGTGTCCGCCGCTCCGTAAACCGCGCGCCTGTCGATTTTCATTCCGTAGTCCTGCATGAAATAACCCGTTATATCGCTCATGGAAAGGATATGTTCTTCATCGGAATACTTTTCGAGAATTTTGTACAAACAGACGATATTTGCTCTGTCCCCGAGCATTTTTGAACCCTCCAGTGATAGTTTTGTTTATTTGGAAAAACCCGCGTTATACGCAATTCCGGTATCGAGCCGCACTCGTTTACCGGCTGTTCGCATCTGCCTCCCCGAGCAGAAGGAACGCATCGCGCAGGTACTTCACAAAATGAACCTCAATGCCG
>ERZ772886.1514-NODE-1514-length-20645-cov-4.084070_pt1 | contig 20645 bp, 20 predicted proteins | sample MGYA00512128_ERZ772886 | MGnify/ENA primary metagenome ERZ772886 (study PRJEB29015, sample SAMEA2737698) | human gut metagenome | biome: human gut; feature: human-associated habitat; material: faeces | place: China | collected 2012 ... | reverse complement strand
CAGGCGATAGCCGAACTGGTCTTCGTCCAAAATCTCCGGCTCGTCCACCTCGCTCAGCCAGAAGCTTCCGTCCCCGGCGCTGACGGTATAGCGGTAGCCGGTGCCGCTCCGGATGCAGTAGACCTCGCCCGCTGGCTCGTCCATATAGTCGATGCAGGCGTCAAACGGCTCGTCAGAAAGAAGCGTGCCGTCCTGCAGCCGGATCCAGACCTTTGTGTCTGGGATTTCTCCGATGTGCCGCGTCCCATCGGCATCCCGCACCAGACCCATGCGGGTGCCATCCGTCCGATAGAGCGTTTCATACGGCGCCCAGTTCCAAGTCTTTACATTGTCATATTCTGCATCACTCTGGTCAATGCCCGGTGTTTCCACTGTTTGCGCCTGAGGCTCGGAGACTTCATGTCTTAAAAATCGAAAAGCACCGGTAAGAAAGTACAAGCATCTGTTCAAAGCTAACTTCTCGTTGCGGCTCAAAATTACTTTGCGATGTACCCTGAATGACACCAAGAGAAGCTAACGCATGAACCGACTCTTTGGCCCAGTTTGATATCTTCTCATCATCTTCAAATTGAATTGTGCCTTGCACTTGAGTTAATACACTTGTATTTCGTTCCTGCTCCACATACTTTATTGTTCGATAAAGCATAGCTGCATACTGCTCACGGGTCACCATATCTTTTTCATGAAATTCTCCGTCTTTTTGGCCGTTCACAATACCAGCTGTATATGCTTTATCCACTATGTTTTTGAAAAAGGAATTGGACATATCCGAGAAAACACCCGATGCAGCATTTTCAATCTCATGTCCTAGAAGAGTCTCTGCCAACAGCACCGCATACCATGCCGCCTGTCCACGGGAAGCAGCGCAACGCAAATCGTCATGCATCTCACCACCTGGAAAAAGGTCATTCGCCTCAGCAAGATAGGCCTCTTCTTTTGCCCAGTCGCTTAGAATTGGATATGCGTTTGCATTTACTGGAATTACACATATACTGCAGATTACAATACATGAGATTAACGCAAGTAACTTTTTCATTAGATTTCCTCCATGCAGAATTACGCAACATATCGGGCTGGTGCTTTTTCGCCTAGCAGCTCATCCCAAAAATACATCCATAGTGCGTAATAGTCAGCATCGTCCCCAAATCCCAGCACCTCACTACGAAAATCCTCAAGCTTTTGATTTTCTCCTTCGTACGAAGAAATCAGTGCTGTGTTCATTTCAGCATTGGACGCATCATCATAATAATACGAAATTTTGTTGGAAGCCCAGCATCCGGCTGGGCTTCGCGCCATCGCTTTAATCACTTCATAACTTTTGCACAGAATCTGCATATAATAGCTGCAAATTGAGCACGAGTAGCATATCCTTGTGGAGAAAGGGTCGTTGATGAGGTGCCATTGATAATACTATAGCCGTAAGCCCATTGCATAGGGGCGATTGCGAACTCAGAGATATCAGAAGCGTCGTCAAATGAAAACATATTCATAGTTTTCCCTGTGCCCATTTCATATCCGGCATATTTAGCATATCGCCACAAGATAACAGCTATTTGTTCTCGGGTAACTGGATCATTCGGGCCAAACTTTCCGTTGTTATAACCATTTATGATACCCTCATGTGTTGCCCAGTGAACTGCGTCAGAATACCAGCTATTACTCACATCAGGAAATGGTAGAACCTCCGAACTATCTGGAAGATTTTTCTCCCCATCTAGCCTATATAGAATAGTAATTATTTGCCCCCTGCTAATAGTAGTATCTGGACTAAACGTATCATTCGAGGTTCCTTTTATAAGTCCGCCGAAAAAACTATGCAGAACATCATCATAAAACCAATCACTTTCAGCAATATCGGCAAACGGATTTGCTTGATTCTGCAAGTATTCAACATCTGTTGAATAAAATTGAAGTAACGCATTCCTTAAGTTATTATCCGTTTCCTCCATATAGTTGCCGTAAAAATAGCGATTCAAAAAAGACAAATCCGAGAGCGTTATTCCTTTCTTTGCAGCAAAATCCATTGCCTCGGTACTTAAACCTTTCTTGAAGTTCTGCAAAGCGTTACTTTGCTGCCACGCGGTGTACTCCGCAACAGTCATCGTATTTGAATCAATTCCACTCAATTCTGGATTGTTTTCTGTTACAGCAGCCATACCAGCTGAAGCTAATGATTGAGTTCCATTGATAACAGCATATTCCCCGTATGTAAGTTTTTCTGGATTCTTGATTCCGAGACGTTTCATTTCGGACATTAGCGTATTAGGGTATTCAGTTAACGGCGTTTCAACAAAAACTCGGCTCATGTCCAAATGAGGCTCACCAATACCCATAGAAGTTGGCAATAAAATTGCATCGAGAAGTTTTTTAGAGAATGAACCATCGCAGTTTTCATACAATGCGGTCATAATTTCCTGTGCAAAGAAATGTGCTCCATTGAATATTGATGGAACTTTTACGTTTCCTGCGCAGAGAAATTGATCATAAAAGTCTTTCGGTACATACCATTTTCCGCCTTGTCGGATCGGCTTGCTTTTCATTGCTCCAATAATATATGTGTCTCTATAGATATATGGAGTATTGATTGACAAATAAATTTGTAGACCATCCTCAACAAAGGTCACAGCATCAGTATCCGTTTTAATTAAAATATCGGAGTTTTTCTCCAAATCATCCACACAGAAATATCCGCTATCAGATGCTTTCTGAGAAAAGCCATCTGTCACATCCGCTGCAATCGCCGTTGCAATAAAGCTTGGCAATAAAATACAAATCGCCAATACAATCGCGAAGCTCTTCCTTACTATAGTATTCATTTTACCCAAGCTCCCCAATATAATCTTGCAATCTATACTTTTTCTGTCGCTTACATCGATGACGTAAAACAACACGCGGAAATTATTGAACCATAGTACTGCGGATGCAAATGTACCTAGCAGCACAAGCGTAGGTCTGGCAGTCAGTTCATCTGGTAGTTCGTCTGTCCATCCCAGTGTGTAGTAAAGCGTGATGGCAAGAAGAATATGCACGAGAATTGCGGTTAAAAATGTGCGGATGATTTTATTTTTCATATATTTCCAGCATCAAAATGTTTAATTGTAGAACTTTTCCGCGATTTTGGTTACAACGCCGTCCTGTATGGTCAGCGTATAAGGTTGGATGAGCAGTCTTTCGTTGGCCTGAACAGCCGAAACAAATTCCTGCCATGTTTCAAACGTATACAGCCGGTCTTCTCCCGCACCGTATTCCTGAGAGATGTCGTAAATCGTGACGGGTGTGCCTGGGTCTACATCGTAGGTGTAAATTTCGCCGGAGTCTTTTCGATAATATCCGTATTGATATTCCTCCGGTGGGATGTTCAGGTCTTTGAGTGTTTGCAGATCTTCCTCAAGATATGAGTTTAGAAGGACAATGTGTTCGACCGTAATAGAATTATCGCGTACCTGTTGGATAATCACGGTCTGGAGGATAGGTTCTTCCGTCTCAGCCTTTGTACTGCTCTCAGCGCCGTGACCGGTATGCTCTGTAATTTGCGTGTCCTCATGCGCTTTGGAAGCCGACGAATCTGTGCTTTCACGCGTGGCAGAACACCCGACGCCCATAAAGCTCATCAAAAAGCACAGGAACGCAAGACACACAAGTGATTTCTTCTTCAAAATACGCACCTCCTTAACGGGTTAATTATACATATAGAAGTTTGCAGGAACGCTGGTTGAATAGACAACGTTCTCCGCTGGCTGCGAATGAGCTGTATACTTAATTGTATGTGTATCTCCGTAGGTTACCAGTGCAACATGGGAGATATTTACCATCTGATTTGGGCGGGTCAATCCCTTCATTTCCAAGGCTTCCGGGCCGTTTCCGCTCAAATGGCCGTGGTCTTTTGCCCACTCCGTTCCAGCAGCTCTCTCGTCTTCCGCTTTGGCAAAACGGAGCAAGCCAATGGAAAAGGGAGGCTGCATAGTATAAAGCACAACAAAGAGTACGTTACCTCAACAGTATTCCAGTTGCTATAGTCAGGCAACGCTTAGAGCCTCCAGGCAGGCGTTCAAGTTATCCCAAGAAAAAACGTCCTCCGCAATGTGGACCCGCGTCCAGGAGGGGGTGATTTCCTCCACCTCCGATATACCGCCTATGCCCCGGGCCCAGGAATAGTAATATGTGTTATGGGGCGACATGAGGACCCGAGCCGCTGTGCCGTCCGGGTAGAGGAAGAGGGTCTGCTCCCAAACGATCCGGCTGCTGCCTTCATAGGGGGTCCCCGTGGTATCCAGATACTCCGTCAGACGGAGACATTCCTCCCCCGGCGTCCAGTCCCAGTCCGCCACGGCGAAGTCCAGCGGAGCCATCTTTCCCGTATCCGCTTCTCCGAACAGGGTGCGGAACAGGAGCAGGGCCTGCTCCCGGTCCAGGTCCGCGTGGAAGCCCTCGCCCTGTATGCAGAGCCGATAGTGCTCTGCCGGCGGAGTGGGGAAGATGTCCTCCCACTGGTCGGCCAGCTTCTCGGGGATCATACTTTCTTGACGCCGCTCCAGCTCGATTGAAACCAACAAGTCTTCATAGGGATATGGGCCCACATCACTTGGAATGCTGGCGTATTTGTAGGTGATAGCGCTCAGCCGCAGATAGTCCACCGCCCCGTAGGCCACCTCGAGAGAGTCATCCTCTCTCTGCCGGGTCAGCGTACCGTCCGGGAAGACGTGATAGACCAACTGAATGTCTCCATCCGTTATGAACAGGCGGAGGTTTCCGGAGGCGTATGCAAGCTCCTCCTCCGGGGCTTGGAACACCGCCGCCTCCAGCCGCTCCAGCAGATAAGTCCGGTCCGCCTGGTCATCGATGGGGATGCAGGTATGAGGGGCCTCAGCGCCGGTGGCCCACTCGCGACTGATAGTCAGCGTGGGACCGCCTTTCTCTGCCTGCGTGCTGGAGAGGTCGTAGGTATCCGTGGCCTCCGTCCCATCGGCATAGGCGTACCATATGGTTACCCGGCGGCTTCCGTCGTCCTCCAGGGGAGCATACTCCCCACAGTCCACCTCCAGCATCTCCCCGGCAGGCGGGAAGGATGGGAGCGGCTCTTCAAATGCTCCAGGGACAGACGGGGTCGTCACATCTACAGCAGGCGAAACCTCCTCGCCTGCTGTCATCGCCGGTTGCCCACAAGCAGAAAGCGTCAGGGCCAGACAGAACAGAAGAAGCAGCGTTTTTTTCATTTTGTCACCCCGCTGACCACCATGGTGGGATTTTTATATCCGCAGCATTTACAATAATAGTAGTTTCCGGACAAGATATACTGATGAGATAATCTGTAATACTTGACATTGGTCAGATAATGAGTCGTTCCATGTTCCGCGTCAGTATAATATGGGCAGTCCGACAAAATGTGTGAATAAACGCCATAGTACCCCCACTTTGAGGCCACTACAATTTGATTCACCCCAGTTCCCGCACTTACTGAGGTTATGATAGCGGAATGCTTACTACCAATCGTTCCATGCGCAATCAGAGTATATGTTGTTCCGCTGACTGCTGCATGGCTGCCAGAAACGTTTAGGTAGTTCGTCCCAGAATCGCTCCAACTATCAACCATTTCACTGCCATTCCACAGTTCAAGTGTGACATCAAGCTCCCCAGCTTCTACCACAGTCACACTGCAATTTGCCGTTTTCCCGCTGAACGAAAGTTTTGGTTTGATTTGCGAAGCACGTTCGGTTGCCATGGCATTTACACATAGTCCAGAAATCATAATCATTACGAGCAATAGAACGACCATACGCTTTTTCATATTACAAAACACCTCCTTCCTTCGCCCTATCTATTAGAACGCAGAAAGGAGGTGCTTTTGGACATGATCTTCAAGAAGTTTTTTAATTTGGAGATTGTAACAACTCTATGCTTTCGGCAATGTGCAACATGACGGATTTTTCAAGAGTTGAATCGACTGAGAACATGAGCCCATTCTGCTCATCGATCCATACCAGATTGCTGATACCGGAATTCCCATCAGTTGGGACAAACAACGCAGTAAATTGATTTACATGGACTTCCTCGTAGCCAGAATGATCTCCTATCAACGATAGAACCGTACCACTGTGATATACGTCAACTTCAATGACAATGAGGTCTGAACCGGAAACGTAATACCAACTGGATCGCAGATCATCCTTGTGGCGCTCCTGTTCATCAAAGCCGTCTGGCAGCCATGTCGGAGCATAGTCCGGCAACGTCTGCTGCGGCGTGGGATTCAGGAAACGGTAGACGATGCTGTCCTGTGAAATGCTTCTGAACCATGCGATTGTTGCGGCACGGGCCTCGGCATCAATCGTAAGCCAGCCGATTCCGGTAAGGAGCAGCGCCAGAAACACAGCGGCAACGCGCTGCAGTGTCCGATAAAAAACGGGGTGGCGTTCACGGCGGCACAGACGGCTCATTTTGCATGTAAAGGACTTGCTTGGGACGTAAGGCGGCTGTTGCTTGCTGCCCTGTGTCAGCGCCTCCGCCAGCGCAAGACTGGCTTCTTTCGCAGCGGCCCGCAGCGCATCATCCGTGATCATAGGCTTTCGCCTCCCTCCTGATAAATTTCCTTCAGCTTTGCTTTTGCCCGTTGAAGGAGCTTACTTGTGTTTGCAAGAGAAAGGTGCATGATCCCGGCGATTTCTTTTGTGCTGTATCCATGATAGAACTTCAGGAGAATGCACTGACGATAGGCAGCCGGCAGTTCCAGAATTGCCTTTGCCAGCGCGTTGTCTCCGCTATACTCTACAGAAACGCCGTTGATTGATTCATCCAGCGGCACAGATGGGTGCCGCCGCTCTGCCCGGAGCATATCGATTGCTTTTCTCTCAACTATTGTAACGATGTAGGCGCGCGTTTTTGGACAATCCGGATCAGAAATTTTTGAAATATTTTCTGCGATGCTCAAAAAGGCGTGATGAACCGCATCTTCGGCGTCCTGAGGGCGTTTTAGAATCTGGAAAGCAGTATAGAACATCAACTGCTTGTACTGCTCATAAAGCTGCTCAAATTTTGAGCGATCTTCTGCGGTGTCAATAAGCTGCAGGTAAACAATCATGTTTCGACGACCCTCCCCATGATGGATCTATTATAGCATAAGATTCCTACGATGGGGAGAGTAGATTATGGGACGCTTGCCCTTATAAAGCGGTGTAAATCAGACAATTTCAGGGCTTGGAGCGCCATCTTTCAAGTGTGAAATTTCGGCGGTGTCCGGGTGGATCATGGTGACGGGGATGCTACGATTTTGCGCACTGAGGATCGCTGCCCCAACGCTGCCGGTCAGGTGCGATTGTATATCACAAACCGCCAGTAGAAGATCTGCGTGTTCTATAAGTTGCGTTGGAAGCTGCCGACAGAGCTGAAAATCTCCCATACCATCGCAGATGCAGATGGCATGGGAGACTAATCACGCCAATAGCACTGACACACTTCCATTTTGGACGTGTGTCAACGGGAATGTTTTGGTTTGCCTGCTTCACTTTTAGGCTTTTCTTCTCAGCATGGCTTTTGTTTTCAGAAGCGCCGCGCGGAAGGTTTTCTGTGCTTCGCGTTCAGTGGGAAAGACCGGGAGCAGGAAGTCCAGTGCCGCTTGAATCCGACCCAAATCGTCCTGCGTCAAATGACCATCCATCAAGTGCTGGTACACCTGTCGGTATGCCAGACGCACGGAGTCAGAAACACTTGCTCTTGAGAAATATTCTGTGATCAGGCCGCCAATAAGCGCGGATTCCTCAATAGAATACTGCATACCTGCCGCCCTCCTTTCGCGCACCTGCATATCATAGCATATTGTAGACGGACAGGCAAGTTAAGACATTCGTTCTCCTGAAATATCCGCAAGTTTATATCCATCTGCCGCTGCGCTACAATAAAGCTGTATTCCAGGTCAGAGCAGATCAAGGGCGGAGCTATTTCAGGGCGGAGGTGAAGACTTGGGGACAGGTATGCCCCCGGTTCTGCGCGCAGGACATGGAATGAAAGAATGGACTCATAAGACCGTAATTGCCGTTTGGCAGTTGCGGTCTTTTTGCGTCCGGACACAAAAAGAAAGGAGACACAGCATGACAGACACAGAAAACGTATTTGACGGCTTTGCCTTACTGGGCGATGATGAGGAGTTTGACGTAGATAAGATCTTCGGCAGCGGTTCGGATGAACCCGTGCCGCCTCCTCCCTCGCCAACGTTGGCAGAAGAAGTCAAGTCTCAGCCCGAACCGAAACAGACGCTTCCCGCAAAAACGCAGGAAGCACCGGCAGAAGAAAAACAGCCTCTGGAACTCTTTTCGGCGTTTACAGGCGCGGAAAGCGACCCCATCCCAGAAGCAGCCCCGGTCAAAAGCATTGCGCCAAGGCCCCAAACACAACTGTCGCTCTTTGACAAGCCGCCCGTTTTTCAGTACGGCGGCGCCAGAGAGCAGATCACGGATGCCAGCATGACCTTCGAGGCCCTGCGTATCCAGAAAGCGGATGATTTCCCTGAATTGGAGGATGCGTCGGCTGTCACTTGGCAGGTACGGTACGGAGATGTTACGAAGACCGTTCCCGCGCCCAAGACGGACACCATCGCGGCCATGAAAGCGGAGATTGAGAAGTCAAAAGCATTCCTGGACAGCCTGAAAAAAGGCAAGGTCAAGGACCCGGAGTGCGTTGTGAAGCCGCAGATCCGGATGCAGAAGAAGGGCATCGCGGACTACAAGGGCGTATTCCCGACGCTGGAAGCTGCACGCGCGTCCAACAAGGTCATCTGCCTCATCCCCTCGCGGGACGGGCAGACGTATGAGATGCGCCGGAGCGAGCTCGGCGAGTTTATCGCGCCCAAGCACAAGATCACGGAGTTTTCAGAGGTAAGAGCCGGCTTTCGCCCGGCTCTTCCTCGCATTCCGCAGGAGCTTTTGCGCTCCATCATCGGCTTCTTCAGAAGCCAGATGGAATCGGGCACGGAGTTTGAAGCCCTCGTCCGCATCTACTGGGATCGCAAAGAACAGAAATTCGTTCCGTTCGTACCAAAACAGCGCGTCGCCAAAGACAGCGTGACAGTTCGGCTGACGGACGAAGATCTTCCGGACGATACGCGGTATCTGTACTACGCGGATATCCACTCCCACAACAGCATGAAGGCGATCTTTTCTGCTATCGACGATCAGGACGAGCGCGGCACGCGGCTGTATCTCGTGATCGGCCGTCTGGATCGCTTCTTCCCGGAAATCTCCGCCCGCATTTCCTGCGGCGGCAGTTTTGTCCCCATCGAGCCCAGCTTGGTGCTTGAAGGAGTGGACAGCGGCTTTCCCGCGGGATGGAGCGGCAAGGTCGTCCATCAGCTTCCTGCGCTTCCGGAAGCGCCGTCCGCGCATTTCGCGGGTGTGCGCTCGTTCCTGGGCGGATTGCTTGGAGGTGCGGGATGAAGTTTGCAGAGAATCGGCCCGTAAAGATCGTCATGCTGGGAGCCGGAGGCACCGGCGGACATGTCGCGCCGCATCTGTACCGGCTTTTGTATGCGCTGGACCGGCCCGTCCGCTTTATCATCTGTGACGGCGATATCGTGGAGGAAAAGAATCTCGTTCGCCAGAATTTCACACCGGCTGACCTTGGAGAAAACAAGGCGAAGGTACTGGCCGAGCGGTATTCGTCCGTGTTCGGGTTGGAAACCGAATATGTGCCGGAGTTCATCGAATCGGAAGATCGGCTTTTGTCCATGCTCCGGGCGCAGATATACAAAACCGGACCATACTGGAACTCTCCAACCGTCAAAGATCTGGTGATCCTCATCGGCGCGGTGGACAACAACAAGAGTCGAAAGCTCTGCCACGAGGTCTTTTACAAGCTGGATGGTCTTATCTACATCGACAGCGGCAACGGGATGCACACCGGGCAGATCGTCTGCGGCATCCGCAGCGGCGGGCGCACGTTCTATCGTCCCGTCGGCGCGGCCTTCCCGGAGGTTTTGCAGGATACAGACAAATTCCCGACGGAGCTGAGCTGCGCCGAGGCGTCTGTTTCCGCGCCGCAGAGCATCGCCGCCAACATCACAGCGGCTACCGCCGTCGTGGACATGATCTACAACATCCTGACCGTCGGAGAAACGCGCGTGCGGCAGATCACGTTTGCAACGGGTTCTGTCAATATGCGCGCAACCTTACAGAAAACAAGGAGGAAAGCAGCATGAGAAGTTCCGTAGACGCAGCAGCCTTTTATAAAGCGATGACAGCATTGATGGACATTCCGGCAAAAAGTCCGGTCAAAGTCCTGCAGGAGATCAAGGTGGAATTTACAGCGGATCACTGTACGCTCTCTGCAACGGACTTTGGTACATGGCTGTCCGTGACAATCCCCGCAAGCGGCGACGACTTTGCGTTCGTGTTTTGGAACAGTGCCGGTGTCCAGAAGGTGTGCCGTTACTTTACGGGCCAACTGGAACTGGAGCTGTCCGGCCAAAGGAAATCACAGATCATAACCATGCGCTGCGGAGACAAGGGCGGCAAGTTCCCAGTTTATGAAGCTGAGGAATGCCCCACATGGCCGGAGTTTGAAGCCAAGCAAAGCTATACGTCAAACGCGGCAAACATTCTCAAATGCGTCAAGCAGGTAAAGTATGCCGTAGATCTGCGCAGCACCAGACCGGAATATCAGGGTGTTCTGTTCCAGAACAAGCATATCTGGGCGGTGGAAGGACGTCGCGCGGCCTGCTGTGATGATGGTGGACTGAGTGTTGAAAAGCCGTTTACAGTCGCTGTTCCGGCGCTGGAACATCTCAAAGTGTTTGGAAATACGGATATTCAGATCGACGTAAACGAGAGATGTGTCACATTCCGAAATGAATGGATCCGATTGACGGCGCACTGCGTTCCGAATGCCACACCTCTTATTTATGAGAACATCGTTCCGCAGAAGTGGAATGAGGAATTCTGCTTCCATCGGAAGGACTTTGTGCAGGCGCTCAAATATCTGCTGGCCTGCATCGGAAAGACAGACAAGCCTTATGTCCGGTTTGAGAATGGATTGCTGAACTTGCGTGCGAAGGACTGCCTCTATAAAGCGGCGGTTTCCATCAGCGCAGAAAGCAGCATTATCTTTGGCTTTGACGCAAGATACATGCTGGACGCACTCACGCAGTTTGAAAAGCAGGAACTGGTGACAATGCGGCTGACCAGCCCGCTGGGCGCGATCTTGCTCGTGGCAGGCAACAGCTCCGCCATTGTCCTCCCGGTACGGCTCAAGGAAGAACAGAAGGCAGCGTAAAAGAGAAAGGATTTTTGAGCATGAAGACAGTCTATATCCCAGCCGGTGCGACGTACAACTATGAAACGCTCGTGACAAGCGATGTGATCGTCCATGGGCATCTGCACGTCACGAACGGCTTGAAAGCGAAACATATTTCCGGCAGAGGATTTCTTACCGCCGGTGAGGTTTCCGCTGATATCGTGGATGTGACCGAACTGGAATGCGGCACGGTCATCTGCCGGAGATTGCTGGCGCAGCGCGTCAGCGTCAATGAGGCGATGATCTCGGAAAGCGCCGCTGTTTCCCGTTTCTTCTCCGCCAATTACGTCAAGGCTCCCAGCCTGACCGTAGCGGTCAGCGAGATCGGTGAGGTAGACGCTGATGAGATCGTGCATCTGACGCCGAAGCCGCGCGGCATGATCCTGACGCTGCTTCTTTCCATGCTGCGGACCTTCTGGCTGCGCCTGACGGCAAGCCGTCCGCAGGGCAGGTTTGAGAAGCCGCGCACGGAAGCGGAAGAACCCTCTGACACGCCGGAAGATGCTGAAACAAAGGCAAACATCGCAAAAATTGTGCAGGAGGTGCTTGCACAGCAGGCGGCGGAAAAAGCCGCCTGCGAGAACGATGCAAATGATGCGGATGATTTTGAGCTTCAGCGCATGATCGGCACGTTCAAGCTGCTGCGAAGCAAAGGCTACACGCTGCGCATTCTCCCCGGCACGCCGGAGGAAAACGCGCCGGTCTTTGACTTTGCGGCTGAGAGCATCCAGCCTGCGGCGTGAGGAACGGCAACATGGAACAGGAATTGCAGAAGGAGCAGAAATGCTCCTTTTACGCCTTGGAACAGCTTCGGCAGACAGCAGAAGCCATTCTGCGCGGCAGTCAGCGCCTTCTGAAATGCCGCGCCGGTGTGGAGAAATACCACACGGCACAGCCGCAGCGTGCGTATGCGTACTATCTGGAATTGCAGAAAACGAGAGACGCGCTTCTTGCGGCGTTCGGCGATGCACAGCGGTATCTTCTGGAATTGGAGGAATCCGCGCTGGCGCAAAAGGCCGGGCAGCTTCAAGCGGGTCTGCACCGCTTTGATCTCATGTCCAGAGCGTACAAGCCTGTGTATGAAGTCCTGACCGGCTTTGCAAAATCCCTTCCGCAAACGGATACCGTCAACGCGGCGGTGATTGGGCGGCTGATGAACCATGTCCGCATGGGTTATTACCCGACAGACCCGGAAAATATCACGCACATCCTGCGCGGGATCGCGTTCCCGGAGGGCGTGACGACGAATCTGCTCGATCCGTGCTGCGGCTGCGGCAAGGCGCTTCGGCAGCTTGCCGACGGCAACAACTGCTACACCTACGGCATGGAGCTGGACGAACACCGCGCGGAGGAAGCGCAGGCAAGACTTCACCGCGTCGGCTTCGGAAGCTTCTTTCACAGCCAGATCAGCCGTGAGGCGTTCCATGTACTGTTTCTGAATCCGCCGTATCTGTCCGTTCTAACCGAGGGCGGCAGCCGGGTGCGCAGCGAAAAGCAGTTTCTGGTGCAGAGCATCCGGACGCTCATGCTGGGCGGCCTGCTCGTCTACATCGTGCCGTACTACCGGCTGACGCCGGACATCTGTAAAATCCTCGCGGAGAACTTTTCAGACCTTTCTGTCTGGAAATTTACAAGCGGCGAGTTTGCCAGATTCCATCAGGCGGTCGTTCTGGGGCTTCGCAGAAAACCCACAGAGGATGACGAAACAGCCGACCGGCTGGGTGCGCAGACGCTGACCCCGGAGATGATCCCGTGTGTCACGGAGCTGGAGGAAAACCGCTACGCGCTGCCCGCTGTAACAAAAACCGTCGAGGTCTTTCGCGGCGAACGATTCAATGAGAAGGAACTGGAACGCCAGCTGACGCGCTCCGGCAGCTTTACAAGGCTGCTGAACGCAAAAAGCGCATTGGACAGCACGGAAAAGCATCCGCTCCTGCCCCTTTCCATTGGGCAGATCGGTCTCATCGGCGGCTCTGGGATGATCAACGGACTCATCGAATGCGATACTCCGCATATCATCAAGGGCCGTATTGTGAAGATCAAAAATGTAGAGCGTGAAGAACAGTTTGACCAGCGCGGGAACCATATCGGCGCAGAGGTGCATGAGGTCGTCAGCAACAAGATGATCTTCAACGTTCTGACACCGAATGGATTTTTGGCGTTGAGTTAGGAGGAATTATGTTAACTACAAATCTTGCAATCGTTGCACCCGTCACAGAAGCAGATGACCAGACGGCACGCGAAGCTGTCTGGCAGCAGGTCACGGAGCGGATCGTTCCGCAGATGGGGAAGCTCTGCACACGGTTCGAGCCGTCCGGCGGCGCATGGGGACAGAAAGTATCCAGTCCATACAGCGTCATCCTGGGCAGAAACGAACCGGCGCTGTTCCTGTACTTCTACGCATCCGCAAAGAGTCAGCTGGATGAGCGCGCAAAGGCACATCTGGACGGCTTCATGGAGCATCTGGAGATCGGGAACGAGCAGACCATCGGCGATACAAAGATGTGCACCGCCTACCTCAAAGGCAACACCGCCGAAGCGCGTTCCCACATGGAGTGGCACATCGCCAGCATGTTTGGAGAGCTGATGCCGGACTGCGGGATCTATTTCCTGCGCGAAGGCCGGTCGTATATGACAGAGGATGAGCACAAAAAGATCCTCTGCAATATGAAGGACTATGCCATCTGCGTGGTGAAGCTGGTATGGGAGACAACGAACCATGAAGATTGATTTTTCCATGCTCGTAAAGAACCTGAATGCCCTGCCGCATACGCCGACACCGGAACCTGAAAATGTTCCGCCGTATGTGCTGACGCATATTCTAGCTCCACTGAAAAATGATAATTGCATCCGTTTTGCTGATCTTGATTTCGAGGCATTTACCGAAGAAGATATTGACAGCTTGTACGGTGCATTGTCTGAAGCAGAGGACCGGGAACACCGTTTGAATCACCTACGCAGCACTTTTGACCATTCCAACCCGAAAGCCGCTGCGCAGCGGAAATTTTGTTAAGGAGGCGCAGTTATGGACTATGAATCTATATGCGGTTCACTTCAAACAGTCAGAGCGGCTCGTACGTTCTACGAATACGGGAAACTGGATCGGCTGTTGGAGCGTGATATCACGACATCGAGCGATGACCTGTATGAGGTCTATTATGAGCTTCTGCTCGCCGCCACGGATTATATGGATCAAAAATACAACGAGTCCTATGAATACGACCACTGGTATTTCAGCTTTCGCAGCATGATGCAGTATTACCGGCTGATTCGGGAATACGGGAGTCTTCACAGCATGAAACTCTCGGAAAACCCGTACGTTAAAAAAGCCGAAGAAATGCTTTCTGCTGCGCTTTATTCCTGCTGTCTGAACGGCGGTATGGGCTGGGGTTACCAGAAAAAGATCAGCTCAGAATGGTCGAGCGGCCTTATTGTAGAAACAGACGGTTATTTTCACTATGAACTTGACCTGCTGGAAGCGCTGCTTTCCATTGACGCATGGTACACGGAAGAAGTGCAGAAGCTGGAAAACCTGCTTAGAAAGGAACGCGCGCTTGCAAGGCGCTGCGTTCCGGAATTGGAGGCGGCATGAACAAAGACGAACTGCGGATCCGGATCATTCCAGAGGACGGACAGATTCTCATCGAGACGTACACGGATGGTATCGTGAAGTGTAAAGAGATACAGGAAGATGCGCTTCTGGACTGCATTAAAAACAGTACCAGATGGAATTATGTCAACAGCGGACTGCTGCCGTCAGACTGTATCCATGTCAAAATCCATCCGAACGGGAACAAGGAATATTGTCTCTGGTACCCGCGCTTATACGCAGACATTAGCTACCATGAGACGGCATATCCGAACTTTCCGCTACCGAGATTGGTCTTCGCGTTCCATGTTGACACAGAGGGTAAGATCAGCGGATGCAGGATGGGTGTTGCTGCGGACGAAAAGCCGACGATGGAAACCGCGATGTACCGCTATCCGTTTTCCAACGTCAGCGGTACACGGGGAGACATCTGCATTGGTGCAAACGCACTCCCAAAGTACAAGACGCCGCACGCACTTGCCAGCTTGCCAACATTCCTGCTGTCCATCCCAAATGGAGATCACAGCTTCAATGCACTGAACAACAAGCTGGGGATGCAATACCGCGATCTTTTGGAGCATCTCAAGGACAAAGACCCGTCGTATTACTATTCCGATGTGCTGATCCCCAACGGAAAGACCTTGAAAGACTTTATTGGAGGGTAACATATGGCAAAAGACGCAAAAACCATCCGGGAAGAACTGGCGCGGCCATTTGCGCCGGAGGACTTGGAATGGCGGATTCAGGTGACGTCGAAAGACAAGACCAGCGGCCTTGCCATTCCGTATGTCACAAACCGCGCCATTCAGGACCGCTTGGACGAAGTCGTGGGGCCGGAGAACTGGTACAACGACTACAGGCCGTGGCATGGTAACGGGAAAAAGGACGCGCAGATCTGCGGCATTTCCATCTATTTTGAGGGCAAAGGCTTTATTACAAAGTGGGACGGCGCGGAGGATTCCGACATTGAGCCCATTAAGGGTGGTTTGTCGGACTCCATGAAACGCTCCGCCGTACAATGGGGCATTGGACGTGTCCTCTACAAGATGACAAAGCCGCTCTGGGTCAAGATCGAGCAGAAGGGCAACTCCTATGTGATCTGCGATACCGAGCGGCCGAAGCTGAACGCTGCATATTTGGAATTACTGGATAAGCTGCATCAGCTTCCCACGTCTCCGGGTGCAGCGCAGGCACAGCTCAGCTACAAGCGCGACGGACAGGCTGGACAGCAGGCGCAGAATACCGCACCGGCGGCCACGCCGCAGACGCAGCAGCAAGCACCGCAGCAATCATCGCGGCCAACACAGCAGTCTCAGCAGCCGCTCCCGTTTATGACGCGGCAGGTCTGCCAGTACGTTGTGCTGTCGGTGAGCAATCAGCAGGATATGTCCGGCCAGCCGTTGATCTGCGCCGTTCTGCAAAACGCAGAGGGCAAGCAGGCGAAGGTCTACGCACAGGGCAGTCATCCCATGCTTATGCCCGGTGCGCAGCTCTATGACGCGCAGGTCACCATGCGGAAACAGGGAAACGTCGCATTTTATACGCTGGACGGCTACCAGGTCGTGCAGCAGGCAGCGTAAGGAGGCAGAATGGAAAAAATCAAAGGATTTCAGATCAGTAGCATGATCGTCTCCGGTTTCAAATGCTATGAAGAACCAACGGAGATCACGTTCGGCAATCCTACCATTGTGACCGGCGGCAACGGCCGCGGCAAATCCAGTCTTGCGGACGCCATTGCGTTCGCCGTCACAGGACTTCCCTTTTTCGGGGAGCGCGGCATTGACCGGCTGCACAACGAGACGAACCCGGACCTGCAGATCACGATGCGCTTTACGGATGATACCGGCAGAGCGCACGAGCTGACCCGCAGCCGGCAGAAGGATCGCATGAGCATCACCTACGACGGCTATGCCATCCGGCAGACGGATCTCAACGAGATGTTCGGTGAACGGGATGTGTTTCTCTCCATTTTCAATCCCCTGTACTTCATTGAAGAACTCGGCGAGGATGGAAAGAAGCTGCTGGAGCGGTATTTGCCGCCCATTCCGCAGGCCGATGTGCTGGCGCAACTCAATGCGCAGACGCAGCAGAGCCTGTCCGGTATGCAGCTCCCGTCGCCTGAGATGTTTCTCAAGAATCGCCGGGAAGAAATTCGGGAACTGGAACAAAATGCGGTTTATCTGAGCGGCAAGCTGGATCTGGCGCAGAAGCAGCGGCAGAGCAGCAAAGAACTCTCCAGCAGACTGACCGCGCAGATTCAGGAATTGCAACAGGAACTCTCGCTCTTAGAGGCGCGGCGGTTTGAAAACGTTAATTTGGAGGATTTGCAGGAGCAGCTTGTGCAGGCCAGCGAGCAGTATGAGGAGCTTTCCGGTGAAGCGCCGGAAACGCCGGATACGGCAGAGCTGGACGCGAAGCTGCAAGAATTTCACGCAAAGCTGGGCGCTCGGTCGTCCGAGGTCTACCAGCCAAAATACACAGGCCCGCTGGCAGAGGATACGGCAAAGGTGCAGGCGCTCGGAAAGAAATATCAGCAGAACGCCGCACTTTTGAAGCGGTTTCAGTCGGGTACAAGCTGCCCGGTCTGCCGCCGTGTCCTCTCCCAGCAGGAATATCCGGCGTTCCGTCAGGCTTTACAGGCGGAAACGGAGAGAATCGCTGCCGATGGCACACAGCTGAAAGGTCAGATCGCGGAGCTTCAGGAGATGGAGCAGAAAAGCCAAAGCACGTTCGAGCAGTTCAAAGCGGATGATCTTGCCAAATATCAGGCTGAGATCGACGCGCTGAATCAGAAACGGGAGCAGCTTCAGGCCGCTGCCGCACAGCAGAATACGCGGCGCCAGCAGACCCTGGAGCAGCTGCGCACACGCATCCAGAACCTGACTGCAAGCATGGAATGCGGTACGCTGAGCCCCGCGGACAGTGAACGCCTTGCCGAGTGCAAAGCATCGCTGGAAGACTGCCGGGTACAGCTTGCCGCCGCGCAGCAGGTTCTGAGCGCCGCGCCGGAGGACTATGACGCGCGCATCAAAGCCATTGAGGATGAGATCACGGAAAAGAAAATCATTATGAAAGATGTGATCCTCTACATGAGCAAGCGCGCGGAGATGACATTCTCCAAACTCGCGCTGAACCGCGTGAAGATCTCGCTCTACGATGTGGTCAAGACGACCGGAGAATTAAAGGACGTGTTCCGGTTTACCTACAACGGCCGCCGCTACGACCGGCTCTCGCTCTCTGAGAAGATCCGGGCTGGCGCGGAAGTGTCGGAGCTTGTGAAGCGGCTCACAGGCCGTAACTACCCGGTGTTCTTCGACAACATGGAATCTGTGGACGATCTCAGCAACATCCGTCCGACCAGTCAGATGATCCTCGCCAAATGCGTCCGTAATGCGGAGCTTTCCGTGCGGGCTGGCAGCACTGCAATGCCGAAGGCGGCGTAACCTTACTTTTCAGAAAGGGGGCGCGCCGTCTGGCCTATCAGAAGCTGCCGATCCTGGAAGCCGCCAGACGGTGCGGACTTGTCCTCAATGACCGAACGCTTCACAGTGAGGAAGTTGAGGCAAGCTGCCCCTTCTGCGGTGACCACGGAACCGGCAAATATCATCTGAGTCTGAACACGAGAACCGATCAGTACCGCTGCAATCTCTGCGGTGCAAGCGGCAACAGCGTGACGCTGTATGCGCGGCTGAACGGTCTATCCAACAAAGAAGCCTATCTGGAGCTGGCTGCAAAGAGCAACGTGTATAAACTGCCCGTGCAGCCCAGCTCCCCAAACACAACGAGCCGGGAGCCGTATGCGCTAAAGCAGCGCCATGCGGCGTATTCGGAGATGCTGTCGTATCTAGCACTCTCTGACCGGCACAGAGAAAACCTCCATGAACGTGGACTTCCGGATGAGATCATTGCCCGCAACGGCTATAAGTCCATTCCGGAAACAGAAGCCGAACGGCGCTTGTTGGCGTCGCTTCTTGCGTGCGATCATGAATTGCACGGATTACCCGGTTTTTACACAAAGGACGGGGCATGGACGCTGGCAGGCGCGAATGGCTTCCTCATTCCGGTGCGGAACAAGGACGGCTTGATCCAAGGTATGAAAATTCGGCTGGATGACAACGCGGCGCGAAAATACCGCTGGCTGTCCAGCCGGCCGAGCCGCATGGAAAACGGCACCCGCAGCTATTCGTGGATCCACGTCACCGGCGACACGACGCAGAAGCGCGCCTATCTCACCGAGGGGCCGCTCAAGGGCGATATTGCAAGCTACTTTGCAAACGATGCGCTCTTTGTGTGTCTCGGCGGCGTGAACGCCCACAAAGGACTGCAGGAAACGCTCTTGTCGCTCGGCGTCACGGAGGTCATGGAGGCGATGGACATGGATCAGTTTACAAATCCGCAGGTCCGGCAGGCGATCACCACCCTGCGCCGCGAGGTGCAGTCAATTCCGGGCATCCGGTACTATCAATGTACGTGGAACCCGCGATTTAAGGGCGTGGACGATTATCTGCTGGACTGGACGAAACGAAAGACGGCTTAGAAAGGAAATGCACATGACAAATATTACGAATTTTCAGGACATCCTTGGCGCAGCCAACGGCGACAAGACCTCCGTGCTGGGCAAATTTCTCTATTTCTCGCTTGCCAACATTCTGGTGGAGAAGGAGGCGCTGGCGCAGCTCTGCGAGGATCTGAACATCCCGTATTCCGGCAGCAAGCGAATTTCCGTGTCGGATGCGTTCCGCTCCGCGACGGGCGATATCAAGGATCGGATCACGGTAAAAAGCCCCGGTGCGCATCATATCTACGCGGTCTACTGCCGTGACAATGCGCACACCGAGGACGTCTATTCCCGCGAGCTGGTCAAGGAAACGCTCAACCAGCGGACGAATCAGTATGAAAAGCTGGCAAACATCTTCTATGACCGGCGCGATAATCGGTTTGGGTATGACAACATCGGCTTTGACGCCGATATTGATCCCCTGAACTATTGCCGCCGGGCGGAGGAACTGTTCGAGCTTTATCAGGTCTGCGCGAACCGCAGACAGATCGAGACGATCTGCCTGAGCTATCTGCGGATGCTGGAAGCCACCAAGGTCAGCTCGACCGGGCACCTCTATTTCATCCCTCGACAGCACATGGACAAAGTGGATACGTTTGAGACGTTCATTGAACAGCTCAGTGCAAAGAATCAGAATGACAACGCCTTGAGCGTCAACAGCTTTTACATCATTGACGATGCCAAGCAGCGCGACAAAATGACAGAGGAATTTTATTCCGCGGTCAAGAAAGAGATCGCGCTGTATCAGGAGAAGGCCGATTATCTCATCCAGAGCGGCAGCCGCAGCCCCAGCGTCATGGAGCGGTGGGTCAACAAAATTGCCACGCTGGAGCAGAAGAAGCAGCACTACGAAGAAATTCTCCGCCGGGAGCTCGACGGCCTTGACGATGAATTTGAAACGCTGCGCCTTCTGTCGCAGGAGCTGTCCGTGCGGGCAAACGGCCTGCGATTTCGGAAAGCAGCTTGACATGGATTTTTGATGGACATACGGCGGCCCCGACTCGGTATCCCGAGCCGGGGCTGTTTAATTGCACCAGATTTATAATATTGTAATTTGAACGAAGTCGAAGATATCGACTTGGTCGCTATCCAAGGGTGTATCTGAAAACAGCGCTTAGATGTGCAAAATGCTGAAAGCGACACAGATCGCGGCGACCATAACAAAAGCGAGGAAGGAGTCGTCACGCTTGTCATAGCGTGTCTCAGCACGGCGAAATTCCTTGA
>ERZ772886.1501-NODE-1501-length-20712-cov-4.745655_pt1 | contig 20712 bp, 17 predicted proteins | sample MGYA00512128_ERZ772886 | MGnify/ENA primary metagenome ERZ772886 (study PRJEB29015, sample SAMEA2737698) | human gut metagenome | biome: human gut; feature: human-associated habitat; material: faeces | place: China | collected 2012 ... | reverse complement strand
TCGATGCCGCGATCGCCGTGTCGCGTGCCGAAATCGACGCGATCGTGAACAATCCTGTATGCGGAGATTTTCTCGGGGTTAAAATCCGACCCGAAGCAGCATCTTAAAATTTTCCACGAAGAGGGCGAGCACGACGAGCTCGTTTTTGTGCGGGACATTCCGCTTTACTCCGTATGTGAGCACCACCTGCTGCCGTTTATCGGCAAGTGTCATATTGCGTATATCCCGCGCGACGGCAAGATCATCGGGCTTTCCAAATTTGCCCGCATTGTGGATTGCTTTGCGCGCCGCCCGCAGGTGCAGGAGCGTTTGACGGCGCAGATTGCGGACTTTATCGAAGAAAACCTGAACCCGCGCGGCGTAGCGGTGTTCATTGAAGCGGAGCACCTGTGCATGACGATGCGCGGCGCGCGTGCGGCGGGCGCTTTGACGCAGACCTCTGCCTTGCGCGGCTGCATGCGCACGGAAGCGAAGACCCGCAACGAGGTCATGCTGCTGCTTGCAAAGTAAGGAGACCGATATGACGGAATTTTACGCGGCGGGAAAACGCTTTCCGCTGAACAGAACCTATGTGATGGGCATTTTGAACGTGACGCCGGATTCGTTTTCCGACGGCGGCAAGTATTTTGACCCCGAAAAAGCGGTGCGCCACGCGGTAGAGATGGAAGCGCAGGGCGTGGACATTGTGGACATCGGCGGGCAGTCCACCCGCCCGGGCAGCGTGCGCATCTCGCCCGAAGAGGAATGGGCACGCATTGAAAACGTGGTGAAGGCAGTTGCGGAGAAGACGAACCTTGCCGTTTCCGTCGACACGTTTTACTCCGAGGTGGCGGAAAAAGCCCTCAAAGCCGGCGCACATATCATCAACGACGTGACGGGTTTTGCACCGGAAATGTGGCGCGCGGTGGAAAACACCGACTGCGGCTGCATCGTGATGCACCCCGGCGATCCGGATGACCTGAACGGCGCGGGCGGCGACATTTTGGAACGTGTTCGGGCGTTTTTTGTGAAGAAAACGACGGAAGCGGAACAGCATGGCGTCAATAAAAATCGCCTTTGCTTCGATCCGGGCATCGGCTTTGGCAAGACAAATGAGGAAAATTTCGCGCTTATCGCAAACCCGGAGAAAATCCGCGTGCCGGGTACGGCACTTTTGATGGCGGCGTCGAGAAAACGCGTTATCGGTGCTGTTTGCGGCAACCCGCCGTTTGAAGACCGCATGGCGGGCACGGTGGCGGCACATACGGCATCGGTGCTGTTCGGAGCAGACATGGTGCGCGCGCACGATACGTTTGAAGCGGTGCAGGCGGCGCGCGTGGCGGATGCGATAAAGCAATTCAGAAAGTGAGTATAAAAATGGAAACAATACGCATTAAGGGCCTTGAGATATTTGCTTACCACGGCGTGAACCCGGAGGAAAAGGAAAACGGCCAGAAGTTTATTTTAGACATTGCGATGCAGGCGGACATTTCCCGCGCGGCGCAGACAGATGACCTCAACGAGACCGTGAACTACGCCGCCGTGCGCAAAACGGTGAACGCGGTGTTCACGGCGCAGAAATATGACCTCATTGAGCGCGCGGCGCAGGTGGTATGCGATGCGATTTTGGAGAACTACCCGAAGGTGCAGAGCGTGACGGTGGAGCTGAAAAAGCCGGAAGCGCCCATCAACGCGGTGTTCGATTACGTCTCGGTCGAAATGACAAGGAGCCGTGCATGAAGCGCGTCGTCTTGGGGCTCGGCACAAATTTAGGCGACCGCCGGGAAAATCTGCGCACAGCGCTCGCGGCGCTTTCGCATTTGCCGAAAACGGAGGTCGAAAACGTTTCCTCCGTGTGGCAGACCGCGCCGTTTGACGTGCCGGACGAGCAACAGGACTATTGGAATATTTGTGTTTTGCTGAAAACGGAGCTTTCGCCAAGTGCGGTGCTCGGCGCGTGCCTCGGCATAGAGGCAGCGATGGGGCGCGTGCGGGAAATTTACCACGGTGCACGGTGCATGGACTTAGATGTTTTGCTGTACGAGGGCTTCACACAGCGCGAAAAGGAGCTCAATGTGCCGCACTCCGGCATTTTGGAGCGCGCGTTCGTGCTGTTCCCGCTTTTGGAGCTGTTTCCGGAAAAGAATGCGTTCGGCTTCGATTTTGCGGACGCACCGGGCTTTAAAGACGGGGACGACGTGCAGCGCGTCGGCGCGGCGGAAGAAATTTTGAATTGATATTTCTAATACAGAAAATTGAGGAAGCTAAGTGCTTCCCTTTTTTCTTTTGAAATGTAAACTTTCCGTGTCTGATTACAGAAAGATTTCAAAAAACCTTGAAAAAGTTACCGAATTGTAATATATTATAAAGGTAGAGTTTTTTCGGGACTCTTGATTTTTGTGAAAACACGGAGTTAATCGATATGAAGATGAAGAAAAAAAGCTTGCGTTTTGTGGCCGGTGTGCTGGCGGTGACGATGCTCATTTCCTCCAACTCGGTCTTTGCGACCACGACGGCAGAATACGATGAGCAGATTGAATCCATTAAATCGCAGCAGGCGGAAAATGAAGCCGAGGCCGAGCGCCTTAACGAAAAGCTTGATTCCCTGCGTGACCAGACAAGTGAAGCCGAAGCGTATCAGGCAACGCTCGAAGAGCAGATCACGACGTACCAGACGAGCATCGACCTTGCGGTGCAGAACATTACGCAGCTCAATACGAACATCACGAACCTCGAAGCCGAGATTAAAAAGGCGGACGAGGAATATGCCGATACATTTGCAGAATTGAAAGTCCGTTTGCGCTCGCTGTATTCTTCCGGCGGCAACCTGACGACGCTGCAGATTTTGTTCGATTCCACGAGCCTTTACGATTTTTCCATGCGCTCCGAGGCGATGAAGACCATCACGAAGCACGACCGCGAGCTGATGGAGAAAATTCGCCTTTACCGTATTCAGACGCAGGATCAGCGCGATGAGCTCAACAAAGAAAAAGAAGAGCTTGCCGACCAGAAGAAAGACCTTGAAAAGAAGCAGGAAGAATTGCAGGCGCTCGAGGAAGAAAACCAGAAGCTCATCGACGAGCTGAATATCCAGAGCAGCGAGACGGAAAGCGATTTGGCGGCGGCCGAAGCGGCGAAGGAAGATTACGTTTCGCAGCTTGACCAGCTTATCGCAGACCGAAATGCGCAGGCCGAAAAGGAAGAGGAAGCACGCCGCCAGGCAGAAGCGAACCAGAATGCCGCGAACAACAACTCCGGCAGCGGCAACACGTCTTCCGGCTCGGGTAACACGAGCGATGTTTTGAACACCGGCGACCTTTCATTCAGTTGGCCGCTTGCGGGCTACGGCTACGGCAGCATCACACAGTATTTCGGCGGCATGTTCAGTGGCTCGCCGCACGGCGGTGTGGACATCGGCGTTCCGTACGGTACCCCCATTTACGCGGCGGAATCCGGCCAGGTCATCTCTGCGGAGTACCACTGGTCCTGGGGCAATAACGTGCTCATCTGGCACAACGGTACATATTCCACGCGCTACGCACATTGCAGCTCGCTCGCGGTTTCTGCAGGCGAATATGTGGAAAAGGGTCAGATCGTCGGCTATGTCGGCTCCACAGGTCAGTCCACGGGCAACCACCTCCACTTTGAGGTCTACCAGAACGGTACGCGCGTTGACCCGCTGAATTTCGTGTAAGATAGCTTATAAAATGATAAACACTCCAAAAAGTTCGGTTTTAACTGCTTTTTGGAGTGTTTTTTTATGTGGCGAAGGGTTTTAGAGAGTTACAAAGAAGTGCCTGTTTGTGCGGGTAAAAACGGTCGGTTATAATAAACCCAAAGAAAGGCGGAAAGCCGAAACGGAAGGAGTTTTCCCACATGAACGAAGTCATAGGCTCATAATTTTACCGCTCAAGTTTTTATAGAAGAGGAAATGTCTCGGGCGCAAACGGCATTTCATGGAAGACGATGCGCCACGTGATCTTCTTCGGAGGCGCAAAATGCAGCGCCGAGCAGGTGGTCAGCACGGCTTTGTCTTCGCTTTTTGTCGTGACAAACAGCGCCATGGGTCCGTCTGCGCCACCGATGATGCCGATAACGGCAGCGTTTTGCGCTTCGGGCATGAACGGGTAGTCCTTGGGCGCTTCGCGCTCAACAGGCGGATCGTTCTGCGTGCGGTCCTCAACGGAGATGAGGTTTTTCGGCGGGGCAGGCGAGACCGTATAGGTCATTGCGGTAAATCGATTCGGAAAATCGAAACGCGCGTCGGAAAAAGCGTTTTTCGGCAGCGTCTGCGGCTCCAAACTCTGAGCTGTCAGCGTGTACGGTATGCCGTTATGGGAAAACGTAAATATGTCGCCGGGCTTTTGAACTTCAAACTCTAAGCCGGGCACGCGCACGGGCTGCGGGGTCAGCGTCAACGCGAGCAACGAGATGCTTTTCGGGCGGCGCTTCGTCTTCCACGGGAATGAATAGCGGTGAATCGCCCAGCCGTCTTCAGGGTTTAGCTCGTAGTGGTCGAGGATCGCGCGCTCGGTGGGCGTGTCAAAATCGCTTTCGCCGTCTTCGTCGAGTGCAGGCTCACAAGCCGCAGCGTTTTGAAACAGCGGGTGGTACGAAAGCCCGTGACCCTGCGAAAATGGGAGCGTCTGTTCGTTCAGCTCAATTTGCGGCGAAAACTCAAAAGCCAGCGGATTTTCGCGCTCCGCCTGTTCGAATACATCGTTTGGCATGTCTTCATCTTCAAGGTGCTCCCATTTTTTACAGAAATCTTCGAGCGCCGCTTTATCAGCGCGCATGAGAATGTCGAGCACAAGTCCTTTTGCGGTAAGGTACGCCGCGGGCACGTACCAATCGCGTCCCGCAAAGCGGAACTTTTGATTTAGCTTGAGCACCTGCCCGGGATGGCTGCCGTCCGGGCTTTTGCCGCCGAAGCTGCCGTTAAAGTAGACTTTCCACACGTCTTTCATGGTTATTCCTCCATTTCCTTTTTCGCCCAGTCGGCATCCTTGAAAATCGCGCGGCCTACGCCGATGAGGTCGGCGGCGCCTTCCTCAAGCAGTGCTTCGGCTTCGTTCGCTTTTGTCACGCCGCCCTTGGAGCGCGCGTCGTAGTATGCGAGCAGGTCGTCCTGCACGGTACCGTCCGGCGTTTTGCCGGTTGCCATCGGCGGCATGACAAGGCGGTTTGCGAGTTCCACATTATGGACGGTGAGCGGGGTGTGCAGCAGTTTGTTCATGGTGAAAATTCCTTTCCGTTTGGTTTTTAAAGCGATGCTGTTTTATTTGATATCATACAGAAATTACTTTTTGGTGCAGTGTTGTGGATGAGCACAGTATATCACAGTGGTTTTCAACTTTCCAGATATAAAGCATGAAAAAACGGCTTTTGGACATACTGAAAGCGTATTGCAAAACAGAAAGGATGAAAACGATGAAAATACAAAAGGTTCTGGCGACGGAAATTCTCGATTCCCGCGGCACGCCGACCGTCGGCGCAACGGTCATCTTGAGCGACGGCTCCGTCGGCACGGCGAACGCGCCCTCCGGCGCATCGACGGGTAAATTTGAAGCACACGAAAAGCGCGATAATGACCGCAAGCGCTATTTCGGGCGCGGCGTAAAAAAAGCCGTGGAGGGCATTGAGGAAACCGTTGCCCCGGTGCTCGAAAATATGCAGCGCGTGACGGTGCAGAACGTCGACAGAATGCTCATTGAGCTTGACAACACCAAAAACAAAGAAAAGCTCGGCGCAAACGCCACATTGGCGGTGTCGCTCGCTGCTGCAAAGGCGCTTGCCGCGCACTATAAACAACCGTTTTTCCGCTACCTCGGCGGCACGAACGCACAGAAGCTTCCCGTGCCGATGATGAACATTTTAAACGGCGGCGCGCACGCGGCGAATAACGTGGATATTCAGGAGTTCATGATTGTGCCCGTGGGCGCAAAATCGCTTTCGGAGGCCGTGCGCATGGGCAGCGAGATCTACCACACGCTCGGCGGCATTTTGAAGCAGCGCGGTCTTGCGGTCTCCGTGGGCGATGAGGGCGGCTTCGCGCCGAACCTCGCAAGCGACGAAGAAGCGATAGAGGTCATTTTGGAGGCCGTTTCGAGCGCGGGCTACACGACGGACGAGGTGAAGATTGCGCTTGACGCGGCGGCGAGCGAATGGACGGCGAACGACGGCTATCTTTTACCGAAGCGCGGCACAAAATACACCTCCGCGCAGCTCATCGCGTATTGGGAAAAGCTGTGCGAAAAGTACCCTATCTGCTCCATCGAAGACCCGCTCGGCGAAGAGGATTGGCCCGCGTGGACAACCGTTACCGAAAAGCTCGGCAAAAAAATCATGCTTGTCGGCGATGACCTGTTCGTTACGAATTCGACACGAATTCGCGAGGGCATCGGGCGCAAGGCCGCAAACGCACTGCTTGTAAAGCCGAATCAGATCGGTACACTGACGGAAACGCTCGCCGCCGTGGAACTTGCAAAGGAGAACGGCATGAAGATCGTCATGTCGCACCGCTCGGGCGAAACAGAGGACACGAGCATCGCGGATATTGCCGTTGCCGTAAACGCGGGGTTCATCAAATCCGGCGCGCCGTGCCGCAGCGACCGCACCGCAAAATACAATCGCCTGCTGCGCATTGCAAAGGAAAATGAAATGGACGAAATGTACGGTACGGGCAAATAAAAAAGGGTATCTCGGTTTTCGCCGAGATACCCTTTTAAGTTCAGAAAAGGTTTACCAATCCAGACCGGAGAACTTGTGGAAGCTGTCCATGCTAATGCGGACGCTTTCCATCTGGGTCAGCTGGGTGTGATCCTGCTCAAGCACAATGTACTCTGCGCCAAGCTCGTTGCCCTTATTGATGATGGACTGGATGTCCATGATGCCGGTGCCGATTTCGCAGAAATCCTTGTGGTCGGAACCCTTGCCGAAGCTGTCCCACGTGACGAGCACGTTCGGGTCGTTGACTGTCCACAGGTTGATCGGGGAATCGGAGGTCTTGGAGAAATCCTTCTGGTGAATGAGCTTCAGGCGGTCGCCGAGACGGTCCATAACAGCGAGCGGATCCATGCCGCCGCGCATTGCCCAGAACGTATCAAGCTCAAAGCTGACGTAGTTCGGGTCGGTATTGTCCATGATGTGGAACAGAATTTCCTTGCCGTTCAGCTTCTGGAACTCGTGGTAGTGGTTGTGGATGAGGAACTTGATGCCGTGCTCGGAGAGCTTTTTGCCCGCCCAGTTGTAATATTCGCAGCGCTCCATCAGCTGGTCGTAGCCGGTGTAGAAGTCTGCGGACTGGCCGAGGTATTTCGTGCCCACCTGCGTGTGGTACGCAATCATCGGGTCGATGGTCTCCTCATTGATGGGGCGGATGTGGCCGCTGATGAGGTTTGCGCCGGTCTCTTTTAAAAGCTTCTGCATGTCCTCAACGCTGACGCCGAAGCCTACGCCCGGGTCTGTATCTGCGTTGGAGCTTGCAAACTCAAGGTTCTTATAGCCAATCTCTGCGACCTGGCGGATCGCGTTGATCGGGTCTTTTTTCATTTCGTCGCGCACGGAGTAAAGCTGAATGCCGACTTTAAGTGCCATAATAGGTTCAATCCTTTCTTGTCCGTTTGCCTGCTGTGCAGGTCATTTCACTATAATTGTACTGCGTTTTTACTCTGCCGTCAAGCGTCCGAAACGGGAGGTATGCGTGCAAAATGTGAATTAGGAAAGTTGCAAGACGGTATCCTGCGTATTTTCGGGTCAGAGGGGGAAGAAGCAAATATGAATGAAGTTTTTCGTCTTTTTGAAGACAATTTTAAAAAGTTACAAAATTGTAATTTTGTACACCGTTACGGTGTACAACTCGAAAATTATTTGATTAAAAGATAAACATGATTTAACAATAAAAACAAAGGTACGTTTATGTTATTTCAACTTGCACAGGAAAATGAAATTGCCCTAAATCGATCGAAATGACTGAACAAAAAATATTCCTGCAAAATTTCCGAGATTTTTGAAAAAAACCGGTGAAATACAGTTGAATAACTGCAAGAGTTGTGAAAGCGGTTTCACAAATTTTGCGAATTTAGCAATTTGTTGTCTTTTGAAAACGCATGAAAAATATGGAACCGCTTACACAAACTTGTATGGAGTGGAAATCGAGATCAAAAAAATTAGGCAAGATGCACAAACCGAAAACCAATGACAAATTTGGGTAAAAAACCGAGTATAGGCTATTTTTGTTGTTGACATTCACAAAAGAGGGTGATAAAATCACAAATGCAAACAAAATGATATACCGCGTTTTTGTAAGATACACCAAATACAAAGCAAATCTTTTAACTTGTTTTGTTCGTGTCTTTTTTTCTATGGCAGCGGTTCCACAGAAAAGAGGACAAGTTTCGGTATGTTTCAGCGTCACGGGGGAAACCTGTTATTCGGGTGTTGCCTCGGGCAAAAACAGCCTTGTGTGTTCTTTTTAATTGAAAGCGCGGTCATCACAATATTTTTAGGAGGTTATACCGTATGGCAGCAGCAGCTAAACCGGCAAAGCCGGCGTATGAGCTGAGCGGCTGGGAGCGCTTTAAAAAAGACGTTGTCCGCGACAAGTGGCTGTATCTTTTGATTCTTCCCGGCATGCTTTTCATGCTCATCTTCCGCTATATCCCGATCTTCGGCAATGTGATTGCTTTTATGGACTTCAACCCCTACAACATGTGGAACAGCACATGGGTAGGCTTTGACCAGTTCATCAAGCTTTTCAATAAGCCGGCGTTCATGCAGACTTTCTACAACACCCTCTACATCTCCATTTTGAAGATGGTATGTGGCTTCCCGATTCCGATCATCCTCGCTTTGATGATGAACGAGATGCGCAACATGAAGTTCAAGAAAGTGGCGCAGACACTCCTTTATCTGCCGCACTTCATTTCTTGGGTTGTTATGGCCGGTCTCATCATGAATTTCCTTGATCCGTCCACGGGCCTTATCACCGCGCTCCTTAAGAGCATCACGGGCAAGGACCTGCAGGTGCTTACCGACAAGGCGCTCTTCGTCCCGATGCTGATTATCAGCGACATCTATAAGACGATGGGCTGGGGCACGATTATTTACTTCGCGGCGCTGTCCGGTGTTGACCCGCAGCTTTACGAAGCAGCCGAGATTGACGGTGCACGCAAGTGGAAGCAGATGATCAACATCACGCTGCCGGCGATTACCCCGACGATTGTTATCATGCTGATCCTCAACTGCAACAACATCGTAAACGCAGGCTTCGACCAGATCTTCATGCTGTATTCCGCACTGGTTTATGACGTAGCCGATATCATCGATACGTATGTGTACCGTATCGGTATCCAGAAGGCAGACTACTCCTTCTCTACCGCAGCGGGCATGTTTAAATCCATCATCGCGCTCGTTATGATCCTCATCGTCAACTTTGTTGCCAAGAAGACCGGCAACGAGGGCATTTGGTAAGGAGGTTATGAACATGGAAAAGAACAAAATCAAAACCTCCACAGGCGAAAAGATCTTTACCGTATTCAACTACGCGTTCTTTACGCTGCTCTGCCTCATCATGCTGTACCCGTTCTGGCATGAGATCATGCTTTCCTTCAGCTCCCTTGAAGCATCCATGAAGGGCGGCATCTTCCTCTGGCCGAAGGGCTTCAACCTGGATACTTATAAATCCGTATTTAAAAACCCGAACATCTACACGGGCTTCCGCACCACGATCATCGTCACGATTGCCGGTACGGCACTGGGCACGCTGCTCACCGCTATGACCGCTTATCCGCTGTCTAAGTCCAGATTGCGCGGCGGCAAAGTGTTGATGACGCTTGTCCTCTTCACCATGATTTTCTCCGCCGGTATGATTCCGAGCTTCCTGCTCATCCAGAATATCGGCCTTATGGATAACATCCTTGCGCTGATCCTGCCGGGTCTCGTAAGCGCATACAACTGCATCATCATGAAGAGCTTCTTCCTTTCCATTCCGGAAAGCCTTGAAGAATCTGCCCGCATCGACGGTGCAACCGACCTGCGCATCTTCTTCTCCATCATCCTGCCGCTTTCCAAGGCGACCATCGCCACCATCGCGCTGTTCACAGCGGTTGGCTACTGGAACGACTACTTCTCCACGGTCCTTTATATCCGCTCCGTTGATAAGTGGGCTCTGCAGGCGGTTCTGCGCAACATGCTGACGAATACACAGCAGGCCATGCAGCAGGCAGGCGTCAACGTCATGGCGCAGACGAATACCAACGCACAGACGATCAAGGCCGGTACCATCGTGGTTTCTACGGTGCCGATCCTCATCGTGTACCCGTTCGTGCAGAAGTACTTCGTTAAGGGCGTTATGATCGGCGGCGTTAAGGGCTAAGCCCGCACTCTTTTGGGTTGTCCCGAAGCATGGCTTCGGAAAACTATATTATCATTATTTCCAAAGAAAGGATTTTAGTCATGAACATGAAGAAAATCGCATCCGTTGTTCTGGCACTTGCACTGAGCGTAAGCGTATTTGCAGCGTGCGGCAGCAACGGCAATTCTTCCGCAAGCTCTACGGCTTCCACCGAGAGCAGCACTGCTTCTACCGACAGCAGCGCAGCTTCTACCGACAGCAGCGCAGCTTCTACCGACAGCAGCGCAGCTGCGACCGGCGACAAGATCGACGTTCTGAACCAGAGCAAAACGATGGACGTTTCCGTTGCAGTTATGACCGGCTTCACCGCAGCTGACAGCCGCGTTCAGAAGGAACTTGAGGAAAAGTACAACGTTAAGTTCAATCTCGTTGTTCTCCCGGGTTGGACTGACGGCCAGTCCCAGATCTCCCTGCTGATGGCATCCAACGACATGCCGAACATCATGTGGTGGTGGACCATGGATACCGAGTACAACAAGTGGGTGCAGGCAGGTCTGCTGCAGGATGTTTCCTCCTACATGGATAAGTACACCGTTATCCGCGACTACTACAACAAGATGGACCCGAAGACCCTCTTCTATGCATCTGAGGCCGACGGCTCCATTTACAGAATTCCGGGCGACGTTGCTGAACCGTCCTGCGAGAACCTCTGGATCCGCCAGGATTGGCTCGATAACCTGAACCTCAAGGCTCCGACCACGATCGAAGAGCTCAACGAAGTGCTCCGCGCTTTCACGGAGGACGATCCGGACGGCAACGGTCAGAACGACACCTACGGCCTCGGCGGCGACGGTTACGACTTCCGTTCCTTCTGGCCGTGGATCCAGTCCTATGACCAGACCCATTACAGCCGTTTCTGCGTAGATGACGACGGCGTTGTCACCTACGGCCCGGCTAACGAGGGCACCAAGAACTGGGTTAGCGACGTTGCTGATCTGTATGCAAAGGGCTACATCACCCCGAACATCACTCAGGATACCGACCGCGACGAGCAGATGGCAAACGGCGGCTTCGGCGTAACGTACAGCTGGTGCGCATGGAACAACCCGGATTCAGCTCCGATGATGTCCTTCTATGCTTCCAACCCGGATGCTAAGTGGGTACCGATCGACATGGTTAAGGGCTCCAACGGCAACCCGCAGGAAGACCCGGCTACAAGCGCTGCTTGGGCATATTTCGCAATCACCAACACAGCTTCCGATCCGGAAAGACTGTATGCAACTTGGGACGACATGTGCGATTCCGATAACTACATCGCACGCCGCTTCGGTATCGAAGGCACCGATTACAAGTACGACGAGAACGGCCAGTATGTCGCTATCGTTGGCCCGGACTCCGAGGAAAACACCTCTAAGAATATCGGCCTCAAGCTGTTCGATAACCTCATGAACCGTAAGGACGAGTGCAACATCTCCAATACTCCGGAGACCACCGCTCTGTTCAATAAGTCCGGCGAAAACAGCCGCTATGCTGCTGCTCACCTCGTTGAGTGGAAGGATCCGGCTTCCTTCGAGTCCTGGACTGAGTGCAGCGCTGACATCGAGGCTGAGAAGGATCAGTACCTCTGGGGTGTCATCGCCGGTCAGGAATCCATCGACGATTGGGACAACTATGTTGCAACGCTGAACAGCCTCGGCCTCGAGGACGTTCTTGCTGAAGCAAACGAGGACTATGCAGAGCTCAGCGCTCAGATGGAAGAGTACCTCGCTGCTCACGGCGAAGCGTAATCGATTGATCTGATCTCGATTAAAATGTATACAGATGGGGGAAGCTTTCGGGCTTCTCCCATTTTGTTTTTAATGCAAAAATATACTGTGAAAAAACTGTGCATATTTACAAGAAAATGCACGGTTTTTTCTCTATATGAAATTTGCAAAAAGCTATTGAATTCCCGCTTTGCATCGGCTACAATGCAAGAGAAGGCTACACACATAGCCTATAATAAATAGTATACCTCAAAGGAGTTGAAAAACATGAGCAAACTGTCTCTTGCCGGCGCGTGGAAGCTGCGCGGCGAATTTATGGACGTTACGGCAGAGCGCTACAACGAAGTGCTGCGTAAAATGGACGCAGCCCCCGTGCGCGCAACGCTGCCGGCGTTCTTAAAGCTTGAAGACCTTTCCGAAGAAGAACAGGCAGAGTTCTTTAAAGAGCCGAATCCGCATTTCCACGTGATGACGGATAAATCGAATCACGCGTTCCCTTCTAAATACGGCTTTATCCCCATGACCGTGCCGGGCGACGTCACCACCGCCCTCATCGAAAACGGCATCGCAGAAGAACCTTTTTTGAAGGAAAACACAAAGAAAAACCAGTGGATCAAGGAGCTTTCCTGGTGGCTCGTCCGCGATTTTGACGTCACAGAGGAGATGCTGAACGAAGACATCGTGCGCCTCAATATTGAAATGCTCGATTTCAATGCGGATATCATCGTAAACGGCATGCCCGCCGCGCACCACGAAAACGCGTTCTGCGCGTTCAGCGAAGACATCAAGCGCTTTTTGCACGTCGGCAAAAACCAGCTCGTCATTCGCCTCACCTCCGGCATGGAGCTGCACTACCCGCGCGACGCCGTTTCGTTCTACTGCGCAAGTGAAAACGCCATCTGTGACCAGCGTGTCTACACCCGAAAGCCGCAGTTTACCTACGGCTGGGACTGGTGCCAGCCCGTGCCCACCTGCGGCATCGGCCGCTCCATCGAAATTGAAGCGTTCAGCGGTGCGCAGGTCATCGCGTCCCGCGTCGATACGTTAAAGCTCGACGGCGATGACGCCGAAGTGGAGTTCCACTTTGAAATCGAAAAATCCGACATGGTCTCAAGCGCCGAGTGCGAGCTTACCTATACGCTCGAATTTGAGGGTAAAACCGTTTACACCGGCAAAAAGACGCTCATGCTCGTCGGCGGCGTGAACTTCGCCGAGGAACGCGTCACAATCAAAAACGCGAAGCTCTGGTGGCCGAACGGCTACGGCACGCAGAACCTCTATACCTTTAAAGCCTGCTGCGTCACAAAGGGCATCCTGCACGAGATGCAGCCGAAGAAGATCGGCATCCGTACCTTGGAGCTCGATACCTCTAAACTCGAAGACGGCAGCCGCAACTTCTTCTTTAAGGTGAACGGCGTGCGCATCTTCTGCAAGGGCGGCAACTGGGTGCCGACGGACTCCCTTTATCTGCGCACCCCGAAGGAAAGCTACGAGACCCTCGTGCGCGAGGGCGCGGCGGCGCACTTCACCATGTTCCGCATGTGGGGCGGCGGCACGTATGAGCCGGATTGCTTCTATGAATATTGTTCGGAGTACGGTATTTTGCTGATGCACGACTTCATGTACGCCTGCGCGTTCTACCCCGATCACAAAAACGATTTCCTCTTTGAGGCGGAGCGCGAAGCCGAGTATCAGACAAAGCGCCTTGCACATTATCCCTGCATGGCCATCTGGACGGGCAACAACGAGATTGCGGAATCCTACACCGATTGGTTCCCGGCGCCCATCAAGCCGGAGCGCTTCTACGGCGAGAAAATATTCAACTATATTCAGCCGCGCGCCGTGCACCGCAACAGCCCGCTCGTTCCGTATATGCCGTCCTCGCCGTACTTCGGCGACCGCGCCAACGAGAGCGAACAGGGCGATGTACATGCGTGGTCGTTCTTCGGCCGTCACCCGAAAACGAAGTTCAAGTTTGTCTATGAGCTTGAGGCATTCGACCGCATCCCGGCGCGCTTCTCCAGTGAATACGGCTTCTTCGGCGCACAGATGGAAAGCACCGTTCGCCGTTACCTTGACGGCACCGAAATGCGCTTTGATAACCCCATCTGGAAGCACCACGGCGAGTTCGACCGCAAGCGCAGCAACATCGACGGCGCGATTGACCGCCATTTGACGGAGTTCAAAACCCTCGATGAACACGGCTATCTGCTGTACAGCGGCATCATGCAGGGCCTTCTGTACGCCGAGCTTGCCGAAGCCATGCGCCGCAAGCCGTACGGCGCAGGCGACCTCATCTGGATGTACAACGATTGCTGGCCGGAGACAGGCTGGACGATCATCGATTATTACCTGACGAGAAAGATCTCGTTCTATTTCTTAAAGCGCGCGTTTGCAACGAAAAAGCTCATCATCCGCGCGTGTGAGGGCGGCGCAGAAGTGACTGTCATCAACGAAACGTCCGAAGCGTTCACGGCGGATATTCACTGCGGCTATATGACCTTCACCGGCGAGACCGACAGTCTCTGCACAAAGACGCTCAAGGTCGCTCCGCACTCCATGCAGCAGTTCCACATTTCCGTCTGCAATGATTTGAAGCACGGCTTCTTCTTTGCAAGCGCCGAGGGCTTCGACACCGCCGACAGCCTGCGTGCGTATTACCGCGATTACGTCTTCCCGGAAAGCGACGCGAAGATTGAAAAGGTGGAGCAGGACGGCAACGATCTGCTCGTGACGATCCGCGCGAGCGTGTACACGCCGTTTGCGTACCTCATGACGAGCGACGACCGTGTGCATTACGATGATAACTACGTTACGCTCTACCCGAACGAGCCGAAGACGCTCCGTGTGGAAAACTGCACGGAAACGCCTGTGCTGCACGTTGCCGCACCCGCCCCGAGCGAAGAAACGAAAAAAGCCAGCTATACGGATTCCTGGTTCTGATACGTACTGAAATGCTGCCGCATAGAGCCCAGCTTTGTGCGGCATGCTTTCTATAAAAAAATAATGAGTTTTGAAAGGAGTTTCGCATGAAATACCGTTTTCAAGATAACACCCTGCCGTTTGAAGAGCGCGCAAAAGACCTGCTCTCCCGCTTAACACGCGAAGAAAAGGTCGGCATGATCACGTCGCAGCTCGATGATATTCCGCGCCTCGGCATTAAAAAGACGCACATCGGCACCGAGATCGCGCGCGGCGTTGTAAACCGCGACCAAAAGCGCGAGACCACCATTCTGCCGCAGCCGTGGGGCATGGCGGCCATGTTCGACGATGCCCTCATGGAGCAGCTTGGAGACATGGCAGGCGACGAAACGCGCATCACGCACGATATGGAAGAAAGACCGTCCTCTCTGGAGCTTTTCGGACCCACCATCGATATGGAGCGCGACCCGCGCTGGGGCAGAAACGAAGAAGCCTATGGCGAAGACCCGTGCCTTACGGGTAAAATGAGTGCCGCCTACTGCCGCGGCCTTACGGGCAAGGACGAGAAGTATTTGAAGACCGCGCCTTTGCTCAAGCATTTCTACGCCAACAACTACGAAAACGAACGCCAGACGACGAACGCGAACATCACCCCGCGCTTAAAGCACGAGTATTACTTAAAAGCGTTTGAGCCCGCCGTGCGCGAAGGCCGCGCGCCGGGCCTTATGACGGCGTACAACTGCATCAACGGCGTAGAGGGCGTCAACAACCCGGACGTTTCGGAAATCTGTAAAAAAGAGTGGGGCATGACGTTCGCTGTCAGCGACGGCGGCGATTTCGGCCAGAACGTCGCTGCGCACCGTACGTATGAAAACCACGCGCAGTCTATGGGCGACATCCTCGGCGTCGGCGCGGATATGATGCTCGACAGCCGCTCCATGGTTGACCCTGCCGTGCGCGAAGCGCTCGAAAAAGGCTACCTCACCGAGGAAAACCTCGATAAAGCCGTGTATTCCACGTTATTGCTGCGCTTTAAGCTCGGCGATTTCGACGAAGACCACCCCTACGCGCATATTGACCCCGCAAAGCTCGCAAGCCCCGCGCACAAGGCGCTCGCCGTAAAAGCGGCAAAGGAGTCCGTCATCCTGCTTGAAAACCATGGTATGCTGCCTTTAACCGACGACGGCAAGTGCACCGTCGCGGTCGTGGGCCCGCTCGCAAATGAAAACTACACCTGCTGGTACTGCGGCTATGCACCGAACCAGACATCGGTCGTTAAGGGCTTCAGAGAAAAGCTCGGCGAAGACCGCGTACTGTTCGATGAAGGCTTTGACCGCGTGCGTATCCGCTCCGAAAAAACCGGCAAGTACCTGCGCATCGCCGAAAACGGCGCGGTATATGCCGATGCCGATGAGAACACCGCCGACCTCTTTGAGCGCGCGGATTGGGACTTCGGCGCATGGACGCTGCGCAGCGTGCGCACCGGCAAGTACCTCACCGAGGACAAAAATTTCTTCGACGAGACCCCGCAGGACGAAAACGCCGTCACCATCGACCCCGGCATGAACTGTACGGCAGACGTGGTATTCGGCTGGTTCGTGAAAGAACTGCTGTATGCCAAGGAAGAAGACGGCGTTTTGTACCTCGATACCTGGCAGCACCGCGCTGTCGCCGTAAACGACGAAAATAAGCTCGTTGCAAAGGCCGGCTCCGGCGATTGCCCCTGCAAGCAGTTTACACTGGAAGTCATCTCCTCTGGCGCAGAGCGTGTGGCAGAGCTCGCGCAACGCGCCGACCACGTCATCGTCTGCGCGGGTAACCAGCCGCTCATCAACGCGCGTGAGGAGTATGACCGCCCGGATATCTGCCTGCCGAAAGCCCAGACCGCGCTCCTGAACGCCGTAGCAGCTGCAAATGAGAGTACTTTGCTGTACCTCGTCACGGGCTATCCGTTCGCCATCAACAAGGAGAAGGACACCGCCAAAGCCGTGCTGTGCTCCACGCACCTCGGACCGTGTCTCGGCCATGTTGCCGCCGCGACCGTCTTCGGCGAAAATAACCCCGCCGGCCGCACCCCGACCACGTGGTATCGTTCTGTTCGTGATCTCCCCGCGCTCGACGATTACGACATCGCGAAAAACCATGTGACGTACCTCTATTTTAGGGGCAAGCCGCTCTACGCGTTCGGCTACGGCCTCAGCTATACGACTTTTGCATACAGCGATCTGACCGTTAAGCAGGAAAACGGCGAAGTCATCGCGACTGTAAACGTGCAGAACACCGGCGCTCTTGACGGCGACGAAGTGGTGCAGCTTTACATGAGCCTGCCGGGCTCCCTGCGCGTGCGTCCCATTCATGCGCTTAAAGCCTTCAAGCGCGTGCACATCAAGGCGGGCGAGACCGTCACGGTCACGCTGAACTTCAAGATCGATGACCTTGCCGTTTGGTGCAACGGCAGAAAGATCTACACGGTCGAAAGCGGCGTGTACAAAATGGAAGTCGGCGCAGCGAGCGATGACATCCGCCTTACCGCCGACGTGGAGGTCGCAGGCGAAGCGTTCCCGGGTCGACCGAGCTTCTTCAAGCAGGAAGCCATCGATGCCGATGATTACAGCGGCGTCACGTTCCTCACGGATAAGCGCGACGGCGAAACGTATGTGGAAGCGAAGGATTTCCGCAGCTTCCTCGTATATAAGAATATGGATCTTACCGGCTGCAACGCGTTTGAGTGCGCCATGAGCGCGCCCTCCGGCGATGTGGAGATCCTCCTTGCGGATAACAAGACCGGAAAAGTTCTCGGCAAAGCGGGCGGCACAGGCACCGGAAGCCTCACAAAGTTCACATCGTTTACGTGCGATGTCGCCGCCGAAGCCGGACTCACCGAACTGCGCATCGTCTTCACAAAGCAGACGTCCTTAAAGTGGTTCCGTTTTTACACGGTGTGAGTTTTAAACCGATTTAAATTCAAAAGTTGAATACTCGAAAAGGGACAGCGCTGTGCTGTCCCTTTTTGCATGTGTGCCTTTCTGACGGTCGCTTTGCTCGCCGTTTGGGAGATCCGTTTTTTCAGTTGCATTTGAAACCATACGAAAAAGGTATACTATGCCCGAAAAGCATGTGGTTCAATCCATTATAGGTATTTGACATTTTAACCCATCACGGGTATACTAAACTTCAAGTAAAGTACAGGGCGTATATTTGTATTGATATTCGTTTTCAGAAAGAGGGAAGAACAAAAGCTATGTTCAGCGGACGTTTATGGGAGCTCTTTATAGACTCCTTTCCGAAAATTCTCATCCCCGGCCTGACGGTCACCATTCCGCTCACTGTCATTTCGTTTACCTTTGCACTCATTATCGCGGTCATTATGGCGCTGGTGCAGTTCGCAAACGTGAAGGTTTTAAAGCAGATTGCGCGTTTTTACATTTGGATCTTCCGCGGCACACCGCTGCTTGTGCAGTTGTTTGTTGTGTTCTTCGGCCTTTCCCGCATCGGCATTTTGCTCGATCCGTTTCCGGCGGCAGTTATCGTGTTCTCCCTGAATGAGGGCGCGTATTGTGCCGAGACCATCCGCGCTGCGCTTGAATCCGTGCCGAAGGGCCAGCTTGAAGCCGGTCAGTGCGTGGGGCTTACCTACCTCCAGACCATTTTCCGCATCGTGCTGCCGCAGGCCATGCGCACGGCATTCCCGCCGCTTTCCAACTCGCTCATCTCCATGGTCAAGGACACCTCCCTTGCGGCGAACATCACCGTAACGGAAATGTTCATGGTTACACAGCGCATCGTGGCGCGCACGTATGAGCCGCTGCTTTTATACCTTGAGGTCGGCCTTATATACCTCATTTTCTCCACGGTGCTCACTTGGGTGCAGCGCTTTGGCGAAAAGAAGCTCGCGTCTTACGGACACAAGGAGGGCTGAGTTATGCTGCAAATTCTGGACATTAAAAAATCCTTCGGCGAGCTGCATGTGCTGCGCGGCGTCGATCTCGACGTGGAGCAGGGCGATGTGGTCGCCATCATCGGCCCGTCCGGCTCCGGTAAAACAACCCTCCTGCGCTGCATAAACTTCCTCGAAAAAGCCGACAGCGGCACCTTGATTTTTGATAACGAAAAATTCGAATTCGATAAGATCACCAAAAAAGAGATTGCGCGCCTGCGCCGCAAAACGGCGTTCGTGTTCCAGAACTACAACCTGTTTTTGAACAAAACAGCGCTGCAGAACGTCACAGAGGGTCTCATCGTCGCTCGCAAAATGCACAAGGCGGAAGCTGTTGAGATCGGCAAAAAAGCGCTCGACAAGGTCGGTCTTTCCGACCGTTACGATTATTACCCCTCGCAGCTTTCCGGCGGCCAGCAGCAGCGCGTTGCCATTGCCCGCGCCATTGCGACAAACCCGGAGATTATCTTCTTCGACGAGCCGACGAGTGCGCTTGACCCGGAGCTCACCGGCGAAGTGCTTTCCGTCATGCGCGACCTCGCAAATGAGGGCATGACGATGCTCGTCGTCACACATGAAATGGGCTTTGCCCGCACGGTCTCAAACAAGGTCATCTTCATGGAAGACGGCGTTATCGTCGAGCAAGGCTCCTCGAAAGAATTTTTCGAGAACCCGAAGGAGGAACGCACAAAAGCGTTCCTGCGCACCATTCAGGGAGACATGGATTGATTTTTGTCAGTCCGTTATCCATATTTATCCTACTTAAGCAAAGGAGTAAGAGAACATGAAAAGAACACTTTCTTTACTTATGGCTGTGCTGATGCTCACGGCAGTCGTGCTTACGGGTTGCTCCTCGGGCGGCACAACGTCCGGTGCGGCAAGCAGCAGCGATGCTTCCTCTGCATCGAGCGAAGCAGAAAGCGAGTCTTCCGCAGCGGAAGAAAACGACCTGCTCGCGCAGATCAAGGAAAAGGGCACCATCACGGTCGCGATGGAAGGCACTTGGGCGCCGTGGACATACCACGATGCCGATGATAACCTTGTCGGCTATGACGTAGAAGTTGCGCAGAACATCGCAGAAAAGCTCGGCGTAGAGGTCAACTTTGTCGAGGGCGAGTGGGACGGCCTGCTTGCCGGTCTTGATGACGGCCGTTATGACATCATGGTCAACGGCGTAGGCGTCACGGAAGAGCGCGCGGAAAAGTACAACTTCTCTACCCCGTATGCATATAACCGCACCGCTGTTATCGTGCGCGGCGATTACGATGAGATCAACTCCATGGAAGATCTCGAGGGCAAAACGACCGCCAACACCATTTCCAGCACCTACGCAACGCAGGCAGAAGCCCACGGCGCAACGGTCACGGGCGTGGACGACCTCAACCAGACCATCGAGCTTCTGCTCTCCGGTCGTATCGATGCCACGCTGAACGCAGAAGTCGTATTCGCAGACTACGTAAAGGAGCACCCGGAAGCGAACATCAAGATTGCTACGTTCTCCGATGAAGTCGAAAAGGTCGCCATTCCGATCCGCAAGGGCGACGACACCGCAACGCTGCTCGCAGCCGTTAACGACGCGCTGAAGGAAATGAGCGAGGACGGCACCCTTACCGCTCTCTCCGAAAAATACTTCGGCACCGACATCTCCAAAGAGTAATTTAAAGTAAATTCAGCAAAACTAAGCCCCTGCTCGCGTTTCTGAACCGCACCAGATTATGCGGACAGCACTAAAAGCCCCCATGTAGGATATTGAG
>ERZ772886.1493-NODE-1493-length-20781-cov-6.957397_pt1 | contig 20781 bp, 23 predicted proteins | sample MGYA00512128_ERZ772886 | MGnify/ENA primary metagenome ERZ772886 (study PRJEB29015, sample SAMEA2737698) | human gut metagenome | biome: human gut; feature: human-associated habitat; material: faeces | place: China | collected 2012 ... | reverse complement strand
TGATCTCGGCCACATGGTCGGCGGCGCAGCGCTGGATGGCGGTGGCCACGATCTCCCGGGCGCGGCTGTCGGCCTCGTCCTTGGCCCGGGCCTCGATCTCCTTGATCTTCAGGGCAGTCTCGTGGGTCACCTCGGACTCCACCTGGGCGATCAGGTAATCCTTGGCCTGGTCGGCGGTGAAGCCGGAGATGCGCTCCAGCATCTCGGTCTGGCTGCGCTTGATGATCTGGATCTCCTCGTTTTCCTTGTCGGCGGCGGCGTGCTTGGCAGCCAGCGCCTCCTCCTTCTTCTCGATGGCGTCCATCTTGTGATCGAGGTTTTCTTCCTTCTGCTGCAGGCGGCGCTCCTGCTTCTGCAGGTCGGCGCGCCGCTCCTTCACTTCCTTCTCGTACTCGCTGCGGGACTTCAAAATCTCTTCCTTGGCTTCAAGAAGTGCTTCTCTCTTTTTGTTTTCAGAGCTCTTGATGGCTTCGTTGATGATGCGGGTGGCTTCTTCCTCCGCACTGGAGATCTCTTTTTCCGCCACGCGCTTGCGATAGCGAATACCGAGGAGGAAAAACACCACGGCGGCCACGGCAAAGGCGGCCGCTGCTACGATCCAACCGGTAGGTGTCATGGTTGGTGTTCCTCCTATTCTTTTTTGTGTATGGAAACGGATGGCTCCGTTCTTGGGCAGATAATAACCGGGAGAATCCCCTGTCCCCCCGATGATAATCTTATTTAATTTTAATCGGATTGCACAAAACTGTCAAGAGCGGATTCGCATGTTCCCTGCTATTTTTTCGCTCAGATGTCTAAATTTGCACATATGGCGCGCTGACGTACCCCAGGGTATCGCCGTACAGCACCACGTACCATCCCCGATACTGCCCGAACACCGTCACCGTCTCCCCACTGGGGATCCGGGTCAGCACCCGGCCCGTGACCGACGGCTCCGCCCGCAGGTTCACCGGCCCGCCGGACTCCGTGACGATGACGCCGGGCTGGCTGGGACCGGGATAGGTAAAGGGCAGGCCGAAGTATTCCGCCATGCTCATGGCCAGGTTCTGGCCGATGGCGTCGATGTGGCTTTCGATCCATCGGGCGTCGGCCTCGTTGTCGTGATACCCGATCTCCACCAGCACCGCCGGGGCCCGGGGCTGCCGCACCTCTCCCAGGGTGGTGGTGGGCCGGGTCACCACCCGCTCCGGCAGGGGATAGATCTCCTGCATGTTCCGGGCGATGATCTCCGCCCCCCGGCGGCCGTTCCGGCTGGTGGGATAATAGAAGGCGATGATCCCCCGGTTCTGCCCCTGGCTGCCGGGGCCGGAGGCGTTGGAGTGCAGGGCCAGATAGAAGTCGTAGTCCCCGCGGTTTGCCTGGCGGATGGAGGACGCGGCGGTCATATCCGGGGTGTTCCGGGAAAACTGGATGCCGTTGGCCAGCAGATACGGCTCCATGGCGTCGGCCACCAGGTTCATGAAGTATTCCTCCGACCCGTTCCCGGTGACATAGGGGTTATATTCCTGGGTGGAAGGACTCAGATAAATTTTCGGCATGGGCATTCTCCTTTCCTGGCCATTCTATGCCAAAATACCGGCTCTGCGCACTGGTAATTCCCCGGCGCATGTGATACAATGGTTCCATACGACAAAAGGACGGTGCCCATTATGAAAGCTGAACGACCCTATCCCCAGATCGCCATCACCCCCAAGGGGGAGGAAGCCCTCACCGGCGGCCATCCCTGGGTGTACGAGGGCGAGGTCACATCCGTCACCGGCAGCCCCGCCGACGGCGACCTGGTGGACGTGGTAAGCCGCCGGGGCAGCTGGCTGGGCGCCGGATTTTACAACAGCCGCTCCCTGATCCGGGTGCGGCTTCTGTCCCGCAACCCCAATGACCGGTTCGATGCGGACTTCTGGGCCCGGCGGGTGCAGTACGCCTGGGACTACCGCAAAACGGTGATGGCCCCGGAGGATCTGTCCTGCTGCCGGATCATTTTCGGCGAGGCGGACCATTTTCCCGGCCTGACGGTGGACCGGTTCGGTCCGGTGCTTGTGGCTCAGGTGCTGTGCCTGGGGCTGGACCGGGTGAAGGATACCATCTTCTCCCAGCTGGTGCGGGTCCTGCGGGCCGACGGGCAGGACATCGCCGGGGTATACGAGCGCAACGACGCCGCCCTGCGGGAGAAGGAGGGCATGGCCCAGGGCAAGGGCTGGTATCCTCTGCCCGGGGAGCCTGTGCCGGACTTCACCTGCGCGGACATCACGGAAAACGGCATCCGCTACACCGTGGACTTTGAAAATGGCCAGAAAACCGGCTTCTTCCTGGATCAGAAGTACAACCGTCAGGCGGTGGCCCGGCTGGCCCGGGGCAAAACCGTGTTGGATTGCTTCACCCATACCGGCTCCTTCGCCCTGAACGCCGCCCGGGGCGGGGCAAAGCACGTCACCGCCGTGGACGTGTCGGACTTCGCCGTGGCGTGCGCCCGGGAAAATGCGGCCCGCAACGGGCTGGAGAGCGTGGTGGACTGCGTGAGTGCCAATGTGTTCGACCTGCTGCCCCGGCTGCAAAAGGGGCAGTATGACTTCATCATCCTGGACCCGCCCGCCTTCACCAAAAGCCGCCAGACCACCCGGCGGGCCATGGCCGGATATAAGGAGATCAACTACCGGGCCATGCGGCTGCTGCCCCGGGGCGGATACCTGGCCACCTGCTCGTGCAGTCACTTCGCCACCGAGGAGCTGTTCCGGAAAATGCTCCGCGACGCGGCCCACGACGCCGGGGTCCAGCTGCGGCAGATCGAGGCCCGGCAGCAGGCCGCCGACCATCCCATTCTCTGGGGCGTGGAGGAGACCAGCTATCTGAAATTCTACCTGTTCCAGGTGGTATAATCAAAAGGAGAAAGCCATGGAATTTCGCGTATTGGCCATCGGCGACGTCACCAGCGAGGAGGGCACTGCCCATCTGCGCCGCCGTCTGCCGGCCTTCAAAAAGGACCGGGGGGTGGACTTCACCGTCATCAACGGCGAGAACATCTCCGGCACCGGCCTGACCCCCCAGCAGGCCGGCGACCTGTTTGCCGCCGGGGCCGACGTTATCACCCTGGGCAACCACACCTGGGGCAAAATGCAGATCACCGATTATCTGGAGGACAACCGCTATATCCTCCGCCCCGCCAACTTCTCCCCCCGCACCCCGGGCCGGGGCTGCGGGGTGTATGACCTGGGCCGGGTGCAGGTGGCGGTGCTGTGCCTGATCGGCCGGTGCGACCTGGCCTGGGGCAGCGACAACCCCTTCACCACGGCGGACCGCCTGCTGAAGGCCGGGGAAAAGCCCACCTTCACCCTGGTGGATTTCCACGCCCAGGCCACCAGCGAAAAGCTGGCCATGGCCTATTATCTGGACGGCCGCGTCTCCGCCCTGTGGGGCACCCACACCCATGTGCCCACCGCCGATGAGCGGGTGTTTCCCAAGGGCACCGGCTACATCACGGACCTGGGCATGACCGGGGCGGTGGAGTCCGTGCTGGGCATCCGTCCGGAGCAGTCCGTGGAGTCGTTTCTGGGCGGCCTGCCGGGCCGGTACCGTCCGGCGGAGGGCCCCTGCAAGGCCCAGGGCGCCCTGTTTACCTTAGAGTCCTCCACCGGTCTGTGCACCGCCGTGGAGCGCGTGGAGATCCGATAAATACAGAGGAGGAACCGTATCATGTCCGTTGAAAAAGTCCGGGCCTATCTGGAGCCCTTCGGCGTGTCGGACCGCATCCGGGAGTTCGATGTGTCCAGCGCCACCGTGGAGCTGGCCGCCGTGGCCGTGGGCGTGGAGCCCGCCCGCATTGTCAAGACCCTGAGCTTCCGGCTGGGAGACGCTCCCATTCTGGTGGTGACCGCCGGAGACGCCAAAATCGACAACAGCAAATATAAGCACTTTTTCGGCATGAAGGCCAAAATGCTCACCCCGGAGGAGGCAGTGGAGCGCATCGGCCACGCCGTAGGCGGCGTGTGCCCCTTCGCCCTGCCGGAGGACGTGAAAACCTACCTGGACCGGTCCCTGCGGCGGTTTGACACGGTGTTTCCCGCCGTGGGCAGCGCCGCCAGCGCCATTGAGCTGACCTGTGACCAGCTGGAGCGCTGCTGCGGGGCGAATTTTGCGGGCTGGGTGGACGTATGCAAGGGCTGGCAGGAGGAGACGGATGGCTAAGGTTCTTCATGCGGCAGATTTCCACCTGGACAGTGCCTTCCGGGCCCTGCCGGAGGAGCAGGCCCGTCTGCGGCGGCAGGAGAGCCGGGAGCTGCCCGGCCGCCTGGTGGACTGGGCCAACGACCACGGGGCCCGGCTGATGCTCCTGGCCGGGGACCTGTTCGACTCGGACCAGCTGTACAGTCAGACGGCCCAGATGCTGGCCCAGGCCCTGTCCCGCTTCCGGGGCACGGTGGTCATCGCACCGGGAAATCACGACTGGCTCTCCGCCGCCAGTCCCTACCGCCAGCCCATCTGGCCGGACAATGTTCACATTTTCCTGGGCCGGGGCATGGAGCGGCTGGCGCTGCCGGAGCTTCAGTGCACCGTATACGGGGCGGCCTTCACCGCCCCGGAGGAGCCGGAAAGCGGCCTGCGGGGCTTTTATGCCCAGCCGGACGGCAGCGCCCGCATCATGGTTCTTCACGGGGACATGGGCAGCCGGGAAAGCCGCTACCGCCCCCTGACCCCGGAGGAGATCGCTGCCACGGGGCTGGACTATCTGGCCCTGGGCCATGTCCACGCCCCCTCCGCCATGAACCGGGCCGGAAACACCGTTTGGGCGTATCCCGGCTGCCCCCAGGGCCGGGGCTTCGATGAGCTGGGGGAGCGGGGCTTCCTGTTCGGCGATGTGGAGCCGGGGCGGGTGGATATGCGCTTTGTGCCCTTTGCAGGGCGGCGCTATGAAAGCCTCACCGTGGACGTGTCCGGGGGCGACGCCCTGGACGCCATCCGCCGCAGCCTGCCGCCGGATACCTCCCGGGATATTTACCGCATCCGCCTCACCGGCGAGACGGCGGAGCCTTTGACGCTGGCTCCCCTGGAGCGGGCCCTGTCGGGGGAATTTTTCCGGCTGGAGCTGCGGGACGACACGCGCCTGCGCCGGGACCTGTGGGACCGCTGCGGCGACGACACCCTGCGGGGTCTGTTTTTGGGGCAGCTGCGCCGGGAATACGACGGTGCGGACCCCCGGCGGCAGAAGGAGATCGAGCAGGCGGTGCGCTTCGGCCTGGCCGCCATGGACAATACCATTGATTCGTAAGGGGCGCTTTGCTATGAAAAACATCCTCATGATCGGCACCGGCGGCACCATCGCCTCCGGTCAGACGGCAGACGGTCTGGCTCCCGAGCTGGACCCCAGCCGCCTTTTGCAGGACACACCCCGGGTGGCTCAGCTGTGCCGGGTGGACTGCCTGCAGCTGTACAGTCTGGACAGCACCAACATCCGGCCTGACCATTGGCTGGGCCTGGCCCGGGCCATCCGGCAGCATTACGACCAGTACGACGGCTTCGTCATCAGCCACGGCACCGATACCATGGCCTACACGGCGGCGGCCCTGAGCTATCTGATTCAGGACTGCCCCAAGCCCATCGTCCTCACCGGAGCCCAGAAGCCCATCTGGTTCGACGGCACCGACTCCAAGCGCAACCTCACCGATGCGTTCCTGTACGCCTGCCGGGGCTGCGGCGGGGTCCAGATCGTGTTCAACGGCCGGGTGATCCTGGGGACCCGGGCCAGAAAAACCTTCTCCAAGAGCTTTCAGGCGTTCTCCAGCGTCAACTACCCGGAGCTGGCCATGATCCAGGATGAGCGCCTTTTGCAGTACATCACCACCGACAGCCGCCCCGCCCCCCGGTTCTACGACGATCTGGACGGCAGCGTGGGCCTTTTGAAGCTGATCCCCGGCACCCGCCGGGAGCTGCTGGCCTTCATGGCGGACCGGTACGACGGACTGGTCATCGAGGGCTTCGGCGTAGGCGGTCTGCCGGAATACGACGGATTTTATGACGTGGTCCGCCAGGCGGCGGAGAGCGGCAAGCTCGTTGTCATGACCACCCAGGTGCCCAACGAGGGCAGCGACCTGACGGTGTACCATGTGGGCGGTCATCTGAAGCATACCCTGCGGGTGCTGGAGGCCTACGACATGACCACGGAGGCCGCCGTGTGCAAGCTCATGTGGATCCTGGGCCAGACTCACGATTTTGCCCAGGCGGAAAAGCTGTTTTACGCCCCGGTCTCCCGGGACATTCTCCGCTTTTCCGGAGAATAAGAATGAGGTGATCCCCCATGTCTACCCTGCTGCGCGGCGCTCCCGTGGCGGAGCGCCTGACCCTGGACCTGAGCCGCCGGTCCGCCGCCCTGCGCCATCGGGGCGTGATCCCTACCCTGGCCATTCTCCGCGTTGGCAGCAGCCCCGGAGACCTGGCCTATGAAAAAAGCGCCGCCGCCCGCTGCGCCAGATGCGGCATAGAGGTCCGCCGCCTGTTCTGGGACAGTGCCGCCCCTCTGGCGGATGCCATCCGCGCCGTCAACGCCGACCCATCCATCCACGGGTGCCTGCTGCTGCGTCCTCTGGCGGACAGGGCGGCGGAGGCCGCCGCCGGGCAGCTGCTGCTGCCGGACAAGGACGTGGACGGCATGACCCCCGGCTCCCTGGCGGGACTGCTGACAGGGCAGAGCGGCTTCGCTCCCTGCACCGCCCAGGCGTGCCTGGAGCTGCTGGACTACTACGATGTTCCTTTGGCCGGACGCCGTGCGGTGGTGGTGGGCCGCAGCCTGGTGGTGGGCCAGCCCGCCGCTCTGCTGCTGCAGCGACGCAACGCCACCGTTACCGTGTGCCACACCGGCACCCGGGACATACCGGCCCTGTGCCGGGAGGCGGACGTGCTGATCGCCGCTGCCGGACGGCCGGGCCTCATCACGGCGGACTGTCTCCGTCCGGGGCAGACGGTGCTGGACGTGGGCGTCCATCCCGGGCCGGACGGAACCCTCTGCGGCGATGTGGCGGCGGAGGCCGCCGCCCTGGACGTGGCCCTGACCCCGGTTCCCGGCGGCGTGGGCTCCGTCACCTCCGCCGTCCTCTGTAAGCACACCGTTCAGGCGGCGGAAAAAACGCTGTAATAAAAGGCAGGACCCGCAAAGATCGTGCGGGTCCTGCCTTGTTGCATAGCTCTTATTTCACCAGCGCCAGGATCTCCTGGGGCGACACCAGGCCCACAGACCGGTCCGCCACCTGGCCGCCCTTGAATACCAGCAGCGTGGGGATGCTCTCGATGCCGTACCGCAGAGCCAGCTCCCGGTTTTCATCCACGTCCACCTTGACGATCTTCAGCTCCGGGTGCTGGCCGGACAGCTCCTCCAGAATGGGAGCCAGCATCCGGCAGGGCCCGCACCAGGTGGCCCAGAAGTCTACCAGCACCGTGCCGTTATCCTGCAGGACCTCCCGGTCAAACTCGTTGTCGTTCACATGCAAAATCGCCATATTCAGCGCCTCCTCTTGACGTATAGCATGATTATACCAGATTTCCCGCCGCAATTCTGCGGCAAATGCAACAGATACAAAAAATGCCTCTTAAAACGGGATAGCCGCCATGGCAGGGGCGGAGGGGTCCGCGAAGGGTCCCGCCGACGGGGCCCGCACCGTCAGCAGCAGATAGGCGATGCCCAGCAGGATCGCCAGCACATACCACAGCAGCTCCCCGCCTCTCAGCCGCCGCACCAGCACCTGACCGTGAAGCGTCAGCCCACCGGCCAGGATCAGGCTCCACAGCCGCAGTCCCCGTCCCGGCAGCAGCCAGCACAGTCCCGTCATGCACAGGGGCATGGCCGCCAGCAGCAGGCAGTGCCCGCCCCGCCCCTGCCTCTCCGGGGTCATCCGCCAGATCACCAGCGCCGCCGGCAGATACGGCCAATACAGCAGCTTCCCCATTTCCCAGGGGCTGCCGTTCACCGGCGTCAGCAGCGCCGTCAGCGGACATGGGAACATCCGGTGCAGCAGCCACAGTGCCGCCGCCGCGGCCGCCGCCGTGAAAAATCCCAGGATATATCGCTTCATTCCGCCCACCTCCGTCATTACCCTATGCAGGCAGACGGCGGGGCAGAACGCTACCGGATGCCCCGCAGACCGGTCTCCGGGTCCACGAACAGCGGCAGCTCCGGCGGTGCGAAGGTCCACACAATAAACACCGCCCACACCGCCGCCAGCACCGCGCCGCCGGCCACCTGCCACAAAGGCGCCGCCAGCGCCCGTCGGCGCAGCACCGTCCAGCTGACCCAGAAGCCCAGAAGCACCGCTATCTGGAAAATGGCGATGTCCAGCCACATGAGGTCCCGGCCCAGAACGCCCTGGTACGTATAAAACAGCATGGGAATGGCCGCCAGCCCCGCCAGCAGGCCCGCCGCCCGGGCCGTCAGCACCGGCAGGCCGGTGCGCCGCAGGGCGATCAGCTCCGCAATGCTCCACAGCACCCACGGCGTGGTCAGCAGCTTCATATGCTCCCAGACAGACTCGTTGACGGCGGCCAGAGCCCCCACCACCGGGCTTTGCCCGGTCCAATCATATACAAAGTGCAGCAGATTCCCCGCCGCCAGCACAAACAGCAGCCCCAGAACCTCCCAGGTACGCCACTTTTTATCGCTCATGCGCTCGCCTCCCTTTTACCGGAAGCATACACGCTTTTCCGCCGTTTTATACACGGCCCTGCGGTGCAGCACAGCAGGCACACCGCCGTCCACAGCAGAAAGGGACTGCGCCGGGCCAGAGCCGCACCGGCGGCGGTCAGCAGCCCCGCCGCCGCCAGGCTTACCCCCCCGGCCATCCGGTCGGCCAAAAACGGGTCCGTCCGCCAGCACAGGGCCAGCCACAGCATCCGCCCGCCGTCCAGCGGCAGGATGGGCAGCAGGTTGAAGCAGCCCAGCACCGCCTGGGCCCCGGCCAGCAGATACAGCGGCTCCCACCACCGGCCCAGCGCCGCCAGCGCCGCCGCCAGCAGCAGATTCACCGCCGGTCCTCCGGCGGCGGCCAGCAGCTCGCTGCCGTAGCTCAGCCGCCCCGCCACCTGCATATTTGCCCCCAGAGCGGAGATCTCCATGTGCCGCACCCAGCCGCCCCGGCTGCGCAGCACCGCGTAATGCCCCAGCTCATGGCACAGCGCCGCCAGCAGCACCGCCCCCAGCACCTCCGGAGACGACAGCCACACAAAAACCGCCAGCAGTGCCGGGGCCCCCGGCGATACCCGTACCCGGGTCCGCTCAGGGGGCCGCATAATAATAGATGGGATTCACATACACCCCGTCCTTATGGAGCTCGAAGTGCAGATGGGGGCCGGTGGCGTTGCCGGTATGGCCCACCTCCGCGATGGGGTCCCCGGGCCGCACCTGCTGGCCGGAGGAGGCGTTGATGCGGCTGCAATGGGCATACAGGGTGGCAAAGCCCCCCTCATGCTGCACCGTCACATAATTGCCCAACTCCGCGCTGTCTCCCACCGCCGTGACGGTGCCCGATGCAAAGGCCGTGATCACCGCACCCTCGTCGGCGGCGATGTCCAGCCCATAATGGAACCGAGTCCCGCTGCCGCCGGGGTCCTGCCGATAGCCGAACCGGTCTGTCACCGTTCCCGTCAGGGGGTTGGCATAGGCAAAGCCCAGCACCTGCTGGGTCAGACACACGTCCCCGGGGGTAGTCTCCGCCGAATATGCCGCCGGGTCCGCCGTCCCCTCCGGGACCGTCTGCTGGGGGCCGAACACCGCCGTATATGCGTCGTTCAGGGCCTGGCCCACGGCGCCCTGGCCGGATACCGCCCGCCCCACGGCGGAAAATGCCGCCCGGAAGTCCGTCTGCCCGCCCATCAGGTCCAGCAGCTTGTCCCGGCACTTGTCCATAGCCGCCGGAGCGCTGATTTTCACCAGCACCACCGCCAGCAGCACCACTCCGCTGACGGCCAGCTGCCGCAGATGGCGGTCCCCCCGCCGGGAGGCGGGCTGCTCCCGCTTGCCCCGGGCCGGGGCCGCCGTCCGATACCGCCGCCCGGTCTGCGGTCGATTGGTCATAGCACATTCCCCCTTTCGGAACAGTGTATGCCGCCGGCCGGTCCGTCAGAACCGAAACGTGCGGCCCCGCCGCGCCGCCTTGACCTTTTGGCGGAAATGGAGTACAATGGCAAAAAATGTTTCTATGCTCGACTGCCAACCCTGCGATTTTGATTGTAATTCGGAGGAATTATGGGATTTATCTATGAAGAGACCAACCATTATGGCGTCGAAGCCATTGTTGCTCTGGAGCGATACTGCACCCCGTCGGACGAAAAAACCTGCACCGCCGCCACGGAGGCCACCCGCATCTGCGAGACCTATGGCATTCCCGAGCGGGAGCTGCTGCCGCTGGTGCGGCCGCTGGCTGCGGCGGAGGAGTACATGCTGGAGCACCTGACGGCGGACCGGGATGCCCTGCAATTTCTGTTTACCCCCATGGCCGGCAACACCTGCCTGGCCTGGAGTCTGGTCTGGGACTATATCCAGGCGGAGGGGGAGCCAGTCTATAAATATACAGGACATACAGAGCAGCAGCGTATGCTGGACGTGGCGGCCATTGCCGTCCAGTACCAGGAGGGAACGCTCTCCGTGCCGGAACGGCTGGACTCCACAGACCAGTTCATCGACTATATGGACCGCTCCGGCATCCCGGCAGCGGACAAGTGGCGGTTTCTGACGCTGTTTGCCCACCTGGAGTTCTACGAGCAGACAGCCTGCCGCATAGCAGCAGAGGCGGCGGCTCTGCTGCAAAAATGCATGGACAGCGCCGAGACCCATGAGCTGCTGGCCCAGTGTGTGAAAAAAACCAGAGAAAATGCTCCCCGTTTGTCGGAGGCCCTGCCCCGGCTGCATCAGGACATTACGTTTATTCCCTGCATGATGCCCTTCAACTCTCTGCGGCTCATCACCAACGAGACCCGTATCACCGCCATTGTGGGTGTTTTTTACTGGACCATCCTGCGCCTGACGGAGAAGTACGCCGCCAACGATGAGCACTTGCTGGGCTGCTTCAAGACCCTGGGCGACAAAAGCCGCCTGGACATGCTGAAGCTGCTGAAGGAGCAGGAGCGCAGCGGCCAGGAGCTGGCCCGGGAGCTGGGCATTTCCCAGGGCACCGTGTCCCACCACCTGAATGTGCTGGCGCGGGATGAATTCATCCGCATCAACAAGGACGGCAGCCGCCTGCGGTGCAGCCTCAATCAGGCCGCCATCGAGAATATGATCGACGACATCAAGCTGGATGACGCCGGCATTATGGTCATCACTGCCGCCGGCAACGAGACCTCCTCCAGCTATATGAACAGCTACGGTACCGACGCTCCCCTCGCCGGGGACCCCGACAACAGCGTGGTGGCCGCCCCCTCCGTGTACCCCGCCAACCTGTCCATCGCCAGCGTGGAGGGTCAGGAGATCTACGCCAACTACGTGCTGCTGGGCGACGAGAAGATCACCTACACCGACGGCCAGACCTCCTTCCTGGGCCTGGACTCCTACGCTTCTCTCCTGAAGATATATGGTGACGTATCTGACGATCTGACCGCCCCCTATGACTATAAGGACGGCAAGTGCACCGTCTGCGGCGCGGCGGACCCGGATTACCGGCCTGAGCAGCCGGAGAATCCCGGCCAGCCCGAAAAGCCTGAGCAGCCGGAGAATCCCGGCGTCAAGACCGGCGACAGCGGCGTGCTGCTGTACATGGGCCTGATGACCGTGTGCGCCCTGGGCGCATGCCTGACGCTGCGGCGCAGAAAGACCCGCTGATAACTCTCTTTTTCACAGACATCCGGGGGGCCATTCAGGCACCCCCGGATGTCTCTATTCGCGCAGTATGTCTGTTGTGCGGAAGCAGTCACAGGTATTTATCCCGATATTCGCTGCGTGTGCTGCCGACGCAGGCGAGGAAAATCCGAGATAGGACCCGATAGCGGTCAAAGATTTATCCGAATAGCGGAGGAGGCGTTTTGCTTCCTCCGTTTTTTCCTTCAGGATGAAATCCGTCAGGCTCTCGCCCGTCTCCTCCCCGCAATAAAATCCTCTGTTACAGACCTGCGGTTTGAGCAGAAAAAAGCGAGTGTCCTCACAGCTTTTCAAATGCTGTAAGACCACTCGCCGTGGTACGGGTAGTGGGACTCGAACCCACACGCCTCGCGGCACAGGAACCTAAATCCTGCGTGTCAACCAATTCCACCATACCCGCATGCATCGCAAATTATACCACACCCCGCCGCCGGGGGCAAGGGGTCCGCAGCAAATCCCGGCGGTACTTGCAAAATTCCCTGTCATGCGCTACACTGTACCCAAACCCAACGCAAAGGAGATACGCTATGTTTCAGGGATACAGCCAGGAGACCGTGGATTTCATGTGGGGCATCCGCTTCAACAACGAACGCGGCTGGTTCCTGGCCCATAAGGACGATTACCAGCAGCACCTGCTGGCCCCCACCCGTGAGCTGGGCCAGGCCGTGTACGACGGTCTGGCGGCAGCGCTGCCCCATGAGCCGCTGATCCTGAAGGTCAGCCGCATTTACCGGGACGCCCGGCGGCTCCACGGCCAGGGACCCTACAAGGACCACCTGTGGTTCTGCGTCCGCACCGGGGACCAGGACTGGACGGGCCGCCCGGCCTTCTATTTTGAGATCGCCCCGGACTATTACAGCTATGGCATGGGCTTCTGGGCCGCTTCCGCCGCCACCATGACCCGCTATCGCCAGCAGATCGACCGGGACCCCAAGACCCTGGAGAAGCTGGTGCGCCAATTTGACCGCCAGCAGGTCTTTCAGCTGACGGGACCGGACTATGTCCGCAGCAAGGGCCAGGTCAGCGACCTGCTGCGCCCCTGGTACCAGAAGAAATCCCTGACCCTGGCCCATGAGGTCCCCCTGGACGAGAGCCTCTACTCGCCGGCTTTCGCAGCCCGGGTCACGGAGGACCTGAAAACCCTCCTGCCCTTTTACCGGTATTTTGCCGCCCTCTGCGCCGCGGCGGAGTAAGCCTGAAGCTGCGAGGCAATCCAAATCTCTTTTTGACAATTTGACAAGCGTAAGGCGGCGCCCGCAGGCGCCGCCTCAGACTGTCAATAAAGTAGGATTGCTTCCGCCTTCGGAAAGGAAGATAGTTACGAAAGAAACCCATCAGGGGTGTCTTTTGTTTTCAATCACCGCATTTTCAGAACTTTTATGAAAGTTTTGAAAATGCTTTTCAGCTTGTCAAAAAGGATTTTTGACAAGCTGTTTATTCTTCCGTATGGCGGTTCTTTTTGGCCAGCTCCGCGATCTGGCCGAACTTCCCGGTGACATAGCTGTAGCTTTTCCGCCCGTGGGGCAGGAGACAGGCGCTGCAATCCTTGATGCCATCGCCGACATACCGGAAGTTGCCGCCGCACCGGTCGCCCAGGGCATACAGAGGACAGTAGCAGAACAGGCAGTTGAAATCCTCCGGATGGGCCGTCTCGTGGCAGGGAAAGAACTCGCAGGCCGTGTGCTGGAAGAAGGAGTAGCGGCACTCCTCGGGCTTGGTGGACAGGGCCTCACGCTTCTCCATGGTGCACCTCCGTTACAGGCTTGCCGGGCCAATAGATGACATAGCACTCCGCCATCTCGCCCATGTAGAAAAACACGTTCTCGCCCATTTCAATGTGCTTGCCGAAGGTCAGATCCGGCACAAACAGGCGGCCGCAGGTGCGCTTGGGCCCCTTGATGGTGTAGCCCTCGGGGTTGGGGTTGTCCCGCAGGGCCTCTGCCGCCTCCTGAAGGCCGGGAAAGCGCAGGGTTTTCTCCAGCTGGGCCAGCTGGGTCTCGCCGTTGATATAGACCAGGTGATCCTGGTCCCGGAACCAGTTGATAAGCATTTGTTCGTCCTCCTGACAGAAAATGAGGTAGGGGGCGGGCGGGAGTGGCTGCCCCTGCCCGCCCCGTGGAAAGCTGCGGCTGTGCCGCGCTCAGGCTTGCAAAAAAACCGCGCCAATGCTCCATTGGCGCGGCCGGTTTCCCGCGATCGGACCCATCCTCCGCCGTAGGGCGCGCAGCGGGGACAGCATAGCGGCAAGCAGGTCTTCTGACTGGCGGATCAGCAGCGGCGCACGGTCTTCCCGGTTTCCCAGTGACGGACTTTCGTCCCATGTGCGCGGCCTCCCCGTATACAGCGGCGGTACCGTTCAGGATTCACACCTGATTCACTATTCTCCCGCGCCGCCCAACCGGCGGCACAGGCACTTGCGCATTGTATTCTTTATATACGGATAGTATACCATCCGGCGGCGCTTCTGTCAAGGGGGCAGATGGGGCCGGGGATTACTTTGGCAAAAACACTTGCCATCCGGCGCCGTCATGGTGTATGATAGGGGAAAAACAGAAAGGGGGCTCTCTCAAATGACCGCCGAACAACGACGGAGCCGGATCAGCACCCGGCTCCATGAAGCACAGCAGCCCATCAGCGCCACTGTCCTGGCCCGGGAGCTGGGCGTCAGCCGCCAGATCATTGTGGGGGACGTGGCCCTGCTGCGGGCCGGAGGCCAGGCCATCACCGCCACCGCCCGGGGCTATGTGATCCCCGCCCCCGGAGACGGCACGGTGCGCCAGGTGGCCTGCCGCCACGACGGCGCGGGTACCCGGGACGAGCTCAACGCCATGGTGGACTGCGGCTGCACGGTCATCGACGTCATTGTGGACCACCCGGTATACGCCCAGCTTTTCCAGGGCCGCCATACGCAGGCAGTCGCACAGAATGGCGATGGCTTGCTCCAGCTCGTGGATGGGCGGCAGGGACGGAGCAATGCGGATGTTGCTGTCCTGGGGGTCCACGCCGTAGGGGAAGGTGGCCCCGGCGGCGGTCATGGTGACGCCGGCGTCCCGGCACAGCTCCAGCGTCCGCTTGGCGGTTCCGGGCATGGCGTCCAGACTGACGAAATAGCCGCCCTTGGGATGGCTCCACCGGGCGATGCCGCAGGGGGCCAGATGGCGGTCCAGCTCGTTCTCCACCGTGCGGAACTTGGGCCCCAGAATGGCCGCGTGACGCCGCATCAGCGCCAGGGTGGTCTCCTTATCCTTCAGATACCGCACATGGCGCAGCTGGTTCATCTTATCGTAGCTGATGATCTGGATGTTCAGCAGATTCTTGAAGTATTCCACGTTGGCCTCGCTGACCGCGCCGCAGGCGATGCCCGCCCCGGGGAAGGTGATCTTGCTGGTGGAGGCAAACTCATACACCATGTCGGCGTTGCCGTACTCCGCGCACAGGGACAGAATGTCCGGGAAGGGCACGAAATCCCCCTCCAGCTCGTGGACGCAGTAGGCATTGTCCCACATGAGCATAAAGTCCGGCGCGGCGGGCTTCATGGCGGCCAGCCGGCGAATGGTTTCGTCGGAATAGATGATGCCCGTGGGATTGGAGTATTTGGGCACGTTCCACATACCCCGGACCTCCGGGTCCCGGATCAGCCGCTCCACCTGGTCCATATCCGGCCCGTTCTCCGTCATGGTCACGGGGATCAGCTCCATGCCGAAGGACTCCGTCACCTTAAAATGCCGGTCGTATCCCGGCACCGGGCACAGCCACTTCACCCGGTCCAGCTTGCCCCAGGGCTTCTCGCTGTGCAGCAGGCCGTGGGTATACGCCTTGGACACGGCGTCGAACATCAACTCCAGGGAGGAGTTTCCTCCGGCGATGACCTGGCCGGGCTTGCAGCCCAGAAGGTCTGCAAACAGCTTCCGGGCAATGGGAATACCCGCCACATAGCCGTAATTTCGCGCATCAATGCCATCGGTGATGAAGTCGTCGGCAGTCAGGGGGATGTTGTACATCTCCATGACCATATCCAGCTGCTCCCGGCCGGGCTTTCCCCGGGCCATATTCAGGTCCAGCCCCAGGGCCTTCTGCTCCTGGTGGGTCCTGCACAGGGCGGCATATTCCGCCTGCCGCTCCGCAAGGGTCATTTCCTGATAAGTTTTCATGATGCTTTCCCTCTTTTCCCGTAGTGGCGCCGGGTTTCCGGCCCAACGCCTCCCCAGCATAGCATACATTCCCGCAAAAGGCAAATGTTACTTTTTCGCAGGCGGCACACATCCGCTTTCTCCCCTAAAATTCCCGCAGCACCAGCTCCGTGGAGCCGCTGCCGGTCACCAGCCGCAGCACCCGGGGGTGTCCGGCGTATTCCCGGCACAGGTCCCGCAGGGCCGTGCCGCTGTGGTATCCGTGAATCAGCCGCAGGCGGTATACCCCGCCGCCGCAGCGGCGCAGGGCCGCGTCGATGGCCACCCGGGCCTGGTAGGTGTTTTTTCCGTGAAGATCCAGCTCCATGATCCCCGGCTGCATATGCATCCCCTCCCCCTTTTGTCCCATTTTACCCCGGGACGTCCCGGTTTGCAAGCGGCGTTTCCCATAGAAGAAAAAAGCGGCGCCTCTCCCGGGAGAGACGCCGCTTGCAGGCTTTACAGGTCCAGGGCCAGGTCGCCCTCCTTGATCCATTTCCATTTCCGCAGGGGAAGGGCCAGCAGCCATGTGAGCACCGCCGGCAGCACGAAGGAGATCAGCACCAGCCCCAGCCAATCCATGCCGGTGATGCCGGCCTTGACCCCGGCGGCCACATCGCTGACCCAGCCGGTGTATACGCCGATCTGGCCCACCAGGCCGCAGGTGCCCATGCCGCTGGATACCGCCGCGCCGTTCATCTCCAGGCGGAACAGGCAGGTGGCAATAGGCCCCGTAATGGCGGAGGCCAGCGTGGGCGGGATCCACACCCGGGGGTTGCGGACGATGTTGCCCATTTGCAGCATACTGGTACCCAGGCCCTGTGCCGCCAGACCGCCCCACCGGTTTTCCCGGAAGCTCATCACGGCAAAGCCGATCATCTGGGCGCAGCAGCCTGCCACGGCAGCGCCGCCGGCCAGCCCCGTCAGCCCCAGGGCTGCGCAGATGGCGGCGGAGGAGATGGGCAGCGTCAGCGCCACGCCGATGACCACAGATACGATGATGCCCATGAAGAAGGGCTGCAGCTCCGTGGCCCACATGATGAACCGGCCCACGGCGCTGGCCGCCGTACCAATGGGTGCGGCGATCAGGGCGGCAATGCCGATGCCCGCCAGAGCGGTGACGATAGGTGTCACCAGAATGTCGATCTTCGTCTCCTTGCTGACGGCCTTGCCGATCTCGGCCGCCAGAATCGCCACGAACAGCACCGCCAGAGGCCCTCCGGCCCCGCCCATATAGTTGGTGGCAAAGCCCACGGGAATCAGGGAATACAGCACCAGGGGCGGCGCCTCCAGCGCCCGTCCGATGGCCACCGCCATGCCCGGGCCCACCATAGCGGAGCACAGGCCGCCGATGGTATACGTCACGGCGCCCTCCCCCTTGCCCAGGGTGACGATCACCTCCGTCAGAAACCCGATATGAAGCTGCTGACCGATGGTGTTGAGGATGGTCCCCACCAGCAGGGTGCAGAACAGCCCCTGGGCCATGGCGCCCATGGCGTCGATAAAGTACCGCCTGGCCGAGAACACGATGTTCTTCCGGGCCAGGAATTTGCGAACCGCTTCCATAGCATTGACCTCGCATATGTAAAGTAATAGGGTACACAGGTGTCATGACACCTGTGTACCCTATTATAGCGTGTGGTTTCCGTTTGTCAACCCCTTCAGGGTTCTATACGTTTTATTCCCCGTATACGCACCCCTTCGCCGGACCTCCGGCCAGGGGAATATCCGCCACCGTCAGGGGAATGCGGTACATATCCCGCAGCAGCTCCTCCGTCAGGGTCTCCTTCACCGGGCCCCAGGCCCGGACGCCGCCGTCCTGCAAAACCAGGGCGTGGGTGGCAAACCGGAAGGCGTGCTCCGGATTGTGGGTGGACAGCAGCACCGTGTACCCGCTGTCCGCCAGAGCCCGCACCTGCCGCAGCAGCCGGAACTGGTTGCCGTAGTCCAGGCTGGCGGTGGGCTCGTCCATCAGAAGGATCCTGGCTTGCTGGGCCATGGCCCGGGCAATCAGGGCCAGCTGCCGCTCGCCGCCGGAGATCTCGTTGACGCCCCGGTCCCAAAGGTCCTGAATGCCCAGCTGCTCCAGGGCCCGGTCCGCCGTCTCCTGCTGCCGCCGTCCCGGCGCGTGAAAGGGGTCCGCCCCCATCAGCACCGTGTCCCGGACGGTGTAGTTGTATACCGGCGCGCTGGTCTGGGGGATATACGCCGCCAGACGGGCCAGAGCTCTGCGGTCCAGGGATCGCAGAGCGTGGCCGCACAGGGCAATGTCTCCCCGGTATCTGGGCAGAAAGCCCAGAATGCACCGGAACAGGGTGCTCTTGCCTGCCCCGTTGGGGCCCAGCACTGCCGCCAGCTGCCCCGGCTCCGCCCGGAAGGTCACGTTCCGCAGCACCTGCCGCCGCCCGTAGGCGAAGGACAGCTCCCTTACGTCAATGGACACGGCGTCCACCTCCCGTCGCAATGAGATACAGAAACAGCGGCGCGCCCACAAAGGCCGTGAGAATGCCCAGCGGCAGTTCTCCGGTGGTCACCAGCCGGGCAATGTCGTCCACTGCCAGCAGAAATGCCGCTCCGAACAGGGCCCCGGCGGGGATCAGCCGCCGGTAGTCGTACCCGAACAGCATCCGGCAGAAGTGGGGGATCACCAGGCCCACCCAGCCGATCATGCCCGACACCGCCACGCTGGCGGAGGTCAGCAGCGTGGCGCACACGATCACCGCGCCCCGCAGCCGCCGGGTGTTCACGCCCATGGACTGGGCCTCCTCCTCCCCCAGGGTCAGCAGGTTCATCCGCCACCGCAGGAAAAACAGGGGGATCATCCCCAGGGCCACGGGAATGGCCAGAAATACCACGTCCTTGTCCTTGATGGAGGACAGGGATCCCATGAGCCAATAGGTGATGGCGGGCAGCTGCTGCTGGGTATCCGCCACCAGCTTCACAAACGACGTTCCCGCCGAAAACAGGGACGAGATCATCATGCCCGCTAAAATCAGGGCCACCGTCTGGTTTGTTCTGGACAGGCGGCTCACCAGCCACGCCGCCGCCACGGCCAGCAGACCGCAGCAGAACGCAGCGGCGGAAATGCCGAAATAGCCCGCCCCCAGCAGGATGGCCACTGCCGCGCCGAAGCCCGCCCCGGTGGAGGCCCCCAGAATGTCCGGCGACACCATGGGATTGCGGAACATGCCCTGATACGCCGCGCCGGACACCGCCAGGGCCGCCCCCACCAGGGCCGCCGCCGCCACCCGGGGCAGCCGCACGGCAAAGACCACCTTGTCATCGCTGATAGGCCAGTCCGCCGCCCCGCCGGAGATCCGGGTCCACAGCATGTGGACCAGCTGCCCCGGCGACAGGGCGTACCGCCCTACCAGCAGCGATCCCAGCAGCACCGCCAGGAAAACAGCCCCCAGCACCGCAAACCGCCGGGCATAGCGCTTATCCGCCGCCCGGAGGATATTGTGAAATACGGTGCTCATTTATGGGTTCCTCTCTTTTCTGTAGTACACGGTCTGGGCGGCGGCGCCGGCGGCCACCAGCAGCATACACAGAACCAGGGCGCGGCAGATTTTCCTCATAGCGTTCCTCATTTCAGGGTGGAGCGGCTGAGCATATGCTCGGCCTCCTCCTCCGTCAGGTCATAGTGCCAGAACAGCCCATAGTATTCCCGGGCCACCTGCACCATGTCATAGTCGTACAGCTCCGGATACAGCAGATTCCCCAGCCACCAGATGCCCAGCACCCGGTTCACGGAGGGGGGAGAGCTCATCCAGTCGTAGGGCAGGCCGGGGATCTCGTAGTATTTCCCGGACTGCACGGCCCGCAGGCCCGCCCACTCCCCCTGGGCCAGGGTGTCGTAGGGGCCGCCGGTGGACAGGAGGATCACGTCCGGCTCCACGGCGTATACCTCCTCCAGACTGACGGTGGTGCCGCCGCCCCGGTTGCTGACCTCCTGGGGGATAATGGCGTTGACGGCCCCCACCAGGTCGATGACGTCCGCCTGGACCGACCCGGCGGCGTTGCAGGCAAGGCCCGTGGACCCGGTGCCGAACAGTACGGAGAGCCGCTGATTCTCGGGGATTTTTGCGGAATTCTCCCGGGCCATGGAGACGGTTTTTTCAATGAATTGGGCCAGGGACTCCGCCATGTCGGACCGGTTCAGGATATCCCCCAGGGTCCGGTAGGCGGCGGCCATATCGTCCAGGTTTGCCTCGATAAACACCGTGGGAATGCCGGTCTGCTTCTGTATACGGTCCATATCGTCGGCGATGCTGTCCTTTTTGTCACCCAGGTCGATGATGATCTGGGGCCGGGCGTCGATGAGGGACTCCATATTCAGGTTGGCCTTGCTGCCGTAAAACTGGCCGAAGGTGGGCAGATAGCGGACCTCCTCCGGAAAATACGGCATCTGGGCCGTGCTGGGGCTGCTGGCCAGACCCGCCAGCAGATCATAGGCAATGGGCATGAGGATCATCTGGGCCGTGGAGCCGCTGGGGGCCACCCGCCGGATATCGGCGGGGATCTCCACCTGGCGGCCGGCGGAGTCGGTGACGACCCGGGTCTGCACCCCCTCCAGGGGGTCGTAGCCCTGCTTTTTGCCGCAGGCCGCCAGGGGCAGACACAGGCACAGGGCCAGGAATAGGGCGAGAATACGCTGTTTCATAGGTCACTCCTTATCAGAATCAGGCCGGGACGGAAGGGGGCGGAAATCCGGCCGGCCCGGCAGCCAGCCGTCACCGACCCGCCGCTGGGGCGGCGGGGGGGATAAATATCTCAAAACTGCCC
>ERZ772886.1490-NODE-1490-length-20789-cov-4.677969_pt1 | contig 20789 bp, 19 predicted proteins | sample MGYA00512128_ERZ772886 | MGnify/ENA primary metagenome ERZ772886 (study PRJEB29015, sample SAMEA2737698) | human gut metagenome | biome: human gut; feature: human-associated habitat; material: faeces | place: China | collected 2012 ... | reverse complement strand
CACGGCATGAATCACATATTTGCAGGGAAGATCATATCCCGCCGTGACCTTAACTTTGCCCGTTTCGCAGCCGCCGAGCTTTCTGCATTCCGCAAGAAGGCCCTTTCCCGCCGCACGATGAATGCAGCCGTCCACCCCGCCCCCGCCGAGCAGCGAGTTGTTTGCGGCATTCACTATTGCGTCAACTCTCATTTCGGTTATATCATTTTCAACAATTTGCAGCGGCATGGCAAACCTCCTTTTATGAAATTGGGTTTATTTGCTTTTCGGCCCTTACGCATTGCAACGTCTGCTTTATCTGCGCCGTCATTATACTACCATACATCGAAACACATTTCAATAACAATCCTCTGACATGCGGGAAGTTTCCTCCGATCCGCTTTAAAAGCTGCCGCATTATGCTTTAGAATAACGGGTGACGAAAAAAACATGCGCTGTTATGAAGCAGCTTTCGGCGAAAAAACATGTGCTGCCGCGGAGCGGATTCCACGGCACTGCATGCCGTGCATTTTGCGGCTGCTTACGCAATAGAATTACGGAGGAAAAAATCAATGGAAACACAAAAGCCGAAAACTTACGGCTACGCCCGCGTCTCAGGCGCGGATCAGAACGAGGCGCGTCAGCTGACCGCCTTTCAGAAACTCGGCATTCCGCCCGAATGCATTTTCACGGATAAACAGTCCGGCAAGGATTTCAATCGACCGCAATACAGGCGGCTTGTGAAAAAGCTTCGCCCCGGTGACCTGCTGTATGTGCTGAGCATCGACCGACTCGGCAGGGATTATGAGGAAATAGGGCGGCAATGGCGCATTTTGACAAAGGAAAAATGTGTTGACATCTGCGTAATTGACATGCCTCTGCTCGACACGCGGCAGGGCAAGGATCTTATGGGAACGTTCATTGCGGATCTCGTGCTTCAAATTCTTTCATTCGTTGCACAAAGCGAACGTGAAAACATCAAAAAGAGGCAGGCGCAGGGTATCGCCGCCGCAAAGCAGCGCGGGGTTCGGTTCGGAAGGCCGGAAAAACCCCTCCCGGATGATTTCGGAGAACTCGTGCTGCGTTGGGAAAGCAAGGATCTGTCATTTGAAGCTGTTCTTCGAATGTGCGGCATGAGTCCGGCAACGTTCTATCGGCGTCTGCGCGACTTTCGGAGCGAGTCCGAAGAACCCCGCGACGATTCGTAATGAATTCACAACGAAAAAGGAACCTTTATCAAAAAGTGTACTTTCCGACAGCGGTTCCGATATAACGATTATACAACCATAAACAAGTTAAGTCAAGCGTTTCGACACCGTTTCAGTGAATTTTTTCAGTTTCACTTCTCCCAACCTGATAAATTGACAACCGAATATTATCGAAATATTCTCTCTCAAAAAGTACACCTTTTGAAGCAGGGTTTTGATTACTCGCACCTTAAATCCGAAAGGGGGAACACATTTTGACCAAGAGAACCGTTGAGAGTGCCTGCGGCAATTGTCGTTTAAAGGGCAGTTTGCCTTTTATTGCTATGCTTTTGGGTGCGCTCATACTCGCTGCATCGTTCCTTTTGCCGTTCGGAACGGCAAGGAAGGAATATCGTGAATGGCTGTCCGCAGCGCCGGACAGGGTTTACGATGAGGAACTCAACATGACCCGCAGAGGTGCAATCAATCTTTCTCTGATTGAACTTGCACGCGCATTCGGCAAAGCGGGCAATTCAGACAGCAGCTTTTCAATGGGTACCATTATCGCTGCCGCTGTATTCGCTTTGCTGACGCTTCTGTTCGCCGTGCTTAAAAAGCCGATACCCGCAATCGTGTTCACAATGCTTGCGCTCGGCGCGTTTCTGCTGATTCTGAAGGATTTTGACCTTCGCGGTACATTTTCCGAAAGCAGCAGCTATAAGCTCGGCTGCGCATGTTGGTTTGCGTTCATCGGAATTGCAGCCGAAATGTTCGGCTCAATACTGACGCTTGCCGAGAGGGCAAAAATGAAAAAGCTGCACATAGTCGACGGCAGTGCCGCAGCAAATTTTGCCGGTGCCGCCGATGAATCCGAGAAGGGAGAATAATAATGAGTGGATTTTTTAAAGGATTCTTCAAGTTTCTTGCAGTGCTTGTCATTGCTGCCGCCGTTGTTGTCTGCGTTATCGTTGTATGCGTGTCGAAGTCCCAAAAGGACTCTGAGCCTTCGGGATCATCGAACAGCGCACAAACCGAGACTGTCCGAACCGAAAAGCCGCGTACTTCCGATAAAACGGAGCAATCCGGCAAGGATGATAAGGACAGCAGCAAGCCTACGGAAAAACCGGATGCTTCCGACGGTGTTGACCCGGATTTTAAAGCTGCAATGGACGAGTATGAAGCTTTCATCGATGAGTACGTAAAATTCATTAAGAATTACGAAGAAGAGGGCAAACCCGTATCCATGCTTGCCGACTACACAAAGATGATGACCCAATACTCCGAATTTGCCGCGGCAATGGCTGAGTATGAAAGTGAAGAGCTTTCCGATGCCGATGCGGCATATCTCATTCAGGTTAACGCCCGTGTACAGACAAAACTGCTGACATTGAACTGAACCCTGTCAGCGTTATCACACGCAAACGACCATGCAGCTGCGTTCCGAACCGATTCGTGCCGCAAATCACGAATGCCGGGGAACGCAGCCGCAAACATCATTAAAACATATCAATTAAACGGAGGAAATTAATCATGTTAAAGAAAATTCTCGCAATGCTGCTGGCATTTGTAATGATGCTCAGCCTTACCGCCTGCGGCGTAAACAAACCCGCCGAACCCGATGACGACGGAAACCGGCAGGAACGCGTGACCGAGGAGCCGAAGGAAACAGAGGAACCGGAAGAGACGGAAGAACCGGAAGAGACGGAGGAACCGGAAGAAACCGAAGAACCCGCCGAAGAGCCCACCGAAGAACCCGAAGAGGTCAGTGCAGATTTTCGAGACGTTATGGATGAATACGAAAAATTCATCGACAAATATGTGAAGTTCATGAAGAAGTACGAAGAAGAGGGTCGTCCCCTTTCCATGCTTTCCGAATACACCGAGCTGATGACCCAATATACGGAATTTGCCGAAACAATGGCTGCCTATAACGGGGATAATCTGTCCGCTGCGGATTATGCCTACTATATAGAAGTCATGGGTCGTGTCAGTCAGAAATTGCTTGAACTGACCTGATGTTCATTCAGCGAACAAGCAGATAAACAGCACGCATATTCGATAATCACAGTCACTCAAACGTTACTTCTGCCCGCACCGTAAAAGGTGCGTGCAGAAGTAACCGAAAGTATCAGTAAAACATTTTTTGCTTTATAAAACGGAGGAAATTAACCATGTTTAAGAAAACCATAGCCGCACTGCTGGCAATTGCAATTGTGATAAGCTTTGTCGGATGCGAAGGAGTCAAAAAGGACAGCGTACCTAAACGCAAGTACGACAAAACAGATCCCTCTGCGGTACTTGAAGAAATCACAAATGACTTTAATGCAGTCGCATTATATATAACCGAAGAACTCGAAAAAACATATTCCGATGTCGGAACAACATTTGAAGCCTATCAAAAAAACAAGGGACAAATCGATGAATGGATTGAACTTGTTTTGTCCGAATCGGATGCTCTTTTTGCAAGAACAAAAGAGAACTCTGTTATTTACTTCAAGCTCATTGCCGCAGATTCCAAACATGAAAACTATGATTTCTGTAATGATGCCCTGGATGCATATTATGATGTAGTATATGACGATGCAATGGACATATACTATGATAAAGTTTATGATGATGCGATGGATTCTCTATACGATAAGTACTACAACGGAATAATTGATGATGCCTATGATACTACCGACTATGACGTATGGAGTGATGCTTCATCTGAAAGCTACCAAACATGGTCTGATGCAAATTCTGCCATCTATGAAAAATGGTCTTCCGAGAGTTCTTATGTTTATGGCTTGTGGTCTGCAATCAACTCGGCCTTCTGTTCGCACGACAATTTTGATGTTGATGGAATAATTGCCGATTATAAAAATTAAAAGAACAAGGATGATGAACAAAAAGCGGTAAAGCATTAACCGCACAGTCTCCATCGGGTTCACCCCGTCGTCCGCATCACATCGGCTTGACGATGTAATGCAAAAGTGGCTGCTGCATAAGTCCCAAAACAAAACCGGGCAACTCAAGAAGGGTTGTCCGGTTTGCTGCATTCGCGCATAATTAATTTGCATAAAACCCAACGAAAAGCGGATTAATTGTAAAAAACAACAAGCTGCCTTTCCGATAAATGCAGCAGCCGATTTGCCGGAACGATTCGGCATTTCGGACGGCAGGAACAGCCGCAGTGCTCGGGACGAGGTTAAAGTGCTTGACTTAACTTGTTTTTTATTGTACAATTATTATGTTAGGATTGCTGTGGAAATATATATATCTGTGCCGAGCTTTAGTCGCTCGCAGTTTAAATCCGAAAGGGGGGAACACATTTCGGTCGAGAAAACCGTTGATTGGTCTGCAGCAGTTCAACCGATTGCATAACGATGTTTGCAAAACAATCCGATTTTGCCGCAGTAACGGTTGAATTCAAAAGCAAAGATTTGTCCGATGCCATTGAACCGAACCATGCCGGCATTATCACACCCAAACGCCCGTGAGTCCGCGATCTACGCAGTTTCATACCGCAAATCACGGACACAGGGAACGAACTGCAACTACTCTTGAGAAGTACCCATTGAACGGAGGAATTAACCATGCTTAAAAAAACTCTCGCAATGCTGCTGGCACTTTTAATGATGCTCAGCCTTGCCGCGTGTGTCATAAACATACACGACGGCGATCCTGATGACGGCAAGAAGCAAGAGCAGACAACCAAAGATCCCGCTCCCACCAAAGACCCCGAACGAACCGGTGAACCGCAGGAAACGGAAGATCCTGCCGATGCTAAATTCGATGAATTCAAGAAAACCGCGACCATCGAGGAAACCGTACTCTATAATGATAACGATATTGTAATCACGGCAAAGGATCTCACCTACGAAGACAGCGGAGTAACTCTCAACTTGCTGTTTGAAAACAATCGTGATGAAGAGCTCAGTTTCTCATCCGTTAATAGCACCTCGGTGAACGGGTACATGCTGTACGGAGGAAATCTGAACTGTGACGTTGCTGCCGGTGAGAAAGCTGACGGAGAAATGTATATCAGCTACAATGAAATGAGACTGCACGGAATTTATGAACTTGCTGAGTTGGGGCTTCAATTCACAGTTGAAGATTACTCCGATTTTAAAGCGGAAACCGATCTCGTTATTCTCAAAACTTCCGCTTTCGACTCATACACGTTCAACCCCAACGGCTTTCAAGATACTGTAACAAGCAATGCTGCAAAGAACGAACTCGACTACAGCGTTGATTTTTTCGGCACCGAGGAACTCTATAACTCTTCCGGAATCCGCCTCGTTTCACAGACAATGATTTCCGAAGATAATGGAATGATGTTGTATCTTGAATTTGTAAATGATTCGCGCGATACAATTCTCATAAATATCAACCGCGTTGCTCTGAACGGACTTGTTATCAACAGCAGCTACCTGGCGGAGTCGGAACCGATCCGTCCGTCAACGCATCGTGCCGTTACTGTAAATCTCACCCCCTGGCACGAAGAGGAATACCGCGGTATTCTCGGCATCACCGAAATCGGCTCCGTTTCGTTTGATCTTATCCTCGAAAATACTATTTATGATGTCATAGACAAGGAGCGTGTCAACGTAAACGTTTCCGATGCTTCCGCTTCATTCGATAAAACAGGAATCGAAGCATATAACGATTATGGGATTCGTCTTGTGTTCAAGGGGTTCGCTAAAGATCCGTACGGATTAACCGATCGTATCAGTGCCTTGTTTATAGTCGAAAACACAGGGGAAGAAGGACTAATTGTTGGTTTTGAGGGTGAGTATGTCTCGATAAACGAATTACTGTCAGGTGCCTATGGCAACTCGCAAATCCTCCTGAACGGAGAATTTGCGATTCTTGACATCGAAATCACCAATGAGCTCGATATCAGCGACTTTTCCGAAATTACAGGGCTGGAATTTGAGCTTGTCATTCAAGATGAGAACTACAGTCAAATCAGCGAACCGACAATATCCGTTCATTTCTGATTCTGTCCACTTCAATGTTTTAGAAAGGAGGTTCTCCATGGCAAGACAAACGCGCAGCGACTGCACTGTCGGCACATTTGAAAAAAAGAACGACCTGCCCAAAGGCACACTCCGCCACAAAGACGGGCGTAAAATGCGCAGCGACAAAACGATCGGCGACATACGCCGTGAAGGCGAGAAAAAAGGCGGAAAGCGGTAAAGCCTTAACCGCACAGTCTCCATCGGGTTCACCCCGTCGTCCGCGGTGCATCGGCGAAGCCGATGTACCGCGCAAGCCCCCGGCAATTTGCCGGGGGCTTGATTAATCTGCTCGGTCGATTTCGTTTTTTTGAAAAACCCGTCTCGACTTCACTTTATTTTCAGGTTAACAGCTCTTAATAGCTCTTTGCAAAATATGTCATTGCCTTTGCTTTTTTGCCGCAGCAAACACAGGTATCGCTGCCGATATCGTCGGCATCAAAGGGCATGCAGCGGGTGGTTGCGCCCGTCATTTCCTTAATTTTATCCTCACATGCACGGTCACCGCACCACATTGCCTTTACAAATCCGTTTTGAACACCCGCATTAAGCTCATCCATATTCTTTGCAACGACAGTATGCATAACACGATTTTCTTTTGCGCGGTTATACATATCGTTCTGCACGGTATCAAACAGCTGTTTGAGCGTGTCTGCAAGGCCGTCGATGGAAACGAAGAGTTTTTCGTGCGTATCGCGGCGAACAAGAACAACCTGATTGTTTTCGATGTCCTTCGGGCCGATTTCAAGACGAACGGGTACGCCCTTCATCTCCCACTGGTTGAACTTCCAACCCGCGCTCTGGTCGCTGTCGTCGAGTTCAACGCGAATACCTGCATCGGAAAGCATTTTCTTCAGCTCATATGCCTTGTCGAGAACGCCGGGCTTATGCTGTGCAATGGGCAGTATGATGAGCTGCACGGGCGCAATGCGCGGCGGGAACATAAGCCCGCGGTCGTCGCCGTGAGTCATGATAAGGCCGCCGATCATGCGGGTGCTGACGCCCCAGCTCGTTGTGAAGCAGTATTCATGCCTGCCCTCGCGGCTGAGATAAGTGATGTCATATGCCTTTGCAAAATGGTCGCCGAGATTATGACTCGTTCCCATCTGCAAAGCTTTTCCGTCCTGCATCATCGCCTCAAGGGTATAGGTTGCTTCCGCTCCCGCAAATTTCTCTTTTTCGCTCTTTCTGCCGCAGATAACGGGAATTGCAAGCACGTTCTCCATAAATTCACGGTAAACTTCAAGCATACGCTCGGTTTCTTCCTGTGCTTCCTCGGCGGTTGCGTGCGCGGTGTGGCCCTCCTGCCAGAGGAATTCGCTCGTGCGCAGGAAGGGGCGGGTGTTCTTTTCCCATCTTACAACGTTTGCCCACTGGTTATAGAGCAGAGGTAAATCACGGTAGGACTGGATCCATTTTGAATACATTGAGCATATGATAGTCTCACTCGTGGGGCGAACGCAGAGACGCTCCGCAAGCTTTTCTTCACCGCCCTGAGTGACCCATGCAACCTCGGGCGCAAAGCCTTCAACATGGTCCTTCTCTTTTTGGAGCAGGTGTTCGGGGATGAACAGCGGGAAATACGCGTTTTTATGCCCTGTCGCCTTAAAGCGCGTATCAAGTTCATGCTGCATAAGCTCCCACACGGCGTAACCGTAGGGTTTTATGACCATGCAGCCCTTAACCTCGGAATAGTCAACCATGTCGGACTTCAGAATGATATCCGTGTACCACTGCGGAAAATCTTCGGTTCGGGACGCGATATGCGTAACGAATTCTTCTTTTTGTTTTGCCATTGAAATATTTCCTCCGTTGTTATTAATATTTCCGTTAAGAATAATAAAAGCATCTGACTTTTGCTTAAAAAAAGCACCCGTGCGAAAAAATTCACAAGGGCGCGTTAAGCACTGTACCACCTTATTTCGCGAAATGGCAGCCACTCCGCCTCGAAAGTTGTAACGCACTTCTGCGCAGAAAATTGCGGAACACTGCAAGCCGCAAACGGCTCAATGCACTTTACTTTTCCGTGCTCATGGGCGGGATAACCGAACGCGGACATCTGCTCGCACCTAATGCAGACTCTCTGTGCTCCGTTGAGCGCGGTTTTTGCCCATTCATCGCAAAAAATCAATTGACAGCCTATTATAACATTCACCGGAGGCCGTGTCAATGCAGAAAAATGCAGGATTCGGTATTATTAAAAGCATTAAGCTTCCGCACCTGTCCGCATTTTATTTTCCGTTTTCGGGTTTTAAATATATCTTTGTTTTCCCTTCCGTTCCTGTTATAATTACCTTAAAATGAAGTTCGTCCGCATTTGCGGTGAAACAGGCAGGATATTTATGAAAAAGCTTGCAATCGGAATTCTTGCGCATGTTGACGCAGGCAAAACAACATTATGCGAAGCACTGCTCTACCTCAGCGGCGCGATAAGAAAGCGCGGCAGGGTGGACAGGGGCGATGCATACCTCGACACGCACACGCTTGAAAAGGCGCGCGGAATAACGATATTTTCAAAGCAGGCAAAATTCAATTATAATAATACAGAGTTCACTGTGGTTGACACGCCCGGGCATGTTGATTTTTCTGCCGAAGCGGAACGCGCGCTGAGCGTACTTGATTACGCGGTGCTTGTTGTAAGCGGCACCGACGGAGTTCAGTCCCATACCGAAACCCTTTGGCGGCTTTTGCGCAGATACAGCATCCCGACATTCATTTTCGTCAATAAAACAGACATAATGCAACGAAGCCGCAGCGAACTTATCGAAGAGATTCAGCGGCGGCTTTCGGAAAGATGCATTGCATTTGAACCCTGCGAAGGTACAGACTCCGAATTCTGCAAAAGCGAAGCCTTCTTTGAAAATCTTGCCCTTGCCGATGAAGTGCTTTTTGAAAAGCATTCTGAGGAACAAATTACCGATGCAGACATTGCCGCCGCAATTTCGGAACGGAGGATTTTTCCCTGTTTTTTCGGTTCGGCACTGAAAACGGACGGTGTTTCCGACTTTATCGCCTGCCTTTCGCTTTATTCCCGCGAACGCAAATTTAAAAAGGATTTTGCGGCAAGAGTTTATAAAATTACATACGACCCGCAGGGAACGCGCCTGACACACATCCGTCTCACGGGCGGAAGTCTGTCCCCGCGCACTGCCGTTGCCTATACTGCACGAAACGGCGAACGACTGACCGAAAAAATTGCCCGCATAGTGTTCTGTTCCGGTGCAAAATTCACTCAAACCGAACGCGCCGAATGCGGCGATTTTGCGGCCGTTTCCGGACTTTCCGCAACGTACCCCGGGCAGGGCTTGGGCGATGAGGATTCCGCACTTCCTCCGCTGCTTGAACCTGTTCTGATCTATCGAATTCTTCTTCCCGGCGACTGCGATGCGCGAACATTCCTTCCGAAACTCAAACGGCTGGAGGACGAGGACCCGACGCTGAAACTCGACAAAACCGATAATGTGCACGAGCTTCAGGCAAGGCTGATGGGAGAAATGCAGATTGAAATTCTGAAAAAGCTCATTTCGGAGCGGTTTGGTGTTGAAATTTCGGTTGATGACGGGCGAATTTTATACCGCGAAACGATTCTTGCCCCTGTTGAAGGTGTCGGGCATTTTGAACCGCTGCGGCATTACGCGGAAGTTCATCTGCTGTTGGAGCCGCTGCCCGCGGGGAGCGGGCTTGTTTTCGCCTCCGCATGTGCGCCTAATTCACTCGATCCGGATATTCAAAGGCTTGTGCTGGCGCATCTCCGCGAAAAAATTCATCTCGGTGTGCTGACGGGTTCACCGATAACGGATATGAAGCTGACCCTCGTTGCGGGGCGGGCGAGCCTGCACCATACCGAGGGCGGCGATTTCCGACAGGCAACCTATCGCGCCGTACGGCAGGGATTGATGTGCGCGCAAAGCATCCTGTTGGAGCCCTTCTACTCGTTCCGACTTGAACTCCCGCGTGAAAACCTCGGCAGAGCAATAAACGACATTCGCGGCATGGGCGGCAGTTTTTCCGCGCCCGAAGAAGGCGCCGACGGCGAAAGCTGCGCATTCTGCGGCACTGCACCCGTCTCCGCCATGCGCGGCTACACGCGTGAGCTTGCGGCATACACACGCGGCAGAGGGCGGCTCGGCTGTGAATTTTCGCACTACGGGCAATGCCGAAATGCCGAAAGCGTAATCGCGCAATTCGCCTATGACCCGGAGCGTGACCTTGAAAACACTCCCGATTCCGTTTTCTGCTCCCACGGCGCAGGAGTCATTGTTAAATGGAATGACGTTCGGAACTATATGCATATTGATACCGGGCTGAACCTTACAGGCACTCCGCGCCCGAGCGACTCCGTGCCGCACGAATCGGATAATCACCGTGCCGTAAACCCGAAAGTGCTTTCCCGCAATTTGAACGTTGACGAAAAGGAGCTTGAAGCCATTATGCTCCGTGAATTCGGCCCGATCAAGCGGCCGGAGTACAAACGCCCCGCGCAAAACGGAGATTCGGATTCAAAATTTAAAAGCTCCGAGCCTGCCGAACCCAAAAAGAAGGATTACCTCATTGTTGACGGATATAACATCATATTCGCATGGGAAGGGCTGAATAAGCTTGCAAAAAGCGATATCGCCGCCGCGCGAAAAAAACTGATGGACATCCTCAGCAACTATTGCGCATACAAAAAGAACGAGGTCATACTCGTTTTTGACGGCTATAAACTGAAGGGCAATGCCGGAGAGCGTTTCAATTATCATTCTCTGCGCGTTGCATACACAAAGGAAAACGAAACGGCCGATATGTTCATCGAGCGGCTGATATTCGAAATCGGAAAAAACTACTCCGTTCGCGTTGCAACGGGCGACGGAATGATTCAGCTTGCAAGCACGCGCACCGGCACTTTGCGCATGACGGCGCGGGAGCTTGAAGCAGAGGTTGAAAGCGTGAACGAAAAGCTTCGCGGCATCATGGCGGAGCTGAAGCGCGGAGAAGCAAAAACAAAGCTCAGCATTCCGCCGCTGCCGAACGGCGAAAATGAAGACTGATGCATAAAGTCCCCCGCGCGGCATATGCGGCGCAGGGAAAAGCTTAAGCGGGATTCACTGCATTCGGATATACCTGCCCGCTGTCCCCGCATATCTGCCCGCTGTCCCCGCATACCTGCCCGCTGTCCCCCGCATAATCGAAGTTTTTCGGAAACTTTGCTTGATTTTTTCCTCCGACAGGTATATACTTACAGTTGAACGGAGGAGCTGCGGCACAAACCCCGTTTGCTCCGCCGTTTCTGTTTAAATGATTTCAAAAATCCGACCCTTTTCGGGTCAGTATCAAAAGGAGAGAAAGTATGCCTAAATTCATTACTGTGGAAGAAGCCGTAAAGCTTATCCCCGACGGCGCAACCGTTATGTTCGGCGGCTTTATGGGCTGCGGCAACGCCCACAAATTCATCGATGCTCTCTCAAAGAGCGGCGTTAAGGATCTGACCATGATCAGCAACGATGCATCAATGCCCGGCGGCCCCATGGGTGAGGATTACTACGGCGTTGCAAAGCTCGTTCACAACAAGCAGATTAAAAAGCTCATCGCAACCCATGTCGGCCTCAATCCCGAGGTTGCGACCCAGTCCATGGTTGACGGCACTCTCGAAGTGCAGCTCATTCCGCAGGGTTCCCTTGCCGAAATGATTCGTGCGGGCGGCGGCGGTCTCGGCGGTGTTCTCACCCCCGCAGGCGTCGGCACCATCGTTGAAGACAGCCCCTATTGCCTCGGCAAACAGACGATTGACGGCCGTGATTATTTGCTTATGAAACCCATCCATGCCGATTTTGCCGTTATTTGCGGTGCAAAAATCGACAAGGCGGGCAACGTTTGGTACAAGGGCAACACCAGCAACTTTAACCTTGTTATGGCAACCGCGGCAGACACGGTTATTGCCGAAGCCGAAGAGATCGTTGAAATCGGCGAAATCGAACCCGAAAACGTCCGCACTTACGGCGTATTTGTTGACTATGTTGTTGAAGGAGGCAAACTTTAATGGATAAGGCTCAGATAAAGGCGTTCATCGCAGCGCGTGTTGCAAAAGAACTTAAAGACGGCGATGTTGTCAACCTCGGCATCGGTCTTCCCACCCTCGTTCCCGCATATCTTCCCGAAAACGTTCACGTTATCCTTCAGAGCGAGAACGGCACCATCGGCACCGGCCCCGTAACGGACGAAAACCGCGATCCGTTCCACGTTGTTGATGCAGGCGGCAGCCCCTCCGCAGCAGCACCCGGCGCATGCTTCATCGACAGTGCCTCCTCTTTCGCACTCATTCGCGGCGGTCATGTTGATGCAACAATCCTCGGCGGCCTCGAAGTTGACGAAGAGGGTTCCCTTGCAAACTGGATCATCCCCGGCAAAAAAATGCCCGGCATGGGCGGCGCAATGGATTTGCTCGTCGGCGCAAAGAACGTTATCGTTGCAATGGAACACACCGCAAAGGGCAAGCCCAAAATCCTTAAAAAATGCAAACTGCCCTACACCGCAGTTAAGTGCATCACAAAGATCATCACCGAGATGGGCGTTATGCTCGTAACTCCCGAAGGTTTGCTGCTTACCGAATACAACCCCGAATTCACCGTTGAGCAGATTCAGGAAGCAACCGAAGCAACCCTTATCATTTCCCCCGAACTGAAGCCCATGGCATAAGTCGGTGCCGAATGCACCCCATGTTTCGGAATGCATTCGTTATTGTGTTCAAATTGTATTAAACAAGAACATCGACCGTTCCAAAAATCGGAACGGTCGATGTTTAAATTATATCCGTATCAGTTTTCAGCGGTTTATTGTCTTTCAGACCCGACTCACTCCGCATCCTCGCCCGCGAGCTGCTTTGTACGTTCGGCAAGAATCAGTCCTTCGATAATTTCATCCATATCGCCGTCGATGAACTGCGGCAATTTATAAATTGTCATGCCGATTCTGTGATCCGTAACGCGTCCCTGCGGGAAGTTGTAGGTTCGGATTCTTTCGCTTCTGTCGCCGGAACCGACTTGGCTTTTGCGCGCCGATGCTTCTTTTGCCGCGGCTTCCGCGCGATACATTTCATAAAGGCGGCTTTTAAGCACCTTCATTGCCTGTTCTTTATTGCGGCCCTGGCTGCGCTCATCCTGGCTTTGAACAACAAGCCCCGTCGGAAGATGCGTTATTCTTATCGCACTCTCCGTTTTGTTAACATGCTGCCCGCCTGCGCCGCTTGAACGGTACGTGTCTATGCGCAAATCTCCGGGATTGATTTCAACGTCAATATCCTCCGCCTCGGGAAGCACCGCAACCGTTGCCGCGCTTGTGTGAATCCGCCCCTGAGTCTCCGTTTCGGGCACTCGCTGAACCCTGTGCACTCCGCTCTCGTATTTCATTCGGGAATATGCACCGCGGCCGTTGAGGCTGAAAGTGGCTTCCTTAATCCCGCCCATTTCCGTTTCGGCAATATCGATGAGCTCGTATTTGAAATTATGCCGCTCGGCATAGCGTTGATACATCCGCATCAGCACGGCGCCGAACAGTGCCGCCTCATCCCCGCCCGTGCCCGCGCGTATTTCCATAATAACATTTCGTTCATCGTTTTTATCCTTCGGAAGCAAAAGAATTTTAAGATCCTCCTGCTGCTGCGCCGCTTTATGGGAAAGCTCCGCAAGCTCCTCTTCCGCAAGGGTCCGCATCTCCTGCTCGGTTTCTTCCGAATCGAGCATCGCCCTGCAATCCGCAATGCCGCGTTCCGTTTCAAGGTATTCATCGTAAGCGGCAATTATCGGTTCAAGCGTTGAATGCTCTTTGACCAGCTCACGCCATGCGTTCATATCCGCCATGACCTCCGGGGAGGCGATTTTTTCCGAAAGCTGCTCATAATGCAGCTTCATCTGTTTAAGTCTGTTCAGCATATCCTGTTATCTTTCATATGTTTGGGCAATTGTTCAACCCCGATTCAATCTTTTTTCAACAACCACCACGCGATCGTTTCCGCAAATGTCCGAAAGCACGGAAACAGCTCCGTCATTCGCAAAAAGCTCTGAAACCGCCGCACCTTGGTCAAAGCCTGTTTCAAGCAGCAGCACGCCGCCGGGGTTCAAAAGACATGAATAACCCTTCCGAATGCGCCTGTAAAACTCCAATCCGTCCGCGCCGCCGTCAAGTGCAATCATCGGTTCGCGCAAAACCTCCGGCTGAAGTGAGTGTATAACATCGGTGCATATATAAGGCGGATTAATTGTTATAATGTCGAACCCGCTTGCCCGCTCTTTTGCAAAGGGCAGCGCGGCCTCGAAAAGGTCGCCCTGTCTGCACATGCAAAGCCCCCCGACGCCGTTTAATTGAATGTTTTTCTCCGCAACGGAAACAGCCTCGGGGCTTATGTCGCAAAGCAGCGCGGGAACGCCCGTCCGCTTGGCAATTGAAATTCCTATGCAGCCGCTGCCCGTGCAGACATCCAAAAGAAATCTTACGGGTGCAGTTGTGTTCTTTCGTTCCGCAATGATTTTTTCCGCTGCTTCGGCAAGCGTTTCCGTGTCCGCACGCGGAATCAGCACGTTTTCGTTCACCGTGAACGGCAGTCCCATGAACTCCCACTCGCCGATTATGTATTGCAGCGGCTCATGATTTTTTCTGCGCATTATGCAGCTTTGAAGCTTTTTCAGCGCATCGCCCGGCATTTCATCCGCAAACTCAAACGTGTACAATCTGCGTTTTCCAAGGCAAAATGCCGCAAGCTGGCGCGCTTCAAACTCCGCATCTTCAAGGCTCGTTTCAACGAGCTCCTTTCGGGCAAGTGCAACGGCATCGCGAATTGTCATTGCGCCTCGGCCGCCGTTTCCGCGTTTGCTTCAGGTTCCGCATTTCCGGCACCTTCCGTGTTTTCGGCTTCTGCCGCCTCTGCGTTTTCGTGCGGCTCCGCTGTGTCGCCGGGTTCCGTGTTTTCGGGTTCATCCGCAAGTTTATTATAGTAATCGCAGCTTCTTTCACCCATTGCAATATAGAACGCCGCAATTGCAACCTCAAGCATATCCTCGGTGGGTTCTTTTGTTGTGATAAGCTGCAAGCCCATGCCGGGAGCGCGAACAACTTTTGCAAACCAGCCGTCACTCTTTGCCGCTGCACGCAGCACCTCGTAGCTTATGCCCGCAATGAGCGGAATGCAGATTATGCGGACGCCGAAGCGGAAAAGGAATTCAAGAATGCTGTTCTGAATTTCAAATTTGAATCCGTAGATGAACACGGCATCGATAACGGTAAGAAACAGAATCGATATCGCCATCACAAGGAAAAGATAATTCGTTCCGCAGCGCGGATGCAGCCGGCTGTATTTTTTTGCGCGGGCGGGAACAAGTTCATCCTCCGCTTCATAGCAGGCAATTGTTTTATGCTCCGCACCGTGATACATAAAAAGCCGCTTCATGTCTTTTATGCAGGAACAGCCGAAAAGATAACCGATATAAATTCCCACGCGCAAAACACCCTCGACGAGCGAACGCCAAAGGCTCTTTGTCTGCCCGAAAATCATCGACGAAACCAGCTGCGGAAGAAGCACAAAAAGCCCGACAGCAAGCGCAACGCCAAGCACAAGCGCAACTGTTATTGCGATGTTTTCAACGGATTTTCCGAAAGTTTTCGCAAGCCATTTTTCGAATTTTGTCGGTTCCTCATCCGCAAACGCATCTTCGCCGTACATTTTTGCGGAATCCATCGTTGTGGACATGCCTGTTGTGAGCGATTCAACAAGCGCAACAACTCCGCGAATTACAGGCAGCCCCCAAAAAGTGCCCTTCTGCGCTTTTGAAACCTGGTTTTTGTAACTTGCAACAATTTTTCCGTCCGCGCGGCGCACTGCCATTGCAATACCCTTGTCGGATTTCATCATAACGCCTTCCATAACGGCCTGACCGCCGACAGCGCATTTTCTCATAATATCACACCTTTCTTTGTTATATTTCGTTATGTTTCGTTAGCTTTTTGTTAAGTTCAATATTTAGGAGCAAACACTCCGAATAAATTTCGGCGGGGGAGCAAAGATTATTGCCCCTCCGCTTTGCGGTTCTTCCCGGATTTATGCCTTTGTCCAGCTTGTGCCTTCCTTCGAATCCTTAAGCGCAACGCCTTTTTCTGCAAGCTCCGCACGAATTTCGTCCGCACGGGCATAGTTTTTGTTCTTTTTTGCCTCTGCGCGTTCGCGAATGAGTCCTTCAACATACCGAACAAACTCATCCGAATGCTCTTCCGCAGTGTTCGTGCCGCCCGAAAGCAGATTAAGTGAAAGCACCCTGTCAAAATCCGCAATAATTGCGCGTTTTGTCGCGCCGTTCACATCCGAATCCTTCAGAAGATCGTAAAGCACCGTCAGACCGAGTGAAGTGTTCAAATCGTTGCCCACTTTTTCGATAAAGCGGCGGCGGTAATCTTCAAACTGTGCCGCATTCGTTTCGCCCTCTTGAGGTATGCCCGCAATGCGGTTGAGCAGCCTTTCGTAAGCAGCTTTTGAATTATCCAGCGTATCGTAGCTGAATTCAAGCGGCTTTCTGTAGTGGCTTTGCAGGCAGAACATTCTGTATACAAGAGGGTCGTAACCCTTTTCCTGCAAAACGGAAACCGTCAGGATATTGCCCTTCGACTTGCTCATTTTGCCCTCACGGTCATTCAGGTGCTGAACATGGAACCAGTGGCTGCACCACGGATGCCCGACGGCCGCTTCACTCTGCGCAATTTCGTTTGTGTGATGCGGGAAAATATTGTCCACACCGCCGCAATGCAGGTCGAGATACTCGCCGAGATGCTTCATGCTGATTGCAGAGCACTCGATATGCCAGCCGGGATAGCCGACGCCCCACGGGCTGTTCCATTTCAATTCCTGAGAATCGAATTTGGATTTTGTGAACCAAAGCACAAAGTCTGACTTGTTGCGCTTGTTTCCGTCCTCTTCAACATCGCTGCGCACACCCACAAGCAAGTCATCCGAAGAATGCCCCGTGAGCTGATAATAATCCTTGAGTTTGGAGGTGTCAAAATAGATATTTCCGCCCGCTTCGTATGCATAGCCGTTCTCAAACAGCTTTTCGATAAGTTTTATGTATTCGGCAATGCAGTTCGTCGCAGGTTCAACAACATCGGGAGTTTTGATGTTCAGCTTGCGGCAATCGTCAAAGAACGCATTCTCATAGAATTTTGCAAGCTCCATAACGGTTTTGCCCTCGCGCTTCGCACCGGAGACCATCTTGTCTTCGCCGGTGTCACCGTCGCTTGACAGATGCCCCACGTCCGTTATGTTCATCACACGCTTCACATCATAGCCGATATAGCGCAGGAATTTTTCGAGCACATCCTCCATGATATAGGAGCGGAGGTTGCCGATATGCGCAAAACGATAAACGGTCGGGCCGCAGGTATACATGCTGACCTTGCCCGCCTCGCGCGGCACAAACTCGTCCACGCGCTTTGTGAGAGTGTTATATAAATAGAATTTTTCCATGTTCTTCATTTCCTTTCAAGAAAAACTTAAAAAAGTTTTGCTGCCGCACAGCTCAGTCAAGCAGCATATCGTTCTGTTTTACCCACCCGAGCCTGCGCATTATTTCGCTGAAAAGCAGAGAAAGCGCAGCGGGAGCAGCAATATGCAGCAGCAGCACGCGAAGCAGTATCGACCACCACTCGCTGCCGTTTTGAAGCATTGTCGTAAATGTTCCTATCTGACCCACAAATCCGCAGGTACCCATGCCGCCCGAAATGCCCTCGTTCAGCATTTGGAACACCGTTGTTCCGAACGGCCCGAGGATCGCGCTTGCAAGCGTCGGCGGAACAAGGATTGCAGGATGACGCAATATATTCGGCACCTGAAGCATTGATGTGCCGAGTCCCTGAGAAACAATGCCGCCCCAGCGGTTTTCGCGGAAGCTTGAAACCGCAAAACCGACCATCTGGCATGAGCAGCCGATCGTTGCAGCACCCGCTGCAAGCATAAGCCCGGTTTTAACATCCGGTGCGGCATTTGCCGTTACAAATATCATGGAGGCAATTGCGGCACTTGAAATCGGAGCCGTCAGAATGATGCCCATAACAACGGAAACTATGATGCCCATCGGAATCGGGTTCAGATAGGTTGCTTTGCCGATTATGTAACCGAGCCACTTCATAAATGCACCGAGCGGTGCCCCGAGAAGCACGCCCACAACGCCGCCCGTCAGCAGCACCGCAATGGGAACAAGAAGAATATCAACCTTTGTTTTGCCTTCAACAAGCCTTCCGATTTCGATTCCGATAACGGCAGCAATATAAGCCCCGATAGGACCCGCGCCGCCTGCGCCGCTTGTATAGCCTATCGCTCCGGCAACGACCGCAGCGCAGAGCGTCAGAGCTTTCGCACCAAGCCCGACAGCAATCGCCGCGCCGATCGCACCGCCGACAACAAAGCCGTTCTGTGCAACCTTCACAATCGGGTCAAGAATGCCCGAAAGTGCGGGAATACGCGCAAATTGCGCAATTATCGTGCCGATGAGCAGAGAGGCGAAAAGACCCTTTGCCATTGCTCCGAGAGCCTTAATAAAGTACCTGTCCGCATAATGCTTCACGATGTTTCCGGCGCTGCGCTTCGTGTCTGCACCGCAGGGAGCTGCCGTTTCTTCCGAAAGAGTGATGTTCTCGTTGTTTTCCATTGCTTGCCTCACTTAATTCAAGTTGTTTTTTGTGTTTATATCCGCAGGACTTCCGCAAAAAGCTCCGCCGGATTCAGCCTTCAGTCAAAGTTCAATCGATTGCGGAGCTGTTCCATGGCGGAGCGGTTGCCCGCCCCGCCAACCTTATCCTTCAGCCAAAGTTCAATCGATTGCGGAGCTGTTCCACTGATTATTTCTTAACGTCGTCTATTGTGGGTTCATCATCGTCAAACTCGAACGCCGCCTTGGGTGCGCGGGGTACGCCGCCTCCCGGCTGCTGCTGAGCTTCGCGCTTTGCGTTCTTGTCAACGTATTTTCCCGTCCAGATGATCGCCGCAACGAACACGGCGCAGAGCAGACCGAACAGAACCATGCTGACCGTTTGCAGCTTGCCGAAACCGTCCAAAGCGGAAACGACGCCCGCCGCAATCATGATGACAGCCGCTGCAAGGCAGCTTATGCGCATTGCCTTTTTGTGTTTTGCTTCCATGCCCTCTTTTACAAACTCGGCATCAAAAATTCTGCCGCGGCCGGAAATTGCGGAATAGAGCAGATACAGACCGATAACGAACATCACAATGTCGAAAAGGCTCACCGATTGGCGGTTGACATTGAGCTTTACAGTCTCTTTCAATTCGCTGCCGTTGGCGCAGGATGCATTAATGCGAATCTCGCCGAGAACGGAGGATTTCACAAACAGATAGCCGTTTTTTTCGTTGATTTCATAAGTGAATTTATCTGAAGATGCCGGCATTTCCGAAAGGTTTCCGTCCTTATCCTTTTCAAAAAGCTCAACGGTATATTTAACCGTGTTGTCTTCGGCCGTGTCAGCTTTCGGTGCGTCCGGAGCGGCTGTCAAATCCGGTGCGGCTGTCAAATCCGGTGCGGCTGTCACATTCGGTGCGTCTGTCGCATCCGATGCGTCTGTATCCAAAGCATCGGAACCGCTGTCGGTCTTATCGGTCAAAATTTTATACATATTGTCTTCATAGCAGAAGAATCCGACCGCTGTGTTGACGTTCACCTGAATCGACTGCACATTTTGCGCAAAGGTAAGCTGCCTGTCGGCATATGCAACGGTTGACTCGTCCTCTGCATTGATGCTCGGCTGTTTGCCGCTGCCCATCATGCAGCCTGTCAGCGCAAGACAGAGCGCAAGCACTGCCGCGATAAGAGCCGCAATGCGCACATTGTGTTTTTTGTTTCCTGATTTCATATTGTAAATCCTCCTGTATTCTGCCTTTCAGACATTTTAATTTTTATGTTTAATGCCGCATTCGTTTCGTCTCTTGGCGGCACGGGGTTCACTGTTTTGTTTCCTCCGCATTTACACAGCGCATGAACTCATCGGAAACACGCATTGCTCTGCAAATCGCCAGCGCATCACGCGGCGGATTCACATCGCTTGCAACGCGATACAAGCCGTAGTCCATGAGCTTCGGCAGCACGGAAGCCCTCGAAGCATCGTTTCCCGCCAATGCTGCATCAAGCACGGCAGGTTCAACGTTTTTGAGCCCGATGACCTGATAATGCATGGGCGCACAGCACGCAACATCATCGAAATGCGTTGTTATCAGCGCAAAACAGCCGCGTCGATTGTTGAAATACTTCACTGCCGCCCGCACAAGCGCCGCACCTTCGTGCGGGTTCGTTCCGCGCGCAAACTCATCAAGCAGAACGAGTGCAGTGCTTTCGGTTTTTATTTCGGAAAGAATGCCGTCAAAATGAATCATCTCCCCGCCGAAACTCGAAAGTCCGCCCAAGCTGTCCTCCATGTCCTCACAGAGCAAGTGTATGCCGGCAAAATGCGGCAATTCGGCTTCCCCGCAAAAAACCGGGAAGCCGCACAGCGCAAGCAGCACGTTCAGCGCAAGCGTTTTGACCGCAACGGATTTTCCGCCCATCAGCTACGGCTGCATCAATCTTTACAGCGAAAGTGATGGCAGCACCATTTTGCA
>ERZ772886.1489-NODE-1489-length-20796-cov-3.796490_pt1 | contig 20796 bp, 17 predicted proteins | sample MGYA00512128_ERZ772886 | MGnify/ENA primary metagenome ERZ772886 (study PRJEB29015, sample SAMEA2737698) | human gut metagenome | biome: human gut; feature: human-associated habitat; material: faeces | place: China | collected 2012 ... | reverse complement strand
TGCTGACAAGAGGGAGACTCATAATTGCTAACACCAATAGTGAAACTCGTATAAGAGTCTTTCCTAACGGCAGTTCATTATATACACGCCATTTGTTATATGAGGCTATTGAAAGTGTGATTGCATAGGCAGCGATTAGAACACAAAGTAGAATTGTAAGCATCTATTTTTATACCTCCTCATTAACATTGCACATAGAGCGCTCGGGATGGTCCGGGCGCTCTTGCTTTTTGCAATGCTATTCAAAATTTATTTTCTCTTTTTGCGGCGAACCAGAAGTACGGTAGTCAAACCTAAAGCAGAACCGGCAAAAGCAATGTAAGGAAGAACACTGCGACTGCTGCCGGTTTTCGGGCGGTTAGGAACAGGGCTATTGGGGAAGTCCTTGCCCGGGATCGTTTCAAACGTCACGGTCTGGCCGTCTTCTGTGATAGAGAACGGATAGTAGATCATATCGCGCACGAAGTTTGCCGGAGCCTGTGCTTCGTAAATCAGGTATTTTCCGTAAACAAGGTTGGAGAGGGAATAGAAGCCGGTTTCTATTTCATCCATACGGCCGATGAGCGTATCTACACCCTCTGTGTAGCGGCCATCACCGTCTGCATCGCGGTAGATTTCAAACACTGCACCGGAAAGCTTGTGCTGCGGGTTGGTAGCATCCACCTTTGTGGTGGTGACAGTGCCTTTGATCGGCTTGTTCGGGAAATCTTTGCCGGGAACAGTCTCAAAGTTTACGATTTGCCCGTTTTCTTTAATCTCAAACGGATAGTAGATGTTGTCCTGTACGAAACCCTCAGGAGCCTTGTCCTCGTGTAGGAAGAATTTTCCGTAAGGGAGGGAATCCAGCGTATAAACGCCGGTGTCGCCTTCCTGAAGCGTGCCAACGAGCTTATCGGTCTTAACGTTGAAGATGCCGTCACCGTCTGCATCGAAGTAAACGCCGAACGTCGCGCCGGAGATTTTATCTGTCGGGTCGTCTGCGTTTACCTTGGTGGTCATAATGGAGCCATGCAGCGGCAGAATCTTCACCGTCTGACCCTCATCTTCGATGTCTGCATGTACTGCAATTTCAATACCGTCGCGATAAAGCGTTTCAAAAACTACGATTTCGGTTTCTTCTAACAGGGTACTTGCATCAAACTCAAACCAAACAGTTGCGACGCCATTGGGAGTTGAAGGGATAAAAGATGCCGTAGAAGTGATTTCCTTGCCATCGATGAGAAGTTTATCGCCGGTCGATTTGTCCATTATAACGCCGGAAACGGTGTACTCTTTGCCCGGAACAAGTCCCACATAATCTATGGTATCCGACAGTGTGATTTTACCTGCAACAACCTCTTTTTCGCCATCTACGGTGGCCTTCGTACCGATTTTAATCGGCACATTATGGAAGCTTACAGAAGCGATTTCGCCTTCGCTGATTTCTACAATCTGCGGGTCAGGAAGCTGATAGCCGTAGGTTTTCTCTGTATCGAGTTCTTCCACGCGGTACTGATACTTTGTTGTGCCGTCTTTATCCGCGTAAATCGGCAGCGTCTCAGTCAAAATCTCACCGTTTACATCTGTAATATACTCGGCGGTGAAATCGTCCTCAAGGCGCGTCACGCGGAAGTGAATGCCCTCAATTACGCCGTCTTCGGAAGTCTTTACGATCTTCAGCTGTGCGTTTTTCTGCACGTTGACAAGATCATACGAATACGTTTTGCCATCCTCGGAGATTACAACATCAAAGTCCTCGACGAGATGACGGCCGTTGCCGCCCTTTGTTTGATGCACGACGTATGTGCCGTAAGGTAAATCCTTTGTGGTTGCCATGCCATCCGCGCCGGTGGTGATGTGGTCGCGCTCGGTCTCTTTGGCTGCATCGAAGCTGCCGGCGCTTTTGAGGTAAACGTCAAACTCTGCACCCTGCTCATCGGCAGGTTCATCAAGGGTTTCGTACTGCTTATGCAGCGCAATCTGACCTTTCATGACTTCTTCGGTAAAATCTTCTGGAATTAAATCATATTCCAGTTCTTTGGTATCGGTTGTTGTGATGTATGTATGAACTTTGCTGTCTAACTTATAACCCAGTGGAACGCCGATTTCCTCGACGGTTACTAAAACGCCGATGGGAATGTTTCTGAGTACTGCCTGTCCTGATTTGTTCGTTGTTACGATGTTTTCAATTTTTTCATCGTTATTCGTATAGGTTATACGGTACTGAGCCCCTTCTAATGTTGCGTCGCCTTGCGGAACATTAGAATTTGTATCTGCATCTTTTTTTCTTACGGTAAGGCGAATTTTTGTAGGGTCATCCACAACATCAAGATTGGCACTCTTACCATTGATACTGAACCTGTGTACGTTTTTATCTAATGTGTATCCTAACGGGGCCACCTGCTCAATCGTTACGTAGTCACCATTTTCAAGCTTACGAGAAAGTGTTGCCTTGCCGTTTGCGTCTGTCGTGAACGTTGCAATAACGGGGTCATTTGCGTAGTCGTGATTGGGATTTACATACGCTTTATAAACGTTGTAAACAGCACCTTCGAGCGAATAATTTGCGTTGCCGTTGGTGATTTTTACATCGGCGCTGGTTTTGGTCAGTGTCACCGTATATTTCGGTTTTTCGCCCTTTATCTTGATATATGCCATGGTCTGCGTTGTGCCCGGGCAGGTCGCTTGGTGCTGAATATTGGCCTGCTGGTCTCTGTCCTCCCAAACGGCGATGCTGTTTTTATCACCGACGGTATAGCCTGCACCGATAATCGTGGTCTCTTGCTCCGGCAGCGTGCTCGCAGATATTGTCAGCGTATTGCCGTTACGGGAAATATCAAAGCCTGCTTTTTGAAAATCAAATAAATCCAGCACGCCGTTGGTATCGGTAACGGTGGCCGTATATTTGCCATTCACGAGCTGCAAAGCGATTTCCTGTGCATCGCTGCCGTCGCTGTTTTTTCCTGCAAACGACGGGACGATTTCCGACCGCAAAAGACGATCTTTAAGTTCTGCGTAGTAACTGCGTACAACAGAACCGTTATATGCCAGATTTGCCATGCGCTCAACATCGGTATCGATGCCGGAACCCCAAGACCAGTTTGTCCCGTCTACGGTAATATAGCCTTCGGACGCCAGCCAAACAAGATGCTGTGTGACCATTGTCTTTGCGGTCGCATCGCTGTACCAATCATTTTTACCGAGAGAGTTTGTCGTGTTGTAGCCATAAGCGATAATGCGGCGCATAGCTTCGGTCATACCGAAATTATCCCGCTGCACATAAGCACCGTTATTGACTCTGCCTTTACCATGCTGCAAACAGTAGGCCGGATAACTTACACCGTTTCGGTAGATGTCATACAGTGGAAATTCGCCAAGGTCATAAAGATAATTTGAACTGAAATTACCGTTGATGCCTACCGTGCGGTAACGCGTAACCGCCTCATCGCCGAGCGCTAATAGACTGATTTCATCCTCCGGGTTTGGCGTGGGGGAAGCAGTGGGTTCAGCCGTTACTTCCGGCTCTGCACTGGTCTCCGGTTCAGTCGGTTCCTCTGTTGCCTCCGGTGAGGGCACTGCTGTCGGTTCGGCCGAGGGGGTTGTGCTTGCCTCCGGCGTTGCGGTCGGTTCTGCTGTGATTTCCGGTTTGGGTTCTGCATCCGGCTCCGCGCCCGGTGCAGCAGCTTCTTCCGGCTCAACAGCTGTGATCTCATCAGTTACTGTAACCGGTGCAGCTGCTTCATCGGCAAGAGCGCTCATCGGTACGGCGCTGAAAATCAGCAGCGTTGCAAGCAGACACGCAAGTGACTTTTTGAGTTTCTTTTTCATTTTTTTGCTTCCTTTCAAAGATTTTTCTATATGGAAAAAGCCGCATCACAGGGATACGGCTTGAATTTGAGCAGCAAAAAAGCACTCGCAGTAAAACGAGTGCTTCATTCTGCAATATTCACTTTATTTGATCCTTATCTATATTCCCAATGTCCGACTTCGTCTTGCGCGGGAATGTCCACAACCCAATATTTCTCTCCTGTATAATGTTTGTACATCTCGCCGGATGTCATTGTGTAACTTCCGTGATCGTTTCCCAACTCCCACTCATAGTCTGAATGTGACTCAAATTCATCAACAGTGCTGAATTGTGTGCCGCAAGCATTGCACTGATACACCCAATCGCTGCCCATCCAATAATCTTCTTCCCAGTGTCCGACTTCTTCGCGAGCCGGGGTATCCACTACCCAGACCTTTTCTTTGGGCTTCGGCGTCGCGGTGGGCACGGCCGTTGGTGCTGCGGTAGGAGCTGCCGTAGGCTTGGCTGTGGGAGCTGCGGTGGGTGCAGCTGTCGGTTTCGCAGTCGGTGCAGCTGTAGGTCTGGCCGTACTGCCGGAAGGCTTGCTGTTGGAAGTATTAGAGCTGCTCGGCTTTGCGGTTGCTGCTGGTTTCGGTGTAGCCGTCGCGCTCGCTTTACCTGCCGTGCTGCTTTCGGTTTTACTCTCCGGTTTCGGCGTTGCGGTAGGCTTGACCGTTGCCGCAGCACCGTCAGAGGGAGTAGCCGTAGGCTTCGCCGATGCACTCGGCTTGGCGCTGCTTGCGGCCGTGGAGCTTGTGTTCGAAACCGACTTGCTGCTCACTGCACTGGATGCAGAGCTTTCAACGCCGGTATCCGCTGTGCTGTTGCCCGCACACGCCGCCATGGTAAGCATCAATGCTGCTGTCATTAAAATAGCTGTGATTTTCTTTTTCATGTAAATCAGCTCCTCAGTTAAATTATAGCGCGAGACTTTCTTCAAATCAAGTATGCAAAAAGCAGGTGCTGAATTATCGGCACCTGCTTACGCTGCGTATGGGAGATATTTTATTTTACATTGCGGTGCTTACGATAAATAATAACGCTCATAGCCGCTGCGGAGATCATCAGGATCATGATTGCAGCATAAACGACCGTGTTGTCACTGCCGGTTTTCGGCATGGAAGATGCCGGTGTAGGCGTTGCAGTGGGTGCTGCCGTAGGCGTTGCTGTAGGAACCGCAGTGGGCGCTGCTGTAGGCGTTGCTGTAGGTACTGCTGTGGGCGCTGCCGTAGGTGTTGCAGTGGGTACTGCCGTCGCTGTGGGAGTAGCAGAAGGCTCCGGCGTCGCAGTCGGCTCTTCTGTCGGTGCCGGTGTTGCTGTGCTCTCGGGCTTTTCTTCCGGCTCTCCGTCGGACGTGTATACATAGGTCTTTTTATCTTCGATGATAGAAGCATTGAAGCTATCGGACAGCACTTCGCCGTCTTCGCCGATCTCACGCACGGTATATGTGCCGTAAGGGAGAAGCTTCGTAAGTGCCGTGCCATTCTCATCGGCGGTTACGATGTCACGCTCGGTTTCTTTTGCATCGTCGTAGCTTCCGGCGGATGCAAGGTAAACCTCGAATTTGCGATCCTGTGCATCAAGCGTATCGAGCGACAGCAGCGCAATGTCAGACTGCGTTTTTATAGCAATCTGACCTTTGATAACTTCATCCCTGAGACTGAAATTGTCAAAAACAAAAGGTTCTTCACTACCGCCGACTGTGATATTATACGTGTGTACAATCGGGTCCAGCTTGTAGCCGGTCGGCGCTGTGATTTCCTGCGCACGGATTCGTCCAAAAGGCATATTTTCCACCATAGCAAAACCGGTTTCGTCGGTCGTAATGTCGCTATAGGTTTCACCTGTACCCTGCGGATAGTATACGCGATAAACTGCGCCGCCAAGCGTTGCATCACCGGCTGCTGCGCCGTAATCACGGTCGTTTTTGTAGATTTTCATGGTAATCGAACTGGGCTTTACTGTAGCGGTTAAGAGAACATCCTTATCCGTGATTCCAAAAACGTAATGATTCCGATCGTAGCGATACCCCGTTGCTCTTGTGCGCATAATCGCAACATAATTTCCGCTCGGCAATCCGCCCGGAACCTCGCAGTAACCGTTTGCATCTGTAGCTTGCGTTGTTGCGCACGGCTCGTGTTCCCAATACGAATAATTGTCCGGATCGGCTACATCCTTGTAAATGTCGTACACAGAGCCCTCAAGGCTGTAATACGGATTACTGTCCGTGAAATCCGTTTCTGAGTCAGTCAACTGAATAGCCACTTTGTAACGCGGTTCGTCTGTGGTTTCTCCGTCAGAAGTCTCATCCGCAAATACACCTGTCGGCATAATACCGAAGATCAACAGAACGGCCAGAAGACACGCAAACGCTTTTTTCATCTTCATGATTTTACTTCCTCTCGCTTTGATTTTATTTCAGCTGCATAAAGTGCAACTTTTGTCTGAAATTGAATATATCTTTATCGTTATTTTAATACTATCATAAAATCATTTCAATAACAAGTGATAATTAAATTTTCATTTCTTTTACATGCCGATAAAACGTGCTGCTTGTAAGTCCTGTAAGTCTCTGTGCCTCTACGGCTGTAATTTCGTGAGCACGCCATTTTACACAGACTTGCAGAAACTGTTTCTTGTCGACTTGCACTTTCGGCCGCCCGGTGATCCGACCTTCCTGCATCGCAATGCGGCGCCCTTCTTCAGTACGCTGCCGGATGCAATCGCGCTCAAGCTGCGCTAATGCTCCGAATACGGTCAGCATAAATTGACCTTGCGGGGTAGAGGTGTCGATTGACTCCTTCAGACTTTGGAAAGCAACACCTTTCTTTTGCAGCTCGTCTATAATGGTAAGTAGATCGCGCGTGTTGCGTGCAATTCTGGATATATCCGAACAGACGACTTTATCACCTTCCCGGGCGAAGCTTATCATAGCTTCAAGCTGCGGACGATCTCTGTTTTTGCCGGATGCTTTATCTATGTAGATCTTCTCTGCATGGCAAGCATGTGCATCTCCCAGCTGTCGCGCCTCGTTTTGCTCTGCGGTAGAACACCGGGCATAGAAAATAATCATTGAATACCTCCCTAACCAAAAACGTGCCAAAAGATACCAAATAGTTTTGCTACATTTCAAAACTACAAAAGTATATCTTTTGACACATGAATGTACATTGAATCAAAAGGTATAACTTTTGAAACAGTTCATTCTTGACATTCCCTCACAGGTCGTTTATACTTGTAGATAGAAAGAGTGCTGCCGATGAACGGTTAGCCCTCAGTGTTACTCAAAGAAATGAGCCGACGACTTTGGGAAGTATGGGCGGCTCATTTCTTTTTTATGTAGATGAGGATTTGAACGATCAATCCTGCGGTCATGATGACTAAAGATAAGATTTCAAAATCACTCATGGTATCATCCCTCTCTCCGTGTCGGATTGAGGGATTTTTCATATTCAAGAAACGTCCCTCACACGGTGCGGAAAATCCGCATCTGAGGGCCAAACCGTCCACCGTTTTATGGCAGCACCCGAACCGCATGTTGCAGTTCGTTTTTATTCTACCAGAAATCACCTTATATGGCAATGTTTTTATTCGACACTCACGGCCACCAGTTTGCAGTTTAGCGCGGCTGCTATCCGCAGCAGTGCCCGGAGCTGTACCATGTGCTTTTTCTGCTCCATGAGTGCAACCTCCGTCCACGAAACTCCGGCGGCAGAAGCTAATTCGCGCTGCGATATTTTAAGTGCTTGCCGCTGTAAAATCAGGCTATCAATCAGCTCTATATAAGCGTTTGGCATTCTATCACTTCCTTTCAGAACCGGCAATGTTGCCGGTTTTCTTTTTTTGTCTGCGGCGGATCAATGCGAGCTCCATTTCGGACATTCTCCGCACTTGGTCAGCTCGAAAATATACTGCCTCAGACCAAGAGCGATTGCAGTACATGAGTTCGCCCTCGTTCTCTACGGGGCAATATCCTCGCTTGCGCCATTGCTTCTCCGTGGTGATTTGGGCTTTCTCCTCCTCCGATAACTCATTATAAACTCTGTATTTCGTTGCCATTTTGTTTCACTTCGTTTTTTAAAACATCTCTCAGAACTTGCGCGATCGTAACTGCATCCACACGCGGCATATTTCGCACGAGAAGTCTATCAACGATCCATGCTGACTCATTCAAGTTTTCGATTTCCGGGAGGGCTATGCCGTAGTTCGGCACGGATATGTAATACGTAATCGTTTTGCCGACTAAGGGTAGGTTTTCCATGATTTTTGCAATAACAACTGTAATACTTGAGCGCGATTTAATACGCACAATTTGTGCGTCTCTGTTACCTTGTACGGTATATTCTGCGTTCCATGTTTCTGTTGATGTTCTAATTAACATCATTACTGCACGCTCCTTTGTTCAGAACCGGCAATGTTGCCGGTTTTCTTTTTTTGTCTGCGGCGGATTAGCAAGATCAACAGCAGCAACAGCATCGCCGCAAAGGAAGTTATGAGGCCGATTGCAAGCCCTTCCGCATATTTTTCTATCCACGTGCTGCCCTCCGGCACTGCCTTTTCTTCAACTTCCGATATGGCTTCTTCGGCCATATCCACCCGGTGGCCGCGCACAAGCAATCTGTGCGTATTCACGCCATACGGTGTGCAGGTGAGCAATGTGACGTAATCTTGCTGCGTATCGATACGGATCAAATCAATGTCTGTGGGCTCCACCACTGCGACGTTGTCCACTTCGTAAGCTAATTTCTGGTTGCACACCGTGATGAAGAACATATCTCCAAGCTTAAGCTTATCGAGGTCGGTAAAAAGCTTTGCGCTCGCCATGCCGGAGTGTGCGGAGATCACGGCGTGTGTGCCGATACCGCCCACCGGCAGCGACGTGCCTACCATGTGGCCCGCGCCCTTTTCCATCGCCGTACCGGTCGTGCCGTGGTATATAGGCAGGTCTATGTTAATGGCCGGTATCATTATGTAGCCCATGATGCCGTTATTGGCAAGGTTCAGGAGATCTTCGTATGGCGGCAGGTCGGCTTTGATTTTATCGATGTCCTCAATTTGAACGGTAGAGATTGTTTTGTTATACTCCCGTGCTGCCGCCAACGCTGCATCGATTTCCGAAGTGTCAAGCTGCTGAAGCTTTTCTTCGTATTCCGTCTGTACGAGCGATTGCGTGTGCTCGTTGTTAATCGATGCAATTAACGGGTACGCAGCTGCACCCGCACCGAGCAGGATCACAAGGATAAAACAGATAATGATGATGGTGTTTTTGCGTTTGCTCATTTTTTGATCCCTCCAATCTTTTTTGCGACGACGATCAGCCTGCCGTTATCGTTGCTGTATTCGCACGTCGATAGAGTAACTAATTTATCTCCATATTCGGCATCAATGCCCGTATCATATAGAGCACGCTGCTTACATTCCTGTACGTATGTATTAAAGGTTAATTCGTTGCTCTCGATGTAGTTGTAGTATTGAAAGCTATCCGACTGGTAGGCCGTTGTGATGACGACAGCCATGATCTCATATAGCCCCAGCTCGTCTAATGTGTCAAAACGCACGTATTTGTGCTGCTGAAAGAATTTTCTCTTTTTATAGAGCTCAAGATCGCTGAACATCCCACCGTCGAGCATGTGGTGGCCGTAGATTATCAAGTTATCGCACGTGCGTATATCGCAGTTTTCCTGTAAATACGGCGTGCCGAGGTTGCTGTACTCTTTCTCAAAATTTCGGCGCAAATAAAAATTCGACTCATCCGGAGACTGCATCACCGGGTAATTGATCTCTGTGCCCGGCACGCGTATCCAGCCTACAAAGTCTGAGTTATAACTGTGCAGCTCGCGGTATACTTCAAGCAACTGTGCCACGCGTTTATCCTCTGCATTGCCGATCTGCTCCAAATCTCCCAACTCACTTTCAGCTGCGTCCACCTTTTCGGCTATGGTTGCAAACATCTCCTTTTGCTCTGCTTTTTGCTGTTGGTTATGGATGAGCAGATACGCGCAAAATCCCGCGACGCACAGCAGTAAAATCGCGATGATGATGGCTATAATCTGCGCACCTTTGTGCGTTTGCTTTTGGGGCACGTTTTCACCTTCTTAAAGAAAATTTAAAGGAATATTCTTTATTTTTACTTGATTTTTGCTTTATGTTTGCATATAATATAGTTGAAAGGAGGCATGAATAATGTCTGATATGGTTAATGTAAATTTCAAACTTGATGCTGAAACAAAGCGAGGTATGGAACAAGCTTGTAAAGATATGGGACTATCTTTATCGGCAGCATTTACTGTGTTTGCCAAGAAAGTCAGCCGAGAGAAACGTATCCCGTTTGAACTTTCCGTTGATCCTTTTTACTCGGAAAGCAATATGCGCTACTTGGAAGAAAAGATGGCAGCGTATAAAGCTGGAACACTTAAATTTGCAGAACACGAGTTGATAGAGGATTGATTATGCCAATTAAAGTAATACAATGGGATTTAGATGCTTGGGAAGATTATCTTTACTGGCAATCGCAGGACAAGAAAAATCTTAAAAAGATAAATAAACTCTTGAAAGACATAAGTCGCAATCCATTTGAAGGCATTGGAAAACCTGAGCCTTTAAAAGAAAATCTCACAGGTTTTTGGAGTAGGCGAATTGATGAAGAACATCGACTTGTTTACGCTGTCGAAGATGAGAGAGTTATAATCTTTGCTTGTAGAGGACACTATGATGGTTGATTAGAGGACGGGAAACCGTCCTCTTTTTCTCTTTCACCCAAAGCCTACACACAATGGTTGCAGGCTTTGGGTGGGGCTCAGTGCTGCCACTGAGCCCTCCTTGCGAGGTAAACCTAATTCAAAATTTGGGTGTATTCTTACTTATCTTCCTGCTCTTTTCTTCTCTTAAATACAAGGAAGAAGATAAATGCGGAAGTACCGAGGCAGAAGACGAGAACGCCGCCGATAGCAAGCGCCCATGTACCGTTTTCACCGGTCATAGGAGTCTCGAAACCCTTGGTGTTCACGACCTGCAGCGGAGCGATTGCATTGGTGGAACCCGTATCCATCTCATCGTCGAGCATCGTGACGTTGTTACCGTCAACCGTTGCAGATGCAGTCTGATAGTTATGAGCGAGCTGCGTCTGCGGGATGTTCGCGAGCTTGAGATTCAGACCGCCGTCGAAGTTATAGCGCGGGTCGTTCTGGATAACACCAAGCGTATCCTTGCTGTAAATGTCGCATGGGCGGGTTGTATCATCGACGGACTTGATCGTTACGTCAATGTTATTTTTGAGCAGCGTGTAGCCGTTGGCCGTTTCGAGCTCTGTCCAGATGTACTGGTCATCCTCGACGCCCTTAAGGATGATCTGTCCGGGCTTGCTATTCCATGTTACCGGATGCAGCGCAGTAGCTTCGGCTTCCTTATCCGTGTGGCCGGTGACATACCAGATACCCTCATCAGCGTTCAGCGTAGCGATAACGTAATAACCGTCAGTCTTGTTCTGCGCCTTGAAGAGAACGTGATCGAACATCGTCTGTTCTGCCTTACCATCGCTAAAGGTCTTGGCAACGTTAATCGCGTATGTATAGATATGGCAGTCATCGATGAGCGTGTCAAAATACTTATCGTTAGAGCGCTTCCAAGTCAGAACAACATTGTTCTCGTTGCCGTTGTCACCGTAAACAAGGCTTTCGTCACTGTTGAGCTTTGCATTATAGCGAATACGGAGCGTGTAATTGCTGTAACCTGCGTACAGAGCGCCGTTGGAGTTATTCGCAGCTGTATTGGCTGTGTTGATCTCCTTGAGACCGGCATCGGTCATCGCAATGGTCATGGTGTGGGACTTATCGCTGTTTTCGGCTTTTGCAACCGTGAATTTGTTGTCAGCTTCCGTCCACTTTGCAACAGACTGCGTGCAAGCTGCATCCTTGAAGAATTCGAGCGTTACTTCGCCATTGTAGGAAAGACCACGTGCAAGAACATCCTTAAAGGTATAATCGCTGATATTGGTGGCCGCAGACGTGATCGTCGGCAGCGTGCTGATGATCTGGTATTCCACCGTGTCACCGGCGGATGCGGTTGCATTGTGTGCAAAGCCGTCGGTGATAACATCGGAGGCGTTGTTCTTGCCGGTATCTGTTTTCGATTCGCGAACCGTCTTTTCGAGCGTTACAATGCCGGTGGTGTTCTTCGGGTAAATCGTCACGTCGTAGAGCCAGTCATGACCGCCGGTCGTAATGTTACCGTTCGTGTCGCCGTTGGTCATACCGCCGTCAACGCTCGTCATCGGCAGGGAGATAAAGCACGGATCCGTGGTGCCCGTTACCATTTCAGGCACTTTGGTTTCGACGAGCAGGTAAAGACCGAGCGGCAAGTCATTTGCCTCGGTCTTACCATCCTCATCGGTCTCCAGCATTTTAGTACCGCCGTTTGCCGCAACGTATGCTTCAAGAGCGTTTTTGGTGGTCGTTGCATTTGCAGTCAGGCTGTCGGACAGCGCCTTAATCAGCACGTCGGACTGATAATACCAGTTTGCATCATCCAGCTTGTTCGCGTTTGCATAGCTGTCTTTGCCGTTTTCAAGGCCGAGTGCTGCGAGCATATCTGCGCCCTTGGTCTTGTCGATGGCATATAGCACTTCAACGTGTTCCGATGTCTGACCGTCATTTGCGGACTCCGTAAACTGGGTTATGTCTGCAACCTTTAAGTACGTGTACTCTACACCCTTAATTGCATAGCCGTTCGAGGTCTGCCCGTTGCCGAGATCGGACGTTGTATCGGTGTCGCCAGTGCGCTTTGCTCCGCCAAGCGTGTCGTTAACGCGCTGGTCGTACTGGCCGGTGGAAACGTAGCTGCCTTCGTTCCACACGCCATCCTTGGCTGCATTCGTAAAATCATACTTATACAGCGTGAGGTTGGCCGTCCTTGAGGTGTCGATCGTAGCGTCTGCAATACTTGCGGCAGACGCCGAGATCAGAGAGGTGCAGGCCAGAGCTGCTGCTAAAGCCAAAGCACCAATGCGAGAGATTAACTTGGATTTTACCATTTCTACTCATTTCCTTTCCTCATTATTTTTTATTCCTTTATTCCAAGGGTTGTAGAATCCCCTTAAAACCTCTTTTTACGCGTCAGCATTAAAATGCAGGACGCGGAAATCAGTGCGAGAGCAATGCCCAACGGCACGCCCATCATGCCGTTACCGCCTGAAGACGGCAATGTAAAACTTTGATTGTTGACCGCTGTAACAACCACATCAACGGTTTCTGTACCGTCATCGAGCACCTGCGGCAAGCTGCCGATAAACAAAGGCGCTGCGAGCAATGTGTTGCCGGACTTCGTGCCGGTTTCTGTCAGTCGGTAAAGGATCGTCACAGTCTGATTATTGATCTGAAGCCCATTAAAGGTAGCGACGCCGTTTTCATCGGTCTCCAAAGCGCCGTCAACGACTGCACTTGTGCAGCCCCCGATTGAAGGCTTGCTGTCTTCTGCTCTGGCTTCTACCGGGGCCCATGTCGCGCCGTCGTCGGTGCTGTACTCAAGCGTAAACTCTACGCCCGGCATAGCGTTGCCGTCAGCATCGATCTTTTTAGCTGTAATGGAGCCCACGCTCGGAGTGTTTTCCTGCGTGACTTCTACGACCTGCTCATCGTACTCGATTGCAAAATCATGCACGGTTGAATCATGTTCGTAACCTTTCGGAGCCTCCGTTTCAAAATAGCGGTATTTTCCGTAAAGTATAGATTCTACCTTGATTTTTCCGTCCGGCCCGGAAGTCTCGGTTGCGATTACATTGCCATCAGCATCTGTGATTTCAAACGTAGCGCCTTCAAGCGGCGTCACACCGTCATGGTCGACTTTTAGGATTTCAAGCGTACCGCGCGAGATTTTGTTATAGAAACTAACCTCTGCCGTCTGCCCATAGGTAAGTGTTACCGTCTGTGCATCCGGCGTGCGATATTTATCCGGCACGTTGATTTCTTCGACCTTGTACTCATACAGCTGCGTTGCATCTGCATCGACGTATACAGGCATCTGATCTGTAATGATCTCACCGGCCGCATTGGTGATATATGTTGCTGATGCGCCATCCGCAAGCCGTGTGACCTTGAATGTAAAACCGGCAACATTGCCGTCTTCGGAGGTCTTCACGATTTTGAGCGGCGCATACTTGAGCTCGTTTGTGAGCGTCACCTCATACGTTTTGCCGTTTTCGTGGACGTCAACGTCCATGTCTTTAAATTCGCGCCCCGGCACACCCTTAACCTGATGCAGCGTATATGTGCCGTAGGGCAGGTCTTTGGTGATCGACTTGCCGTCCGCCCCGGTCACAAGATAATCTCGTTCTGTATCCTTTGCTGCATTGTAGCTGCCTGCGCTCTTGAGATACACCTGATATTCAGCGCCTTGCTCAAGCTGTGCATCCGCACCGAGCATTTCAATCTGCTTGGTGATCTGGATGTGTCCTTTAAAGACATCTTCGGTGAAATCTTCGGGTTCCATTTCGTATACGGCAGAAGTTACTTTGTCCGAAGTAACGTTGTACGTATGCACCGTAGAATCAAGCTTGTAGCCGACCGGAGCTGAGATTTCCTGAATTTTTATCTCGCCTAAAGGCACATCATTTAGAATTGCTACGCCGTTTGAACCGGTCGTAATATCCTTGTAAACTGTAGTTCCGTTTTGCAGATAGTAGACTCGATATACTGCACCTGCAAGAGAAGCATTACCGGCAGGAGTGGTTGTACCGTTTCCACTGTCTTTCTTTTTAACTGTAATTTTCACAGCACTTGGGTCATCCACAACATCCATTGTTGCCGAGTTGTAAGTAAGATAGAATAGATGTGGCGTCGTATCTTTTACATATCCGGGAGGCGGAGTTCGTTCCAAAATTGTATATGTTCGATTTGGATATAATTTGCGGCTTAACGTCGCAACGCCCGACGTGTTAGTTGTGAATGATGCAACCGGCGTACCCGTAGCAGAATTGCCTTCATACACATCGTACACAGCTCCGGCAAGACTGTAATTGCTGTTGCCTGCCGTGATCGACGTGTTAGCACTCGTTTTGGTTAGTGTCACCGTCTTAATCAAAGGCACATCGCTGACATTCAGAGTTGCGTCAGCATTGTTGATCCTAACGGTATGCCTTGTCGTGTCCAAGGCATACCCCGGAGGCGCTTTGGATTCCACGGCGGTATATGTGCCGTTTTTGAGCTTCGCGCTCGAGCTGCCCTTGCCCGACGAATCGGTGGTGATGGATGCAACTTCCGTACCTGAACTGTTATAGATTTTATACACGGCTCCGGCGAGGCTGTATCCACTGTCGCCGTTTGTGATAGAGACATTGGCACTCGTCTTCGTGAGGTTAATACTATACTCCAATGGTATCGGAACATCTGATACATTTAATGCAGCGTCTCCGTAAGAAATCGTTACCCAATGCGTTGTTTCGTCCTTGTAGTAGTTTTTCGGAGAAGTGGTTTCCTTGATAGAATACCGTCCGTTTTGGAGGGCAACATTTGTGTATCCGTACCCCGATGCGTCCGTGGCTATAGTCGCTACTGCTGTATTGCCGCTGTAAACGGTGTACACAGCACCCTTAAGGCTGTATCGATTATCACCATTAGTCATAGATGTGTCAGCGCTGGACTTTTTTAGATAGATGTAATAGGACGGTGTAACCGTCTGCACTTTGAGATAACTGCGTACAGTTTTAGTCTTGCCAAGTGGTGTGGCTATGAGCTGAATCGTAGAATCGACGCATTTCCACCAAGCCAAATTTGAATCGTCGCCTATGGTACGTGATCCCGTTGCAACAACGCCCGACGGATACTCTTTTGTGGTCGAGATTGTGAGCTTATTGCCGTTTTTGGTGAACGTTATACCGTTATAGGTGTACGTATAATAGGCAGCAACAGCTTTGCTGTCCGTGACTGTTGCTGTATACTTACTGCCATCCCAATACAGTTTTGTTGTCGTCGAAAAGCTGGATGAGCTGCTTGAAGCAAAGGAGGGAATCGTATAAGCATTGAGCAGCTTGGTTTTAACCTCCGCGTAATAGCTCCTTACAACCGTAGGGTTATACGCATTTTTGGCAATGGTTTCGAGGTCGGTATCGACCTGCGATTTCCATGTCCAGCTTGTATTGCTGTGCTTGGTGATATAGTTTTTTTCGGCTGCCCAGATCAGGTATTGCGTGACAAGCCATTTTGCAGTTTCATTGGCGTAATTGCCTTTCAAACCGCTGCCTTGTGCATTACCCCAATCGAACTTATCAAGAGAATTTGTTTCATGAAAGCCTTCCGCCAGGATAGCCTTCATAGTCGTCTGCTGCGGCACAGTAAACGACGACCACTTAAAATCTATATTGTCCCAAATTAGCTTATCTTTTTCGAGACAATATGCCGGATATTCGGTTGAACCTGACTTGATCGTCTTTGTGGGCAGATGCCCCAATGAGCCGGTCACTGTTGTCGTCGTTTCTTTGGCGAGCGAATAAAAATGTATAACCGATTTGCCTGCATCGCCAACAGCAGTAGGCGATATTCCTGCCTCGGTGTCGGCGGCATAGCCCATAATCCACTCGCCCGGCATTGTCCACAGGTATTCTGCCGGATCGGCTTTACCCTCCGAAGTGATGACTTCAAAGTGTAAATGCGGGCCGGTAGCATTTCCGGTACTGCCGACACGCCCGATGCGCTGCCCGCGCACAACCTTTTCGCCTTGCTGCACATTGATCTCGGATAAGTGCGCATACAGCGTCGTATTGCCGTCCGCATGCCGAACTTCGACCATGTGACCGTAGCTCATCATGCCGGTGGTGTCATACGACCCGTCCCAAATCTGCACATAGCTTACAGTGCCATCCTCTGCCGCATATACAGGCGATCCGCTTGATGCGGCAATATCTATCGCCTTGTGTTCGGCACTGTATTCTTGTGTGATCTCACGGCTGTTCGGCACAGGAAACAGGTAGATACAATCTGTCTCTGCATTATCCAGTACATCGTGCTCAAGCTTTACCGGGTTCGCGACCGGCTGTGGTGACGGCGTAGGCGTCGGCGTCGGCGTTACAACAGGGGATGCGCTCGGTACAGCACTGGGCTCCGGCGTACTCGTGGGCACTGCTGTCGGCGTTGCGGTAACTTCGGGTGTAACCGTAGGAGCTGCGGTAGGCTCTGCCGTCGGGACCGGTGTAGCGGTACTTTCCGGCGTAGGCGTTGGTTCCTGCGTTGGCTCCTGCGTCGGCTTTGCGGTAGGTTCCGGGGTAGGCTCCGGTGTCGCTTCAATATCTGCCGGAGGAGCTTCCGAAACTTCTTCCTGCCCGGTATCTACGTCAAACGAGACTTCAAAGCTCGGACTTTCCACAGGCACGTCGGCTTCATCCGCCAGAGCACTTAACGGCAGTGACATCGTAAGGATCAACGCCGCAAGCGCTCCGGCCAAAATCCGTTTTGCTTTCTTCATTTTTTGCCATTCCTTTCGTTAGATTTTTATATGAAAAAAGCCGCACTCAAAAAGTACGGCTTGAATTTTTGCAGTAAAAAAGCACCCGAGAAAACGGATGCTTGATGCTGCAATATTCAATTTTTATCTATATTCCCAATGCCCCTGTTCTTCTTGCGCAGGCTCATCAACAACCCAGTGCTGACCTGTTTTTACCCAATAAGACTCTCCCGGAACTTCTGTATAACTCCAGCATGTGCTTAAATCGCCCTCATGGACAAATAAAGCATCCTTTGTCGTAAAAGTTTCTCCGCACTGATTACAGCGATAAACAACATCACTCCACCAATACCCATCTTCTTCCCAATGACCAACCTCTTCTTTTGCCGGAACATCTACCACCCAAACCTTTTCTTTTGGCTTTGGCGTCGCCGTCGGCGCAGCAGTCGGCTTTGATGTAGGAGCTGCCGTAGGCTTGGCCGTCGGAGCGGTTGTGGGTTTCGTGGCAGGTTTAGTCGTTGCAGTCGGCTTAGAGGTAGGCTTTGCTGTCGGTGCCACCGTGGGTTTAGTTGTCGACGCAGTTGTCGGTTTTGCTGTGGCAGAAGGCTTCGCAGTCGCGCTGCTGCCGGAAGACGGTTTGCTCACAGTATTGTTGCCGGAGCTGGGCTTCGTTGTTGCCGACGGTTTTGCGGTTGCACTCGGCTTCGATACTGTGCTGCCGGTAGAACTTGAAGACGAAGGCTTACTCGTTGTGCTGTTCTCCGTTTTAGACGAGGCAGACGAGCTGCTTCCCTTCGAGCTCTCGGTTTTGCTGCTTTCCGTTTTTGCACTCGGTGTCGCCGTGGGTTTTGCACTCGCGGTGCTCGAGCTTGCAGCTGGTTTGCTGCTCGCATCGTTCTTTTCCGATACCGTGCTGCTTACCGCACTGGATGTGGAGCTCTCCGTTACGGCGCTTTCGGTATTGCTGCCTGCACACGCCGCAAGCGATACCGTAAGCGCCGTCGCCATCAATATTGCTGTGATCTTTTTCTTCATAGTCGTTCACTCCTCATATAGAATATTATAATAGCTTTTTAATTTGATTTCAATGAGAAAAGGAAAAACCGGAAGTACTTCCGGTTTTATAGCTTGATTTCAAATTCTTCTTCAATTTTTGGACTGTGGTGCTGTTCATGGTTCATGGTTAGCGCCAAACCTTCAAGACGTTCGATACGTTGGTCTAATGCGCTCGAAAGACAAACACAGCGTTCGGAGTCGAGGTAGGGGGACTCTGCGAAGATTTCGCACACACGGTTTCCAAAGTGCTGTAACGCTTCAAAGTTAACCCAATCGAAAGACGATACGAGTTTAAGTTGTTCCTCATGCGTTTCTTTGAACGGCTTTGAAGGCAAATCAGAGGCCAGCGGACGGATGAGTTTGGTCGGTGTATTACACCAAAGAGATGTACCGGAGTCGTAGATCGGCGCAGAACCGATCCACTCTAAGGAGTTGGCGTTTCTAATCGCACCGAAGTTATTATAGTGACGGTCAGTATTGGCGAGTAAATAATCGATGACAATCATTTGATCTACGGCTTGCTGTGCATTAGAGATGCCAAAGGCGGCACAGCAGTTAAGGTAATGCTGATATGTCGTGAGGTGATTTGCTTTCTTTTGAGACTTCATGATGTAGTCAGCAGAGATAAGTTCTGTGTCCGCATCGATAAAGTCTTCGCAAACGCTGTAAGGATAATCGCCCTGCATAATGATCCGATAGGGAACATGAGGGATGTTGAGCTTTTCCATCAGCTCAGAAGCAATAACTTCATTGTATGGTTCCTGTTGGGTCACGCCACTGCCGCCTTTAATGAGGCAGCGCTTGCCGTCGATGATTGTCCACTTTTTGCGTAGCCAACCATCGGAGGTGTTGTCCGGGGACATCAAATCGATTTTCGCACTGGAGCTGTGACCGCCAAAAAGAATGTCACCGATGTCACGGGAAAAATCATTTGTGAAAAAATTGATCTCAGCCCATTCCAACGAGGAACCTTTCTCCTTGATCCAATACTGATCCGAAAGGCTAAGGCCGTAGCTTTTATCGATAAGCTCTTGCGTGCTGCCGATACGCAGAATAGCGAGCGCTTGTTGGATACCTTGACGGCTTGCCGGAATAGAGCGCCCATACCACCACTTGTTAAGTGCTTTGCGGTCGAGGACGTCATTCCTGTATGCAATGCCAATCGGAATGTGCGCAGCGTTATGCACGTCTCCCACACGAGTAATAGCGCCGGACGCATCGTCCAGTTCAATATCGACTACGGGTATTTCTTTGTGCATCAATGTGTAGTGCATGGCAACGCCTCCTTGTTCCTAAAGTGTTACTTACAGATACATTCCAAAATCTTGCTCGTTTTCGTGTCCATAATATTGACTTTGCTCAGGCTGTTGATTTAACTGTGCATTTAAATTTTGAATTTGCTCTTTGAGTTCCATATTTTCTTTCTCTAAATGCACAATTCTTTCTTGTTGCTTTACCATGATGTCGGAAAAAGCGCGTAAACTCTCAATATGTTTATCGATTTCTTTTTCTGCGTTGGTCAATATATGCTCGCGATTTTCTTTAGCGGCTTTTTCCATACGTAGATGCTGTAAGGTCTCGCCCGTAAGCACTTTTAATTCTCGATGGTCTTTTGAAACTAAATTAAGCAAAACTTCGTTATTTGGATTAAGAGCACCCATTACAGCGTTATGATTTGTAGTTTCGTAGCCTAATCGATCATTTAAGAGCTTTTCAATTTTTTCATATGTTTTTTCAGGAATTTTGTGTAAGAATGCAAAATACGAAATCGAGGTAAAAACAAGAGAAGAAATAGCACCAGTTATTAAGCCAATTAGAATCTCTTGAAAAATATCGTTCAAAAGAAAACCTCCCAGTGAAAAGAAAAAGATAGAATATAGAATGGTTATTGCCCACAAAGTGGCTGTAATACCTTCCAACACTCGAATCAATTTTTCCATGTTTTAATTTTTCACCTCCATTATACAGTGTTCGTGAAATCATTTCAAGGCTTTATTCCTCACTGTCCTGCATTGTATCGAACAGAGAAATGCGGCCGGTGGAACGTTTTACGGCTGCAACAGCTTTGCTGCGCATTTTATCGTACTCATCTTTCGATAGTTCGTATTCGAATGCGACGATACGTGTTAGCATGTTTGTTTCAACAGCTTGTTTAAAGAGCTGCGAAGATATGCGATCTGCTGCCCTCTGCACAATCGCCTCGACTTGTCTGCCGTAGATGCCGCAAAGGTAGTCTGTGTTCATTTGATTGCTCAAATAGGCGAAATAAAATTTCAAAGCTGCTTCAATTGCTTCGCTTCGTCCGTTTTGTGGATTGAGGTGCAAAAGATCAACAATAGCATCTAACATACGGACTTCATCATCTGCAAGGTACGTTGAGACCCTCTTTTTGTCAGTAGCCATTTTAAATTTATAGCATCTCCTTTTGCTTCAAATTTCAGTAGTACCACTAGTAGTACCACCGGAATTTGGCTTGAAATCTGAAT
>ERZ772886.1479-NODE-1479-length-20927-cov-22.475422_pt1 | contig 20927 bp, 16 predicted proteins | sample MGYA00512128_ERZ772886 | MGnify/ENA primary metagenome ERZ772886 (study PRJEB29015, sample SAMEA2737698) | human gut metagenome | biome: human gut; feature: human-associated habitat; material: faeces | place: China | collected 2012 ... | reverse complement strand
GGTCGCAATGCCGCGTATGGCAGAATTCTGTGCTGTACTGCATCAAGTCTTGATGGGATTATTGTATCACAGAAAATTAGAAAAATTGTAAAAGAGGACAGATGTGTCCGTTTTAGCCGTCAAAATAAATTTATGTAATACGCTATTCCCATATGGAGGCGATTACATGGATAAAGACAATGAACGTATTTTATTGGCCAACGTGATTGGTGAGTGCATTAAATCTCTGCAGCTTGACAAGAATATTAATCAGAAAGAGCTGGCGTTGCTGTCGGGAGTGTCGGAGCGTTCGCTGCGCAGGATTGAAAGGGGGCAGGTGAACGTGAATGTGTATGTGCTGAGGCAGCTGGTGATGGCGCTTGGTGAGGAGATGCCGGATTTTTGGCGGATTGTGGAGAAGAATATGGAGCTGATGGGAGAGGAGTTTCCGCATGTGCGCAAGAGGGTTGCGGATAAAGTGTTTAGGGATAAAAAAAAATAATAAAAATTATTATAAAATGTCTGTAACGTCGTTTGCGTTGGTTTAAGAGCATAGGAATTTTGCTTAATAACAAAAAATATGTTTCTTTTTTTGGATAAAAATTGTATAATAGTTATATGACCCCTCCAAGGAATGACGGTTAGAAGTGCAGAAACTTTGAAGCTCTGAGGTTGGGGAAATTTGATGCAAATTTTCTCGGTCTTGGAGTTTTTGTTTTGTCTGAAATAGGTTCCTTGATTGAGATGCGTTTAGAAAAAACAAGGGGAAACGATATTAAATTTGATATCAGAGAATATATTAGTGAATGAGGTAGACATAAAAATGCATAAGCCTAAGTTTATAGACTTATTCTGCGGATGTGGTGGACTTAGTCTAGGATTTAAGATGAGTGGATTTAATCCAATAGCCGGAATCGATTTTAATGAAGCCGCAATAAAGACATATAGGAGAAATTTTATAGATACGAAAGCAATATGCACAGATATTCTTAAAATTGACAAGGACGATATTCTTGCGCAGATTGGCGATATACATGATATAGACGTGATAATAGGTGGGCCACCTTGTCAGGGGTTCTCTAATGCAAATAAAAACTATGTTGAGCTTGATGATCCGAGAAACAAATTGTTCTTTGAGTTTGTTAAATTTGTCGAATTGGCACAACCAAAAGTGGTGGTGATGGAGAATGTTCCTCAAATTATCACCAAGAACGGAGGATATGCAAAGAAGAGAATAACTGAAATATTTACAGAACGTGGCTATAGTATTATAAATGCTATTTTAGATGCATCTGACTATGGTGTTCCACAGAAAAGACTGAGAAATTTCTTTATTATAACAAAAGGCGAACAATTTAATTTAAGCCGTATTGTTAAGAGTAATAGTAAGGTTACTGTCAGGGATGCTATAGGAGAACTATATCAATTTGAAGGAACTTCGGCTGATTTTCGTGAACTGCATTTATCTCCAGATACGCCTTATCGCAGTTATTTAAGAGCAAAAAATAATATGGTTTTGAACCATGATATTCATTACCCAGCTGAAATACAACAAAAAAGAATATCCTATGTTCCACAAGGTGGTAATTGGAGAGATGTTCCGGAAGAACTGTGGCAAACAAATCGTACTACTAACTCTGGACGAAAAAATCGTCATTCTTCAGCGTATAAACGCCTAAAAGAAGAGGATTTATCAGTTACTATTGATGCAGGAAATCAACATAGTAATTATTATCATCCGGTTTTTCACAGGTTGCCAACTGTGCGTGAAGCTGCTCGCTTACAATCTTTTCCTGATAACTTTTTGTTTGAAGGTAATATGACAGAGCAATACCTCCAAGTAGGAAATGCAGTTCCGCCTCTAATGGCAAAGTGTATTGCAGATGCAATCAAGGAGTTGTTTCAGAATGAAGAATAAAATTATTGATTTATTTTGTGGATGCGGAGGTCTTAGCCTAGGATTCGAAATGGCTGGGTTTGAGGTATCATACGCTATAGATATGTGGGAAAAAGCTATTGCCACATATAATCATAACCATGAAAAAAAAGTAGCAGAATGTGTAGATATACATTCATTGACTGATGAGCAAATTATAGAATTAAATAAGAATAATGATATTGTAGGTGTAATAGGTGGTCCTCCGTGCCAAGGTTTTAGCAAGGTTGGAACTCGCGATGTCAACGATCCTAGAAATCATCTGTATTTAGAATACTATAGAGTAGTTAAATTAGTACAACCAGAATTCTTTGTGATAGAAAATGTATCCGGTTTATTGAATTTATCTAAAGGCATGTTCCGTGATGATATTATTGAGCGGTTTGGAAATCTTGGCTACAAAGTATCCTTTCAGATGGTTGTAGCATCTGATTACGGGGTTCCTCAAAATCGACACAGAGTCTTTTTTGTTGGGATGAAAAAGAAAAAATTTATATTTCCAGATAAGGTAGTTGGTGTAGTTACAAGTAAAGATGCAATAAGTGATTTGCTTCCATTAAACGCTGAAAATGGACTTGACAATGAACATGAGTACGCAATGGAACCTCAAAATAGTTATCAGCGTAAAATGCGTGGTAAACAGAAAAAGGTAAAAAATCACCAAATCACTATTCATACCCAGAAAACTATAGATATTATTTCTATGGTGCCAGATGGCGGAACTATCTATGATTTGCCAGATGAATATTGGAATGTTCGTAAATACAGGAAAGGCTTTGAGCGTATGCCAAGTTTTAAACCGTGTCATACAGTGGATACTGGTCATCGAAACTACTTCCATTATTCCGAAAATAGAATTCCAACTGCACGAGAAAATGCACGATTACAATCTTTTCCTGACTGGTATGAATTCCTTGGTACTAAAACTGACCAATACAAAGAGATAGGTAATGCAGTACCTCCTATTCTCGCATATCATATTGCCAACGCTATTATGGCTCAACTAACGGAGGAAGAATAGCTTATGGATATAACTGTGTCAAGCCCCGGTTCGCCGGGAACAAGTTTTACGGATAATGTAAAGGAAAGAATCTTGCTTATTTCTGATGTACTAGAAACGAATCAGAATTTCTCATCTGTGAGGGATTTAGGAACAGCATTGGAGAAACGTGGATTGAATTGGAACTATGCTAGAAACATACTTCCTTTTTTACGAAACTGTGGCATGGTTCAATATCAGGATGTAAAAACTATCGAAAACAAATATTTTTTTACAAATATTGGAAATGCTTATGTTGACATACTACGTGTTATTAAAATAGTTAAAACTGAACCACAGAACAATCTAACTGACGAACTAATTGTAATGCTTGAGAAGATACAGGAAATTATTTATTTTCAATGCCTTGTAATTATGATGAAAAATCCGCATTGTAATTATGGGTATGATTTTTTTGATGTGCTTTGGTTTGTAGAAAAATATGGTAGCATCGATTCAACAGAGTATCTTTTGATTCAGTATGAAAGAAGTGTGAATCCAGATAGTTACATGGTCGATATTGGAGAAATTGTAAAACAGTATAGAAATGGCACTATCGTAATTAATGTTAGAACCAAAACGAAAAATAATGAGAATGGCAAAGTTAATTCGTTTCCGTATGTTAATGGAAATTTTATAAAAGCTGGCGTATTTTTTAAAGGTAATGATAATAGATATTATATCGTGAATAAGAGAATGCCAGAAATTATTAAGGCTATACGTGAGGTAAAGTTATGTCTGAATTTAGCAAAGAAGCAATAGAAGCTATAACTAATAATTTAGATGATATAAGAAGACGTCTGTCATTAAATATCAATGGGGATAATAATGAGAGTCAAGGAAATGGAGAATCAGTATCATTAAACAAAAGAATTACTGGTAGTACCAACATTCTTCTTTACGGCGTCCCTGGCTGCGGCAAAAGCTTTTATGTAGAAAAACACTACGAAAGCAAAGTAGAGGAAGGCTTCACCATCCGCGTTGTCTTCCACCCAGACTACACCTATTCCGACTTCGTAGGTCAGGTAATGCCAATTCTTAAGACTATTCCTAATGAACAAGGCGAAGATGAGAAAAAACTGCAATACGAATTTGTTCCCGGTCCATTTACCCAAATTCTGCATACTGCATATTTAGAGCCAGAGAAACAGTGTCTTCTGATTATCGAAGAGCTGAATCGTGGCAACGCACCGGCAATCTTCGGTGAAATCTTCCAGTTATTGGATAGAAACGATAATGGTGAAAGTAAATATGGCATTTATAATGCTGATATTGCTAAATATGCCTATACGGATTTAACAAAATATGATGGTTGGCAAGAGGAAGTAGTAGCCAAAGAATCCATCAAACTTCCCCCCAACCTCACCATCGTCGCCACCATGAACACCTCCGACCAAAACGTATTCACCATGGACACCGCCTTCCAGCGCCGCTGGCAGATGAAGCACATCCCCAACAGGTTTACAGGCGAATCCTTGGACGAAAAAACCATAAACCATGTAGCCAAACATCTCCCCAACAGCGAAATCAGCTGGGGTGCATTCGCCCAAACCATCAACAAGAAAATGCATACTGCCAACCTTGGCTTTGGCGGTACAGAAGATAAAAGCCTTGGCGTGTACTTTGCCACGGACAACGATCTGGATGATGCAGAGCGCTTTGCGGAAAAGGTGCTCAAATACCTGTGGGACGATGCTTTTAAGCTGGGCAGAAAGGAACTCTTCAATGACTGCAGCCAAGGTCTTTCCGCTGTAATCGAAGCCTATGAGGATGCCAAGGGTGACCCGCTGAAAAAAGTACTGGTGCCCGAGGTTTACAACGAGATGCAGAAGAAGATAGCCGAAATGGCAGCAGAGCAGGCTCAAACTGCGGAAGAAAAGACATCCGAGGATGAAGCAGCGGAGAGCGCTGCAGAAGATAATCCGGCTCAAAAACCGGCAGGCGAGGAGTGAGCACCTTGCTCAAGGACAGATGCCATATAAACACCAACAGAAAAACCGATACCTTTGTCGGCCTGGAATTTGACGGCAAGGATTACACGGTTTCCTTTCCGCTGGGCTACGCCATAGCGCCCGAGGATGATGACAAGCTGCTGCGCGAGGATTTGCTGCTGCTGTTCCACACACTGGCGCTGTACAGCAGCCATATGGAAAGCAAAAGCGGCTTTAAGCGCGAAAAGGACGCAGCGACGGAAACGCCGATGTATGCCTATATCTACATCATTATGGACTTTGTCACCCGAGGCTACTACAAGGAAGGCATTGTGGAATATGCTTCATCCAAGCGCGGTAAAATCCATTGGAACCGCACAATTAAGCAGAAGAAGCCTGTTATTCAGGAAGCGGATGTCTATTATCTGGACTTCATCACGAAGAAGAACGTTATCAACGAAAATGACCTGATAACCCTGATACATCAATATTGCGTCTATATCAGCTTTATCCGCTTCGGCTGGCTGTTCACGGATTACAAACCGCCCGAGCCGCAAATCCCGTTCCATCGTCAATGGTTCAGCGCTGCGCTGCAGGAAAAGCTGTGCCGTACCTTTAACGATGCCAACAAGATGCTTTTTGCCAATATGCTGAAAATCATCAACAACGAGCCTGACGAGGGCATGAGGGAAACGAGCTTTACCTTCGGCACGAACAGGTTTGAGTATGTCTGGGAAAAGATGATTGACGCAGCCTTCGGCATCAGCGACAAGCAGCGCTATTTCCCGAAAACGAAGTGGAAGCTGGCGCGCAGCGGTAAGGAGTACGATAACTCCAAGCTGGAGCCTGATACTATTATGCTGTACAACAATAATATCTATGTGCTTGACGCGAAGTATTATAAATACGGTGCGACGAAGAATCCTTTCGATTTGCCGGAATCAGCTTCAATCAACAAGCAGATAACCTACGGCGAATATATTGATACGCAGGCGGACCTCAAAAATCCGGACAGCGTAATCTACAATGCATTTCTTATGCCGTTCGACAAAAACCATTGGGCGGAAGAAAACGCAGGCACGCTGCATTATGCAGGTGAGGCTGTGGCGCTGTGGAAGGATGCCGGCGAGGGCAGAGGCAAGGAGTACGAGCATATTCAGGGCGTTCTGCTGGACGTTAAGCACCTGATGCAGATTGCCGAGAAGCGTTCGGAAACGGATATTCGGCAGCTGGCAGAAATCATCGAGGAGCATTGCAGCGATCATGGACAAGCTGACCAAGGAACAACGCCATAAAAACATGCAGGCCATCCGCAGCAGGGATACAAAAATAGAAATCCTTCTGCGCAAGGCACTGTGGCACGAAGGTATCCGCTACCGCAAGAATTATAAGGTGTGCAGCTGCCATCCGGATATCGTCATTACCAAGTACAAAATCGCAGTATTCTGTGACGGCGAATTCTGGCACGGAAAGAGTTTAGAGCGCTACGACGTTGCGACCAACGTAAAATATTGGCACGAAAAAATCAGGCGTAATGTGGAGCGTGACCTCGAAAACACCATCGAACTGCGCGACAACGGCTGGATTGTGCTGCGCTTCTGGGAAACGGAAATAAAAAAGCACCTTGCCGGCTGTGTGGCAGAGGTGCAGCGCTGCATTGACGCGAGAAGAAGAAGTGGCGCTGTACGGCGAACATAGAACTGACGCGAGAAGAAGAAGTGGCGCGCACGGCGAACATAAAAGACTAAAGGCGTTCTACCCAACTGCGGTAGAACGCCTTTTGCTTTAATGTTGTGTGTGCGTATCAGGCTTGCTCAGCTTGCTCTTCCTTTAGCTTCTCCACATCAGCGAGAGATAAATTTGTAAGCTCAGCAATAACCTCGAGAGAATAGCATCCCTTAGCCAGCATGCGCTTAGCAGTAGCGAGTTTCTCTTTAGCTTCGCCTTCAGCAAGGCCAATTTCTTTGCCTTTGGCAATACCCACAGCTTCGCCTTCACGCCTTTCATCTAATAAACGTGCTTCCATAAGCATAAATTCTCGCCTCACTTTCGTATCAAGTTTCAGATAGCTGATTTCATCGTCAATCTGCTTGGTGAAATCAGTAGTTACAATGTGGTTGTTTACATAATCATAAAAGCTCTTGATGTCTTTAGAAATATCTCCATGCGTACCTTTTGTGTTCAAAATCATGGTGGTCGCTTCATCGGGAAGCTCCAACTCCCGATTCTCCAGACAACACTTTTTAAAGGTATAAACGTAATTATCCTGTTCGAAGAAGTCAAAAACACAGATAAAAATAATAAATGTCGGTGGCAGCAGGTCATACGGCTGTCCCTTCTGCAGCAAATCAATATCAAGCAGCGCCTGGTAATAACGGGAACGCTTAGGCAGAACGTAGGTGTCCGTATCGGGATTCTTCTTGTTTTTCACCTGCATCTCCAGATTATAATGCGTGTTTTTATCATCCGCTACAATGATATCAAGGCGGATGCCGCGGCTTGTGTACTCAGGCTCAAGCGTCTTTTCTGCCTCCAGATAGTTGATATCCGCAATTTCTATCTGCAGCAGCTCCTCCAGCAGATGCTTGCAGATGCGCTTGCGCGACATAACCTTCTTGAAGATGAAGTCGCTTTGGATAGTCAGGTTTGCAAATTTTGTTGCCAGGTCTTGCATGGTTTTCTCCTTTCATTTTAACACAGATAAAGTAAAAAATACATAAGCAGCGCAAAAACAAAAAAGAGCAGTACCATGACGATAAAAAATCGTCAGTTCGTACTACTCTTAGAATGTACCATATAAATATAAATGGCCTTGCTTAAGCTTCTGCAGAAAAGGTGCATCTGCAGGATATACTGCTTATTTAATTGTCCGCAGGTAAATGAGCCGGATGCATAAGCTTACTTGCGGTTTTCAAGAACTTAGTTTAAGTGTACTTGAAATATGGGGGAATGTCAAGCAGGGGGGAGCGCATTGCTTCAGCCGCTTTTTTGCATGCGCTATTCCTCTGCCAAAAAATCATCCGTTTGGCAACAAACTTTTCACAAAAAATATGTATCACTATTTGTCAATAGCCCATATTTAGTGTATAATAAAGTAGAGAGTATGTGTGCGGACACAGTATCAAATTCAATTTCTACATTTGTACGGAAGAATGTAAAATAAAAAATGGAGGTGTATTTTTTTTGGGTAAATTTCAACATAAGGTCCAGATTATCCCGCTGGGTGGTTTGGGCGAAATTGGTAAAAATATGACGGTATTCCGTTACGGGGACGACATGATCCTGATTGATGCAGGCCTGATGTTCCCTGAAGACGATATGCTCGGCATTGACTTGGTTATTCCCGATATTACATATTTGGTTGAGAATAAAGATAAAATTAAGGGTATCTTTCTGACACATGGTCACGAGGACCATATCGGTGCGCTGCCCTATGTTATGAAACAAATTGATTGTCCCGTTTATGGTACCGCACTTACTCTGGGTATTTTACAAGGCCGCTTGAAGGAAAACGGTGTAGGCAACGAAAACCTGCACGTAGTAAAACCCGGTGACAAGATTAACGCCGGTGCCTTTAAGCTCGATTTCATCCGCGTAAACCACAGCATTCCCGACGCTGTTGCTATCGCGATTACTACTCCTATCGGTGTTATCATCCACACCGGTGACTTCAAAATCGACCACACTCCTGTTGACGGACAGGTTATGGAATTCAATAAATTTGCCGAATACGGCGACCGCGGTGTACTGTGCCTGCTGGCAGACAGCACCAACGCCGAGCGTCCGGGCTTCACTCCCAGCGAAAAAATGGTTGGCCAGACCTTTGACGAGGAGTTCCGCTATGCTAAGCACCGTATTATAGTAGCAACCTTCTCCTCTAACGTACATCGTATCCAGCAGGTTATTGATACTGCTGTGAAGTACGACCGTAAGGTAGCAGTTATCGGCCGCAGCATGGTGAATGTTGTTAATATCGCTAAGGAGCTGGGTTATCTGAAGGTTCCCGAGGGCGTTTTGATTGATATTGATGAAACTCATAACTATACGCCGGAAAAGGTTGTTATTATCACCACCGGCAGTCAGGGCGAGCCGATGAGCGCGCTCACCCGTATGGCTATGAATGACCATAAAAAGGTTGATATTATGCCCGGTGATACAGTAATTATTTCTGCTACACCTATTCCGGGCAACGAAAAGCTTGTTTCCCGTACTATCGACCATCTGTACAAGCTGGGTGCGGACGTTATTTATGAAAAGAGCAACGGCGTCCACGTTTCCGGCCACGCCAGCCAGGAGGAAATCAAGATGATGCACAATCTGGTGCGTCCGCGTTTCTTCATGCCTGTGCACGGTGAATATCGTCACCTGGTTAAGCATGCTAATCTGGCAAAATCTCTCGGCATGCCGGCAGATCACATAGTTATCGGTGAAAACGGCAGCGTTATCGAGCTGACCAAGAGCAGCATTACCATTAACGGCAAGGTGCCTGCAGGCAAGGTGCTGGTTGACGGCCTGGGTGTCGGCGATGTAGGCAACATCGTACTGCGCGACCGCCGTCAGCTCTCTCAGGACGGTATCATGATTGTTGTTGTAACCATCGATAAGGAATCCTGCCATGTGGTTTCCGGTCCGGATATCGTTTCCCGCGGCTTTGTTTATGTACGCGAGGCCGAGGACTTGATGGATGAAGCACGCGACAAGGTGCAGGCTGCATTAGACCGCTGCGAGGAAAACAATGTTTCCGAATGGTCGGCAATCAAGTCCACCGTGCGTGATTCTCTGGGACGCTTCCTGTTCGAAAGGACCCGTCGTCGCCCGATGATTCTGCCGATTATCATGGAGATCTGATAGTTTTCAGTGATTAGTTATTAGTGAATAGTAAATAGTGAATAGTTTTTGGTGAGCGGTTGTCAGCAGTCAGCTGATAAAGGATGACTGTCGGCAGCTGCGATTTTAGGAGTTGTCTTATCTTGCGCAAGGAAAGAAGAAGGAAGCAACAGAATAGAAGCTACTCGCGCCCTGTCGGCGTTGTCTGCCTGCTTATGGGTCTGCTGTTTGCAGCCGCTCTTCTTATGACGGCTGAGGACGATGTGATGCATTTTGCTTATCTGGTGGAGCAGAATCTGCTGGGTAAGGGTGTCTTTCTGCTGCCTTTGGCTTTCTTTGCTGCGTCCTGGCAGCTGCTTAGAGGACAATTTGGTGTTTTTAACAAGAGAACATTAATTTTTACTTTGGTGACGCTGTGCCTTACAGGCACAGCTCATCATGTTTTTGTGCCTGTTGGCTCTGAGCTGGAGCCTTCGCTGATAGCGGATGGCGGCGGTCTTATAGGCGGCCTTTTGCTGAAGCTGCTGCGTTCCTTTGCCGGTGATGTAACGGTTTATATTATTCTTGCCTTAGGCTGGCTGTGGCTGCTGGGCCTGGTGTTGCCGCTGCGTAAATGGTGGGAACTGTGGCAGGATTACCTGACCTCCGACGAGATTACGCTGGTGCGCCCAGGTGATAAGATAAGGGAGGAGCGCGTGCGTCCCGAGCCTGCGGTAAGAGCTGTGTTCAAACGCAAGAGTGCCGCGCCTCAACAGCATGCCGCTCCCGCGGATAACGTTATCAGCAACTATACCAGCCCTGAATTTGATGCCTTCAACGAGGGCGTGCAGAAGAAAAGTGCTTTCAGAAGCATTTTGGGCTTTACCAAAAACAAGAGCGTTTACGAAAAATCTCCTTTAAAAGAGGAAATAGAGCGTGACCCGGTGCAGCTGCCCGAATGGGAGCAGTCCAAACCCGAGGTCATTGTAAGACCGATTATCAATTATGACGATGATTACGAGCCGGACAGCCGTTTTCTGGATGATGCGGAGCCGCAGGCTGCTGAACCAGAGCCTGAGCTGGAGCGTCCTGTTTCCGTAATCCGCAATACCTATCGCGAGGAGCAGGCGGCAGCGTTTGCAGCGACTGTTAAGGCAGAGCCGCAGCCTGAGCCTGAACCGGAGAAGCCGGCCGTAACGATTTTTGACAGCGCAGATAAAATTGCCGCAGCGGCGCCTGCTCCGCAGACCGCAGCAGCATATGAGCCTGAAGCGCAGGCCGCGAGCAGCTATCAGCTGCCCCCGCTGGAGCTTCTGGATACGCCGAAGGCCAGCGACCCGTCCACCTATCAGAAGGACATCATGGACCAATGTGCTGTGCTGGAGCAGACTTTGGCAGACTTCAAGGTGCGCGCCAGAGTTGTTGCCGTAACACGCGGACCGTCGGTTACCCGCTTTGAACTGGAGCCTGCGGCAGGCGTGAAGGTAAGCTCGGTGGTGAACCTTGCGGATGATATTGCCCTGCGTCTGGCTGCTCCCGGTGTGCGTATCGAGGCGCCTATTCCCGGCAAATCCGCCATCGGCATCGAAGCGCCGAACACGAAGAACGATCCCGTGTGCTTCCGTGAGGTTGTGGAGGCAGGCAGTGTACGCAATGCCAAGGAGCATCTGTGCATCGGTCTGGGCAAGGATATCAGCGGTGATATTATTTCCGCCGACCTTGCGAAAATGCCGCACCTTCTGGTAGCAGGCTCCACAGGCTCAGGTAAATCGGTGTGTATCAATACGATTATCGCCGGTCTTTTGTACCGTGCTACCCCGGACGAGGTTAAACTGATTCTTGTCGACCCTAAGGTCGTAGAATTGTCTAATTATAATGGTATTCCGCATCTGCTGACACCTGTTGTCACCGAGCCGAAAAAGGCAGCCAGCGCGCTGCACTGGGCGGTAGCGGAAATGGAGCGCCGTTATAAGGCGTTTGCCGACGGCCGTGTGCGTGACATCAAAACCTATAACGCACAGGCCGCAGAAAAGATGCCATATATCGTAATCATCATCGACGAGCTATCCGACCTGATGATGGTAGCCAAGGTTGATGTGGAGGATGCCATCCTGCGTCTGGCACAGAAGGCCCGCGCTGCCGGTATCCATCTGATTCTGGCAACCCAGCGTCCGTCCGTAGATGTTATTACAGGCATCGTCAAGGCGAATATTCCTTCACGTATTGCTTTCGCCGTATCCTCGCAGACAGATTCGCGCACCATTATTGATATGGGCGGTGCCGAAAAGCTGCTGGGCAAGGGCGATATGCTCTTTTACCCCATGGGCTACAACAAGCCCGTGCGTGTGCAGGGTGCTTTCGTCAGCGATGATGAGCTGAATAAAATAGTAGATTTCATTATCAAGCAGTCCATTCCTGTAAATTACAGTGAAGAAGTAACAGAGCAGGAGCTGGAATGTGATAATAAAGGCCATAATGCCGAGGATGCAGGCTCCAATGCGCCTGCAGAGGATGAGCTTTTTGAGGATGCCCTGAGCCTTGTGCTGGACATGGGGCAGGCATCAAGCTCCATGCTGCAGCGACGCTTCCGCATAGGCTATACGCGTGCGGCGCGTCTGGTAGATACCATGGAGGAGCTGGGCATTGTCGGTCAATCTGTAGGCAGCAAGCCACGAGAGGTTATAATGTCGCGTAAGGAAGCAGAGGAACGCTTCCTGCGCCGTGAATAAGCGGAGGTGCAGGCGAAATGGATGATAAGGAAAAGACTGTCGGCGCAATTTTGAAAGAAGCAAGATTAGCTAAGGGTATTTCTCTTGCTGATGCCGAAAAGGCTACCAGTATCCGCAGCCGTTATCTGCAGGCTGTAGAAAATGATGAATATGACAAGACTCCGGGCGAGGTTTTCCTGAAGGGAATAATCCGCAACTACGGCAATTATCTGGGCTTGAACGGTCCGGAGCTTGTTAATGAATATAAAGCAAGTGCTGCCGGTATGGCGGCAGAGGCTGTACGCAGCCAGGGTATCCGTGAGGTGGAAAAGGTCCGCCTCAACATCCAGCTGAAGGATAAGCGTGATATCGGCAGCGGTACAGGCCGCTTTGAAATGCCGGGTTTGCCGAAGCTGCCGATGAAGCAGTGCCTGGCAGGATTGGCAGCGGTAGCGGTGCTCACGGCAGGCTATTTTGCCATTCCCGCTACGATTAACTATTTTAAAAATATGCCTAAGGAAGAGGCCAAGCAGACCGAGCAGGTTAAGCCTGAAGCTAAAGCACCCGCAGTGCTGGACAAGGTTACCGTTGACCTGGAGGCCGAGGGTGATTGCTGGCTGGAGGCAAGTGCCGACGGCAAGGAGCTTTTTGCTGGCATTCTGCATGCTAAGGAAAGCAAGCATTTCGAGGCTAAGGATAAGCTGATTGTCAAGTACGGCAATATCGGTGTTGTACGCATTAAAGTGAACGGCGAAGCAGTTGACCTGAAGGGCGAGCATGGCGTGGCCGTCAAGACCTATCTGCGCAACGCTCCCGCACAGCCTGCAGTCGAGCCTAAAGCAGAGGAGGCTGCACCGCAGTCCGAACCCGAAGCCAAGGCCGCACCTGCTGCCGCAGTAGAGGAAGCACCGCAGCCCGCTGCAGCCGCACCTGCGCCGAAGGCAGAGGAACCGAAGCCGCAGGCTGAGGTTAAGCCGGCTGAGCCGCAGCAGCCACAGGCTGCCGGCGAAGCGAAGGCCGATAAGAAGAAATAATAATTTGTTCAGGAGTTTTTAATGAAACAGTTTTTACCGATTTCCGCTCAAGAAATTGCCAAGCGTGGCTGGGAGCAGATTGACTTTCTGTTTATCAGCGGCGATGCTTATGTAGACCATCCATCCTTCGGTCCGGCAGTAATCTGCCGTGTGCTGGAGGCGCAGGGCTACAAGGTAGCTATGCTGTGCCAGCCGCGCTGGGATAAAGCAGAATGTATGGCAGAGCTGGGCAAGCCGCGACTGGGCGTGCTTATTTCCGGCGGCAACCTTGACTCCATGCTGTGCCGTTATACGGCAGCCAAGAATGAGCGTGCTGTCGACAAATATACCGCAGGCGGTGCGGTGGGACAGCGTCCCGACCATGCTACGGCCGTTTATGCGCAGCTCGTCAAAAAGCTGTGGCCTGATATGCCTGTAATTATCGGCGGCATTGAAGCCAGCCTGCGCCGTTTTGTGCATTTCGACTACTGGGAAAACAAGCTGATGCCTTCTATTCTGGAGGCCAGCGGTGCGGACCTTTTGGTTTACGGCATGGGCGAAAAGCAGGTAGTGGAACTTGCCGATTATCTGGCAGGCGGTGCTTCTGCCGAGGATATGCATTACATCCGCGGTACGGCCTATATGTCCGACACTCTGCCTGATGAGGAATATGTGGAGCTTCCCGACTGGAGTGCTATCAAGGACGACCGCAAGGAATTTGCCAGAGCCTTCAAGCTGCAGAGCAAGGAGCAGGACCCGTTTTATGGCAAAATCGTAGTCCAAAAGGGACAGAAGAAATATATCGTACAGAATCCGAACATCTTCCCGCTGACGATGGAAGAGATGGACGCTATCTACGATTTGCCCTATATGCGTAAGTGGCATCCGAGCTATGATGCCAAGGGAGGCGTTGCGGCGCTCGAAGAGGTGCAGTTCAGCCTTGTCAGCAGCAGAGGCTGCTTCGGCAGCTGTTCCTTCTGTGCTATTCATGCGCATCAGGGACGCATCATTCAGGCGCGCAGCCATGAATCTATTCTGCGCGAAGCTAAAATTCTGACGCAGCTGGACGGCTTCAAGGGCTATATCCATGACGTTGGCGGCCCTACAGCCAACTTTCGCCATCCTTCCTGTGCCAAGCAGCTGAAATACGGCGTGTGCAAGGACAGACAGTGCCTGTTCCCCAAGCCGTGCCCCAATATTGATGCCGACCACAGCGATTATATAGCACTTTTGCGCAAGCTGCGCGCTTTACCGGGCGTCAAGAAGGTGTTTATCCGCAGCGGTATCCGTTATGATTATATGCTGGCGGATAAAAAGCAGGATTTCCTGGATGAGCTGTGCCGCTATCACATCAGCGGTCTGCTGAAGGTAGCGCCCGAGCATATCGCACCGCAGGTTCTGGCGCGTATGGGCAAGCCCGGCAAGGATGTTTATCTGAAGTTTATGCGCCTTTATGCGCAAAAAAATAAAGAAATCGGCCTGCCGCAATATCTGGTGCCGTACTTTATTTCCAGCCACCCCGGCTGCACGCTGAACAATGCTATTGAGCTGGCAGAGTTTTTGCGTGACATCAAGCACAATCCGGAGCAGGTGCAGGACTTCATTCCTACTCCCGGCAGTGCGGCGACGGCGATGTATTATTCCGGCATCGACCCGGAAAGCGGTGAAACCGTATTTGTGGCCCGCAATCCGCATGATAAGGCAATGCAGCGTGCGCTGATGCAGTACCGTACTCCGCGTAACCGCAAGCTGGTGCTGGAAGCACTGCAGAAGGCAGGCCGTATGGACCTTGTGGGCAGCGGACCTAAATGCCTGCTGCATACGGAGCAGGAGCAGCGTGGCGGAGCTCGTGGCGCAAAGCGTGATGCATCTCGCGGTCCGAAACGTAATGCAACCCGCAGTGCTACTGGCGGTGGAGCGCGTAATACAACTCGCAGTACCGGTTCAGGCAGTACCGGTGGAAAAAGGCGTGAGGATAAGCGCCGCAGATAGTAACGGAGGGATGAGATGATCCGTTGTATCTTTTTAGTGCTGATATTGGCCGGAATGCTGACGGGAGGCTGCGGTGAGCAGCCTGCTCCTGTACAGAACGCAGGGGCAAAAACCATTATCCTGTATTCCGAGCTTGATAATAAATTTACTGAAAATCTGGTGGATGCCTTCAACAAGGATAATAAGGCTAAGTTGCAGCTGAAGGCTGTTTACGAGCTGAAGCCCGGCGGGGAGCTGCCGGACGTTGTGCTGGCCGAGCAGCGCACGCTGGCCGGACTGAAGCGTCAGGGAAGCCTGAAGCCTGTGGCCTTTGCCGATGGCGACAGACTGCCGCAGAAGTTCCGTGACGCAGATTTGAACTGGTACGGCGTTTTCTATGATCCGATAGTTTTTCTGGTCAATCAGCAGTATGCACGTACTGTCGGTCAGGCCAATATCTGCAGCTGGCAGGATTTGGCAGGAAAAGAGCAGCTGTGCATTGCTCTGGAAAATTTATCCGACAGCAACAGCACGCAAAACTTTCTGGCAGGTCTGGCAGACCGCTTCGGCGAGGATGAATCGCTGGAGTATTTAGGCAATATCAACCGCTTTATCGGGCAATATGCCAAGTTTCCCTTTACACCTGTGCGCATGGCGGCGGTGGGTGATGCGGATGTGGCCATAACCAGACAAAGCTACGTGTTTAAATATCTGGAAAATAAATTTCCCGCTTATGTTGTCTATCCTAAGGAAGGCACGCCGGTAAATCTTTTCTGCGTAGGCCTGTTTAAGAATACCGCCGATGATTTGCAGGGCCTGAAGGTTATGGAATGGCTTATGACAAGCGAGCAGGTGCAGGCGATAGCGCAGGAAAATGCTACAGGCTACATGTTCATCTTTCCGCGTGGCTTTGACGAGGCTGCCGCCGATGCAGATAAAATCTGGCTCAACAGCAGCTATCTGGAGCCTGATAAGCAGGACGGACTGACGAATAAGTGGCTGAGTAAGGTACGTTTCAGTAAATAGTGATTAGTGAATAGTGATTAGTGATTAGTCATCAGTGATTAGATTATAGTGATTTATGCTCTTGCTTGCTGTCCCGACAGCTTGGGTGAGGGCAGCAGGTTTTGGAGGTAAAGAATGAAAATAGGTATGGTCAGCCTCGGCTGTCCCAAAAATCTGGTAGATTCTGAAGTTATGCTGGGTATTATCAAGGATAAGCAGCTGGAGATTACCAATGATCCCGCAGATGCCGAACTGATTATTGTTAATACCTGCGGTTTTATCGAAAGTGCGAAGGAGGAATCCATCAGCACAATTTTACAAATGGCGCAATACAAGGAGGAGGGCAGCTGCAAGTATCTGATTATGACAGGCTGCCTCGGCCAGCGTTATGCAGACGAGCTTTTTGAAAGCATGCCGGAGGTTGACGCTATCGTCGGCACCGACAGCTTCACCGATATCGGTTGGGTTATCGACCAGGTGCTGGCAGGCAAGCGCGTAAAGCATTTGCAGAAGCTGGAAAGCAAAAATGTGCAGGCTCCGCCCAGAATGCTGACTACGCCTGATTACATGGCGTATCTGAAAATTGCCGAGGGCTGCGACAACTGCTGCTCCTACTGCATTATTCCGCAGCTGCGCGGTCCCTACACCAGCCGTCCTTATGATGAGGTTATGGCAGAGGCAAGAAGCCTTGCTGCTCACGGCGTCAAGGAGCTGATTGTAGTTGCGCAGGACACCACCCGCTACGGCGAGGACCTCACCGGCAAGCTGCTTTTGCCGCAGCTGCTGCGTGACCTCAACGAGTTGGAGGGCATTAAGTGGATTCGCGTTATGTACCTGTATCCCAACAACTTTACGGACGATTTGATTGCAGCCTTTGCCGAATGCGACAAGGTGTGCAAGTATATTGATATTCCTCTGCAGCATGCCAGCGACAGACTGCTCGACAGCATGAACCGTTACGATACACGCGCGCAGGTAGAGGAGCTTCTGGCCAAGCTGCGTGAGCGTATTCCGGGAATTACTATCCGCACTACCTTCATCGTTGGCTTCCCCGGTGAAACCGACGAGGATTTTGCGGAGCTGATGGACTTTGTTGAAAAGCAGCGCTTTGAAAACGCAGGCGTGTTCCAGTATTCCCAAGAGGAGGGCACTGTGGCCGGCGCTATGGAAAACCAGATTGAGCCTGAGGTTAAGGAAAACCGCTATCATGAGCTGATGGCGCTGCAGGCAGGAATTTCCGAAGAAATCCATCAGGAGCGCGAGGATGAGGAGCTGGACGTTATCGTCGAAGGCTTTGATGAAGAAAACCCCGCTCTTGCGGTAGGACGTTCCTACCATGAGGCACCTGATATCGACGGCAACATCTTTATCGAAAATGCCGCCGAGCTGGAGGTAGGCCAGATGGTAAGAGTACGTATTCTGCAAGGCTTTACCTATGAAATGGTGGCAGAGCTGGTTTAAGAGCGTTGCTGTAAGAGTCAAAATAACCGGTGAGAGGGTGACAGCAGGATGAAGGTTGAAATCATTACTACCGGGACGGAGCTGCTGCTGGGTGAAATTTTAAACACCAATGTGCAGTATTTATCCCGCAAGCTGAACAATATAGGCTTTGATGTTTTATATCACACTACGGTCGGAGATAATCCGGAGCGTATGCGCGCAGTGCTGGAGCAGGCCATGCAGCGCGCCGATATCATCATTACCAGCGGCGGTCTGGGGCCGACGCGCGGTGATATTACCAAGGAGATGGTGATGGAGGTTTGTCATACCGAAGGCTATCTCGATTTGGATACATGGGGACGCATAGATGCATATTTTGCCAAGAAGGGACTTTGCCCTTCGCAAAATAACGAAAAGCAGGCGTATGTTCCTATCGGGGCCGAGGTACTGCAGAACGATGTGGGTACCGCTCCCGGACTGTGGCTGGAATATAAGGACAAAATCTTCATTATGCTGCCCGGACCTCCGAGCGAGCTTACGGATGTGTGCGAAAAGCAGCTGCTGCCGCGAATGCTGCAGCGCTTCAGCAAGCACGGCATTATTATGTCGCGTACCCTGCATCTGCGCGGTATCGGCGAATCTATGGTAGCATCCAAGCTCGACGAGCTGATTATGGCGCAGACGAATCCTACGATTGCGCTTTATGCCCGCTACGGTGAAATTCTCATCAGGCTTACAGCGAAGGCTGCCAATGATAAAGAGGCAGTCAAGCTGCTCGACGCTATGGAAGCAAAGGTACGCAAGAGCGTTGATAATTATATATACGGTGTTGATGATGCCACGCTGGCGGCCTGCTTAGGGCAGGAGCTGCTGAAGCAGGGCAAAACTATTGCTTTTGCGGAATCCTGCAGCGGCGGTCTTGCCAGCAGCCTGGTTACGGATGTGCCGGGCAGCAGCGAATATCTGCTGGGAAGCATCGTCAGCTACACTAACATGGCTAAGCAGAAGCTGCTCAATGTACAGGCAGATACGCTGGCCAAATACGGTGCTGTCAGCCGCGAAACCGCCTGCGAAATGGCGCTGGGCGTACGCAAGCAGCTGGGCAGCGATTACGGTGTGAGCATTACGGGCAACGCAGGACCGGGAGCCAGCGAGGGCAAGCCGGTAGGCCTTGTATATATTGCCGTTGCTACTGACGACGTGGTATATTGTCAGGAGCACCGTTTTATGTCTACAAGGACAGAAAATAAGCTGAGAATAGCTCAGACAGCTATTTCCATGGCTATTGATAAATTATTAGAAGAAAAAAACAATATGGAGGATAAACATTAATGACCATTCAAAAAGAGATGTTCGGCAACTTAGAGCTGGACAAAAAAATTGTAACCGCCCTGACTGACATGGGCTTTGAAGAGCCTTCTCCGATTCAGGCCGCTACTATTCCCCTGGTGCTCGAAGGTAACGACGTTATCGGCCAGGCACAGACCGGTACCGGCAAGACTGCTGCTTTCGGTATTCCTCTGGTGCAGGCAATTACCGACTTCAAGCATATTCAGGCGCTGATTATGACTCCGACCCGTGAGCTGGCTATTCAGGTTGCGGAAGAAGTAGGCAAAATCGGCCGTACCCGCCGCGTGCGTGCACTGCCTGTTTACGGCGGCCAGCCGATTGAACGCCAGATCCGTGCGCTGCGCAACAATGTGCAGATTGTTATCGGTACCCCGGGCCGTCTGATTGACCATATCAACCGCGGTACTATCCATCTGGACCATATCAAATTCCTCGTACTGGACGAGGCTGACGAAATGCTGGATATGGGCTTTGTTGATGATATCGAAGAAATTATGCGCAGCCTGCCGGTTGAACGCCAGACTCTGTTGTTCTCCGCAACTATGCCCCGTCCGATTTTGAGCCTGACCAAGAAGTACATGAAGGCACCGAAGAATGTAACTATTTCTAAGGAAGAGCTTACTGTACCTCTGATTGAGCAATATTATTTCGAAACCAAGGATAAGATTGAAGGCCTGTGCCGTCTGCTGGATGCAGAAATCGACGGCAAGCTGATTATCTTCTGCCGTACCAAAAAGGGTGTTGACGACCTGTCTATCGCACTTTCCAGCCGCGGCTACATGGCTGAGGGCCTGCATGGTGACCTGAGCCAGAACCAGCGTGACCGCGTAATGAAGAAATTCCGCGAGGGCGCTGTTGATGTGCTTATTGCTACCGACGTTGCTGCCCGCGGTATCGACGTTGACAACATCACCCACGTTATCAACTTTGATATTCCGCAGGATCCGGAAAGCTACGTTCACCGCATCGGCCGTACCGGTCGTGCAGGCAACACCGGCGTAGCTATGACCTTCATTACTCCGCGTGAGTTCCGCCAGCTGAAGCTGATTGAGCGTACCGTCAAGACTAAAATCCAACGCCGTCAGCTGCCGACCGCTGCTAACGTTATCGAGCGTCAGCGCGACCAGATTATCAGCAAGATGCAGACTGTGCTGGAGCTGAACGCATACCATGACTATATGCCGATTGCCGAAAGCCTGCTGGATGATTACAGCGCCGAAGAGGTTGCTGCCGCAGCTCTGAAGCTGATGCAGGAGGGCATTAAGGCTCTGGAGGCTCCGCAGGAGGATATTCTGTCTAAGGACCTGCGCAATACCGGCGGCCGTCCGGGCATGGTGCGCCTGTTCATCAACATCGGCCGCAGCCAGAAGATTATGGTTAAGGATATTGTCAGCACCATTGCTATCGAAGCAGACATTCCGGCACGTGATATCGGCCTGATTAATATTTATGATAAGTTTACCTTTGTTGAGGTACCGGAGGATGTAGCCGAAAAGGTTATCGGTGCGATGAACAAGAACTTTATCAAGGGGTATAAGGTTAATATTGAGCCTGCGAAGGCAAGAAGATAATAAAAAGCCTCTCCTAGGGGAGACAAGGTGAATTGCCCGTAGGGCAAGAGAAGGCGCCCTGGGGCGGGTGCCGAGCTTGTCGAGGCGGAGAGGGGTTCTGCCTAAAGCAACGTTTCTGTCAGGTGAAGTGGTAAACTTATTTTAGACACAGAGGGGGTATTTTTTGTACAGATAATAT
>ERZ772886.1477-NODE-1477-length-20940-cov-5.745176_pt1 | contig 20940 bp, 18 predicted proteins | sample MGYA00512128_ERZ772886 | MGnify/ENA primary metagenome ERZ772886 (study PRJEB29015, sample SAMEA2737698) | human gut metagenome | biome: human gut; feature: human-associated habitat; material: faeces | place: China | collected 2012 ... | reverse complement strand
ATATCATAGAGTCCGGCGGGCACGGCCACGCGCCCGCCCTCAGCGATGGGCAGCGGTCTTTTTTATCCTGACATTGGTTATAGGGGATGTCGGATCAACGGATGGTTTGCAGGCCTCCCCGCTGCTATATGCGGCCGGAAGTTGGAAGCAGTAAAGTCAGTTGGAGACAACCCACCTGCGAGCTGTGCAGGTTATAACGCGGCCGCTGCCCATCGCTGAGCGCCCCTCCGCCTTGCGCGGAGGGGCGCTTCGTTTTGTCCGAAAAGGGCCGCGCCGCCCACTCTGCGGGGCTGTTTCCGCCGCCCATATTCCGGCAGAAGCGCCCGTATCTTTCCGGAATGTTCATAAATTCCCTGCGCTTGCCCCTTGCGGAACGGCGCGTAATCCTGTATAATAAGCAGGCATTTTATCACCAAGGGCGTATTATGCCCGTTTTTGAGAGGAATGAAGCAAATGAGCGCATCAAGAGAAAAGAAGAACCGTCAGGATCTGGCCAGCCAGGGTATTCAGGACCCCAAGGCCATCCGCGAGGCGGAGGAGAAGGCCCAGCAGCGCAAGGCCAACCGTCTGTACGGCGCCATCGCGGTGGTGTTCGTGCTGGTGGCCGCCCTGCTGGTGGTGGTGAACTCCGGCGTGCTGGAGCGCAGCGCCACCGCCATCACCGTGGACGGCGAGAACTATACCGCCGCCCAGATGAACTACTACTATTATGGCATCAAGAACAGCATCATCAACTCCGGTTACAGCTCCTTCTACGGCATCGACACCTCTGTGGCCATGGACAAGCAGAACATGAGCGACACCGCCAAGATGCTGCTGCAGGTCACGGATGAGGGCGACATCACCTGGGACCAGTTCTTCCGTGATTACGCCACCCGTCAGCTGTCCGTTCAGGTCATGGCCGCCAAGGAGGCCGAGGCCAACGGTATGGGCGAGGATGACGACATCCGCGCCGAGGTGAACGAGGTCATCGACAACATCACCGCCGGTGCCAAGGAGCAGGGCTACACCCTGAAGAGCTACCTGAAGCTGGCCTACGGCAGCACCATGACCGTCAGCACCTTCAAGAAGATGATGACGCTGGAGGAAGTCGCCACCCACTACATGCAGCACTATCAGGAGGAGCTGAGCTACACCGAGTCCCAGCTGGAGGAGTACTATCAGGCCAACAGCAGCGACTTCGACGTGGCCTCCTATGAGTATATCTATTTCAAGGGCACCGCCGACTCCACCACCGACGCCGACGGCAACACCGTCCAGCCCACCGAGGCCGCCTCCGCGGCTGCCAAGACCGCTGCTGCCGAGGCTGCCGCCGCTGCGCTGGAGCGCTATCAGGCCGGCGAGTCCCTGTCCGTCATCGCCGCCGACTATGAGAGCACCGGCTCTTACAGCAGCGTGGACGCCGGCTCCAACAATGGCTCTGCCCTGAGCACTTGGGTATTCGACAAGGCCCGCACCTCCGGTGAGAGCGCTGTGGTGACAGACGATCCCAACAGCTACGTGGTGGTGTTCCACTCCGTGGGACGTCAGGAGTACAAGACCGTGGACGTGCGCCACATCCTGTTTCAGGTGAGCACCTCCGATCTGGACTCCAGCTCCGACACCTATGACACTGATCTGGCCACCCGCAAGGACGAAGCCAAGGCCAAGGCCGAGGACGCCCTGGCCCGGTGGCAGGCCAACGGCGGCACCGAGGATGCCTTCGCCGCTCTGGCCAATGAGCTCAGCGACGACACCGGCTCCAACACCAACGGCGGTCTGTACACCAAGATCACCAAGGGTCAGATGGTCTCCGAGTTCAACGACTGGTGCTTCGATCCCGCCCGCAAGTCCGGCGACACCGGCATCGTCTACAACGAGGGCAGCTACACCGGCTACCACGTCATGTACTTCGTGGGCGAGGATGTCCCCGCCTGGCAGGTCTCCGTGGAGAATGCCATGTCCAGCAATGATTACAGCGACTGGACCTCCTCCCTGGCGGAGGCCGCTGCCGCGGAGCAGCAGTCCGGCATGAAGTACGTTGGCTGACACCGTGAACGAGGCCTTTCTGCGGACGCAGATGCTGCTGGGCGCTGACGCTATGGCGCGGCTGCGGCGCTGCCACGTGATCGTATTCGGTCTGGGCGGCGTTGGCAGCTACGCGGCGGAGTGCCTGGCCCGCAGCGGCGTGGGCGAGCTGACGCTGGTGGATCAGGACACCATATCCGTCACCAACATCAACCGCCAGCTGTACGCCCTGCGCTCCACGGTGGGCCAGTCCAAGGCGGAGGTAGCGGCACGCCGCTGCGCGGATATCGACCCGGAGCTGCGGGTCCACCCCATCTGCGCCACCTACGATGCCGCCCACCGCGACCGTTTCTTTTCGACACATTACGACTATATCGTGGACGCCATCGACCTGGTCAGCTGCAAGCTGGACCTCATCGAGCAGGCCCGCCTGCGGCGCATTCCCATCCTGACGGCGCTGGGCACCGGCAACAAGCTGGACCCCACGCTGCTGCAGGTGACCGACATCTCCAAGACCAGCGGCTGCCCGCTGGCCCGTGTGATGCGCAGGGAGCTGCGTGCCCGTGACATCCGCCGCCTGAAGGTGGTGTACAGTCCGGAGGAGCCCGCCGAAACGCAGCAGCTGGAGACGCCCCCTCCCGGGCGGCGCTCTGTCCCCGCCAGTGTGGCCTGGGTCCCCGCCACGGCGGGGCTGCTGATGGGCAGTGTGGTGGTCCGTGACCTCTTGAATGGAGGAGGCATGATCCCTTGATACTCACAGGCGCACTGGTCAACGGCATCGCCATCGTCGCCGGGGGCCTTGCGGGCACCTTCGGCGGTAAGCTGATGCCCGAGCGCATGAAGCAAACACTGCTGACCGCAGCTGCCCTGCTCGCCATGGGCATCGGCATCTCCGGTCTGTCATCCAGCAATAACCAGCTCATCCCCATCCTGTCCCTGATACTGGGCACCATCGTGGGCGAGCTGCTGAACATCGAACATGCCGTGGAACGGATGGGCGCGTGGCTCCAGAAAAAGTTCAGCGGCATGGGCCGCATCACCGAGGGCTTCGTCACCGGCACGCTGGTATTCGCCGTGGGCGCCATGGCCGTGATGGGCGGATTGGACAGCGGTCTCAAGAATGACCACACCATCCTGTTCGCCAAATCCATCATCGACTGCGTGTCGGCGGTGGCCTTCGCCAGCTCTATGGGTATCGGCGTGGCCTTTGCCGGCGGCAGCGTCCTGCTGGTGGAGGGGCTGGTGACGGTTCTGGCCTCTCTGGTGGCCCCGCTGTTCACCGAGGCGGTGCTGGCGGAACTGACGTTCACCGGCTCCCTGCTGCTGATCGGCATCGGCCTGAACGTGATGGGCCTGACGAAGCTGCGCATCCTGAACATGATGCCCGCCGTCCTGTTCCCCATCTTGCTGTGTCAATTCATGTAAGCTGAAAAAATGCCCATCCGGCATACGCCGGATGGGCATTTTTTATTTGCCGTAGATGAGGTACACCAGCCGGTTCAGCGCACCGGCGGGCAGCACCTTGGTCAGGAACACGAAGAACTTATAGTCGATGCGGATGGCGTACAGCGGGTGGTGGCTCCCCTCCCGCAAGGCCACTCTGGCCACATAGCCGCCGGCTCTGGCGGGGTCCATGCCGGTCTCCTCATCGTGCTCCATGCGGGCCACGGAGCGGCTGATGCGGCCCTGATAGATGTCGTCTCCCTCCCCGATCTTCCGGCGGGCCGCCGTGAAGCCGGTGTGGATGTCGCCGGGCATGACGGCACACACCGTCACGCCGAAGGGCCGCAGTTCGTTGGCCAGGGCCATGGTGTAGGCGTTCACCGCCGCCTTGGTGGCGGAGTAATAGGTCTGGAACGGGATGGGCACCGGCGCCGCCACGGAGCTGAGGTTCACGATGCGGCCACGCCCCGCCTCGCGCATGATGGGCACCACCTGCCGGTTCATGTTCACCATGCCGAAGAAGTTCACGTCGAACAGGGACTTGGCCTCCTCCGTGGAGGTGAACTCCACCGCGCCGGAGATACCGAAGCCGGCGTTGTTCACCAGAATGTCGATGCGGCCCTCCCGGGCCATGATCTGCTCCACGGCGGCACGGACCGATTCCTCCCTCGTCACGTCGGCGGAGATGTGGTGCAGGCCCTCCACGCCCTGCGCACGGCGGGACAGCTCGTACACGGTGCAGCCTGCGTCCTTCAGCGCCAGCGCCGTGGCCCGTCCGATGCCGGAGGTGCCGCCGGTGACAACTGCGACCTTGTTACTCATTTGCCATTACCTCCCCGATGATGTCCATAGCCTCGTCCAGCAGGGCCTCCGTGTGGGTGGCCATGTAGCTGGTGCGCAGCAGGGCCTCGCCCTCCGGCGTGGCCGGCGGCAGCGTGGGGTTCACGTACACGCCGCGGTCGTAGATGTCCGCCGCCACCCGCAGCGTCCGGTACGTCTCGTAGGTGTAGATGGGGATGATGGGCGTGGGAGCCTCCAGCGCCGAGGGCCGGATGGTAAGGCCCCGCTCCGTCAGGCCCTTGCGGGCGTACAGGCTCAGGCTGCGCAGCCGTTCCGGCAGCTCCGGATGCTGCTCCAGCTGCCGCAGCGCCGCCAGCGCCGTGGCGCAGTTGGCCGGCGGGATGGACGCCGAGAAGATAAAAGGTCGGGAGGCGTGGCGCACATACTCCGCCACCTCCGCCGATGCGGCCATGTAGCCGCCCAGAGACGCCAGCGACTTGGAGAACGTGCCCATATACACGTCCACCTTGTCCTCCAGCCCAAAGTGGCTGGCGGTGCCGCGGCCGCCCTCGCCCAGTACGCCCAGACCGTGAGCGTCGTCCACCATGACCCGGGCGCCGTACTTCTCCGCCAGAGCGCAGATCTCCGGCAGCTTGGCAATATCGCCGCCCATGGAGAACACGCCGTCGGTGACGATCAGCGCGCCCGCCGTCTCCGGCACGCGCTGCAAACACTTCTCCAGCTCCGCCATGTCGCTGTGCCGGTAGCGCAGCATCTTGCCGTAGGACAGCTGGCAGCCCGCGTAGATACTGGCGTGGTTTTCCCGGTCGCAGATGACGTAGTCGTGACGGCCCACCAGCGCGGAGATGATGCCCACATTGGACTGGAAGCCGGTACCGAAGGTGACGATGCCGGGCTTGCGCAGGAACTTGGCCAGCGCGTCCTCCAGCTCCAGATGCATCTCCAGCGTGCCGTTGAGGAAGCGGGAGCCGGAGCAGCCGGTGCCGTACCGCTCCAGCGCCTTGATGCCGGCCTCCACCACCACGGGGTCGGTGGTCAGGCCCAGATAGTTGTTGGAGCCCAGCATGATGCGGCGCTTGCCCTCCATCATCACCTCCACGTCCTGACGGGACTGGAGGGCGTGGAAATAGGGGTAGACGCCCTTCTCCTTCAGCTCACCGGCCAGCGAAGGGGCATAGCATTTTTCAAAAATATCCATGACATGTCCTTTCTCATTCTAATAACGCTTATTACGTAATATCGTCCCGTATATCGGTAGATATTGTAAATTTTTACACAAAATATTATATAGAACGGATGGACAGTTGTCAACGGTCAGCTACCGGCCGATATACTCGATGGCCCTCAGGATGCCCCTGGCCAGAGCCGCCGCACCGCACATGGTGCAAAGGATAGAGATCGTGATCATAGTGCGCACCTCCTTTTCTGCCTTCCAGCATAGCGGATAACGTGTCCCGAAATCGGGACACTTCGGCGCGGAGCGCGTTTTTTTCATGATACGGAACCTTTGCCGCGATCCGTCCCTCTAATGGATGTCGGGCGAAGTGCGATGTCCGGCGCAAAACGCCGCAAAAAACGGAGGTTCTTCATCATGAAGAGATTTTTTACGATTTTTCTGACCTCGCTGCTGGTGCTGTCTCTGGCGGCCTGCGGCGGCGAGGGCAGCAAGGTGGACGCCGCGTGGAAGGACATTTTCGGCGCGGCGGACAACCAGATCGTGCTGAAGTAACGGCGCGGAAATGTACATAAAAAATCAGCTGCCCCCACAGGCAGCTGATTTTTTATGGTTGTTTTTTTGGATGCGCGGACGCTGGATAGGCAGCGTCGCAGCGCAGTTACATGGCCTTGATGATGTCCACGATCTCAGCGCCGATGCGCTTCTGAGCCTCGACCGTCGCAGCGCCGATATGCGGCGTGCAGGACACCATGGGATGGCTGTACAGCGCCTTGTTGGTGGCGGGCTCGTCGGCGTACACATCCAGACCGGCAGCGCGGACCTTGCCGGACTCCAGCGCAGCCAGCAGAGCGGCCTCGTCCACATTGGTGCCGCGGGAGGTGTTGATGACCACCACGCCGTCCTTCATCTTGGCGATGTTCTCCGCAGAGATCAGCGCACCGCCGTCCACAGCGGGCGCGTGGACGGATACGAAGTCAGACTTGGCCAGCAGCTCGTCCATCTCCACATAGGGGATGCCCAGCTGCTCCTCGATGCCGGGGATGTGGAAAATATCGAAGGCGATGACGTTCATGCCGATGGCCTTGGCCATGACGCCCAGATGCTGGCCGATGCGGCCAAAGCCCACGATGCCCAGGGTCTTGCCCTGCAGCTCGATGCCCTTGCCGTACTCCTTCTTCTTCCACTCGCCGTTGCGCATGGTGTAGCCGGCATCGGAGATGTAGCGGGCGCAGGCGAACATGTGGCCCATGGCCAGCTCCGCCACGGACTGGGAGGACGCTCTGGGGGTGTTTTTCACGGCGATGCCATTGGCCTCGGCGTACTTCACGTCGATGTTATCCACGCCTACGCCGCCGCGGATGATCAGCTTCAGCTGGCTGCCCTTGGCCTCGTCGATGTGGTTGGCGCGGACCTTGGTCTTGGAGCGGACCACCACCACGTCGAAATCACGCAGGGCCTTGCCCAGCTGATCCGGCTCGTAGAACTGCTCCACCACCTCGTGACCCATCTCGCGCAGCTGCGCCATCGCGGTCTTGTCCATACCGTCAGTAACCAGAATACGCATGGTAATATTCTCCTTTGCTATTACAATTTGTTGATGTTTGTCGGGGGCGCCGGGGACGCCCCCCCTGCATCGCCCTGCCGGCGGGTGTTTGCCCCGGCGTGTATGCGGCAGAAATACCACGGCTCAGCCGCTCCGGGCGGCACCGGTGACAGAGATCAGCCGGTGGGAGGGACTTAACATCCCCTTTGCAAGTTGTTACTTCGTATGCTCGGCCTCGAACTTTTTCAGGAACTCCACCAGCGCCTCAGCACCCTCGATGGGCATGGCGTTGTACACGGAGGCGCGCAGACCGCCCACGGACTTGTGGCCCTTCAGGTTGTCGTAACCTGCGGCCTTGGTGGCGGCCACCACCTCGGCGTCCAGCTCGGCGCTCTCGGTGACGAAGGGGATGTTCATCAGGCTGCGGAACTCCGGCTCCACGGTACCCGTGAACATCTTGGACTGATCCAGGAAGTCATAGATGACCTTGGCCTTGGCGATGTTGCGCTTGTGCATCTCCTCCAGGCCGCCGATGCTCTTGAGGTACTTGAACACCTTGCCGCAGCAGTAGATGGCCCAGCAGTTGGGGGTGTTATACATGGAGCCGTTGTCAGCGTGGGTCTTATAGCTCATGTAGACGGGCATCTTGGGGTCGATGTCCTCGCGGATCAGATCCTCGCGGATGATGACCACCACCATGCCGGCGGGGCCTACGTTCTTCTGGACGCCGGCGTAGATCATGCCGTAGTCGGAGACGTTGCAGGGCTTGCTCAGGAACATGGAGGACTGATCGGACACCAGCACGTGGCCCTTGGTGTTGGGCAGCTTGCTCCACGTCACGCCGTGGATGGTCTCGTTCTCGCAGATATAGACATAATCGGTATCCTCGGGGATGTCCAGATCGGAGCAGTCGGGGATGTAGCTGTAATTCTTATCCTTGGAGGAGGCGGCCACGATGACCTCACCGTACTTCTTGGCCTCGGCGATGGCCTTCTTGGACCAGGCGCCGGTCTCGATGTAGACGGCCTTGCCGTTCTTCATCAGATTCCATGCCACGGCGGCAAACTGCAGGGTGGCGCCGCCCTGGATGAACAGCACCTTGTAGTTATCGGGGATACCCATCAGGTCACGCAGATCGGCCTCGGCCTCGTCGATGATCTGCTGGAACACCTTGGAACGGTGGCTCATCTCCATGACGCACATGCCGCTGCCGCGGTAGTTCATCATCTCATCGCGGATCTCCTCCAGGACGGGCTCCGGCATCATGGCAGGGCCCGCGGAGAAATTGAAAGTACGACCGTATTTCATTTGGTTTTCCTCCTGTTTATATGGTTGATTGGTCCTTCTTTGTTCGTTTTGCTATTGCTAATGTATAGTATACGGCAAAGCTTCGGCGGAATCAACAGGGAAAACGAAAATATGTCAGTGTGCCTGAAAAATTTTCAGTTTCGTACAAAGAATATTTGTCCGCCATAGGCGGTTTGACAGTCCCGCCGGAACATGGTAGAATACCGTGCTGCGGGCTTGCGGACGCAGGCCCCGGAACAAGAGAGAAAAGGCGGTAAGTGGAATATGGAAGGGCTGCGGAAATATCTGGAGCGCATTGGGCTGTACGCCGACGCCATGCTGAAATGGCTGGTCATCGGCGGGCTGGTAGGCGGCGTGGGCGGCGTGGTGGGCGCGCTGTTCCACCTGGGTGTCAGCTATGCCACGGAGGTGCGGCTGGCCCACCCCTGGGTGCTGTATCTGCTGCCGGCGGGCGGTCTCGTCATCGCGGGGCTGTATAAATTATGTAAACTGGAGGGCAGGGGCACCAACGCCGTCATCGAGTCGGTACACTTCGGCAAGGAGGTGCCTGTGCTTTTGGTGCCGCTGATCTTCGTGTCCACCGTCATCACCCACCTGTGCGGCGGCAGTGCCGGACGCGAGGGCGCGGCTCTGCAGATCGGCGGCGGCATCGGCTACCGCACGGGGCGGCTGCTGCATCTGGGGGAGAAGGACCTGCCCCTGGCCACGCTGTGCGGCATGAGCGGCGTGTTCTCCGCCCTGTTCGGCACGCCCCTGACCGCCACGGTGTTCGCGCTGGAGGTCATCAGTGTGGGCGTACTGTACTACGCAGGGCTTGTCCCCTGCATCACGGCGGCCATGGTAGGGTATCTGGTGTCGCTGTGGATGGGTGTGCCGCCCACCCGCTTCACCGTAGTCATGCCGGCGCTGGACGGCTGGACGCTGCTGCTGGTGGTCGTGCTGGCCATCCTCTGCGCCCTGGTGAGTATTCTGTTCTGCCGCGGGCTCCACGTCACGGAGCACCTGGCGGAGCGGCTGATGAAGAACAGCTGCCTCCGTGCGGCGGCAGGCGGTGCGGTCATCATCGCGCTGACGCTGCTGCTGGGCACCACGGACTACAACGGTGCGGGCATGGACGTCATCAGCCGCGCCCTGACCGGTGAGGCCAGTGGGTGGGCGTGGCTTCTGAAGCTGCTGTTCACCGCCGTCACCATCGGGTGCGGCTTCAAGGGCGGCGAGGTGGTGCCCTCCTTCTTCGTGGGGGCCACCTTCGGCTGTGCCGCCGGGGCTTTGCTGGGCCTGCCGCCGGGCTTTGCCGCCGCCATCGGGCTGGTGGCCGTGTTCTGCGGTGCGGTGAACTGCCCCATCGCGTCGGTGGTGCTGAGCGTGGAGCTGTTCGGCGCCGACGCCATGCTGTATTTTGCCATCGCCTGCGCCATCAGCTACGTGCTGTCCGGCTACTGCGGGCTATACAGCAGCCAGACCATCCTCTACTCCAAGCTGCGGGCGGAGTTCATCAACGTACACACCAAGGAGTGAGCAAAACAGACGGAAAGAGGCATCTTCGGATGCCTCTTTTTTTTGCGTGCGGCACTTTCCGGGACGGATGCAGGGTCTGCATGTTTACAGGGCTTGACGGGTTTGGTATAATATGGGTTTGAAGTAATATGCGAAAGGAACGCGGCCTATGGAACTGTCGGCAAAGTTAGTCCGCTCACAACTGAATTTCTTCAAGCCCTTTGTGGCCAACTGCTCGCTGGAGGTGACCCGCAAGGGGCAGGACAAGCTGGGCGAGCTGATGACCGCTCTCCACAAGCGGGAGGTGCTGGTGAAGGATCACGCCTTTGACAGCTTTCAGGGCGCGTGGGTCATGCCAAAGGATCAGCGGCGCAGCGGCGTCATTCTGTATCTCCACGGCGGCGGCTATACCTGCGGCAGTCTGGAGTACGCCAAGGGCTTTGCCTCCACGCTGGCGTCAGAGTGCGGTGTTCGGGTGTTCTGCGCCGCCTACCGGCTGGCGCCGGAGAACCGGTTCCCCGCCGCGCTGGACGATGCGCTGGAGGCCTATCGCTATCTGCTGAAAAAGGGCTACGGGCCCAAGCAGATCCTGCTGTGCGGCGAGAGCGCCGGCGGCGGGCTGATCTACGCGCTGTGCCTGAAGCTGAAGGAGCTGGGGATGGAGCTGCCCTGCGGTCTCATCGGCATTTCGCCGTGGACCGATCTCACCGGCTCCGGCGCGTCCTATGAGGAGCACAAGGACATTGACCCCTCCATGACCAAGGCGCTGCTGGAGTTTTACGCCAAGTGCTACACCGACGATCCCACCGACCCGCTGTGCTCGCCGCTGTTCGGCGATCTGACGGGGCTTCCGCCGTCTCTGCTGTTCGCCGGCGGCGACGAGGTGATGCTGGACGATGCCCGGCTGCTCCACGAGAAGCTTTTGCAATGCGGCTGCCGCAGTAAGCTGCACATCGCGCCGGAGCGCTGGCACGCCTACGTGCTGTACTGTCTGGAGGAGAACATGGCCGAGGATTTTCAGGCCATCGACCGCTTCCTGACCCGCAACCTCTCCCCCGCCCAGAGCCTCCGGTGGATGCGGCTGGACAACGCCGCCAAGATCTACCCCGCCGCCAAGCGCCGCAACTGGAACAACTTCTTCCGCCTGTCCGCCACACTGACGGAGACGGTGGACGTTGCCGTTCTGCGCAGTGCGCTGGACGTGACGGTGCGGCGCTTCCCCTCCATCGCCGTGCGGCTGCGGCGGGGCGTGTTCTGGTACTATCTGGAAGAGATCCCCCACACGCCGCCTATTCAGGAGGAGAAAAGCTGCCCGCTGGCCCATGTGCCCTTCCAGGAGGTGCGGCGCTGCGCCTTCCGCGTGCTGGTGTACCGCGACCGCATCGCCGTGGAGTTCTTCCACGCCCTGACCGATGGCACCGGCGGCCTCATCTTCCTGAAAACCCTGGTGGCGGAGTACCTGACCCAGAAGTACGGCGTGGCCATCCCCGCGGAAAACGGGGTGCTGGGCCGGTTGGAGGAGCCGGATCCTGAGGAACTGGAGGACAGCTTCCTGCACTATGCCGGTGACGTCACCGCCAGCCGCAAGGAGGCCACCGCCTACCACCTCAGCGGCACGGCGGAGCGGGATGGCTACAAAAACCTCATTACCATGATGCTGTCCGCCGATGCGGTGCGCGCCTGCGCCAGGGCGCGGGGCATCTCCGTGACGGAGCTGCTGTGCGCCGCCATGATGCAGGCCATTCTGAACCTGCAGGCGGAGAAGGTGCGGGACCCCCGGCGGCGCAAGCCGGTGAAGGTACTGGTGCCGGTGAACCTGCGGAGCTTGTTCCCCAGCCGGACGCTGCGGAACTTTGCGTCCTACATCACACCCGAGCTGGACCCCCGCATGGGCGAGTGCAGCTTCGAGGAGCTGTGCGATGAGGTACACCACCGGATGGGGCTGGAGAACAACCGCCGCACCATGCGGGCCAAGTTCGCCGCCAATGTGGCCAGTGAGAAGTCCCCCGTACTGCGGGTGATGCCGCTGTTCATCAAGAACATCGCCATGAAGGCGGTGTTTGACGCCGTGGGCGAGTGCAAATCCTGCCTGTGTCTGTCCAATCTGGGCAACGTGCAGCTGCCGGAGGCCATGGCCCCCTACGTCCGGCGGATGGACTTCATCATCGGTGTGCAGGCCGCCGCGCCCCACAACTGCGGTGTGGTGACGTGGAACGGCACCATGTATATCAACTGCATCCGCAGCATCCGCGAGCCGGAGCTGGAGATGTATTTCTACCGTGTGCTGCGGCAGCTGGGGCTCCACGTGAAGGTGGAGAGCAACCAGCGCTGACACGGGAAAGGAGCGAAGACAATGTATTGTATCAAATGCGGCGTGGAGCTGGCCGACAGTGAAAAGGTGTGTCCTCTGTGCGGGACCCGTGTGTTTCACCCCGATCTGCCCTGCGGGCAGGCCGAGAGCCCGTATCCGCCGGATGTCAGCCCCCGTGTAGAGGACGTGAGCCGCGCGGGCGTGCTGTTCGTGCTGACGGTGCTGTTTCTGCTGCCGGCGGTGATCTCCGTGCTGTGCGACTGGCGGCTCAGCGGCGGCATCGTATGGTCCGGCTATGTAGTGGGCGGGCTGGTGCTGCTGTATACCACCGTGGTGCTGCCCCTGTGGTTCAAGCGGCCCAACCCTGTGATCTTCGTGCCGGTGGACTTCTTGGTCATCGGCGTGTACCTGCTGTATATCAATTGCGCCACCCACGGCCACTGGTTCATGAGCTTCGCCCTGCCGGTGACGGGGACGGCCATGGTGCTGGTGACGGCGGTGGTGGCGCTGCTGCGGTACGTGCCGGCGGGCGCACTGTATATCTGCGGCGGCGGGCTCATCCTGTCCGGCGGCTACGCCGTGCTGGTGGAGTGGCTGCTGAATGTAACGTTCCGGCTGCACGACACATTTCTGTGGTCGTTCTACCCGCTGGCGGTGTGTACCGTGCTGGGCGCCATGCTGCTGGTCATCGCGGCGTGCAAGCCCCTGCGCCGCAGCCTGCACCGAAAGTTTTTCCTGTAAAGAAAATATGAAAAAACAGGACCGTTCCATGTGAACGGTCCTGTTTTTGTGTGTGGCAGTCAATTGACGTTGTACACGTAACGAACGCCATCAGGAAATGCATTGGCGGCCACAGACACCGCACTCCACTGGCTCTGGCTGCCGCCGTAGCGCACGGTGGCCAGATTGTTGTAGTAGATAAATGCCTCCTCCCCGATCGTTGTAACAGACGCAGGGATATAAATACTGCTGATGTTGGGATTGCAGTAGAACGCCCAAACCCCAATGGTGGTCAGCCCCTCCGGCAGCCGCAGACTCTGGAGCTTCTCACAGTTCATGAATGCGCAGTTTCTCAGTTCCCTGAGGGTGGAGGGGAAGGTGATGGACACCAGCCCCGCTGCTTTGAAGGCATCCTCCTTGATGGTGGTCAGCCCCTCCGGCAGTTGGATGCTCCGCAGGGCGGTGCAGTCGTTAAACGCCCACGGTCCGATGATCCGCAGGCTGGTGGGCAGTGTCACATCAGACAGATTGCCGCAGCTGTCAAAGGCGCAGCGTCCGATATAGGTAATCCCCTGCTCCACGTGGAGGGCGCGAATGCTGTCCCTGTACTTGTTGGCAAGCCAGGGCGGCGTAGTCCCACCCCTGTCGGCAGGCCACTCATAGTCGTACATCCGGCCGGTGCCGCTGATGGTCAGAGTACCCTCGGCATCCAGCTTCCACTTGGCGCTGTCACCGCACTTGCCGCTGGCCACCGTAGCGGCGGCAGGCTTTCGGTAAGTCACGGACACGATGCTGCTCCACGCGCCCGCCGTGCCATCGGATTTCAGGGCGCGCACCTTGTAATAGTAGGTATTGCCGTTTTCGATATAGCTGGTGTTGGTGTAGCTGGTGCCGGTGACGGTAGAATACTTGATGTAATCACCATCCTTGCTGCGGGCGCGGTACACCTCGTACTTGGCCGCGCCGGTGACGGCGTTCCATTTCAGCGTGGGACGGCCCTGGCTGTCGTTGCCGCCGGTGACGGCGGGGGCGGACAGAGACGCGGGCGCACAGCGCAATGCAGCACTGGTCAGATCCTCGTTGCCCTCAGAGATGCTGATCTTCGCCCAGTCCGCCGCCGTGCCGGCGTAGTACACGTCCGTCAGGCTGTCGCAGTTGGAAAATGCGTCTACACCAATAGACGTTACGCTCTTAGGGATGGTCACCTTCGCCAGTCGGACGCAGTTGGAAAATGTCCATTCGTTGATGGACGCCAAACCGCTCGGAATTGTCACGGAGGTCAAAGAAGTACAACCGTGGAATGCATGCTCACGAATTCCGAATACACCATTAGGAATTTTAACAGATGTCAGGCCGCTGCAGCCGCTGAATGCATACTGGCCAATGAAAGTTACGCTGTCTGGAATTGTCACGGATGTCAATGCAGTGCAATTATTGAATGTATCGGGCTGGATAAAATCTACGCCGTCAGGGATTTTCACAGACTGCAGCGCAGTACAGTTGACAAACACGGCGGCATCCAAGTATGTTACGCTGTCCGGAATCGTCACGGACGCCAAATTACTGCAACCGGAAAATGCGCCCCTGCAGATGCTTGTCACGCTGTCCGGAATTGTTACGGATGTCAGATTGCGGCAACTCATGAACGCTCCATCTCCAATGCACGTCACTTGAGTTGGAATAATAAATCTGCCTCCCGTAATTTTTCCAGCACATTCCAACACCGTCCGGTCTTTGCTGTATAATGCACCATCTATACTGCAATAGGCGCTATTATCGGGATCTACGTTCAAATAAATGTTTCCGCCGCTGAACACATAGGCGCCGATACTGGTCACACTGCGTGGGATCGTCACAGACGTTAAGCTGGCGCAGTCACGGAATGCAGAATTTTCGATTCTGGTCACACCCTTTGGGATTGTCACGGACGTCAGGCCGCTGCAGCCGCTGAATGCATACTCACCGATGCTGGTCACACTGTCCGGAATCATCACAGATGTCATTACAGTACATCTGGAAAACGCACAGTCTCCAATAGCCTGAACCCCATTCTGGATAGCCACTTTTTTAATGTATTGCCGCAAATTGTACCAAGGCGCACCACCGATACCATAGTCATCAATCCGAGTCTTACCGCTGATGGTCAAAGTACCGTCGGATGTCAGCACCCACTTCACATTAAGGCCGCAGCTGCCGCTGGCAACCACTTCCGTCTCGGCGGCCCAAGCTGTGTCCACCATTCCCAGCGGAACGGCGCTGAGCAGCATGAGAGCCGCCAACAGGATGGATAGGATTCGTTTTTTCACAGAAACTCCCCTTTTCTTTATGATCTCCGCCGGCATGTGCCGGCAGGTCGTTACAACGATAGAGTACACCCGTTTTTGTGTGATTTCAATAAGCTGGCTGCATAGTATCGAGGATTTTTTTTGCAAAAATGGAAAAATCGCATAAGAAGAGAACGGCGGAAACCGTTCTCTTTTTTGCGTATGCGGGCGGTCACAGGATGGGGCCGCGGCGGTCGGGGTCCTGGGGTGCAAAGTCCGACAGGCCCTTGCGGCACATCACGCAGCCCGCCACGCCCACCGCCGCCATGGCGGCCAGCGCGGCTCCGACGCCGCCGGTGCCTCTGAACAGCCCCAGCGGATCGTTCATGGCGTTGAAGGCGGCGTGGGCGGCGAAGCCGGGCAGGATGCTGCCGGTGCGGCGGCGGAGGAAGCCGAAGGCCAGACCCATCAGGAAGGCGTAGACCATCTGGATGGGCGTCCCATGGACCAGGCCGAAGATGGCGGCCTGTAATACCAGAGCCAGCCAGGGCGGCATGGCACGCTCCAGACGGGTCTGGATGACGCCGCGAAACGTCAGTTCCTCCGCCAGCGGGCCCAGCACTGCCATGGTCAGGAACGTGTTCAGGCCGGTGGAGGTCAGGACGGACATATCCGCGTTGTACGCGGCCATCCACGCCTCCGGCAGGAGGGACAGCGCCAGATCCGTCAGGACGTACAGCACGATGCCGGCAAAGACACAGAAGCCGGCAGTCCAACCGGAGCAGCGGCGCAGGCACACGGCCTCTGACAGCGGCGTCTGGCGTATTTTGAACCACAGCAGCAGTCCCGCCGCGATGAAGAAATCGGCCAGCAGCGTGGCGGTGTCCGCGCCGTCCAGGATGCTCTGGGGATCGAAGCCGCCGGGACGCAGCGCGGAGCCGGCGATGGCGATGGCGGCGTAGATCGCGCCGGTCAACAGCTGCACTCCCAGAAAGAACAGCACGTACAACGCGGATTTCCCCAGCGCGGTCAGCACGCCTCTGGCGGTATAGGGGTGTCGGTGTTCCATACAGTCTCCTTTCTCACAGATCAGGTTCGGGTACGGTCAGGGTCAGTATAGCAGGGCGCGGCGGTTGGTGTCCAGCAACTCTGCGTTGCGTTGGTGGTTTTTTGGCCAAAGCGGCGCAACTTCAGGTTGTCAGGGATAGAAAACAGGGGAGCGGCCCGTGTGCCGCTCCCCTGTTTTTACAGCTTGATGTCGCAGGACATACTCATGACAGCGCGTCCGCCCACGCGGACGGTGACGGTATCGCCGTCTGCATACAGGCGGCTGCGGATCTCCGAGGGGCGGTGCATATGCTCGCCCTGCAAAAATACGTTCTCCTGCTCCGGCTGCACCATACCGTGGCGGTAGAGGTAGTAGGTCAATGCGCCGTTGCTGGTGCCGGTGGCGCACTCCTCGGGAATGTCATACAGCGGCGCGTAGTTGCTGCAATAGGCGGTGCAGCCGTCGCCGAGGCAGAACATGTGGACGCCGGTGACGTCATAGCGTCTGGAGAGCGCCGTCACCGCCGGTTCATTCTGGACGGCGCGCAGCAGCGCATCGCGGTCGCGGACGGGCATCATGATGTCGGCCAAGCCGGTGGACACGATGGCGGGCAGCAGGCTGTCGGGGCGATCCGCCGGAGTCAGGCCGTAGGCTTCGTACAGCTCCGGCAGCTCCGGCTCCGTCAGTTCCCGTATCCAGTGGGGTGGGGCCATATCCATCCACACCGTGCCGCCCCGGACGCCGATGGTCAGATCCGCGGCCTTTGTGTGGGCGGTGATATCGCCGTCACCGATGCGCCCCAGCGCCCGCAGCAGCGCGAAGGAGGCGATGGTGGCGTGGCCGCAGAGCTCCACCTCCCCCGCCGGTGTGAAGTAGCGCAGGGTCACGCTGCCATCGGGGCTTCGGGTGACGAAAGCGGTCTCGGAGTGCTTGAACTCGGCGGCGATCTGCTGCATCTCCGCGTCGGTCAGCGGGCGGTCCGGCAGCACCACGCCCGCTTGATTTCCGCCGAACAGGCTGGCGGAAAAAGCGTCCATGACATAGGCTTCCATAGGGTGTACCTCCCAGTTTTTTTAATGAAGATAATTATAAACTGTCTCGCCATTCGTGACAAGAGTATTTGACAGAACAGCTCTTTTTCGTTAGAATAGAATTATATATCCGAAATGGAAATCAAAAAAGAAAGGAATCTCATCCAAAATGCTCAATGAGCGCAGTCTGTTATCGCAATTCCTGCATTTCGCAGCCGCTACGGTGGCATCCCTCATGGTTTTCAGCCTGTATTCCATCGTAGACGGGCTGATGGTGGCCAAGGGCGTAGGCGAATACGCCATGGCGGCGGTGAATCTGGCGGTGCCGTTCACCAACGTGCTGTTCTCCATCGGCGTCATCTTCGCCGTCGGCACCAGCACCATCATCGCCATCTATCTGGGACAGAACCAGGGCGAGAAGGCCAATGGTCTGTTCTCCCAGAACATCGTGCTGCTGACCTGTATCGGCCTGACCATCACTGTCCTCGTCTTTGTATTTCTGGAGCCGTTCGCCGTGCTGCTGGGCGCAAAGGGCGTAACGTATCAATATACCATCGACTATCTCAAGGGCCTTGCGCCCTTCGCCGTGTGCTTCATTATCTCCTATAACATGGAGGTGCTGATCAAAACCGACGGCTTTCCCCGTCTGGCCATTCTGACGGTCATCACCGGCTGTCTGGCCAACTGTGTGCTGGACTACGTGGCCATCTTCGTTTTGGACTGGGGCGTTTGGGGCGCGGCCTTCGCCACGGGCCTTTCCCAGCTTCTGACGTGCATCATCTATCTGCGGCACTTCCTGGGCGGACACAACACCTTCCACTTCGTAAAGTTCAGGATGGACTGGAGCATCTACAAGCGTCTGATCCCGCTGGGCTTTGCCGACGGCGTGACGGAGCTGTGCAACGGCGTGATGATCTTCCTGTTCAACCGGGTCATCCTTCGGTGCCTCGGCGATGACGGACTGGTGTGCTACACCATCATCGCCTATGTGAACACCCTCATCATCAACACTATGCTGGGTATCTCGCAGGGCAGCCAGCCGCTGGTCAGCTACCACTACGGCAAGGAGGACGCGGCAGGCTGCAGGAAGCTGCTGCGGTACGGTTTTACGGCGGTAGGCATCATGACGGCGGTGATCTTCGCCGGTGTGATGATCTTTGCCCCCCAGATCGCCGGGATCTTCCTCGGCGCGGAAAAGCCGGAGCTGCTGGGCAGCGCGGCCGGTGCGCTGCGGCGGTACGGTCTGTGCTACATACTGCTGGGAAGCAACATCCTCATGGGCGGCTTCCTGACGGCGGTGGAGCGGCCGAAGGCTGCCATCTCCATCTCCGTGGGCCGCGGACTTGCGTTTCAGGCCGGTGCGCTGCTGCTGTTGGCGGCAGCCGTGGGCGGCACGGGCATCTGGTTCGCGCCGGTGATCTCCGAGGCGCTGTGTGCGGTGATGGCGGTATGGTTCCTCCGCCGGTTCCTGCGGAAAACCGCGGCATAACGAGCATACAAAAAGTATCCCACGGCACAGCCGTGGGATACTTTTGCGCTCTATGGGATGTGTGCCTTACGCCTGCGCGGCCTTTTCCGCCATCATGCCCCGTATCACCTCGTCGATGCGGCGGGCAATGCGGCAGAAATCCTCCGCCGTGTAGCCCCTGGTGGTCATGGCGGCGGTGCCGATACGGACGCCGCTGGTCTGGAACGGGGAGCGCCGGTCTCCGGGGACGCAGTTCTTGTTAAGAGTAATGCCGCAGCGGTCCAGCTCCTCCTGCACCTCCTTGCCGGTGAGACCGGTGTCCGTCAGGTCCAGCAGGAACAGGTGGTTATCGGTGCCGCCGGTGACCACGCGGTAGCCCATGGCCATAAACTCCGCCGCCATGGCCCTGCAGTTGGCCACCACGCTGCGGGCGTAGGCGCGGAAGGCCGGCGTCAGGGCCTCCTCCGCCGCTACGGCCTTGCCGGCGATGACGTGCTGCAGCGGGCCGCCCTGCGTGCCGGGGAATACGGCGCTGTCCACCTTCTTGGCCAGCTCCGGACGGCAGAAGATCAGGCCGCCGCGTGGCCCCCGCAGGGTCTTGTGGGTGGTGGTGGTGATGACATCCGCCAGACCGAAGGGACTGGGGTGTTCCCCTGCCGCCACAAGCCCCGCAATGTGGGCCATGTCCACCATGAAGCAGGCGCCCACCTCCTGCGCCGCAGCGGCGAAGCGGGCAAAGTCGATGGTGCGGCTGTACGCCGAGGCACCGGCCAAAATCAGCTTGGGATGCAGCCGGCGGGCCAGCTGCTCCATACCGTCGTAGTCGATGAAGCCGTCATCGTCCACATCGTAAAAGTGCAGGTCGTAGAGCCTGCCGGAGAAGTTCACCGGCGATCCGTGGGTCAGATGACCGCCGTTGGAGAGGCTCATGGACAGCACGGTGTCGCCGGGCTGCAGCAGAGCCATGTAGGCCGCCAGATTGGCCGACGAGCCGCTGTGGGGCTGGACGTTGACGTGGTAGTCGGTGGAAAAGACCTCCTTCCACTTGGAGACGCAGTACTCCTCCAGCTCATCCACGATATGGCAGCCGCCGTAGTACCTGCCCTGATTGCCCATGGCCCGGTGGGCCGGATACCCCTCTGAATATTTATTCGTCAGGCAGCTGCCCACCGCGCGGAGCACATCGCTGCTGACGAAATTTTCGCTGGCGATGAGCTCCACCGTGGTAGCCTGGCGCAGTTCCTCCTGACCGATCAGGTCAAATACGCGGGACGCCATAGACCTCTCCCCTTCCCTATTGTGGTAATATGATTCCTATTATACACTATCTTGTGGTTTTGGCAAGAAAAATCTTCCCTCCATGGCAGATGGCACGAAAACGCCTATATCCTTTGTAGGTTTTTTAGAAAAAATGCAGAAAGAGAAAAAAAGGGTTGACATTTGCCGCCAAAAGCGGTATGCTACGCCCAGCTTCAGCAAAATACAGTGAGGAGGAAAGCAACATGAAGCGTCGCGGCACCGTTATGATGATGTGCGAGATGTGCATGGGCATGATGTCCATGTGCATGTTTCTGCGCGCCCAAAATGATCGGTTGCTTTCCAAAAACTGTTTGTCGGCTTGAAAAAGCCGGTGTGTGAACAAGCAGCGGAAGGTCGATCGACCTGCCGCTGTTTTTTTGTTTGTTCCGGTGGGCAGCTGGGCACGTGCACAGTCCTGCGGCTCGCCGTCAGCAAGATCATACAATTCCTTCAAAACACATTTGAAAAGGAGACATAAACCCATGAAACACAACACTTTCACCCGTTTGGCCGCTCTGGCCCTGTCCCTGGTGCTGGCCCTGAGCCTGGCGGCCTGCGGCAGCAAGGACAACACCAATGACACTACTGGCGACAAGGATGCCACCGCTGCCACCACCGTGAAAATCGGTGTACCCAACGACACCACCAACGAGGCCCGCGCTCTGCTGCTGCTGCAGGAGAACGGCATCATCAAGCTGGCTGACGGCGTGGGCATCACCGCCACCAAGAACGACATCGTGGAGAATCCGTACAATGTGGAGATCGTGGAGGCTGAGGCTGCCCAGCTGCCCAACCTGCTGCCCGACGTGGACTACGCCGTCATCAACAGCAACTACGCCATCAATGCCGGTCTGAACCCCGTCAATGACTCCCTGCTCATCGAGGGCAGCGCTTCCGCCTATGCCAACATTCTGGCGGTGAAGGAGGGCAACGAGAACGAGCCCAAGATCCTGGCCCTGAAGGCCGCTCTGGAGAGCAAGCAGGTGGCCGACTACATCAGCGAGACCTACAACGGCTCCGTGG
>ERZ772886.1468-NODE-1468-length-20989-cov-9.405560_pt1 | contig 20989 bp, 20 predicted proteins | sample MGYA00512128_ERZ772886 | MGnify/ENA primary metagenome ERZ772886 (study PRJEB29015, sample SAMEA2737698) | human gut metagenome | biome: human gut; feature: human-associated habitat; material: faeces | place: China | collected 2012 ... | reverse complement strand
TCACCGCTCCGGCGGAGAACTGCCCGTGCATCAGCGAGGAGTTTTTCAAGGGCACAGGCGTGCCGATCAGCGCGATCATCTTCGGCGGCCGCCGCGCAAAGACCGCCCCGCTGGTCTACCAGTCCCGCGACTGGGCGCACGGTGTGTTCGTCGGCGCGACGATGGCGTCCGAGACGACGGCCGCCGCGACCGGCGCTGTCGGCGTCGTGCGCCGCGACCCGATGGCCATGCGCCCGTTCTGCGGCTACAACATGGCCGACTACTGGCAGCACTGGCTCGACATGGGCGAGAAGCTGCCGAACGCGCCGAAGATCTTCAACGTCAACTGGTTCCGCACGGACGACAACGGCCGCTTCCTGTGGCCGGGCTTCGGCGACAACCTGCGCGTGCTCGAGTGGATCCTCAAGCGCTGCTTCGACGAGGTGGGCGCAGACGAGACGGTCATCGGCTACGAGCCGAAGCCCGAGGACATTGACCTCGACGGCAGCGGCGTGACGGTCGAGACGCTCAAGGAGCTGCTGACGCTCGACGCGAAGAGCTGGCGCGAAAACTGCGCGGGCATCCGCGAATACTTCGAGCAGTTCGGCGACAAGCTGCCGCACGAGCTGCGCGAGGAGCTCGAGGCGCTGGAAAAAGCGTTTGCCGAGTAAGCCATACAGAAAAACAGAAAAATCCCGCTGTCCCATCGGACAGCGGGATTTTTTTGCGTGCGCCAAAAAGCCCGGCGAAGCGGTCCTCGTTGGAATTAAAACAGCAGCGACGCCGCGCCATACGTCACGACGGCGACGATGATGCCGGCCGTGACGACGCCGAGCGCAATCGGCGGAAAGGCCTCCTTGACGCGCATATCCAACATGGCCGCGATGAGCGAGCCCGTCCACGCGCCGGTGCCCGGCAGCGGAATGGCCACAAAAATGAACAGGCCCCAGAAGCGCGCGCGGCGCACGGTGTCCGACTTTTTGAGCGCGCGCTGCTCCATGCGCGTGACAAAGCCGTTGAGCCGCTCGCTCTTCGTGCGCAGCCAGGCAAAAATCTTGCGGATGAAGAGCACGATGAACGGCACCGGCACGAGGTTGCCGAGGATGGACACCGCGATGGCGATGCGGTAATCCAGGCCGTGCGCCACACCGATCGGGATCGCGCCGCGCAGCTCGAGCACCGGCACCATGGAGATGAGGAAGGTCATAAAAATCTTCCCAAACAGGCTGTTCCAAATCTTCAAATTACAAATCCTCCAAAAAGTTGCGTCAGCGGCGGAAGCGGACGATCTTGCCCGCGCCGTCCAGAAGCGGCTTGCGGTTAAGCAGGAGCAGCAGCAAAATGCACACTGCCTGCGCGATCTTCCAGCCCGGAAGCTGCAGGACGATGAAGAGCGTCTGCACCGTCAGCAGGATGCAGTTTTCCGTGACGCCGACAACGTAAAACCGGAACGGGATGAACTTGCGCGCATCCACCGCCCGGATGACAAACACGACAAAATAGCTCACACACGTGGCGATGGCCGCACCCTGCACGCCAAGCTTCGACGGGATGAGCAGGAAGTTGAGCGCGATATTGAGCAGCGCGCCGATCATGGACGTGACGAACGTGCGCTTGCTGCACTTTTCGACCATGTAGACGCTGCCGAGATAGCTCACGAACGCGGAAAAGACCATGGCCATGCCGAGCACCGGCACATACAGCCACGCGCCGTAATACTGCTCGGTCGTGAGCACGTGGATCTCCGGCACGGCGAAGGCGATGATGCACGCGCCGGCAAGGAACATCACCGACTGGAACGAGCACCATACCTTCGAGAAGAAGCGGATGTGCTCGCGCCGGCTGCCCTGCGCCTCGGACACGGCGGAAAACTGCCACGCCTCCATGAAAATGCTCGACACGAGCGACAGGATCGTCGGCATCTTGTATGACACGGCGTAAATACCGTTGGCGTCCACGCCGAGGTAGGCCGTGACCATGTAGCGGTCGGACACGCTCGTGATCCACCAGAACACCGTCGTCGGGATCATGGGGATGCTGTAGGCCAGCATCTCGCGCGCGGCCGCCCAGCCCGGGCGGAGCATGAGCTGACGCCAGAGCCGCTCGCGCACGAACAAAAGCAGCGTGCACGCCAGATCCGCCAGCGCGACGGAGAGCACATAGCCCGTGATGCCCATGTGTAGGCCGACGAGGAAGAGCACATTCAGTCCGATGACGAGCACGGTATTGATCATGCCCTGCACGGCGTAGAGCGCCGTGTGTCCCTCGGCGCGCACAAACTGCGCGCACAGCGAGTGGAAGCACGAGCACATCGTATAGAGCGCGATCAGCCAGAGGAACCCGTCAAACTGCGGGAAGAGCCCCAGCAGCGGCAAAATGGCCACGAGCAGCACAGCGCCCGCCAGGATCGTATACACGCCGACGGAGAAAATGTTGCGCCGCTGCTCGGTGTGGTCCACGGCGAAGCGGAACACGCCGTCCGTGATGCCGAGGCTGATGAGCGGGAAGAGCAGATTGGCCGTCTGCGTGATGAGGTCGGCGGTGCCGTAGTCCGCGGGAGTGAGATAGCTCGTGTAAAAGCGCACCATGAAAAACACCAGCAGCTTGCTGCCGAAGGTGCCGAGGCTGATGAGCATGGTGTTGGACACGAGCGTTTTGTATTTGTTGTTCGACATAGGCGTACCCGTGTTTCTGCCCGCGCAAGCAAATATTCTGCCGGTTCGACAGGCGCGGACAGAGATAGTATAGCACAGTCGGGGCAAAAGCGGAATTCCTTTTTGCCGTCCGGCATGAAAAAGCGCAAAAACCGCCCGCGCTTCAGCCCGCGCGGGCGGCAGACATCAGTGCGTGTAGTAGGCGAGCGCCGCGCTGTCGGCAACGATCGCGGCACAGCTTCCAGCAGCGAGCGCCTCAAAGCAGGCCTTCGACCCGCCGGTGACGCGCTGAGCCGCGCCGAAGGCTTTCATGAGCTTCTCGTCGGCCGAGAGGGCGGTCATGTACGTCTCGTCCGTGCCGAGCAGGACGGTCGTGCTCTTGAGGCTGCCGGCCGTGCGGTATTTCGAGTCGCCGCGCACGATGAGCTGCAGCTCATTTTCGAGATACGGCGCGGTGAGCGTCATCTTCTGCTTTTTCTTGTTCTTGCTGTCCTTGCTGTCGGTCTGGTCGAGCACCATGCCGCCCCAGGCACAGTCGACATTGCCGCTTGAGAGCTCGACATAGGCGTTCTGGTTCGAGATCGGCTGATACTGCAGCGTCCAGCCGAGGCGGGCGCAGACCGCCTGCGCGAGCTCGACGTCAAAGCCGCTGTAACCGTCGCCGTCGGCGTAGCTCATGGGAAAGCGCTCCTCGTTCAGGCCCATGATGAACGTGCGCTGCGGAATGTCGCCGAGCGCGTCGAGCGCATTGGCATCGCTGTCAAAGGTCGTGTTGTCCGTGCCGAACCACTTGAGCGCGAGGCTGTGGATCGTCCCGTCGGCCGCGAGGACCTTGAGCGCGGCATTGACATACACCGCCGCCTGATCCCCGTCCCGAAAGCCGATGCGAAACTGCTCCGTGCCGAGCGTCTTGACCACGCGGTAGCTGCCGACCGTCTTGCTGCACGCTGCGCAGGAAAAACACAGCGCGAGCGCAAACAGCAGCGCCGCGATCCGTTTTGTATGCTTCAAGGGAAGCCCTCCCAAATGAAAAATCAAAAAAGCGCACCGGAACCCGATGCGCTTTTTATCATACCGAATCTTGCACGGCGGTGCAAGAGGGAAAAGCTGAATTTTCTCTTACATTTTTGTCACGGCCGCTCATTGTAGCGCGCGAGGAACTGCTTCGTGCGCTCCTGCTGCGTATCGCCAAAGACCGCCTCGGGCGCGCCCTGCTCGACGATGACGCCGCCGTCCATGAAAATGACCTTATCAGCCACGGCGCGGGCAAAGGCCATCTCGTGCGTGACGATGACCATGGTCATGTGCTCCTCGGCGAGCGCGCGGATGACCTTGAGCACCTCGCCCGTGAGCTCGGGGTCGAGCGCGGAGGTCGGCTCGTCGAAAAACAGGATCTCGGGGTTCATCTCCAGCGCGCGGGCGATGGCCACGCGCTGCTGCTGGCCGCCGGAGAGCTGGCACGGATAGGCGTCGGCCTTGTCGCCGAGGCCCATCTTCTCGAGCGTCTTGCGCGCGGACGCCTCGACCTCCGCGCGGTCGCGCTTCTGCACGCAGATGGGCGCGTCCATAACGTTTTTGAGTACAGAGTAGTGCGGGAAGAGATTGAACTGCTGAAAAACGAGGCCGAAATAGTTGCGGATCTGCTTGAGCTCCGCCTTGTCGGCGTAGACGGCGGCGCCGTCGTCGCCCGTGCGCGCGGCGTAGTGCCCGTCAAAGCAGACCTCGCCGGAGTCGATGCGCTCGAGCAGCGTGGCGCAGCGCAGCAGCGTGGATTTGCCGCTGCCGCTCGGGCCGATGATGGCCACGACCTCGCCCTTTTCGACGCTCAGGCTGATGTCCTTGAGGACGTGCAGCGTCCCGTTATTAAACGACTTTTTGACGTGATTGAGTTCCAATACGCTCATGACGGCACCTCCTTATTTGTAGTAGTCCATACGCTTTTCGATCTTGCCCATGACAAAATCAACGATGGCATTGAACACGAAGTAGAACACGCCCGCCACGAGGAACGGCATGAAGCTGGTCTGGGAGTTTGCGATCTGCTTGCCGATGGTGAACATCTCCTGATAGGAGACGGTGAAGGCCATGGACGTGTCCTTGACGAGCGTGACGACCTCGTTGGTGATGCTGGGCATGATGCGCTTGACGACCTGCGGCAGAATGATGCGCAGGAAGGTCTGCGCCCTGGTGTAGCCCAGGACGTTCGCCGCCTCATACTGCCCCACGGGGATGGACTCGATGCCGCCGCGGTAGATCTCGGCAAAATAGGCGGCGTAGTTGATGGCAAAGGCGATGACGACGGGGATGAGCTTATTCTTGGCGACGGCCGTACCAAAGAGGTAGTACGGGCCATAGGTCACGGCGAGCAGCTGCAGCATCAGCGGCGTGCCGCGCAAAACCGCGATCACAAAACGGGTCACGCTGGAAACGACCTTGTTCTTGCTCATACGCAGCAGCGTGATGAGCATGCCCAGCGGGAGCGAGAACAGGATCGTCAGAAAGAAAATGGCGCAGGTCTTGCCGAGGCCCTCGCTCATTTTCATGATCATCGTAAGTAAAGTCATAAAGGATCCTCACTGTTACGCACACGCTCCCGGCGGCCGCAAAAGCCTCCGGGAGACGTGATGGAATTTCTGTCGTGCTTACTTGTTCAGGTAGGTCAGGTTGTTGACGATGTCGGGATACTTCGCAGCGATCTTCGCGTAAGTGCCGTTGTCAACCAGCTGCTGCACCGCACCCTCGATGGCGTCGCACAGCTCCTGATCGCCGGAGCGGAAGGCAATGCCGTACTGCTCGGCGCCCAGCTCCTCGTCGAGGATGGTGAAGCCGGCGTTTTCCTGCGCATAAGAAGTCGCCACGGGCTTGTCGACGATCACGGCGTCCACGGCGCCGCCGCCCAGCTCGGTGAAGCACTTGAGGAAGCTGTCACAGGTCGTGAGCTTGCCGAAGGTCTTGGCCAGGCTCTCAAGGTCGCCGCCCTCGGACAGGAGGGACTCGCCGGAGGTGCCCAGCTGCACGGCCACGTTCTTGCCGGCCAGATCCGCGGAGGACTTGATGTCGCTGCCTTCCTTGACCATGATGACCTGCGTGTTATCGTAGTAGGGCTTGGAGAGCACATAGCCGGCATCCTTCATGCTGTCGAGGATGGTCATGCCGGACCAGACACAGTCGCACTCTTTGGCATCGAGCTGCACCAGCTTCTGATCCCAGTTCACACCAAAGACCTGCAGGTCCCAGCCGAGCAGATCGCAGGCGGCCTGAGCGATCTCCACGTCAAAGCCGGTGTACTTGCCGTCGTCGCCCAGATAGCTGAACGGCGGGTATTCCGGATCGACGCCCATAATAAAGGTTCTCTTTCCGTCGGCGGCGGTGTTGCCGCTGTCCTTCTGGCCGCAGGCGCACAGCGCCAGGCACATCACCAGCGCGAGCGCCAGCGAGATCACTTTCGTCATCTTTTTCATGTCGGTTCTCCTTCGTCATATTCTCAAAATTTTGTTTTGCTTGTTAGCACGCTGTTATATTACCACATTAGCACGATAAAGCAAGACCTTTTTCAAATTTTGTTGTGCGGATGCTGCACAACCGTTTTTGCCCCCGCGCATGCCCCGCCGCTCTTGCATTCGGGGCGCGAAACGGGTAAAATAAAGTTTTGTTGTTATTCTAATAAGAATCCGGAGGGATCTCGTCATGCGTTATGACGCCGGAAGCTGTGACGTCGCCGTCGTCGGTGCGGGCCACGCGGGCATTGAGGCCGCGCTGGCCGCCGCCCGGCTCGGGCTGGACACCGTCTGCTTTACCATCAATATGGATGCCATCGGCAACATGCCCTGCAACCCTGCCATCGGCGGTACGGGCAAGGGCCACCTCGTGCGCGAGCTCGATGCGCTCGGCGGCGAGATGGCGCGCGCGGCCGATCAGGCCTGCATCCAGTACCGGATGCTCAACCGCGGCAAAGGGCCGGCCGTGCACTCGCTGCGCGCGCAGGCCGACCGGCGGAAGTATCAGGCCGTGATGAAGCACACGCTCGAGCTGCAGCCGAACCTGCGCGTCAAGCAGGCGGAGGTCGTGGCCGTCGAGACGGAGGACGGCCGCGTCAGCGCCGTCGTGACGGCAAACGGCGCCGTGTACCGCTGCCGCGCCGCCGTGCTCGCCACGGGCACGTATCTGCACGGGCGCACGATCGTGGGCGATGTGCTGCGCGACTCCGGGCCGGACGGGCTGGCGGCTGCCGGGCCGCTGGCCGAGTGCTGCAAGGCGCTGGGGCTGCGCATGCGCCGGTTCAAGACCGGCACGCCGCCGCGCGTGAACGCGCGCACGGTGGACTTTTCCCGCATGGAGCTGCAGCCGGGCGACGCGGAGATCGAGCCGTTCTCGTTTTCCACCACGCACCCGGTCGAGAACAAGGCCGTGTGCTACCTGACCTATACCAACGAGCGCACGCATGCCATCATCCGCGCGAATCTCGACCGCAGCCCGATCTACTCCGGCGTGATCGAGGGCATCGGCCCGCGCTACTGCCCGTCCATCGAGACGAAGATCATGACCTTCCCCGACAAGCCGCGGCACCAGCTGTTCATCGAGCCGATGGGGCTGGACACGGAAGAGCTCTACATTCAGGGCTTCTCCTCCTCCCTGCCGGAGGACGTGCAGGTCGCAATGCTGCACACGCTGCCGGGACTCGAGCACGCGGAGATGACCCGCTGCGCCTACGCGATCGAATATGACTGCGTGGACCCGACGGAGCTGCTGCCGACGCTCGAGGCCAAGAAAGTGCCCGGCCTCTACGGCGCGGGGCAGTTCAACGGTTCGTCCGGCTACGAGGAGGCGGCCGTGCAGGGCTTCGTCGCGGGCGTGAACGCGGCGCTGAAGCTGCTGGGACGTGAGCCGATGATCCTCCGCCGCTCGGACGGGTACATCGGCACGCTCGTGGACGACCTTGTGACCAAGGGCACGAACGAACCGTACCGCATCATGACCTCCCGCTCGGAGTACCGCCTGCTGCACCGGCAGGACAACGCCGACGAGCGCCTGAGTGCCATCGGCCACCGGATCGGGCTGGTATCGGACGAGCGCTTTGCCGCCGTGCAGCAAAAATACCGGCTGGTGGACGCCGAGTGCGCCCGGCTGGAGAAAACGCACCTCGCCCCGTCGGACGCCCTCGCCGCGATGCTCACCGCGCACAGCACCGCGCCAACGAGCTCGGGCGTGAGCCTGGCCGACCTCCTGCGCCGGCCGCAGATCACATATGCCGACCTCGCGCCGTTCGACCCCGCGCGGCCGGAACTGCCGCGCGTCGTGACCGAGCAGGCGGAGATCCGGCTCAAGTACGCGGGCTACATCCAGCGCCAGCTGCGGCAGGTGGCGGAGTTCACCCGGCTCGAAGAGCGGCTGCTGCCGCCGGATCTCGACTACCGGCAGGTGTCCTGCCTGCGGCTCGAGGCGCGGCAGAAGCTCAGCGACATCCGCCCCGCGAGCCTCGGCCAGGCCAGCCGCATCTCCGGCGTCTCCCCCGCCGACATTGCGACGCTGATGGTCTATCTCGAGAGCCGCGAAGGGCAGAAATAAATAGAGCAGTTCCCGGACGGCGCAACGCCGTCCGGGAACTTTTTCTGCCGAAATCCATCTTACCCCTTGACAGATGCGCCGGCATGTGGTAACTTAACTGTACCAACACGGTTAATACAGTTAATACGCTACAGAAAGTTGGTGTTGCACTACGATCTCGATCAATTACCGCGATTCCCGGCCGATCTACGAACAGGTACGCGACGGGCTGCGCCGGCTGATCGTGTCCGGCTCGCTGCCGCTGGGCGAAAAGCTGCCCTCGGTGCGCGAGCTGTCCACGCAGCTGACCATCAACCCGAACACGATCCAGCGCGCCTACCGCGAGCTGGAGACGGAGGGCTACATCTGCTCCGTCGCCGGACGCGGCAGCTACGTCTGCGCCCAGATCCCGGACGATCCCGCGCGGCAGGTCGCCCTGCTGCAGCAGTTCGACGCGGCCGTGCAGGAGCTGCTGTACCTCGGCATGCGCAGTGAGGAGCTGCGCCGCCGCATTCCCGAAGGAGGAACGAACCATGATTGAAGTCAAAGACGTCGTCAAAACGTTTGACGGCTTCCGCGCGCTCGACGGCGTGACCATGACCGTGCCGCGCGGCGCGGTGTACGGTCTCGTCGGGCCGAACGGCGCGGGCAAGTCCACGCTCATCCGCCACCTGACGGGCATCTACCGCCCGGACAGCGGCGCGATCGACATCGACGGCCAGCCCGTGTACGAAAACCCGGCCGTCAAGGCGCGCATCGCCTACATCCCGGACGACGTGTTCTATTTCCCGCAGGCGACGATCCCGGACATGATGCGCTACTACCGCGGCATCTACCCGAAGTTCGACGCCGAACGCTATCAGAAGCTCGGCGAGGTGTTCCGCCTCGACCCGAAGCGGCAGATCCGCCGCCTGTCCAAGGGCATGCAGAAGCAGGCCGCGTTCTGGCTGGCGATGAGCCTGCGGCCGGACGTGCTCATCCTCGACGAGCCGGTCGACGGGCTCGACCCCGTCATGCGCCGCCAGGTCTGGAACCTCGTGCTGGCCGACGTGGCCGAAAACGGCACAACCGTGCTCATCTCGTCGCACAACCTGCGCGAGCTCGAGGACGTGTGCGACCACGTGGGCATCATGAACGGCGGTAAGGTCCTGCTCGAGCACCCGCTCGCGGAGCTGCAGGCCAACATCGTCAAGGTGCTCGTCGCCCTGCCGGACGAGGCGAAGCTGCCCGAGGGGCTCGACATCCTGCACCAGAGCAGTCAGGGCCACCTGTACACGCTGATCGTGCACGGCGATGCCGCCGAGGTCACGAACCGCCTGTCCACCGCGCAGCCGCAGTACCTCGACGTGGTGCCGCTGACGCTCGAAGAGATCTTTATTTATGAACTGGGAGGTGCGGACTATGCCGTCAAAGACATCCTTCTGTAACGGAACGGAGTTTCGCAAGTGCCTGTCGCGCTGGTGGCCGCTGTGGGTCATCTACGGCGTGATCCTGTTTATCATGCTGCCGGGTGTGCTGCTCAACGCGCGCACGACGACACCGTATGTGTCGACCGAGCAGATCAGCTATCTCTCGAACGTCATTCTCTCCGAGACGCAGATGCTGCTGCCGCTGACAGCGTTTTGCGCGGGCCTGCTCGCAGCCGCCGCCATGTTCGGCTATCTGTACACGCCGCGCGGCGCGGGACTGGCCGCCTCCCTGCCGATCCGGCGCGGATGCATGTTCCGCACGCATCTGCTGGCGGGCCTTTTAATGCTGCTTTCGGCTGAGGCCGTGATCTTCGGCCTCGCCGTGCTCATCGAGGCGACGCGTTTCGAACTCGTCATCGAGCCGCTGCTCATCTGGCTGGGCATACTCGCGCTTGAGACGGTCGTATTCTACGGCATCGCCGTGCTGTGCGCCATGTTCACCGGCCACGTGGTCATGCTGCCGTTCCTGTACCTGCTCGTGAACTTCATCGCCGTGGGCTTCCAGCTGCTCGTCGAGGCCGTGCTCTACATGTTCGTGTACGGCATGTCGGGCATGGTGGATCTGCCGGTCGACTGGCTCTCCCCGCTGGTGCTGTTCATGCGGCGCACAAGTGTCGGTCACGCCGATCTGGTGCGTCCGATCAGCGGCACGGGGGCGGAGGTCGCCATTGCCAACTTCTCCGGCTGGATCTATCCGCTCGTCTGGGCGGTGTTCGCGCTGCTGCTGCTCGTGTGCGCGGGTCAGCTCTACCGCCGCCGCCGCATGGAGAGCGCGGGCGACACCGTCGCCATCCCGGTGCTCAAGCCGGTGCTGAAGTACATCGTGGCGCTCTTCGCCGGGCTGGCAATGCCGGTCGGCGTGTACGGCATGCTGCTCAACGTGCCGGCCTACCGGACGCAACTGGCGCCGTTTCTGCTGCTGACCGTTCTTGGCGCGGCGCTCGGCTTTGTCATCAGCGAGATGGTCATCCGCAAGTCCCTGCGCATCCCGCGCACGGTCTGGCGCGGCTGCGCGGTCACAGCGGCCGTGTGCTGCCTCGTCGTGGTCGGCGCGAAGTGCGACCTCACGGGCTACGCCCGCCGCATCCCGGATACCGCGCAGGTCAAAAGCGCGCGCATCATCTGCAACGGTTACAACTCCGCGCTCACCGAGGCGGAGAACATTCAGGCCGTGGAGGACATCCACCGCGCCGTCGTGGCGGAGCGCGAAAAGATCACGGACGACACCAGCATCACCAGTCTGCAGCTGACCTACAAGCTCTCGAACGGCAAGGTGCTGATGCGCGAATACACGCTCCCCAACACGAGCACGCGTCTGGCGCAGATCGAGCAGGTGCTCAACTGCGACGAAGCGCGCACCACGCGCAACACGCCGGAGCTGGCCGTGACGCTCGAGCACCTCACCTACACAAACATCGGCTACGAGACCGAAAGCGGCGACTACCTCTACATGGAGCTCACGGCCGAGCAGGCGCTCGACCTGTACGAAAACGCCATCGTGCCCGACTGCGCGGACGGCACCATGGGCCGCGCCTGGCTGACCGACAGCGGCACGCGGCAGAGCACTGCCTACGCCGTGACCATCGGTTATCAGCTCAGCCAGTACGACCCGGCAACAGGTGAAACGACCTACGCCGACGTCGACTACACCCCGCTGACCGATTCCACGCGCACGCTCGCGTGGCTGCGCGCGCACGGCATCGAGCCGCTGCTCGAGGGTGACTCGATCAAGTACGGCGGCGATGCCGACACGCAGCCGGCCATCAACACTTATGAAACGACCGACAGCAGCTTCGGCCGGTAACACCCGCAAAGCCCTACCGCCCGCACATCGTCGGATGTGCGGGCGGTTTTTTGCCGTGCGTTCACAAATCGGACGCAGTGTTCACAAATGCTTTTGGGAATATTCGAAAAATCTTCGCCCTTTGTTCATGTCTCTGTTACAAATATCGGCTACGATATAGACACTTCAAAAAACCAATCAGCCGGGAGGCAGATAACATGAACGACGCTTCCAATTTCCCCGAAAACGAACAGCCGGAAGCCGAACATACGGCAGCGGGCTCCGCGCAGGCGGATGCCGAGAACACCACCGCACCGGGCCGCGTGTGCCCGCAGTGCGGCGCGGCGCTCGAGCCGGGCGCGAGCTTCTGCACGAGCTGCGGCGCAAAGATCGACGGCAGCGAGGACGTGACGTACCACATCGTCCGGCCCGAGGCCGAGCGCAGCTACGAGGACGCGAACTTCCACCCCAGCGACGACGCGGGCAGCACCCCGCCGCGCTACTACACGCCGAACGACGACGCCTGGGCCGAGAAGCCCAAGCACAAGCACCACCCGAGAAAGCCCAAGACCGTGCGCACGCCGGAGCAAAAGCGGCTCATCACGCGCATCGCGTGCCTGTGTCTCGTGTGCGCGCTGCTCGGCGGCCTTGGCGGCGGCGCGATCGCGGGGCTCATCACCCGCTCCGGCAGGACCGGCGGCAGCACCGCCTCGAGCTCCAACGGCACGCTCGTGACGCAGCCGGTCAGCTCCGACCCAAGCTCCGCCTCGTCGATCTATGATCTGGCATGCAAGCAGGTCGTCGCCATCACGACGGAAGTGACCTACACCAACTACTTCGGCCAGACCAGCTCCCAGGCGAGCTGCGGCAGCGGCTTTTTCATCACGGATGACGGCTATGTGCTCACAAACTACCACGTCATCTCCACCGCGCACCAGTACGGCTACAGCGTGTCCGTGCTCACCTACGACGGCACGACCTATCAGGCGACCATCGTCGGCGTGGACGAGGACAACGACATTGCCCTGCTCAAGATCGACGCCAGCGGCGTGACGCCCGTCACCTTCGGCGACAGCGACAGCATGGCCGTCGGCGACACGGTGTACGCCGTGGGCAACCCGCTCGGCGAGCTGGAGTTCACCATGACGAGCGGCATGATCAGCGCGCTCGACCGCACCATTACCACCTCCGACGGCACCGACAGCGGCATCAACATGTTCCAGATCGACGCCGCCGTCAACGCCGGCAACTCCGGCGGCCCGGTGTACAACACCTCCGGTCAAGTCATCGGCATCGTGACCGCAAAATACAGCTCCTCCGGCGTGGAGGGTCTGGGCTTCGCCATCCCGGTCAATGACGCCGTGGCCATCGCAAACGACCTGATGAAAAACGGCACCGTGACTGACCGCGCTCAGCTTGGCATCACGCTGCAGGCCATCCCGTCGAGCGCCGCGCAGTACTACAACATGCCGGACGGCGCGTATGTCAATTCCGTCAACAGCGGCAGCTGCGCCGAGAAGGCCGGCCTGAAGGCGGGCGATATCATCACCGCCATCGACGACACGACCGTCTCCTCCGGCGACGCGCTGCGCAGTGCCCTGCGCGGCTACTCCGCCGGCGAGAGCGCCACGCTGACCGTCTCGCGCAACGGCGAGACGCTGACGCTGACCGTCACATTCGACCGCGCCAGCGACAGCACGAAGTAAGCGCATCCCCTCTCTATCGTCCATCGGCGGCGGGGAACCGCCCCGCCGCCGCAAACTTACCAATCCTCTTTTTTCTTTCTCCCATCTTTATTTTCCCCAGCGGAAGAGCGCCGCGCAGAGCCATCTGCACGGCGCTTTTTCCGTTCTTCCGCTGCGGCGGTCAGAACAAACGGCCGGAAGCGGCGGTTCCTCTTCCCCGCCCGGAGAAACAACGTAGCCATCCCTGCCACACGGCGGACAGCGCAACAAAAACCGGCAGCCAAAAAGGCTGCCGGTTGCGGTTGTTTTGTTTCGTTGTACGAAAGGTTTCCGATGCTGCGATCAGTTGAACCAGCCCAGACCGAAGAACGTGCTGATCTGCACAAGCAGGATGAAGAACATGATCACGGGGCAGAGATACTTGATGCAGAAGGTGTAGAAGCCGTGGATGTGGCCGTTGTAGCCGCTGTCGATCTCGCCGTACAGGGATTTCGGCTTGATCTCCCAGCCGACCATGATGGACATGAGCATGGCGCCGAGCGGCATGGCAATGCCTTCAGAGAGCATATCCATGAAGTCGAGCCAGTCAGCACACCAGTCAGCCTTGGAGTTGATGTGGAACAGATCCTTCGGCGCGATGCCGTTGGAGCCGAGACCGTCAACCGCGACGAGGCAGGCCAGCAGGGTGACGGCGAGGCAGACGACGGCGAGCACCTTGTTGCGGTCACGCTCGTGACCCTTGGCGCTGGCGTGGTCGATGAAGGTGACGGAGACCGCCTCGATCAGGGAGATGGCGGAGGAGATGGCCGCGATCAGAACGAGGGCGTAGAAGATCAGGCCGAAGATACCGCCGATGGTGCCCATGTCATGGAACACGTCCTGCAGCGTGGCGAACAGGAGGTTCGGGCCGCCGAGCTTGATATCGGAGACGGCCATGCCCTTGGCGATGCCGTTGGCGACGGCCGCCGGGATAACGGCGAGACCGGCCATGATGGCAACGAGGGTATCGGAGATAACGATGATGACGGAGTTTTTCGGGAGGTTCTCATTCTTGCCGAGGTAGGAGCCGTAGGTGATCATGGCGCCCATGGCAAGAGACAGGGAGAAGAACATCTGGCCGCCGGCCGTTGCGAGAACTTCCATAAAGCCGGGCGCCTTGTCAAAGAAGCCCGCCTTCAGAGCGTAGCCGGGGACGAACATGTACTTGAGGCCGACGTCCGCATTCGGAAGCGTCCAGGCACGGATGATGACGATGACGAGCATGACGAACAGTGCGGGCATACCGACCGTGTTGAACTTTTCGATGCCGCCGCCGACGCCGCCGCGGTTGATGAAATAGCAGATGACCATGAACAGAAGCATGCAGCCGATGCTGGCCCACGGGTTGGTGAGCAGAGCCGCGAAGGAGCTGCTGTCCGGCATGCCGCTGAACATGCCGACGACGTTGATGACCATGTAATAGATGCAGTAGCCGCCGAGGACCGAGTAGAAGGTCATGATCAGGAACGGGGCAATGATGGCCAGCCAGCCGATCCACTTGAACTTCTTCGAGACCTTCTTGTAGGCGTTGACCGGGCCGAAGCCGGTGCTGCGGCCGATCGCCAGCTCGGAGAGCATGATGGCAAAGCCGACAAATGCCGCCAGAGCCAGGTAAACGATCAGGAATGTAAAACCGCCGCATCTGCCCATCTTGTACGGGAAGCCCCAGATGTTGCCGAGGCCGACGGCGGAACCGATGGCAGAGAGCAGAAAGCCGATATTACTGCCAAATGAACCACGTTTGTTTTCGTCCATTGTTTTTCCTCCAATTTCAAATTCGCTTTTCCCGGAACTCCCCCCCAAATGACGCCGGACGATAACCGCTTCGTCCGCTGTCCATAACCGCAAGCGGGAAATTCACGATCAAGTTATTGCTAATTTACACTAAAATCGCAAAATTCGCAACTGTTTTTCGTCGATTTTGTTCACAAACTGTTCAATTTTAGCCAATGCAATGGATAAGGGCACAAAAAGGGAACCGCTTTTTAGATAATCTGACGGCGTTAGCAAAATGGCAACTCCCATTATTTTGCTATTTTGTTTCCGAATGGATGCTATTACTGAAACATATGCGAAGCACTCCCGCCGATATGACACGAGCGCCCCGGTATTTTCTACCGCCGGAAGCCTTGCATTTTTCCGGCAATCATGTATAATACTTTTGTTACTCTGTTTATTTTACTTAGGAGGAATTTCAAATGACATATGAGATGGATATCGCCGGGCTAAAGCGCGATCTGCCCCTGTGCAAGGTCACGGACGACCTGTACATCGGCGCGTTCGTCATGTTCGGCGACGTGGAGCTGACCGTGCACTGCGCAGCCGAGCTTCTCAAGCTGACGCCCGAATATGACTACCTGATCGCACCCGAAGCGAAAGCCATCCCGCTGGTGTACGAAATGGCCCGCCAGAGCGGCGCAGACAAATATTTCGTCGCCCGCAAAAAGGCCAAAGCCTACATGAGCAGCGTGTTCCAGGTACACGTCAAGTCCATCACGACGCAGGGCGTGCAGACGCTCGTGCTCGACCAGACGGACGCGGAGCTGATCCACGGCAAGCGCATCGTCATCGTCGATGATGTGATCTCGACCGGCGAGTCGCTGCGCGCGATGGAGGAGCTCGTCAACGAGGCCGGCGGCATCATCGTCGGCAAGATGGCCGTGCTCGCCGAGGGCGACGCCAACGACCGCCCCGACATCACCGTGCTCGGCAAGCTGCCGCTGTTCAACCCCGACGGCACGCCGAAAGCGTAATCCGGACGCACAGGACACGCGGGCGCTGCGTTGGCAGCGCCCGCGTCTGTTTTTTCAGGAGGGATCATCATGAACCTGCTCTTTGCGATCAATGGGGGCTACATCCCCACGTTTCTGGGCTGCATGCGCAGCGTGCTGCTGCACGGCGGCGCGAGCCACTACGAGGTGTTCATCCTGCACTCCGACCTCACAGACGGCGACGAGGCGGACATCCGCACAGCGCTGCCGGACGTGGATTTCCACTTCGTGTTCGTCGACCCCGCGATGTTCGATGGCTTTCCGGAATCGAAGCGCTACCCGCGCCAGATCTATTACCGCATCGCGGCGCCCCTGCTGCTGCCGGACACGCTCGAGCGCATCCTCTATCTCGACGCGGACACGGTCATCATCAACCCGCTGACGACGCTGTATGCCACGCCGTTCGGCGATGCGTACTTCATGGCCTGCACGCACACACGCAAGCTGCTCGAAAAGCTCAACGCCGCGCGTCTGGGCATGGACGAGGCTGCGCCGTACATCAACACCGGCGTGCTGCTGTATAACCTCCCCGCCCTGCGGGCCGATCTGGACATGGAGCGTGTGCGCGCCTTCGCCGACGAGAAGCAGGATGTGTTCCTGCTGCCGGATCAGGACATACTCACCGCGCTCTACGGCGACCGGGTGCACCTGCTCGACAGCATGGTCTATAATCTCAGCGACCGCATCCTCGCGCTGCACAACGCGGAGCTGCGCAACGCCCCGGTCGACCTCGACTGGGTGCGCGCGCACACGGTCATCATCCACTACTGCGGCCGGCTCAAGCCGTGGAAACCGCACTATGTCGGCGTGCTCGACGTGTTTTACCACGAGCTGATGGAAGAGATTCAGAAATAAAAAACATGCGTTCCGAACGATCGGGACGCATGTTTTTTTATCCGCGCAGGCCGCCGAAGAACGCGCGCAGGACATCCGTGCAGTCATCTGCCAGCACGCCGCCGTAGATGGCGGGATGGTGGCCGTAGCGCTCCTCAAAGAGGTTGAGCACGCTGCCGCACGAGCCGAAGTTTGGCTCCCTCGCGCCGTAGACGACGACCGGCACGCGGGCGTTGATGATCGCCCCGGCGCACATGGGGCACGGCTCGAGCGTGACATAGAGCGTGCATGCGTCAAGCCGCCACGTGCCGCGCGCGCGGCATGCCTCGGCGATGGCCTCCATCTCGGCGTGGGCGTCGGCCCGGTGCGTCCGCTCGCGGCGGTTGCGTCCGCGGCCGATGATGCGGCCCGCGCCGTCGGCGATCACGCAGCCGACCGGCACTTCGCCGTCGGCCGCCGCGGCGTTCGCGAGCGCGAGCGCCGCGCGCATATATTCCTCGCGCTCCACAGGCGCTCTCCCCTTTCAAAAAACCGGCGCTGTTATCTTAACAGCGCCGGAATAGATTTTGGACGAAAAACCGATCAGGCCAGAGCCGCCGTGATGATGGACATCTGGTAGACTTCCTCGGCGTCGCAGCCGCGGGACAGGTCGTTGATCGGGGCGTTCAGGCCCTGCAGGATCGGGCCGTAGGCCGCGAAGCCGCCGAGGCGCTGCGCGATCTTATAGCCGATATTGCCGGCTTCGATGCACGGGAAGATGAAGGTGTTGGCGTGGCCCGCGACCGGAGAGCCGGGGAACTTCAGCTGGCCGACGACCGGGGAAACGGCCGCGTCGAACTGCATCTCGCCGTCGAGCTTCAGCTCGGGCGCGAGCTCCTTGGCGATGACGGTGGCGTCATGGCTGAGCGCGACCGTGCCGCCCTTGCCGGAGCCCTTGGTGGAGAAGCTCAGCATGGCGACCTTCGGGTCGATGCCGAAGGTCTCGGCGGTCTTGGCGGTCTCGATGGCGACCTCGGCCAGCTTCTGCGCGGCAGAGAACGTGACCTCGCCGGTGGCCTTGTCGACGGTGTCCTGATAGTCGATGTTGATGGCGCAGTCGCCCATGGCGAGCATCTCGTCGCCGCGGACCATGATGAAGCAGGAGCTCACGAGGTGGGCGCCCTTCTTGGTCTTGATGAGCTGCAGCGCCGGACGGACGGTGTCCGCGGTGGAGTAGGTCGCACCGCCGAGCAGCGCGTCGGCCACGCCCATCTTCACGAGCATCGTGCCGAAGTAGTTGCCCTTCTGCAGGTTGGCGCGGACTTCTTCCATGGTCATCTTGCCCTTGCGCAGGTCAAACATGCACTGGGCCATCTCGTCCATCTTGTCGTAGTTGGCGGGGTCGATGATCTCGAGACCCTCGATGTCGAAGCTGCCGGCCTTGGCCGCAGCCTTCACGTCATCGACGTTGCCGACGAGGATCGGCGTCAGGAAGCCGCCCTGCTTCAGGCGGGCAGCGGACTCGAGGATGCGGGCGTCGGTGCCCTCGGTGTAGACGATCTTGCGCGGATTAGCTTTGAGAACTTCAACCAGATTTTCAAACATGGTGTTTTCCTCCAATATGTTCATCTATTTTCTGTTTGCTGTGAACATGGTTTTACAAGTAAATAGTGTAACACCCCATTCGACGTTTTTCAAGTCTTGCGCGCGATTTTATCAAGAGGTTGTTGCCGTTTGGGCGCGGGCGTGGTAAAATACAGTCCGTTATCATGAATGTTACAGGAGGTGCGGCATGGAACGCAATTTTGCTGCCGTCATGTCGGAGCTGCGCCACGCGCGCGGGCTGTCCCAGCGCAAGGTCGCGGCCGATCTGAAGATCAGCCAGGCGCTGCTGTCCCACTATGAAAACGGCGCGCGCGAGCCGGGGCTGGCGTTCGTGTGCCGGGCGTGCGATTACTACGGCGTGAGCGCGGACTTTCTGCTCGGCCGCGCGCCGAGCCCGACGTGCACGCCCGAGCAGCTCGAGGCGCTGCGCGTGCTCGTGCAGGACGTGCGCACCGCCGCCGACCGCGCCGAGGCCGCACTGGAGGAGATTGCCCTATGATCCCACAAGAAGACATCCGCAATTTTTCGATCATCGCACACATCGACCACGGCAAGTCCACGTTGTCCGACCGGCTCATCGAGCTGTGCGGCGCCGTGGATCAGCGCGAGATGGAGCCGCAGCTGCTCGACAACATGGACCTCGAGCGCGAGCGCGGCATCACGATCAAGGCGCGCGCCGTCGGCCTGACGTATCACCGCGGCGGCAAGACCTACACGCTCAACCTCATCGACACGCCGGGCCACGTGGACTTCAACTACGAGGTCAGCCGCTCGCTCGCCGCGTGCGAGGGCGCCGTGCTGATCGTGGACGCCTCGCAGGGCGTGGAGGCGCAGACGCTCGCCAACACCTACCTGGCGCTCGAGCACGATCTCGAGATCCTGCCGGTCATCAACAAGATCGACCTGCCCGCCGCCGACCCCCAGCGCACCAAGACCGAGATCGAGGACATCATCGGCATCCCGGCCATGGACGCGCCGGAGATCTCGGCCAAGCAGGGCATCAACATCCAGGCCGTGCTCGACGACATCGTTGACCACGTCCCCGCCCCGAAGGGCGACCCGAACGCCCCGCTGCAGGTGCTCGTATTCGACAGCCAGTATGACAGCTACCGCGGCGTCATCGTGCTCATGCGCATCGTGGCCGGCACGCTCCTGATGCTGGTTTAAGTTCTGTTTAACCCTCGTTTATTCCGGGTTTTATGGGTCCCTTTACAATGACAGTGTTCATTGGAAGGGACCCATTTTTTTCATGCGCAGAAACGGAGGTAATTTTGACGCGGAAAACCATACTGACAAAAAACTATGCCAAGGCGTTCAAGCGTCTCATTCTCCTTGCGGTGGTGCTGGCGGTGGTGACGGCAGCCGCCGTCCCCCTGAGCCTTTCCCGGCAGATCAGCGACCTCTCGGCGCTGGAGCAGACGAAGCAGGAGGAGGCCCTGCCGGAGGGCGGCGAGCACGGCGGCCACGCAGACCGGGAGAAACTCTGGAAGAGCCGGATCACCCCGCTCTCCGCCGCCAACTACGCCATCCTCGGCGGACTCGCGGTCCTTTGGCTGGTCCTGCTGGTCTATTACTGGCTGCTGGTGATGGCCTGGCTCTACAAAAACGCGGTGAATGAGAGCATTAACCGATCCCTCTGGCCCATCCTGGCGCTTTTCACCAACCTGCTGGCGGTCCTTGCCTTCCTCATCGTCCGTGATGATCCCCGCCGGGTGAGAACCCGGACCGCGCAGTGACGCGAGGCAAGCCATGAGGACCGCTGACCACCTGCTTTTGGGGCAGTATCTGCTTGCGCACTATGCCGCGCCTGCGCTGCAGCGGCACCGCCGCGCGTTTTTGCTGGGCTGCGTGGAGCCGGACGGCAACGTGTTCAGCTACCTGCGCGGGATGCGGCACGGCGAAAAGCTGCGCGGACACAACGCGGAGAACGCATCCGCCTTTCTCTCCCGCTGCATGGCGGACTTCGAGAAGAGCGGGATCTCCTCCGCATGGGACTGCTTCCGCTTCGGCACCCTGCTCCACTACGCGGCGGACGCCTTCACCGCGCCCCACAACCGCTTCTGGCAGGGGAGCCTCCGGGAGCACCGGGCCTATGAGGCGGCGCTGCATCAGCGCTTTGCGGCCATGCTGGAGACTGCGCAGCCCGACCATCTCCCCCGCCGGGCGTTCGCGGCGCTGCACGGGGACTACTGCGCGGAGGCGCCGGGCATGGAGACGGACTTCCGGTATATCCTGACGGTCTGCGTCTCTCTGCTGGAAAAATACCTGCTTCCCGCGGCGGAAGCGGAAGGAGCCTGCTATGAAGGTCTTGATCACCACCGACTGGTACCGGCCGGCCGTTAACGGCGTCGTCACCTCCGTCCGGAACCTGGCGGAGGGGCTGAAGCTGGACGCCTTCCTCGCGCCTCTGCCTCCGGCGGAGCGCAGCGCCCTCCGGGCAAAGCTGGGACTGGCGGAGGACGACCTGGCCCTCACCTTCGTGGGACGGCTGGCCAAGGAGAAGAATGTCAGCGAGCTGCTGGCCTTCCTGCCCGCCGCGCCGCGGAATGTAAAGCTCCTGCTGGTGGGCGACGGGCCCTGCCGGCACGAGCTGGAGGCCCAGGCCCGGGAGCGGGGCCTCACGGACCGGGTCCTCTTCGCCGGGATG
>ERZ772886.1464-NODE-1464-length-21111-cov-5.278258_pt1 | contig 21111 bp, 17 predicted proteins | sample MGYA00512128_ERZ772886 | MGnify/ENA primary metagenome ERZ772886 (study PRJEB29015, sample SAMEA2737698) | human gut metagenome | biome: human gut; feature: human-associated habitat; material: faeces | place: China | collected 2012 ... | reverse complement strand
TCGGAATTACTGTCTTGTTTGCGTTGTTATTGTTCTGTATCGTTTTCAAGGTTCGTACCGGTCTCGCAAGCGGCTTTTCAGCGGCTCGCGCAACCAGCTTTGTCAGTATACTACTTTTTTGCCCGCCCGTCAAGAGGTTTTTTGAAGGTTTTTGCGGTTTTTTGCGTTCTTTTTGGATTTCCGAACGATAAGTACGTTCAGTCGGCATCATCGTTCGCCATTTAGCGAACCTTCGTCGCTATTTCCTTTTAGTTTATTCGTCCGCATCATCCGCCGCCATCTTTCTGCCTGTTTTCACTGCCAGCGCATCAAAAAAGCCCCTTCCCGATTGAGGAAGGAGCTTTTTATGTAATCTGGAAATTACACAGTCGCCTTGGCGAGCTGCTTGGCCAGACGAGCCTTCTTACGATTGGCAGCATTCTTGTGCATAACGCCCTTCGACGCGGCCTTATCAATCGCGGAGGTGGTCACAACCAGCTGTGCATTCGCAGTCTGGGGATCAGCAGCAATCGCGGCCTCCAGCTTCTTGACAGAAGTGCGGACAGCGCTCTTGATCATACGGTTGCGCAGATTCTTCTTTTCGCTCACCTTGACGCGCTTCTTAGCGGACTTAATATTCGGCAACTTCGTTCACCTCCCGGTTCATACTGTTAATCGGCGGTTCACACCGCTCAATCTTAGGGTTCGAGTACGGCAGAAAACCGTGCGAAAACCAGCGCTGTTTATTGTAGCATGGTTTGCTGAAAAAATCAAGGCTTTTCAGAAAAAAATCTCTGTTTCTCGTACAGCAATTTGATGTGGCGTATGGCGATGGTCCGCAAAATGCGTACTGCGGAAACGCCGTTTCTTCCATTATTATTTCATTTTCATCGCGCGCATGGCATTGAGAATCGCCAGCATTGCCACGCCGACATCCGCAAAGACCGCCAGCCACATGTTCGCAAAGCCGCAGATACCCAGCACCATCACCAGCAGCTTCACCGCAAGAGCAAAAATGATATTTTGATGCACAATCCGCATCGTCCGGCGCGCGTGGCGGACACCCTGCGCAATCTTCGCCGGATCGTCGTCCATCAGCACAATATCCGCCGCCTCGATTGCGGCATCCGCGCCGACGCCGCCCATCGCAATGCCGATATCCGCGCGGCGCAGCACAGGCGCATCGTTGATACCATCGCCTGTGAACGCCACGGTGTGGCCGTCGCCCAGCAAGCCTTCGAGCGCGCTTACTTTGTCCTCCGGCAGCAGTTCCGCGCGGTAGTCGGTCAGGCCGACCTTCTTGGCGATGTCCGCCGCGACTTCCTTGCGGTCGCCGGTCAGCATGACCAGCCGCTTCACGCCCGCGGACTTCAAAGCTTCCATCGCGGATGCGCTGTTTTCCTTGATGACGTCGCTGATGACGAGCGCGCCGAGGTACTGCCCGCCGCGCGCGACATGCACCACCGTGCCGATTTCCGCCGGTTCAGCCGCCTTGACGCCAATGGACTCCATCAGGCGCGCGTTGCCCGCGTACACCTGCTGGCCGTCCACCTTCGCCTGTACGCCGTGACCCGCCGCTTCAGAGGCATCGCTGACGCGGTTCATGTCCACCGCGCGGCCCAGCGCCTCCTTAATTGAAATCGCAATCGGGTGATCGCTGAATGCCTCGGCATGTGCCGCAGCGTCAAGCAGTTCGTCTTTCGTGACGCCTTTTGCCGGATGCACGCCCGTGACGGAGAACGTGCCCTTCGTCAGCGTACCTGTCTTGTCGAACACGACCGTATCCAGCCCCGCGAGGGTTTCCAGATACGTCGCGCCCTTGATGAGGATGCCCTTCTTCGACGCGCCGCCGATGCCGGAGAAGAACGTCAGCGGCACGGAGATAACCAGCGCGCACGGGCAGGAGATAACAAGGAAGGTCAGGGCAGTATAAATCCAGTTCGTCCAGTTGCCGTCAAACAGGCTCGGAATAATTGCCAGCGCCAGCGCGAAAAAGCACACGGCGGGCGTGTAAATCCGGCTGAACTTGGTGATGAAGCGTTCCGTCTTTGCCTTCGCGTCGCCGGAGGATTCGACCAGCGCCAGAATCTTCGCGACGGTGGATTCGCCGTAACCGACCGTGACCTTGACTTTCATCACGCCGGACAGGTTGACGCAGCCGCTGAGGACTTGGTCGCCCTCCTTCACGTCGCGCGGGAGCGATTCACCGGTCAGCGCCGTGGTATTCAGGCTCGAATTACCCTCGATGACCACGCCGTCCAGCGGAATCTTTTCGCCGGGCTTGACGAGGATGATGTCGCCCACGCGCACCTGTTCGGGGCTGACGCGGCGGCTGTCGTTGCCGTCCACCAGATTCGCATAGTCCGGGCGAATGTCCATCAGCTTCGTGATGGATTCGCGGCTCTTGTCAACCGCCTTATCTTGGAAGTATTCGCCAATCTGGTACAGTACCATGACCGCGACGCCTTCCGCATATTCCGCGACGCACATTGCGCCGACGGACGCAACCGTCATCAGGAAGTTCTCGTCGAACACTTCGCCATGGCGGATGTTGCAGATGGCGCGCCACAGCACGTCGTAGCCCGCAACCAGATACGCCGCGATGAACACAACAATCGTCGCCCAGTGCGTTTCGCCCAGATTCGCCTTGCTGACCAGCCCCAGCGCCAGCAGCGCGACCGCAGTCGCAACGCGAATCATCAGTTTCTTGCCCTTGTTCGCGCCGCCGTGTTCGTGACCATGTTCATGCGAGTGCTCGTGATGCTCGTGGTCGTCATCGTCGTCATGGTGATGATGCTCGTGACCGCAGCCGCATTCGCCGTCGTGATGGTGGTGATGCTCATGCTCGTCGTCATCATCGTCCTCGTGATGATGCCCGCCGCATGGACAAGACGCGCCGGACGGCTCTTCCGCTTCATCGAAGAAAATCTCCGCGTCGGGTTCAATTTCCTTCATCTTCGCGTACGCCGCCTTGCGAACTTCCTCGAAGCGGTCGTCCGCCGCTTCCAGCGTGATTTTCTTCTGCACATAGTTCACCGACACGCTCGCCACGCCGGGCAGCTTTTGCAGCGCGCGTTCCACCTTTGCCGCGCAGTTCGGGCAGTCAATGTCGATTTTCCACGTCTTCTTCATGGTTTCCGACGACCTTTCCGCTATTTATTCCGAATCACGCTGTTCGCCGGACGGCATTGTCCAGAGAACAAACATGTGAGCATTCGTTCATATGTGATGATACTCCTCTTCATGCCCATTGTCAAGAGGAAAAAGAAAATATTTTCCCCGAAAATGCGGAAAAGCGGCACCTGCTTTGCACAGATGCCGCTCTTGAGGAATTACTACTATTATATTAGCTGATTACACCTTGAAGTTGACCGCCTGATCGCCCTGTTCGCTCTTGCCGAAGACATAGTCGTTGCCCGGCAGCACCGCGTTCAGCAGGATGCCGACCAGAGACGCCACCGCCAGACCAGACAGGCTGATGGTCACCTGACCAACGGTGAACACAATCGCGCCTGCGTTGGAGAAGTTGATGCCCAGCGCAAGGGACATAATCACCGCCGCGATGATGACATTGCGGCTCTTCGCGAAGTCCACCTGATTTTCAACCACATTGCGCACGCCGACCGCGGAAATCATGCCGTAGAGAATCAGCGACACGCCGCCGATGGTCGCCGCGGGCATGCAGTGAATCAGCTCCGCGAACTTCGGGCAGAAGGAGAATACGACTGCCAGCACTGCTGCCATGCGGACAACCGCCGGGTTGTAGACGCGGGTCAGCGCCAGCACACCGGTGTTCTCGCCGTAAGTGGTGTTCGCCGGAGCGCCGAAGAGCGCCGCCATCGTCGTCGCCAGACCGTCGCCCAGCAGAGAACGGTGCAGACCCGGATCTTCGATGAAATTCTTGCCGACCGTCGAGGAGATAGCGGACATATCGCCAATGTGCTCCATCATCGTCGCCAGCGCAATCGGGGCAACGGTAATGATGCAGTTCAGCAGCAGCGTGCCGTCACAGCCGCCAAAGAGGGAGAACGCGGTATCCTTCCACTGGAAGGGCAGACCCAGCCAAGCCGCTTCCTTGACAGGGGTGAAGTCCACCTGACCCGTCACCGCCGCGACGGCGTAAGAACCGACCACGCCCAGCAGAATCGGGATAATCTTGAACATGCCCTTGCCCCAGATGTTGAACGCCACCACGATGACCACCGCCAGAATCGCGATGAGCCAGTTATTGGCGCAGTTGTTGATGGCGGAGTTCGCCAGAATCATGCCGATGCAGATGATGATGGGGCCGGTGACAATCGGCGGGAAGAAGCGCATGACCTTCTGCGCGCCGAAGATCTTGAACAGACCCGCGACAACAACGTAAATCAGACCCGCGACCGCCACGCCCACGCCAGCGTAGGGAATCCAGTTCATCGTGCCGTCCGCGAACTGCGGCATTGCCTTCACCGCCGCATAGCCGCCGAGGAACGCGAAGCTCGAACCGAGGAACGCAGGGACTTTGCCGCCCGTGATGAGGTGGAACAACAGCGTACCCAGACCCGCAAAGAGCAGGGTTGCGCTGACAGACAGGCCTGTCAAGGTCGGCACAAGCACGGTTGCGCCAAACATGGCGAACATGTGCTGGAAGCCCAGCAGAGTGAACTTCGCCGGGGAAAGTTTCTGATTGGTCATGTGATTCCGTCCTTCCTCCATATATGCTGTTGTCAACCGCTTTCAAATGAAGGCGATTATTGCAAATCCGCTTGCGCGGAGTACAATCAAATTATCGGATACCCACGTTTCCCCAATAAACACGCGGACATTGTATGCAGTTGTCACCAACCCAATCGCGCGAAAGGGTCAAGGGAGGAACTCCCTTGCGGGGTCAAGGGGCAGCGCCCCTTGGGTCACCTATTCATCCGCCCGTCGTAGAGGGCAACGCCGTCGCCGCCGTCGATTTCTTCCATCTGAACGCCAATCTGCTCGTTGTTCGAGGTCGGGACGTTCTTGCCGACGAAGTCCGCGCGGATGGGCAGCTCGCGATGACCGCGGTCAATCAGCACCGCCAGGCAGATGCGCGCGGCACGGCCTTGGTCAAGAATCGCGTCCATGGCGGCGCGAACCGTGCGTCCCGTGTGCAGCACATCGTCCACCAGCACAACCACCTTGCCCGTCACGTCCACCGGCAGGTGCTTTTCCTGCACCTCAACGTTCAGCTGCGCCGGATCGCGGTCGTCGCGATACATGGCAATATCCACTTCGCCCACCGGAATGCGCACATGCTCGTACTTCTCGATGATGTCCGACAAGCGCTGCGCCAGCGGCACCCCGCGGCGGCGGATGCCCACCAGCACCACGTTTTCCAGCGGCATCAGCTGCTCCATCATCTCGTGCGCCATGCGCGTCAGGGCGCGGTTCATCGCGTCGCCCGCCATCAGCTGGGCTTTCGGAATGCCTGCCTGCATGTTCATCATCGTCGGAATCCTCCTCTTTTTTCCTCTGCTGATTTTCCCCGAAGCACGCGGGGAAATCAGCGGCATTTTGCCAAAAAGAAAGCGCCTTTCCCGTCGGATGCCGCAGGAAAAGGCGCAATGTTTCGCATATTCAGTCTGGCCGCGCGGTCGGGCGCAGGCAGTTCTGTTTCTGTCGGTTCGCTGCGTGCCTTTCCAGCCTCTCGTGCTGGGATTAAAGGATTGCTTTGATTACCGCCGGACAGTATAGCACACTTTCCCGTGCTTGTAAAGCGGAAATTTCGCACTTTCCGCCACTTTTCCGCAAAAAATACGTTTTCTCTGTCTGCTGATGATGTCTGCTTTCGTTCACGCGCCATGATTTGCCGTGTCAAGCTGCGTAGAAGCGCAATTCGCCCTCTTGCAATTTGCATTAGAATTCTGTATAATATAGATGCAGAAAGCATATTATTGTATTGACTATCAATGCAATTCAGGAGGTACTCTTATGGCAGAGCAAGTATTGGTTCAGGTGCGTGTCGATAAAAAGCTGAAGGAGGAAGTTTCAGAAATCTACGAAATGCTGGGGCTGGATTTGCCCACGGCGATTCGGATGTTCCTCGTCCGCAGCAAGCTGGAGCGCGGACTGCCGTTCACTACGAGGCTGCCCAAAGAAACCGTCACCCGCCCGGAAGCACTGGATGCTTTGGACGCACTGTTCCAGCAGGCGTCTGGTGCGCCGGACATGACCCCGGACGAAATCAACGCAGAAATCGCAGCGGTTCGCGCCGCTCGGAAGGCGGTTAAGCAGTGAAATGTTATGCCGTTGTAGATACGAACGTCATCGTGTCCGCCTTGATCACGAAGAACCCAGATTCCCCGCCGCGACAGGTGTTTCGCGCCATGCTGACAGGCGACATCGTCCCGCTGTATCATCCCGATATTCTGGCAGAGTATGAGGAAGTGCTGTGTCGGAAAAAGTTCCATTTGCAGGTGGAAACCGTGCGGACAGTGGTGGATGCTATCCGTCAGTTCGGCATCGAGGTGCAGCCAAAACCGACGGGCGAAATCTTGATTGACATGGACGACCTTGTGTTCTATGAAGTCGCCATGGAGAAGCGGGACGACGGTGCTTATCTCGTCACAGGCAATCAGAAGCACTACCCCGTCCGGCATTTCATCGTCACCCCCGCCGAAATGGTGGAGATTCTGAAGAAGTAATCCCATTTCGCCCAAAAGGCGGGCAAAAAATCCCGCTCCCAAAAGGCGCGAAAGCTGAAAAAGTCCCCGGCAAAGCCTTGACAAAGCGAAGAAAATCCGATATACTGTAAAGGCTGTATTGTAGCACCCCGGCGGATGTCTGTCCTCCGGTTACGAAATTTGATTTGTAAGGAGTGTTGAACATGTTCCGTACCTACCAGCCCAAGAAGCGTCAGCGCAGCAAAGTGCACGGCTTCCGCGCGCGTATGGCCACCAAGAACGGTCGCCGCGTGCTCTCCGCCCGTCGTCGTCGCGGCCGCAAGTCCCTGACCGTCTGATTGAGAGAATTTTCTTTCAGGCTTATTCAGAGACGCTGGATGTGCCAGACGCCACAGGACAGCAGGATTGTCCAATGACAATCCGCGCTCCATTCGTGGATGAAGCGCGCCCGATGTACCCGCGAGGTACGCTTCCGGGCGCGCTTTTCCTTTACTTCGGGTTCATACTATTTCCGGATTCACCCGCGCCATCTGCTTGCGCATTCGCATCCGGAAACAGCATCATACGCCCATCATTCAATCGAGAACAGAGGACTGTAACCCAATGGAAAGACGCTATCGGCTGCAAAAAAACAAGGCGTTCCAATATGTCTACCACCGTGGACGGAGCGCCGCTTGTCGGGATTTGGTCATGCTCGTCGCCAAAGGTCGGGGCATGAAGGTCGGCTTTTCCGTCAGCAAGAAGGTTGGCAACGCTGTGACCCGCAATAAGGTCAAGCGCCGCCTGCGCGAATGCTTCCGGCCCTATCTGGGGGATGTGAAAAGCGGCCTGTACGTCGTCGTCGCCAGACCCTCAGCCGCTACTGCCAGCTTTTCCTCGCTGCAGAAGGACGTGCGCTACCTGCTGAAAAAGCACGGTGCTCTTCCAACACAGCCGAAAAGCCCAGATGCGCCATGAAACGCGCCTTGCTCTGGGGGATTCAGTTCTACCGCAGCGCCATCAGCCCCTATAAGGGCGGCCCGCGCTGCCGCTATACGCCCACTTGCAGCCAGTACGCGCAAACCGCCATCGAGCGCTACGGGGCTGTCAAGGGTGCGCGGCTGGCGGCATGGCGCGTCCTGCGCTGCAATCCGTTCTCCAAAGGCGGCTATGATCCCGTGCCCGAAGACCCCTGTACCACATTAAGAAAGGAATGAACTCATGGGCATCAACGAATTTCTGAAGACCATACTGGAATGGATTTACAGCTTCGTGGGCAACTATGGCTGGGCGGTCGTGCTGTTCACGCTGCTGGTGCGTCTGATTGTCATGCCGTTCGACTACAAGAGCCGTGTCGGGATGCGCAAGATGCAGAAGATTGCCCCCATGCAGGCAAAACTCCAGAAGAAGTACGAAAAAGACCCGGACAAGATGAACAAAAAGCTGCAGGAGCTCTACCGCGCGCAGCGCGTCAATCCCCTTTCCTCCTGCCTGCCGATGCTGATCAGCCTCCCGATCCTCTTCGCGATGTTCACCGCCATGAGAATGGTCGCCAACGAGCATCTGGCACAGCAGGCGTTCGACATCATCGCTTCGGGCAATCCGGCGCTGGATTCGTGGCTGTGGGTCAAGAACGTGTGGATGCCGGACTCCCCCTTCGCGGCGGCCTGGCCGAATCTTGATTCTCTGCGTCAAATCGCCACAAACGAATGGCTGGCCGTATTCAACAAGCTGCCGCAGGAGACGCTCGCTCTGCTGGCGGATAAGGGTCTTGCGCTGACGGCGGAATCCTTTACCGGCGATGCGCTGAACACAACGATTCAGACCATCTACACTACCATGGAGCAGCTGCCCGCTTATATGGAGCACGTCAAGTACTACAGCGACTTGGCCATTCCGCTGTTCAACATCCACATTTTCGTGAACTACAACGGCTATTTCATCCTGCCGATTCTCGCCGCCGGCGGTCAGTTCCTGATGACAAAGCTCACCGGCACGGCGCAGACCCCCGCCGCGGATGACGCGCAGGCCCAGCAGGCGCAGAACAGCATGAAGTTCATGAACTACTTCTTCCCCATCTTCACGCTGATTCTGTGCTTCAACTACAACGCGATTTTTGCCCTCTACTGGGTCGCCTCGAACGTGATTGCCATCGTGCAAACCAAGGGCATCAACATGTACCTTGACCGCAAGGAAGCCCTCGAAGCCGCCAACCCCAACAAGAATACCGGTTCGCTGAAGTGATAGGAGAGCAATCATGAAAACCTACGAAGCTACTGGCAAAAACTACGAAGAAGCGCTGCAGAACGGTTTGACCGCCCTGCACGCCACCATCTCCGATGTTACCGTGGAAACGCTGGAAGAAGGCAGCAAGGGACTGTTCGGGCTCTTCGGCTCGAAGCCCTGCAAGCTCCGCCTGACGCTCCATGAGGTGGAAGAGGAAGTCGAAGAAGACGATCCGCTGGCGGATTTGCTGTCCTCCGTGAAGGTGGAAGCGCCCAAGCCCGCTGCCCAGCCGAAGCCGCAGCCCAAGCCCGTGCAGCCGAAGCCCCAGCCCAAGCCGCAGCCGAAGCCCGCACAGCCCAAGCCCGCACAGCCCAAGCCCGTGCAGGAAAAGCCCGCCGAGGTGAAGGTGGAAGCGAAGGTTGAAGCCCCGTTGGAAGCACCCGCTGTGGAAGCTGCTCCCGCTGTGACGGATGCCGCCCCTGCTGCTGATGCCGCCGAGCGTCCCGCGCCCGTGCAGCGCAAGCGCAATGACCGCCCGAAGAAGGACAAGCCGCGTCAGCCCAAGGCAGAGGGCGAATCCGCCCCGAAGCCGGAGCGCAAGCCCCTTCCCCCGAAGGCTCCCGCTGCCCCGCTGGAAAAGCCCGTCGTCACCATGATTCCCGACGAGCAGATTGACCCCGCCTCCCCCGTCGGTCAGGCGCAGAGCTTCCTCAAGGAGCTGACCCACCTGATGGGCGTTGACGTGACCGTCGCGATGGGCACGGACGCGGAGAACAACATCTTCGCGCAGATGACGGGCGACACGCTGGGCATCCTGATTGGCCGCCGCGGCGAGACGCTCGACGCCCTGCAATACCTGACGAGCCTGCGCATCAACAAGGGGCAGGATCACTACACCCGCGTCACGCTGGACACGGAGAACTACCGCGCCAAGCGCGAAGACACGCTGATTCGTCTGGCGAACCGCATGGCGAACCGCGCCGTCAAGACGGGCCGCAAGGTTTCTCTGGAGCCCATGAACCCCTACGAGCGCCGCGTGATTCACTCCGCGCTCCAGCCCAACGAGCTGGTGGACACCCACTCCGAGGGCGAAGAACCCAAGCGCCACATCGTCATCACCCTGCGGAAGTAATTTCTACGGACTGTCCTGCAAAACGGGGCAGTCCTTTTCTTTGCCCGCCGCACCCGAAAATTTTCCTCCGCCGCGCAAAACCGCTTGCAAAACCGCCGATTTTATGCTATACTATTTTGTGCTTGCCGGAATGGCGGAATGGCAGACGCGACGGACTCAAAATCCGTTGGCAGCGATGTCGTGTGGGTTCAAGTCCCACTTCCGGCACGACATGAAGAATCCGAATCTGACTTTCCAATTGGAAGCGGGTTCGGATTTTTTCTTGCCCTTCCATCTGGAAATACAGTCATCATCAGGAGGTCAATATGCTGACGCTGTATGAGCCAAAATATGAGGACATGTGGTTTCGGCAAATGATGCTGGCGGATGAAGATACCATGTCTTACAATCACGCATGGGGCGGGACAATTCCCTTTGGGGAAGATAAATGGCGTGGCTGGTACGATTGCTGGATTGCTGACCCTGATGGCAAGCGGTATTACAGGTATCTCAAAAACGAAGATGATCAGTTTGTTGGCGAAATTGCCTATCACTATGATGCCGAAATGCAGCAGGAAATAGCCAACGTCATGATTTATGCGAAATACAGAAGAAGAGGCTATGGCGGCGAAGCATTGGATTTGCTGTGTTCCGCGGCGAAAAGCAACGGCGTTTCCGTTCTGTATGATGATATTGCCATCGACAATCCGGCTGTCAGCCTTTTTCTGAAACACGGATTTGTGGAAGAATCCCGAACAGAAGAGATAATTCTCCTCAAAAAGGAACTGTGATTGGGTGTGTGCTTCCAGTCGCTCCATACAAAAGAGCCTTGCAGCGTGTGATGCTCCTGCAAGGCTCTTTTTGTTTTTTGGGGGATTTCCCGCTTATTTCCCCCTATGTTCCTCTTTCCACCTGATAATCTCCTCAAGCCGCTGCTTATACCGTCCCTCGTTCCCCTGCTCCGTCGGCTGGTAATACCGCTTCCCCTGCAGCGAATTCGGCAGGCACGTCATCGCGGACAGCTTCTCCTGCGTGTCATGCGCGTACACATAGCCCTTGCCATAGCCGAGGTTCTTCATCAAGCTGGTTTCCGCATTCCGGATTTGCAGCGGAACAGGCTCTGCGATTTGCTCCTGCGCATCCTTTTTCGCCGCCTCATACGCCATGTACAGCGCGTTCGACTTCGGTGCCATCGCCATGTACACCACCGCCTGCGTCAGATGCACCGTGCATTCCGGCATCCCCAGAAAGTGACACGCCTGATACGCCGCGACTGCCGTTTCCAGCGCACGCGAATCCGCCAGGCCAATGTCCTCGCTCGCGAACCGAACAACGCGCCGCGCGATATACAGCGGGTTTTCGCCGCCTTCCAGCATCCGTGCCAGCCAATAGACCGCCGCGTCCGGGTCGGAATTGCGCATGGACTTGTGCAGCGCGCTGATGAGGTCATAGTGCCCGTCGCCCTTCTTGTCGTAGAGCAGCGACCGCCGCGACGTACACTGCGCAACGGTTTCCTGCGTCACATGCGCCTGACCGTTCTCATCCAAATCGGCATTGAGGATGACCATTTCCAGCGTCGATAGGGCGGTTCGCGCGTCGCCGTTGGAAAAGACGGCAATCGCGCGCAGCAAATCCTCCGCCATGTCGATTTTCTGCCCGCCGAATCCGCGTTCGTCCTGCAAAGCGCGGTGGAGCAGCCCCAGCACGTTCTCCTCCGTCAGCGCGTGCAGCACAAACACGCGGCAGCGCGACAGCAAGGCGCTGTTGACTTCAAAGGACGGGTTTTCGGTCGTCGCGCCGATGAGGATAATGCTCCCCTTCTCGACGTAGGGCAGAAAAGCATCCTGCTGCGCCTTATTGAAGCGGTGGATTTCGTCCACGAACACAATCGTGCGGATGCCAAAATGCCGGTCGCTTTCCGCCTGCTCCATCACCTGCCGGATTTCCTTGATGCCGCTGGTGACGGCGGAGAAGTTGATGAAATGGCTCTTCGTTTGATGGGCGATAATCTGCGCGAGCGTGGTTTTCCCCACGCCCGGCGGCCCCCAGAAAATCATGGAGGACACCAAATCGCCCTCAATCATGCGGCGCAGGACTTTGCCCTTGCCGATCAAGTGCTCCTGTCCGGCAAACTCATCGAGGTTCTGCGGGCGAAGGCGCTCCGCCAGCGGCGCGGGGGGATTCGCGGCGGTCAGGAAGGTTTCCTGCGATGGCATCGTTTCATCACTTTCCTTTTGGGTTGTTGCTGTTCTGGGCGGTCGGCTTGGCTTCTTTTTTCTGCTTTTTCAGCATCGTCTCGATATTCTCATTGAGCTTCCCCAGCACCTTCACCGCTTCGGACAGCATCGCGTATTCGCCAAGCGTCGGGTCAACCAGCAGCAGCACGTCCGGGGCGGTGGTCGAGGGCATCAGGCGCTTGTCCGTTATCGCCATCGCGGGGATAAACGCCGCCTGATCGGGCATGTATTCCGCGTTCAGCTTCATCACGAGGAAGCCGCCGCGCTTGTAGGTCACCAGCGACACGCCAAGCTGATTCGCCAGCACGCGCACCTGCGCCACGTCCAGCAGCGTCTCCACCACCGGCGGCACTTCGCCGAAGCGGTCAAGCAGCTCGTCGGTGATGTCCTCGCGGTCGGCCTGCGTCGTTAGGCTCGCAATCCGCTTGTACATTTCCATCCGCTGCCGGTCGTCGTGTACATAGTCGTCCGGCAGATACGCATCCACCTTGATGTCCACACGTGTTTCGAGGTGCGGCTTCGCGGGCGGCAGACCCTCCTGCTCCGCGCGCGCCTCCTGAAGCGTTTCCTCCATCAGCTTGCAATACATGTCGTAGCCAACGGTCGCCAGGTGCCCGTGCTGTTCCGGGCCCAGAATATTGCCCGCACCGCGGATTTCAAGGTCGCGCATGGCGATACGGAAGCCAGCGCCGAACTCCGTGAACTCCCTGATGGCTTCGAGGCGCTTCTCCGCCGTCTCGGACAAGCTGCGTTCCGGGCGGATGGTAAAGTACGCATACGCCTGACGATTGCTCCGCCCGACGCGCCCGCGCAGCTGATAAAGCTGGCTCAGCCCGAAGCGATCCGCGTCAAAGACAATCAGCGTATTCGCCGTCGGCACGTCCAAGCCGCTTTCGATGATGGTCGTGCAGAGCAGCACGTCGTAGCTGCCGCCGTAGAAGTCCATCATCACGTCCTCCAAGCCGTGTTCGCGCATCTGCCCGTGCGCCACGCCGATGCGCGCTTCCGGCACAAGCTGCTTCAATCGTTCATAGAACGCGCCGATGGTCTGCACAGAGTTATAGAGGAAGTACACCTGTCCCCCGCGCGACACCTCGCGCAGAATCGCGTCGCGAATCACGCCGTCGTTGTAGTCAATCACTCGCGTCTGCACCGGCAGTCGTTCCTCCGGCGGCGTTTCCAGCACGGACATATCGCGGATGCCGACCATCGACATGTGCAGCGTGCGCGGAATCGGCGTGGCGGAGAGTGTCAGCACATCCACCTGATGCTTCATGTTCTTGATGATTTCCTTATGCTGCACGCCAAATCGCTGCTCTTCGTCCACAATCAGCAGACCGAGGTTCTTGAACTGCACGTCTTTGCCCAGAATACGGTGCGTACCGACAAGGATGTCGATTTCGCCCTCCTTCACGCGGCGCAGAACGTCCTTGGTTTCCTTCGCCGTGCGGAAGCGGCTCAGCACGTCCACCTTGACCGGGAAGCCCTTGAAGCGCTTCAAGACCGTGTTGTAGTGCTGCTGCGCCAGAATCGTCGTCGGCGCCAGAATCGCAACCTGCTTGGCGTCCATCAGCGCCTTGAACGCTGCACGCAGGCTGACCTCCGTCTTGCCGTAGCCCACGTCGCCGCACAGCAGCCTGTCCATGTTGCGCGGCGATTCCATGTCCGCCGTAATTTCCTTCACGCTCTGCTCTTGATCCGGGGTCAGCTCGTAGGGGAACATGTCCTCAAATTCGCGCTGCCACGGCGTATCCGCGCTGAACGCGAAGCCCGTTTCCTGCGAGCGCCGCGCATAGAGTTTCACAAGGTCAAACGCCATCTTTTTCAGGCCCTCTTTGACCTTCGCCTTCTGCTTCTGCCAGTCGCCGCCGCCGAGCTTGTTCAGCTTCGGGGGATTCGCCGGATTGCCGATGTAGCGCTGCACACGGCTGAGCGCCTCAATCGGCACATAGAGCTTGTCGCTCCCCTGATACTGGATTTGCAGATAGTCCCGGCGCGTGCCGCCGTTTTTCATCTGCGCTGTGCCAAGATAAATGCCGACGCCATGTTCCTCATGCACCACAAAGTCGCCGGGCTTCAGGTCGGTGAACGCCGCAATCTTCTCGCCCGCCGCCTGCCGCTTCTTCGCCTTGCGGTAGCCCGTACCGTACACGTCCGTGTCGCTGACGACAATCAGGCGCGCTTCTTCCCAGATGAAGCCGTGCGTCAGCGTGCCGGGCAGCACCTGCACACATTCTTCCGGCAGTTTGTCGATTTTCTCCGCGAACGACGCGGCGACATCGTGTTCTTCCAGCGCCGCCGCCAGACGCTGACCGCGCGCCACGCCGCCGCACAGCACCGCCACGCGGTAGCCTTCGCGCAGCCAGCCGTCGCAGTCCTCCGCCAGCGGGCGAATCTGCGACGAATACCCTGCCACGCGCTGCACGCCAAGATCAGCGGCATCCTTGACCGCCACGCCTGCCATGCCTTCCAGAAACTCCGTCACAGCGACCGTCGCGTACCCCTGCACATGCCGCAGCAGCTCGTCCCAGTCCATCAGCAGGGTTTCCTGCTCCTTGACGGCTTCGTCGCGGCTCATCGCGCCTTCGAGATCCTCCGCAAAGCCCGCCCGGCGTTCCTCCGCGCGCTTCCTGAGCAGATTCGGGTCGCTCAGCACGACGATTTCCGGCTCAAACCAGTCCAGCACCGTATAAGTATCGTCCGTCAGCACGGTCAGCCACGCCCGAATGCGCTTGAACGGCAGCCCCTCCGCCAGCATGTCCGCGTCCGCCATCAGTTGGGCGCGGCGGCGTTCCAGTTCCGCCTTGCGCGCGGCAGTCTGCTGCTTTTCGCGAATCTTCGGGGTGATGTTCTTGTCGAAGAAGTCCGGAGCGTCCGCGTCATCCTCCGGCAGCGGCGGCAAATCCGAAAAGAGCGTCGAACTTGCGGGCGTCAGGTCGCCCCCCTGCCGCTCGATGGCGTCCCGCATCCGCCGCGCTGCCTTTTCCGCATCCACCGGTGGAAGCAATACCTCCGTCGCGGGCGTGAGCGTGCATTTCTCCACCGAATCAAGGCTGCGTTGGCTGATGCAGTCAAATTCGCGGATGGAGTCCACCTCGTCGTCGAAGAACTCAATGCGCAAACTCTGGCTGCACGCCGGCGGATACACGTCGATGATGCCGCCGCGCAGGGCACACTGCCCCTTGCCCTCCACCATGCTGACGCGCTCGTAGCCCATGGCGGTCAGGCGGCGGATGAGGTCGTTCAGGTCGATTCGGTCGCCGGGAGCAAGGCGAATCGTCTCTTCGCGGAAGCGGTCGGCGCTGCCCATGCGCTGCAAGGCGGCATCCATACTCGTGCAGAGCAGGCGGATATCCCCCTCCTGCGCCCTTGCCAGTGCTTCCAGCCGCCGCCATGCGCTTTCGTGGCTCGACGCGCCGCGCGTGAGGTCGATTTCGCCCCCCGGCAGACACGCCACACCCGTTTCCAGCAGCTGCTGGCCGTCCTCGGCGTCGTGCGCCGCTTTGAGGTCATTACCGGAAATCAGCAGCACCTTTTTGCCCGTATCGGCGCAGAGTTTTGACGCGATATACGCCGCCATTGTGTCCGGCAGCCCCGTCACGGCGATGGGCTGTTTGCTTTCCGTTGCTTTCAGCAGCTTGTCATACGCTTTCGACGCAATGCCGGATAATAATGCCTGATTCATATGCGCTCCTTGGGATGAGTCGTGGTACGAAAAATACGCCTGTGCTTACACGGTCTTATTGTATTCCTGCATGGCATGGTCAATACCGTTTTTGACCCAGTCCTCCACGCAGTCCGCCGCGCGCTCGAACGCCTGCTGCATGGCGATTTGCTCTTCGCGGATGGTGTACTTGCTCAACACCCAGTCCGCCAAGTCCCAGCCATCGGGCTTTGCGCCCACGCCAATCCGCACGCGCGGGAAATTCTGCCCCGGCGTATTGGCGATGATGGAGCGCATTCCGTTATGCGTCCCGGCACTGCCGGATTTGCGGACGCGCAGGCGGCTGGCGGGCAAATCAATGTCATCATAGATGATAAGCAGATTTTCCAGCGGCACTTTATACCAATTGAGCAGTTCGCTGACGCACTCGCCGGACAGGTTCATGAACGTCTGCGGGGCGCAGAGGACGACGCGCTTGCCGTCCACGGTCGTTTCGGTCAGCATTCCCTTGCACTTGCTCTTATTGAGCGTTACGCCCCACTTGCGGCAGAGCATTTCCAGCGTATCGAACCCCGCGTTATGGCGGGTATGGGCGTACTGCGTGCCCGGATTCCCCAGCCCAACGACGATCAGTGTTTCCTTTTCCATGGTGATTCCTCCAAAACAGGTCTTGGCGGAGAGGATATACACCCCCTCCGCTGACATCATATGCCCCCAGAAGCTCTGCCTCTGCAAGGGAATTCCTCCCTTGACCCTTTCGCGCGATTCAGTTGGCGACATCTGCATAATGTTTTCGCGTGTTTATGCAGGGATTTTGCTTTACTTTTTCAGTCTCTCCACTTCTTCCTGCACCATATCCTTCGTGCAGAAGTTCAGCGGGGAGAAGCGCCCGTCCAGCGCCTTTTCCAGCTTTGCAATCGCCGCTGCCTTGTCGCCCGCTTCCAAATCATAGCGCGACAGGAACCACAGCGTGTCAATCTGCGAATCCTTCTCCGCGTGTGCCTTCTCGAACCATTCCTTCGCCTTGTCCTTCTCGCCCGTCACGCGGTAATATGCCTGACCCAAGTTGTCCAGGCACACCGGGTCTTCGTCGTCATAGTCCACCGACTCCTGAATGAAGGCGAACATTTTGTCGATGCCCTCCTGCCATTCGCGGTCAATGTCCTCCTGCGTTTTGACCTTCGGCTGCTCTTCCGCTGCTTCGGTGGATGCTTCCGTGTCGGGCATTTCCAGCGCTTCGGCGGCTTTCTCCGGCGCGGCTTCCGCAACCGGCTTTGCGCCCGAATACTTCTCGACGTACATGTATCCCAGCGTCTGATAGGTCAGACCAATCGGCGCGCGGTTGTGCTGCTTTTCCAGCAGGTGAATCGCCTTGTCCAGCTCGCCCTTCTTCATCAGGCACGCCGCATAATCCACAAAAAGCTGACTCTTCTGGTCGGGCGTGAGGTCAGGACACTTCTGCGCCTTGATGAGCAGGGGCATCGCCTTGTCGTAGCTGCCCTCGCGAATCAGCAGAATCGCATAGCCCAGCATCGGGCGCGCGGACATCAGCCCCTTGTCAATAGCTTCCTCATAGAGCTTCTTTGCCTGTTCCAGATCGCCTTTTCCGTGCGCGCGCATGGCCTGCTGCGCCTTGATGGTCGCCATGAATCCCATTGTCGTTTCTCCTTCAGCGGTTTTTGGCTGCCTTCTTTTTCAGGCGGTCATACCGATATTGTAGCGCATTTTGCTCCTCTTGTACAGAGGGCAGATCGAATAATGACGGTTCGGCGGACAGCGCCATCGCCCGCCTCGTCATGTCCAGCGCGGACTCGTAGTCCCGCTCGTAATGCTCGTAGTGCTTCGCCAGCTCGATGTAGGGCTTCGTTCCGCCCTCGTGCCGCGCAATCATCCCCAGCCAGACCTTTACCGCCTCGTCTCGCTCGCCGCCCCGGCGGTAGCTCTGCGCAAGACGCTCCTGCCCCTGCGCATGAAGATTGCCGCTCGTCAGCTGATAGCACTTCCGCGCTTCCGGCACATGCTGAAAGCGTTCCAGCGCCACGCCCATCGAGAACACATCCTCGTCGTGCCGCACGTTTTCCGGTGCGCGGTACATTTCCACCATCGCCGTCAGCAGCACGCATAGGCTCGCCACGTCCTGCGCGTTGTGTTCCAGCACGTCCATCAGCAGGTCAAGATTTCCCGTCTTGAGGTAGTCGAAGAAGCGCTGCGGCACCTGCGCGCCCGGCAAATCATCAAAGCGCGGAATGCCCAGCACCGCTTCTTCCAGCTTGCCCAGATTGCACCGCTGCAGGCGCAGTTTGAACACCCGCCGCGCAATGTGCAATAGGTCAATGTGCGGCTTGTCAAGGCACGAATCATCCATACGGTTCATCAGAAAGCGGTCGCGCAGCAGCGGCACGTCGAATGTTCGTCCGTTGAAGGTGCAGATCGCGTCGTAGCCCATCAGCGTATCCGCAATGGATTGCAGCAGAAACTTTTCCTCCGGATAATCGCGCATCACCAGCTGATGAATCTGGAATCCCGAATCCGTCAGGCAGCCCATGCCGACCTCGAACGCGACAGTCCCCGCGCCCATGAAACCGGTGGTTTCGGTGTCCAGATAGAGGATGTTCTGCGGGTCGAGATCGTCCGGCAATTCTTCCTGCGTCATCAGGCGAAGGGCGGACAGGTCAAGGTCAAACGCGCCGGGAAATTCGGATAACTCGCGCATTTCCCGCCCGTGGTAGCAGTCCGTGAACTGCTTTTCCTGCGCTTTCGGTGGCGATTTCGGCTTTTCAATCGCCTTGAGTTTGTCTCGCAGATTCATTCCGTCAGCGCCTCCAAGAGGGCGATGGCGGTCGCTTTGCCGTCCTCGCCGATTTCGCCCACCGGCCCGACGCACCCCGGACAGCCCTGACGGCACGGGCAGTCCCGCACAACTTGCAGCGCCTGCTCCAGCAGGAGCTTCCGCATCGCATACGCCTTCTGCGCCAGCCCGATGCCGCCGGGGATGTTGTCATACAGCAGCAGCGTCGGCTTGTCCGTCAGCGGGCTTTTCACCTGATAGACGATTGCAATGTCCTGCGGCGCGCACATCAGCGACAGCGGCGCAACAATCCGCAGTAGATTCGCCACGCCCATCATGCCATTTTTCAGCGTGTCGCTCTCAAACCGTGCCGCTAGCGCATCCGGCAGCGTCCACCACATGGCGGTTGTGTGCATTTCCGTCTCCGGCAGCCGCACATGCCCGAACCCCAAGGTTTCGTGCGTATCGAATTTAATCTTCTTGAACATCGTCACCAAGGTCGATACGCGGATTTCGCCCAGCGCCGTCAGCCCGCCGTCCTGCTCTTCTTCCTTCTCCTTGTCCAGCAGGGAGAGCGTCACGTTCAAGTCCGCGTCGGTGTAGTACCCCACGTCCACGCGGCGGATGAACGCTTTGCAGGCGTCGAAATCCAACTTTTCCACCTGATACTGCTGCGCCTCGTGCATGTAAATCGCGTTTTCGTGCAGCAGCATCGGCACGGTGTAACGGTCCATTTCGCCGATGACGCGGTGGTTCGCCGGATCGGTCGTGTCGATGATGACGAAATTCTCCTCCGCCCGCGCCGACCGCAGGGAAATCTCGCTTGCCGGAAAATCCTCCGCCGACCAGTGATACCGCCCGCCGACGTGCCGCAGGATCCCCGCCTCATCAAGGTATTCCAGCAGCTCCGGCGCTCCGGGCGCATTCCCCAAGCCCTCGCCATCCTCAAACGGCAGTTCAAACGCCGCGCACTTGAAGTGGTTGAGCAGAATATACAAATTATCCGGATTCAGCAGCGCGTTCTCCGGCGAGCGCTTCATCAGATAATCCGGGTGGGACACGATGTACTGGTCAAGCGCCGCCGACGACGCAACGTAGAACACGATGGACGTTCCCTTGCGCCGCCCGGCGCGCCCCGCCTGCTGCCATGCACTCGCGATTGTTCCCGGATAGCCGCACAGCACGCACGCATCCAGCGCGCCGATGTCGATGCCCAGCTCCAGCGCGTTCGTGGACACCACCGCGTCCACCCGTCCCGCGCGAAGCCCGCGCTCAATCTCTCGCCGCTCCGTCGGCAGATACCCGCCGCGATAGCCGCGCACCCGCCCGGCGTTCCCCAGCGGGTCGCGCACCATGTCCTTCAGGTACTTCGTCAGCACCTCAACCGCCAGCCGCGACCGCGCGAACGTAATCGCCTGAATCCCGTTTTGCAGCAGCAGCCCCGCAATCCGCCGCGTCTCCTGCAAAACGCCCTTGCGGATGCCCAACTGCCGATTGACCACCGGCGGATTGTAGAACACGAAGTGCCGCACGCCCATCGGCGCGCCGTTATCATCCACCAGGCTGACCTCGCGCCCCGTCAGCGTTTCCGCCAGTTCCTTCGGGTTCGCAATCGTCGCGCTGCACAGGATGAACTGCGGATGACTGCCGTAGAAATCGCACAGGCGCAGCAGCCGCCGCAGCACGTTCGCCAAATTCGACCCAAACACGCCGCGATAGGTATGAATTTCATCAATCACGATATACCGCAGGTTCTCAAACAGCTTGACCCACTTCGTGTGGTGCGGCAGAATCCCGCTGTGCAGCATATCCGGGTTCGTCACGACGATATGCCCCGCCTGCCGAACCGCCTTTCGCGCCGCGCCGGGCGTATCGCCGTCATAAGTATACGTCTTGATATCAACGCCCATCGCCTCAATCAGCTCATACAGCTCGCTGACCTGATCAGCAGACAGCGCTTTCGTCGGGAAGAGGTACAGCGCTCTGGCATCATCGTTCTGCAAAATGGCAGACAGCACCGGCAGGTTATAGCACATCGTTTTGCCGGAGGCCGTCGGCGTGACAACCACAACATCCCGCCCTGCCAGCACCTCGCGGATTGCGTGCGCCTGATGGCGATACAGCTGATGCACCCCGCGTTTTTCCAGCACAGGAAGCAGCCGCGGATCAAGAGAATCCGGGAACGGCTCATACACCGCCGGACGCGCCGGAAGGACATCCCAACGGACAACATTTTGCATAAACATAGGGTCACTGCGGAGGGATTCCGCCAGCTGGTCAACATTCATAGGAAGCACCTCCCGACAAGGATTGCATTTCCCCCTCATGATAGCAGATTTCTGTTCGCTTGTAAAGGCGAACAGGGGGAGGGAGAATAGGGGAAAAGAAAAAAGGATAAACACGCGGAAGAATTATGGTAGTGAAGTCAACTCAATCGCGCGGAGGGGTCAAGGGGGGATCCCCCTTGCAGGGTCAAGGGACAGCGTCCCTTGTGG
>ERZ772886.1457-NODE-1457-length-21156-cov-5.420928_pt1 | contig 21156 bp, 18 predicted proteins | sample MGYA00512128_ERZ772886 | MGnify/ENA primary metagenome ERZ772886 (study PRJEB29015, sample SAMEA2737698) | human gut metagenome | biome: human gut; feature: human-associated habitat; material: faeces | place: China | collected 2012 ... | reverse complement strand
GCATTTTTAAGCATTAGATGCCACTTCCCGATGTCGTATCGGGTCTACTCCTAAGCGTAAGGTCGGGGGTTCGAATCCCTTCTGGGACGCCAGATAATAACGCCGAAAGCCTTTGTTTTCAAGGGCTTTCGGCGTTATTACTGATCTGAGATCTTTTATTCTCTCGCTGGCAGGGTGAACTTGCTCGAATGACCGTCCGCCCTATCCGATACTTGTCTTTGGTATCGGATAGGGCGGGCAAATTTTTACAGGTCTGTTGTTTTTACTTTTCTGTCACAACCAATTGGATGCCGCGTTGTCAGAGCACTTCCTTCGGGACATAATTGGCGCTTTTTCCGCTGACGGCGGACTCGAAGTCTGCCACCAGCGGGTGCTTGTGCCAGCGGTGCAAATCCTCTGTGAGCCGGTAGGCGGTCAGCTGGAAAAACGGCAGGAACAGCAGGGGCGTCAACAGCGCGTCCGGTGAGGACGGCACAGGCAGATCTCCGCCGTCATCCGTGAAAAAGAACGTCTTTTCCGTGACCAGCGATGCGGCGCGGCTGAGTTGTGCGCCCCGCGCCCGATCATGCGGGTCGGACGCAAGGAAAAACAGGGTGTGGTTGGGCGTCAGGTGCAGCTCCGGGCCATGGAGGAACTCCTCCAGCTCGTAGGCACAGGCGGATATCTGAAGCGTCTCCATCAGCTTCAGCGCCGCCTCCCGTGCCACGCCCCAGGCGGCGCCGGCTCCCACGATGCAGACGGTCTGCATGGCGGACAGCTGCCGGTAACGGCTGCGCAGCAACGCCTCCCCTGCCGGGATGGCCTGCTCATAGGCGTCTGCCCATTGTGCCAGCTTCTGCCGCTCCGCCGCAAGGCCGTCCTCGGAAAGCCGTCCGGTAAGGTGGGCACTCCGCAGGGCGAACAGGCACAGAAACAGACACAGCGCCGTGACGCCCATGGTCACATAGCCCACAGACTCCTGCCCGCAGCCGTAGTCGATCAGCAGATCTGCGTGCGTCCGGAAGTCGCTGCCGGGGTCAGAGGTGATGCCGATGGCCGTACGCCCTTTGGCGCGGATGGTGTCCAGCGCGTGCAGCGCGTTGGTGCTGTACCCGCTCTGGGAGATGACCACCGCCAGTTCGTCCGCCGGCAGGCAGCTCTCATAGGCGCAGAAGGTGAACGGCTCTGTGACCAGCACCTCGCAGTCCAGCCACTTTCGGAGATAGGGGCGGACGCACAGGGCTGCGTTATAGGACGAGCCGCTGGCCACCAGACGGAGGATGCGGACGGGACGGGCGGCAAAGGCCGCCGCCAGCGGCTCCTCCCACTGTCCCGCCAGCTGCTGCCGGAGAACGGAGGGCGTCAGGTATACATAGTCCCGCATGGTGCGCTTTTCCATCAGGCTCCCTCCCTTACATTGTCAGGTCGCCGTCCTTGCTGATCTTGTTGAATATGAGCAGGGAGAGCAGGGTCATCACGGTCAGCACCGTGGCCATTGCGGAGGCGATGCCGTAGTTGCCCCGAACGATCTGGGTGTAGATGGCCACTGTCAGGGTCTGAGTCTTGCCGGTATACAGCAGGATAGCGGTGGACAGCTCGCTGATGAGCGTGACCCAGCTGAGGATGGCGCCGGACAGAACGCCGGAGGACATCATGGGCAGTGTGACGGTAAAGAACGCCTTGGGCTTGGAGCTGCCCAGCGACAGGGCCGCCTCCTCCACATACAGCGGTATCTGCTGCAGAATGGCCACGGAGGAGCGGATGGTATAGGGCAGGCGGCGCACCACCAGCGCCACCACCATGATGAACATGCCGCCGGTGAGCACCAGCGGCTCCCGGTTAAAGGCGGAGATCATGGCAATGCCGATGACGGTGCCGGGGATGACGTAGGGGATCATGGAGATCACGTCCACCGCGCCGGACAGCACATTCCGGCGGCGCACCGCCACATAGGCGATCAGCACGGCCAGGAACACCACGATCAGCAGGCTCACCGCCGGGATGACGATGGTGTTCTGGATACTCCTGCCCAGACGGGAGAACATGTCCTGATAGCTCTGAAGCGAGTAGCCGGCCACATAGATCTGGCCGCTGGTCTTCAGGAAAGAGGTGTACACCACATACAGCTGCGGCAGGATGGAGATGCCGACGACTACATAGGTGATAAAATGCACGATAAAGTTGGAAAAGCCGTGGAGCTGCTTCTTTTCGATGCGGTGCAGGGCGTTCATGGAGAAGGCCTGCTTCTTCGCCACAAAGTTCTGGGAGAAGTACACCACCATGGTGATGAGGATCGCGATGATAGCGATGGCGGAGGCGAAGCCCTTGTTCTGGGACACCTCGCCCACGAATTCGTTGTAAAGAATGACGGTGAAGGTACGGTAGCCCTCTCCGATCAGCATAGGAGTTCCGAAGTCGCTCATGGCGCGGACGAACACCAGCAGCGCGCCGGCCAGCACGGTGGGTGAGATCAGGGGCAGCACCACCGTGAAAAAGCGCTTGAAGCCGGTGCAGCCCAGATTTTCGGAGGCCTCCATCAGCGAGGCGTCCATTTTGCTCATGGCGCCCTGCACATACAGAAACACCAGCGGGAAAAGCTGGGTGACGAACACCAGCATGATGCCGTTGAAGCCGTAGATATCCGGCATGGTGATGCCGAACAGGCCGGAGAGGAAGTTGGTGATAACGCCGTTGCGGCCCAGCAGCATGATCCACGCATACGCGCCCACAAAGGGGGCGGACATGGTAGCCATGACGATGCACATCCGCAGGAGCTTTGCGCCCCGGACCTTAAACACCGACATGAAGTAGCCCAGCACCACGCCGACGACCACCGAAGCGATGGTGGCGGCGATGGAAACCTTGAAGCTGTTGAGCAGCGTAATGGAATAATACTTACGGGAGAAGAACTTGGCAAAGTTCTCCAGCGTGAAGTGTACGCCGTCAGAGAATGCCATCTTCAGCAGCAGGCTCAGGGGATACAGCAGGAAAAGTGCGTACAGCAGCAGGATAACAATGGTCGTCCAGCCCCATACGTCCAGCCGAAACCGTTTACTGTTCTGTCTCATAGTCTCAGCCCCTCAAATAGTTCTTTGTGCCGTCCTCGGAGAAAATGTTGATCTTCTCCTCCTTCAGTGTCAGGGTGACAGCGCTGCCGGGCTCCAGCTTCTCGTCGATGGCGGACTCCTGGATCAGCTCCACGCTGGCGCCGCCGGTCAGCTTCAGGTAGTAGTGGGTGTTCAGGCCCAGATACACGCTGTCCTCCAGCACGGCGGAGAGGCCCCCTGCCTTTTCGTCAGCGTGATGTACCACGAATTCCTCGGGGCGGACGGAGACCTTCACCGGTCCGTCAGGGATGGTGCGCCAGCTGTCGCGGGTAAAGCGCTCACCGGTAGGGAACACCAGCGTGCCCTGCTCCATGCGGGCATCGAGGATGTTGGTGCGGCCGATGAACGTGGCCACAAACGTATTGGCGGGACGCTGATAGATATCGCGGGGCGTACCGATGTGCTGGATCTTGCCGGCGTTCATCACAGCGATGGTATCGCTGATGGACATGGCCTCCTCCTGATCGTGGGTGACGTAGACGGTGGTGATGCCCACCTCACGTTGGATCTTGCGAATGGCCTGCCGCATCTCCAGGCGCAGCTTGGCGTCCAGATTGCTCAGCGGCTCGTCCATCAGCAGCACGTCCGGCTTGATGACCAGCGCACGGGCCAGCGCCACGCGCTGCTGCTGGCCGCCAGACAGATTCTCCGGCAGCCGGTCGGCGTACTGCTTGATCTGCATGATCTCCAGAAAGCGGTCTGTCTCCCGGGCGATCTCATCCTTGGGGGTCTTGCGGTTCTTCAGACCGTAGGCCACGTTCTTGGCCACGGTCATGTGGGGGAAAATGGCGTAGTTCTGGAACACCATGCCGATGTTGCGCTTGCTGGGTTCCTTGTCGTTGATGCGCTCCTCGTTGAAATAGAAGTCGCCGCCCTCAATGGAATTGAAGCCCGCGATCATGCGCAGCAGCGTGGTCTTGCCGCAGCCGGAGGGCCCCAGCAGCGTAAACAGCTCTCCGTCGCGTATCTCCAGATTCAGCCCCTCGATGACGGTGGTGTCCCCGTACTGCTTCTTTGCGTTTTGAATGGTGATCTTGCTCATAGTCCTCTCGCCTTTCTTGATGCAGCAAGCCGCCCACCGCATGCGGCAGGCGGCTTGCCAAATAGGAAAATTTAGAAGGTGCCCTGATATACCTCGGTGAACTTGTCCACGATCTCGGCCTTGTGCTCATTGACATACTGCTGGTCCAGAGCCACCGTCTTGATGTCGGAGGCGGGACGGAAGTATTCGGGATAGCTGACGTCATCACGGACGGGACGCAGATCCAGATCGTTGCAGAGGATGTTCTGCACTTCCTGACTCAGCACGAAGTCGATGAACAGCTTGCCGTTCTCGGGGTGGCTGCAGTTCTTGATCAGGCCCACGGTGCCGGGGGTCAGAACGGTGCCCTCCTCGGGATAGACGATGGCGACATTGGCGCCGGAGCGGGCCAGCGAGATACCGGCCTCCTCGTAGGTCAGCACAACGGTCATCTCGCCGTCAGCCACGGACTTCCAGGCGGCGCTGGAGCCGCTGGCCAGCTTGCCGTCCAGATTCTTGATGAGGTCGGAAACAAAGCCCCAGCCCTCCTCGTTCTCCAGCGTCAGGCCGCCGAAGTCGGTGAGGATGGTCTCAATGTGCATCATAGCAGAGGAGGAGGCGGTGGGATCGGCAGAGGCGATCTTGCCCTTCAGCTCGGGGTTCAGCAGATCCTTATAGCCCTTGATCTGGATGTCGCCGATCAGGTCGGTGTTGTACATCAGGATGGCGCTGTCCAGATTGTAGTTGGTGCAGTAGCCCAGCGTGTTGCGGCAGCTCTCGATGAGGTTGGCGTCCTCGGGGCTGACGTAATCCTGAAATACGTGCTTGTACTCGGAATAGGAGGACTCGCCGCCGCCGAATATCACGTCGCAGTAGGGGGCGTCGCCCTCGGCGTCGATACGGGCCAGCAGCTCGCCGGTACCGCCGGTGATGACCTCGACCTCAATGCCGTAGCGCTCCTCGAACAGGGGAACCACCGCATTGACCTGCGCATCCGTGGCAGCAGAGTAGATCACGAGCTTCTTTTCCTCTGCCGCCGTGCCGTCATCGCCGGCAGCGGGCTCGTCCTTCTGGGTGCCGCAGGCCGCCAGAGACAGAGCTGTCGCCAGTGCCAGAAGCAGGGTCAGTATTCTCTTGATACGTTTCATGTTTTCATGCTCCTTTTTTGTTTTTTGCGGGGGTATGATTTTATTATAGAGCCATTGAAAAATGCGAAAAGCAAAAATCATGCACAAATCCGGAACTATTCTACACACCATTCCCGTCGTTTCGCATAAGCCGCACATCCTGTGCATACTGCGTGGGCGAACAGCCGATCTTCTTCTGGAACACGCCCCGGAAATAGCGGTACTCCGAAAAGCCGCAGGCCTCGGCGATCTGGCTGATGCTCCTGTCCGTCTCCCGCATCATGGCCGTGGCCTTCTGCAGGCGGAAATGGGTGAGATACTCCGAAAAGTTGATGCCCGTCTCGCTTTTGAAGCGGCGGATCAGCAGCGTCTCGCTGTAATGGAACTTCTGGGCCATAATGCCGATGGTGATCTTCTCCGGATAGTGCTCCTCCACATAGGCCATGACCTGCCGCACCGGCTGGCTCTTGCCCTGCTGCACCGGCAGCTCCCCCAGCGTCTGGGTGGTATCCGTCTGGCGGGCCAGCTCGTGGGCCATCAGGCGGTGGTGCTCCAGCTTCTGCTGGGCAAAGCGGATGGCCTCCTCCAGCTCGGAGGCCACCACCGGCTTGAGAAGATACCGCTGCACGCCGCTGTACATGGCGCGCTTGGCGTAGTCGAAGTCGGAGTAGCCCGTGACCACGATGGGCACGAAGAAGTACAGCCCCCGGGTCTGGAACAGCGCGTCCAGTCCGTCCATCAGGGGCATGTTCACGTCCAGCAGCACGATATCCGGCCGGTGCTGGCGGATCATCTCCGCCGCCTCCTCGCCGTTGGAGGCCTCCAGCGGGATGCCGCAGTTCAGTCTGGCCCAGTCCGTGCAGTAGATGATGCCCTTCCGGATCAGGGGCTCGTCCTCCGCGATCAGAACCTTGAACATGTCAATGCTCACCTCGTTTCATCCGCAGTGTCACGCGGGTGTATACCATGTATTCGCTCTCCACGGTGATGGTGCTCTCCTCGCCATACAGCAGGGCCAGACGCCGGGCGATGCTCTGCAGCCCACTCTGGCGCACGTCCTTCTGCGGCGCGGTCAGAGAGCGCCGCACCTCCTCCAGCCGCTGATGCTCGAAGCCGGTGCCATTGTCCGTCACCACGATCAGCAGGAAGCCGTCCTCCATCCGCGCCGTCAGGTCGACATGAAGGGCCTGTTTGCGCAGAAATCCGTACTTCACGCTGTTTTCCACCACAGGCTGGATCCACAGCTTCGGGATCAGCACGTCCTCCACACCGCCGGCTATCTCTATACGGTAGGAGAACTGGCCGTTCTGACGGAAGCGGATGATCTCCAGATAGTCCCGCAGCTTTTCGGTGTCGCTGCCCAGCGTGACCATGGAGCGGCTGGTGTCGGTACTGTACCGCAGCAGCGCCGTCAGACGGCGGATCATCTCGTCCGCCCGCTCCGGCTCGCCCAGCAGAATGGCGTAGCGGATATTCTCCAGCGTATTGTAGAGGAAATGCGGATGGAAGCGGGATTCCAGCTGAGCGATCTCGGCGCTGTTGTTCAGCTTCGCCAGCTCCATGTTCCGCCGGTTCAGCTCGTTGATGGTGTCCAGCATGGAGTTGATATGCGCGGCGATTTCCTGAAACTCGTCGCCGGTATCCAGCCGGATCTTGTGATCCACATTGCCCTGCTGGATGATGCTCAGCTCGTCGTGGAGCGTCTCCACGGAGCGGGAATTGCGGCTGGCGATCTCCCGGGAGACGCGGAGCAGTGTGAAAAAGAGCACGCCGAACATCAGCACAGCGCACAGGCAGCCGATGATGTAATAGGTGCCCCAGTGCCCCCGCTGCAGCAGTGTGTATACCACAAGCCCGCCCACCGCGGGCTGCCCGGCGCTGACCATATACTGCTGGCCGTCTCTGGTGAAGCGGGTCTTTCCCGCACCGGTGAAGCGATTGAGGTCATCCACCATTTCGGCGTTGCTGGCCACCATGACGGTGCCGCCGGTATCCGTGACCACATAATCGTAGGGCAGGCGTCCCATGGAGCGGTTCCATTCACTGCCGTCCAGCAGCAGGAAGGCATAACCCAGGCCGTCCAGCTGCCGGGCAAACAGCAGCCGGGAACCGCCGGCCGTCATGTAATAAATGGTGGTATAGACATCCGTGCGCTCCGTCAGCCGTGGGATGACGGACTGGCAGAAGTACAGCAGATGGCTGCTGGGCTCCTCCATGGTGGAAAAGGCCGCGGCGCCGTCTCCGTTCAGCAGGAGCAGGTCACTGACCCGGTGGGAGGAGTAACTGAAGCGGTGGAACTGATAGGACATATTCAGCTCGGTGATCTCTCCCGTGAGGAAGGACTCCATGACCGCCATGTTGTCCCCGCTGCGCAGATAGTCGGCGCAGGACAGGTAGGTGTCCCGGAATGCCTCGGTGAGCTGGCGGTTGTACTCCCGGTTCTCATAGTAGGTGTATCCCTCGGAATAGATGGCCAGCAGCACACCAAACAGCAGCAGGAACGCCGTCAGGAGCACGGCGGTGCTGCGGGTGATCTGCGTCTTCAGCCGTTCCTGAAAGCGGGGCGCGGCGTCCGCCGCCCGTTTCATCCCGCTCATAGGGGCCGCAGCCCCCGCCGGGCCGCGCTCTCCAGCATCAGCGCGGGGCCGCAGCCCGCATCAAATGGAAACGAGCTGTGAGTATGCATATCCGCCGTTGCAAGCATCTTGCAGCACCTCCGTTGAAGTAGTTGGCTGTATTATAGCACACCGCCGTCACATGGCAAGCAGTTTGTCCACCAGCTCCGCTATGGCGTCGTGCTCGCAGTCGTGTTGGAGCACGATGTCCGCCAGCGCCTTGATCTCCGGGACGGCGTTGCCCACCGCAATCCCGATACCGGCGTGCTCGATCATGTCCCGGTCGTTCAGGTAGTTCCCGGCGGCCGCCACGTTCTCCGGCGGAATGCCCTCCATACGGCACAGCTCCAGCAGCGCGCTCCATTTGCCGACGCCCCGGGGCGTGATGTCGATGACACCCGGGTCACTGGACACATAGTCCAGCGCAAGACCGCCTCCGCGTATGGCGGCGACAGCCCGGCTCACGTTGCCGCTGGCCATCATGACCTGCACGCCCGCCAGCGGCAGCTCCTCCGCCGAGGCGTAGACCGCCGGGCGGCAGCGGATGCTGTCGGTGTATTCCCGGACGCCGGGGATCATGCGGCTGACGCCCATGTAGCCGGCGGCGATGACGTAGAGCGCACAGTCGTTGTGCCCCAGACACGCACCGGCCAGCGCACGGACGCTTTCCGCGTCCGCCAGATGCAGCGACAGCACGGCGTCGTCCGCCGCACGGAGGATCTTGCCGCCGGTGTTGCAGATGACATAGTCTGCCTCCCGGTGGTCGCCGCACATGTTCCACATGTCAAATTCGTTGCGGCCCGAGGCGAAGCACACCACATGTCCCGCCTGCCGGAACCGGCGCAGCGCCTGCCGTGTCTTTTCCCCCAGCCGGTGATCGCGGCCCACGGATGTTCCGTCGATATCCATGGCCAGCAGCATGCGGCCCGTTATTCTCTTATCCATCGGTCACAGCGCCTCGCAGCCGGGCATCAATACGGGAACTGGCGGTAATAGCGCCGGATCTCCATGGGATGGCGGTTGATCTGCTCCATGTGGGCGTCAATGCGCTGGGTGACGGCGTGGGTCACCAGATGGGAAATGTCACCCCGGAACGCAGGGCTGATGCCGGTGAGGGGGTAGTCGGCAGCGTCGATAATGGTGTAATTGCCGCAGACCCGGGGCAGGAAGTTCTTCACACGCTCCGACAGCGGACGCTGGGCGTCCTCGCCCATAAAGAGGGTCACGGGCGTGTCCTTGTCCACGACCTCCAGCGTACCGTGGAAGAACTCGGCGGCATGGATAGACTTGCTGCGCAGCCAGTGCTGCTCCTCCCAGTAGCACATGGCGTAGGAGTAGGTGGAGCCGTACTGGTTGCCCGCGCCCACGAAATAGTGCATGGCGTCATTGCAGTGCCGCTCCGCAAAGGTCCGGCCGAAGTCGTCCGCCGCCTTCTCCGTCTCCACCAGCGCCTGGGGCAGATAGCGGTCATACTCGGCGTACTGCTGCTCGTACTGGGGGAAGTCTCCGGCCAGCTGCATCAGGCGGTCCGCCAGCATGAAGAACTTCAGCTGCTCGTTCTGGGGATAGCGGATGGCGTAGTCGCTGAGCTTCTCCAGCGGGGTATCGGCGGTGTCCACAAAGCCGATGACCACCGCGCCCTGCGCCTTGGCCTTCTCCACCGCCGCCACCACCTCCTGCGTGGTGCCGGTGACGGAGGACAGTACGATCACCGTGTCTTTGCCGATGCGGCGGTTGCCGGTGGTGTTGTACAGCGCGGCGTTCTGCGCGATGATCTCCATGCCGCTGTACTCCTGCACATGGTTCTGAGTCTGCAGCGCGGAGGCGTAGGTGCCGCCGATGCCCAGATAGCAGATGTTTTTATAGCCGCGGCCCGCCACATCCGCCGCGATGCCCTCGATCTCCTTACGGATGGCCAGCGCACCGGCCACGCTGTCCAGCTGCTTCTGCTCGTCAAATTTTATCATAGCTTCCTATCCTTTCTGTTTCAGAATGATCCGATCATTTTTTGTAGCCCGACGGCTACCGTACATCGTTATCATAGCATAACGCATACGGCCACGCAGGAAAAAAAACTGCACATTTCAGGAAAAAAGCTGTCGGTTTTGCATATGCCATCGGTGGAAGTCTTGCGTGGATTTTGTGATTTATGCTATAATTCTGTCACTATCGGACAAGGAGGTCAGTACAGAATGGAGCTGGGACTTTTTACCTGCGGCTACCAGTATACGAATATAGAGTCGGCCTTTATTGACGCGGCGGCCTTCGGCTATGATTTTATCGAGCTGTGGGGCGGACGGCCCCACGCATGGGCGCCGGATATGGACGCCGGACGCATCGCACAGCTGCAGGAGCTTTCCGCCCGGTACGCCGTGCCCATCCGCGTCTACACGCCGGAGCACAATGGCTATCCCTACAACTACATGCTGGGGGACGAGGGACAATGGGAGGACTGCATGCGCTATCTGGCCCGCAGCATGGAGGTATCCTCCCGGCTGGGTGCGTCCCGCACACTGATCTCCGTGGGGCACGGCGGCCATACGGAGCCGGCCCAGCGCCGGGCGCGGCTGCTGCGCTCACTGCGCCGGCTGGCATCGGAGGCGCGGCAGGCCGGGCAGGTCATCCTGCTGGAGCCGCTGTCGCAGTTCGAGTCCAACACCTGCACCACCGCGGCGGAGCTGGCAGAGGTACTGGCAGAGCTGAACGACCCCTGCGTGCTGCCCATGTGCGACGTGGTGGCCTCTTTCGTACAAGGGGAGACAGCGGAGACGCTGTACCGGCTCACTGGCGGGACCATGGCGCACCTGCACATTGCGGACAGCGACGGCCGCAGCGAAAACCATCTCCTGCCGGGAGACGGAGTACTCCCCCTGCGGGAGCAGCTGCAAGCGCTGCGGCGGGCCGGATATGACGGCGCGGCCACCATCGAGCTGGTGTCCATGTATACGGACGATCCCACTTATTACGCAAAATGCGCCATAGAAAGGGTGAGAGAGCTGCTATGAAACGGATCGGATGCGTGGGCGATAACTGTGTGGATCACTACCGTCAGACAGGCGAGGATCATTTCGGCGGCAACCCCGTCAACGTGGCCGTCTACACCCGCCGCCTGGGCGGCGATATCTCCTATGTGGGGGCGGTAGGGACGGACGGACGCGGCGCAGCCCTGCTGGACGCGCTGCGCGGCCGGGGCGTGGATGTCAGCCATGTCCATGTGGACGAGGGCAGTACCGCCGTGACCTATGTGGAGCATATCAACGGCGACCGCGTTTTCGGGGACTACGACGAGGGTGTCATGGCCCAGTTTGCCCTGACGGAGGAGGACATCGCCTTTCTGGGCAGTCACGCGCTGGTGGTCAGCGGCCTGTGGGGACACGCGGAGGGATATCTGGCCCGTATCCGGCAGGCCGGTGCGGTCACAGCCTTCGACTGCTCAGACCGGCCGGAGGATCCGGCGGCGCAGACGGCGCTGCCCTGCACGGACATCGCCTTCTTCTCCGACGACGGTTCAGACGATGAAGCGCTGCGGCAGCGGCTGCGGCAGCTGGCGGCGCTGGGGCCGCGCATCGTGGTGGCCACCCGGGGGAGCCGGGGCAGCATGGCCTATGACGGGCAGCGGTTTTACGGGCAAGGCATCGTGCCGTGCCGGGTGGTGGACACCATGGGCGCGGGCGACAGCTTTATCGCCGGGTTCCTCCACAGCTGGCTGGAGGGTCTGGACATCCCCGGCTGTATGGCCTCCGGAGCGCAGTGCAGCGCCGTGACGCTGGCCTATGAGGGCGCCTGGTGATGGTATGGGCGGTATAATATAGACAGGGCGTGAACATCACGCCCTGTCTGTGTTTATTGGAGCAGCAAGGCAGCCTCCGCAGGAAACCTGCGGAGGCTGCCTTGTTTTCTCCCCCTGTGCGGGCGGTCAGTCCCAGCTCTGGTCCCAGTCCGGCCCCCAATCCGTGCCGGGATCGTACACCGGAGACTCCCAGCCTGCGGCGTACACCTTTCCATTGGCGTCATAGGCACGGCCGTCCTGGCCCACGGCGTAGCCCTCCGGCACGGCAAAATACTCCGCGCCGTCGTAGTACCACAACCGCCCGCCGTCCTCCGAGAACCCCGCCTGCGTCAAATCGGCATAGGCCGCGGCATCGCCGTCACGGTAGAACACACCGGAATAGCTGCCGTCTGGCGCCTGGGTCTCGCTGGCCGTGACGTACAGCGCCAAGCTGCTGCCGTCCTGACTGAGCCGCGGATAGGCGAAGCCGTTCAGAAAGAGGTACGGCCCCCTGCCGTCCTCCCTGTCGTAGATGGTGCCGCTGGCCAGCCCCTCCGGTGAACAGGCGATATACTCCCATCGCGCTGTGTCAATGAGCAGCGTCTCCCCCAGGGCGTTCTGCCACATGCCGTCCAACCGGCTCAGCGGTATCTCCGGCAGATCGCTGTCGGCGGGGACATAACTCACGCCGTCCAGCTCCCCCATGCTGCCCTCCAGGCTGCGCAGGGTAAAGCCGCTGCCGCTGCGGGCCAGCAGGTACGAACCGTCACCGTAGCGCAGCAGCACCTGTCTATTCCCGATGTCCCACAGATCCCCCTGACCCGTGCGGCCATACCATGTGCGATAGGTATACAGCGCCTCATCCGCCCGCAGGGCCAGCATACCGCCGTCCTCACCCTGCCAGGTGGTGCAGTCCTCCGCCAGATCCTCCCAGCGCAGCCACTCCGCCGTCACGGTGGAGCCGGATTCCTCCGGCTGGAACACATACTCCCCGGTGTCCGCGTCCCAGAACCACACCATCCACACGTCTCCCCCCTCGGAATCGGTGAAGGTCATGGCCACATCGCCATCGCCATCGCCATTCCGGTCGGCAAAGTCAATAGCGGCAAAGGTGTCCCAGGGGTCCTGCACGTCCATGGGGTACACCACCTGTCCGAACAGCTCCTGGTCCGCGCTGTCGCGGTAAAACACAGCGTCTCCCTCATGGACGCATACCAGCACATCGGTGTCCGCGCCGGAGCGCGAGATGGTGCCTGCGGCCTGCACCACACCGGTGGTGCGCCAGTCGCCGCCGGATAGATCCTGCCCACAGGCGCTGAGCGCCACTGCCGCGGCGATCAGCAGCGGCATCAATGTCTTTTTCATAGTCCGCTCCTCTCCACACATAAAAAAATCCACCGTACTTATTGTACGGTGGATCGCTTTTCTCCACTACTAACCAAAGGTTAGTGCTGTGTCATTTCCACAAGCCGCTTGCGCTTGGTGCGGGTATCACCCTCGATGAACAGCTTGGCGTAGATGCGGTTGACGTACTGCTTCACGCTGCCCTCCGACAGATAGAGCTTCTCCGCGATCTCGCGGTTGCTGAGCCGCGCCGCGACCAGCATGGCGATGTCCCGCTCCCGCGGCGTCAGCACGTGGAAGGCCATCGGCACCGCGCTGCGCTGCCGCACCGATGCGCACCGCGCCTCGTACCGCCGCCCCAGCTCGATCATATGCGGCACATCGCCCCGCTGGGGCATGTCCGCCAGCAGCGGCGCCAGATAGCGGTAGTTCTCCACCACCGGCATCACCAGTCCGTCCGCCGCTGCATCCTGCAGCACCTGCTCCAGAAGGCCACGGGCTTCCGCCCGCCGCCCCAGCATCTCACAGGCTCCCGCCGTCTGGAGCTGCACATGCATGGCCACCAGCGCGTAGTGCATGGCGTCACACACCGCCAGCAGCTGCTGGCTGCGGCCGATGACCTCCGCATAAGCCCCCTGGGCCAGGTACACCTGGTTCTCAATGAGCTCCATCATGGGCTTTCCCGGCGCCAGATACCGCACCGACGCCAGCCGGTGCTCCCGAAACACCTCCGGAATGCTCTCCGTCTCGCCGATCAGCGCGTGGTAGTAGGCATCTGTACTGTTCAGGATATTCAGCCACGCCGCGTTGTGCTGGAACAGCAGCTCCCTGCGCCGCTGGTCAAAGTCCTGCCGCGGCGTCTCGCCGGTACACAGACTCAGCCGCCACGCCAGATGGTCGCAGCACAGGGCCATGTTCTCCTGTCCGTTGTCCCGGATCTGGGCGTAGGCGCCGGCCAGTGCGATCCGGGCATCGTCCAGCTGGCCCCGCAGAAACGCGGCCTCGCCCCGCATGATGTGCTCCGCCCCCTGTCCGTGGCCGTTGGTAACACAGTAGTAGTGGGGCATGCACTCGTCCATCTCCGCCAGCTCGCAGTCCAGCCGACCCGCCTGCCGGTGGAACATCATCAGCACCGACGGGGACCCGAAGGTCCAGCCGCCCTGCCGCCGGATACTCACCGCCGGACGGGACATCTGGGCGCTGGCGCTGCGGTGCAGGCGGCTCATACCCGCGATGTCGTTGTAGAGCAGGAAGCTCATGATGAGGTCGCACTCGCCCCGCAGGTTGCCCCGCTCCTCCCCGGACATATCGGGCCGCGCATCGATGGCTGCCAGCAGCTGCTCCTTCAGCCGCAGCATCTCGGGGATGCGCCGCCAGTTGAACATGCTGCGCATCAGCACCAGCATGGCCAGCGGGTGCCGCTCCAGTACCTCCGGCAGGCACCGGTCCAGCCAGGAGAGCACCTGCTCCGGCGGCAGCAACGCGAGCAGGATTCCGGCGTCCTTCTCCACCACCCGCAGCACACCGTCAAAGTCCTCCGCCCCGCCGTAGGCCCGCAGGGCCTGGAGATACTGGCCGCGTTCCTCGTACCACTGGCCGTACCGGCGGCGGCAGCGCTGCTGCGATTCCGGCGGCAGCGTCCGGAAGGTCCGCTGGGCACACTCCTTCATCATGTGGTGGAATCGGTAGGTCACGCCGTCCGGCAACCGCGTCACGAAGGCGTTTCGTGCCGTCAGGTCCGCGATCTGCGACGCCGCGTCCGCATATTCGGTGACGGCCTGCGCCATCTCCTCTGTGAACTCGTCCGCCAGCCCCAGCATGGCCAGAAACGCCTGACGCCGCAGGGACAGCGGCTGGATCATGGCAGCGGAGAACATGGTGTAGATATCGGAGCCGCCGTCCGGCAGTGTGCCACGCTCCGCCAGCGTCTGCAAGCTCAGATACGCGGCGGAGAACCAGCCCTCCGTGGTGTGCAGCAGCTGCTCCACCTGGTGGTCGGACAGCTCTGCGCCGCACCGGCGGGCGTAGGCCTCCAGTTCCTCCCGCTCCAGACGCAGCTGCGCCGCGCCGATGCGCCAGACGTGCCGCCCCAGCCGCAGCACCTCCTGGGGCGGCAGAAACTCGTCCCGCCCCGCCACGATGAGGTGCGCATTCTCCGGCAGCCGGCGGGCCAGCACGCACAGAAAGGCCGACGCCCGCGGGTCTGCCAGCAGGTGAAAATCATCGATAAAGAGATAGCACGGTCCCAGAAGTGCCAGCGTGCGGCACAGGTCGTCGATGAGCAGGCTGGCCGACGCCTCATCCTGCGGGCACTCGTAGTCCCGCAGCAGGTCTATCCCCGCGTGGGTAAAGGCAGCCTGCACGCTCTGCCAGAAGATGGGCAGACTGTCGGAGTAGACGCTGACGCGGAGCACCGCTGCCTGCTGCTGGCGAATGCGCTCCGCCAGATACCAGCTGACCGCCGTGGTCTTGCCGTAACCCATGGGCGCCACCACTGTGGTCAGTGCGCAGTGCTCAATGGGCCGCAGCTCCTCCCGCAGCCGCTGGGAGATGTAAATGGTATTGCCCTTCCAACGCTGTTTCGCCACAGCGTTTCCCCCTCTCTGTCCCGCCTTGCGGCGGGTATGTCTGATGTGCGCTGCGGCCCTCACGCCGCGTTGTCCAGCTGTGTCAACGGCCGCTCCCAGCGGGGCGTGCCCCAGCCGGTGGTGTCAAAGCCGCTGCGCACCGCCTCCACCATCAGCGTCAGCTTCTGCCGGATGGCGGGCTGCGCCGCCAGTTCGTCGGCAAAATCATCGGAGCCCATGATGTACTCCATAATGCGGGCGCGGTCCTCCCGTGCATTCATGGTGGAGTAGTTGTCCACGAAGTGGACATCCTGCCCGCCGCCGAAGAACAGCCAGTCGCCGTCCGCCTCACTCATAGCCGTGTCGTAGTCCTCATAATAGGTGAAGCCCCTGGGATTGCAGGCAGCCCATGCTTCGCTGTCGATGGCGTCCCACTGCAGGCTTGTCAGCCGGTCCTCCGTGGCATGCCAGATCTCGTGACACAGCAGTTCCTCCGGCGCACCGGCGTTCACCGTATAGGCGACGTAGTGCCACAGGGGGCTTTCGAAGGACAGCCCGATGACACTGTAATCCATGTGGAAATCCGCCACCGGCAGGAACTGTACGCCACCCTCTCCCAGCTCTGTGCGGAACTGGGCGAAGAAGCCGTCCGGGTACAGAGCCAGCGTCCGGTCCAACGCCTCCAGTGCCTGATAGATAGCGCCCACCTCGTCGTCCAGACCCGCCTGGTCGGTGGTGACGATCTCTTCCCCCGACGCCTGGCAGGGCTGGGCACATTGGCTGGACAGCCGGATGCTGACGCTGTACTTTTCCTCCAGCCGGTCGGCGTAATGCCGCAGCTCCTGCATATTATCCGGCAGCTCACCGCCGGCCAGTTCGCCCCAGTACACCTGAGGGATGCTCTGGTCCACCGTCATGGGCGACGGTGTCTCCTCCGCGGCGCTGCACGTCTCGAATGTCAGCTTTGCAGGGTCCACCGCCGTCAGCGCGTAGCTGCCGCTGCCCTGCCGGTACAGTACGTTCACCAGCACCTGCGCCTCCGGCAGCCAGCAGCTGTTCAGCTCCATGCCGCCATCCATGGCGCAGTGTCCCACTGTCTGGCCCAGCCGGTACAGCTCCTGACCGCCGCCATCGCCCCCGCTGCGGTAGGCGTACTGGGAGCCTTCGATCATCTCCAGTTCCATGGCCGTGTCGCCCAACTCCGTGGCCAGTCGGTACGTGCCGTCCTCTGCGGCGTACCGCAGGTCACAGCTCTCCTCTTCCTTGAAGGATCGCAGGCTGATGCCGTATTCCGTGAAGCTCATACCCTGCACCGTATCCTGAAGCATCAGGCACTTCCCGCTGTCCAGGTCCACCAGCGCCATGCCGCACTCACTGCTGTACGGCGACAGCATACACCACAGCTCCAGCACATTCTCCGTAGGGTGGTACTCCCCCGTAAATGCAAAGCGCAGGTTTTCCTCCAGCTTCACCAGCAGGGTATCGCCGGTGGCGGTGTCTTGCCGATACAGCGCCGTCCCGCTGAGGTAGTAATACGACGCGCCATCGTGACTCAATACGCCGCCGGGCTCCGCAGGCCGGAACTCTCCGGCGTCCTCCAGCTTCGCGTTCAGGAACCGGTACACCATTTGGGTGCTGTCGTCCCACTTGTAAAATGCCAGGCGGCCGTCCTGAAATGTCTCCTCCGCCATGGTCCAGGCGCCGTCCAGCCGGCGTTCTGCCTTCAGACGGTCCCGCTTCACGTCCACTATCTGCACGGTGGTCCTGTCGCTTTCGTAGTCTGTCCAGCACAATGCCGCGCCGTAGCCGCCGGTGCCGGTCATGGCGGGATAGCCCTGGATATCCACGCAGGACAACTCCGTCACCGCCTGACGCAGCCCCGTCTGCTGCCCGCCGCAGCCGGTCAGCGCCCATATCATCAGCACCAGCGCCGCCGTCAGCAGCACCAGTCTGTTCCCGCTCCTCTTCATCGGCCGCTCCTTCCCCTGAAAAACAGGGCCTCTCCCGTGAGGGGAGAGGCCCCAGCCGTTTGCACGTTATCCCGCCGCGCCCAGATCCAGCGTCAGCGGCTCCTCATAGGACGCCGCACCGGCGATGGACCCGATGGGCAGATAGACGTAGAGATTTCCCGCCGCATCCGCGTAGGTCATCACATCCAGATTGATATTCTCGTCGGACAGCGTCCATGCCCGCCGCTCGGCCACCAGCTCGTCTGTGTCGCCGCCAATACCGGCGTACTTCCCGTCAAACCTCTCGGCTGCCGCCTGACGCACTGCCGCAAGGAACGTCTCCGGCTCCACCTGCAGCGTCTCCAGCAGCTGTGCCGTGGTCATCTGCTCCCCCGTGGCCGTGTCGTACAGGTACACGCTGTGCGTGTTCATGTCGAAGCCCCAGCCGCAGGATACGATCAGAGACAGCACGTTGCCGCACTGATACGTCTCCCACGTGATGTACATGCACGACAGGCTGACGCCGCCGGCCATGCTCTCCTGCGCCTCCCGCACGATGGTGCCGTAGGTCTCGTCGATGGTCCGGTTGATGGCCGCCGCGCCTTCCGTCTCCGCCAGCAGCTGGGGCACGCGGTAGGTGTAGCGCCCACTGTTGCCCACGCTGTCAGTGTAGTCAAAGGACTCGCTGTAAAGCTCCTTCACCTGCGGCGTCTGGTGTACTGCGCCTGGCGTGAAGTTGTAGATCGTCCCCTTCTCCGTGATGGCATTCAGCATGCCGTCCGCCAGGCTCAGGCACGGGACGTACAGCACCTCGCCGCTGTCCCCCGCCACCGTCACCGCCAGGTTGGCCATGATGTCGCTGACGTTGCCGCGCAGGCACACCGGCGCACCGTCGGCGCTCTCGTACAAGATGTCGCCGTAGGGCGATGCATCGTTCAGCGGGTCATAGCTCTGCACCGTGACCTTGGCGCTGCTGTCCGCAGACACGATGCAGTACACCTCGTCGCCGTCCTGCTCCACCACCTGCTGCTCCGTCATGTCCGCCAGGAAGGGGAACGTCTGGGTCCAGCCGCTCTCACTCAGCCACGCCAGCACGTCATCGCCCTGCATATAGCCCAGGAATGCCACGCCGCACTGGCTGCCGCTGTTCGCGATCTCCTGCCGCAGCAGGGCCAGCGTGTCCGTCTCCGAGGTCTGATCCTTATTGTTTTCCGCGCCGCCGCAGCCCGCCAGTATCAGCAGGCACGCAGCCAGCAGCAGTGTCCATACTCGTTTCATAGGTTTCCTCTCTGCGGGCCCCGCCCGCGTCCGCAGCCCCGCGCCGTCGGCGCCGGGGGTTGTTGTGGTTGCTGTGTCTGTTTTGATTATATAAGAAGCCTATGCAAATTGCAATCCCTCATCGCGCCGGGGAGCGTTCCGCACCCTCGGGTGCGGGGATATTTCGCTCTCCGGAGCGCCCCACTTTTGCCAACAGCGGCAAAAGTGGGCAAAAACGAGCAATAGGCCAACGGGAACGCCGGCCCCTACGGGGCACAGGGATGTGCATCACGGGAGATGCGGGGTATGTATATCGGGCGCGGTGAAAAGCGCAGTGGGCGGGGCGTTTGGTGTCATTTTGCCATTCGTATGTATAGTAACGCAAAAGCCATAAAAAGAGAGGACCGGTCAGCCGGTCCTCTCTTTTTATATTGTTCTTCAGCCCTGGGAGCGGATGTAGCAATCATATTCGCCGCCCCAGTAGAGAATGTTTTCGTCCGCCACGGTGACATTGTACTCCACGTCATCCAGCATGGTGGAACGGGCGAACCAGCTGCCCTCCTCCTGGGAGGGGATGAGCTCGCCGTAGTCCATCATGGCGTCCATGTCGCCGGTGCAATCCAGCAGGGTCCAGACGCCGTCCGCAGTGATCTCCACGCGGCTGTCGCCGTCCACGTCGCCGTCCTGATACCAGTCGCCGGCCAATACAGAGACGTCTGCCGTGGGTTCGGGCTCCACGTCCTGGAAATCGTCAGGCGTGCCGGAGCCGCCGTAAGTGAAGGTGCCGATCTCGGCCACGGTCAGCTCCGCGCCATCCAGCTCACAGCGGTAGGCTGTGCCGTTGTGGTCGTTGTAGGCGTAGACATAGCCGTACTCCTCCACATACTGGAGGTAGCCGCTGTACTCCCAGTTGGCGCCGGCGTAGAGAAGCCAGCGGACCTCGCCGCTCTCCCCGTGCTCCACCTCAAAGCTGTCGTAGTCACCGGTGCCGTTGGACCAGATGCCCAGATAGTCGCCGTAGTCGAACTGAACAGTGTCGTCCTTGGCCATGTCCTGGATAGTGTCGGGGGCGCTGTCGTCAGACCCGCTGCCGCCGCAGGCCGCCAACGTCAGGCAGAGGGCCGCCAGCAGGGCCGCCAGCACCGTGCGCCGCAAAAACTTGTTCATGCTCATTCCTCCTGATCGTTCCGTTTCCCGCGCCGCAGGCCGGACGCCGCGGCGCCGCGTTCCGATGGCACTTCGCGCCATCGTATGCCATTATATGGCAGGCAGTGCGGGATAACGATTAACCAAAGGTTAGGGATTCTGGGCAAAAAAAAGAAAGACGCATAGGCGTCTTTCTTTTTTGACTGTGTAAGAAACTTACTTCAGCTCGACCTTGCCGCCGGCCTCCTCGACCTGCTTCTTCATAGCCTCGGCATCGTCCTTGGACAGAGCCTCCTTCAGGGTGTGGGGCACGCCCTCGACGGCAGCCTTGGCCTCGGCCAGACCCAGACCCATGACCTCACGGATGACCTTGATAACCTTGATCTTCTGAGCGGCATCGAAGCCAGTCAGAACGACGTCGAAGTCGGTCTTCTCCTCAGCAGCGGGAGCAGCAGCACCAGCAGCAGGAGCAGCCATGGCAGCGGCGGAAACGCCGAACTCCTCCTCCAGAGCGTGAACCAGCTCGCTGAGCTCCAGAACGGTCAGGCCCTTGATTTCTTCGATCATAGCAGTAACTTTCTCGGACATTTTGATAAGCCTCCTAATTGTAAGATGTTTTTTAGATAGGGGTCGAGACGAAACGTCTCATTACTCGGCAGCGGCTTCCTCAGCGGGAGCGCCCTGCTTCTCTGCAATTTGCTTCAGCACGCAGGCCAGAGCGGAAATGGGAGCCAGCATGGTACCCAGGACCTGAGCCTGCAGCACGGGCAGAGCGGGGATGGCAGCCAGAGCATTGACGGTCTCCAGGGAGACGACCTTGCCGTCCATGAAGCCGCCCTTGATCTCGAACTTGCCGTTGAGTTTCTTTGCGAACTCTGCGATCACACGGGCCGGAGCGACGGGGTCATCCATGCACACGGCCAGAGACGTGGCGCCGTTGAGCTGATCGTCCAGCTCGTTCAGGCCCACATTGTTGAAAGCAAAGCGCAGCAGGGTGTTCTTGACGACAGCGTAGTCAATGTTGTTCTCACGGCACTGGGTACGCAGAGTGGTATCCTCTGCCACCGTGATGCCCTTGTAATCAACGATGACACCGGCAGCTGCGTTCTGCAGCTTCTCGGTCAGCGCCGCCACGACGGCCTGCTTCTCAGACAGAACTTTTGCGTTGGGCATTCTTTGATTTCACCTCCGGAAAAATTGTCGGTGCGTTCAAAAAAAGGAAACCGTCCCTGTATCCAAGGACACAAGGACGGTGTAAGCAATCAAAAACGATTT
>ERZ772886.1445-NODE-1445-length-21282-cov-15.671079_pt1 | contig 21282 bp, 19 predicted proteins | sample MGYA00512128_ERZ772886 | MGnify/ENA primary metagenome ERZ772886 (study PRJEB29015, sample SAMEA2737698) | human gut metagenome | biome: human gut; feature: human-associated habitat; material: faeces | place: China | collected 2012 ... | reverse complement strand
AGAATCTTTGCGGCGGGTCTTTTTGTGCCCGCCCGATTCCGGAACTTCATGAACTGAGGTGGTACACCCTTGAAACGAGCCTTTTTCGGCGGCGTCCATCCGAAGGGCTATAAGGAGCTTTCGCGTGAGGCGGCCATCGTCCCGCTGCACCCGAGCGTCGTCTCCGTCGCCATGTCCCAGCACATCGGCGCGCCCTGCCAGCCGCTCGTCAAAGTCGGAGACCGTGTGACCGTCGGCCAGAAGATCGGCGACGGCCAGGGCCTCTGCGTCCCCGTCCACGCCTCCGTGTCCGGCACGGTCACAGCCATCGAGGCCCGGCCCCATCCGGGCGGGAACCTGCAGACGGCCATCGTCATCGAGTCCGACGGCCGCGACACGCTCTGCCCCACGGTCAAGCCGCGGGACCACGAGGCCGTCGCCGCCATGAGCGCCGAGGACCTCATCGCCGTCATCCGCGAGGCCGGCATCACCGGCATGGGCGGCGCGGGCTTCCCCACGTCCGTCAAGCTCTCCTCCGGCCTCGGCAAGGTCGACACCGTCATCGTCAACGGCGCGGAGTGCGAGCCCTACATCACGTCCGACGACCGCCTGATGCGCGAGACCCCCGAGCGCGTCGTCGGCGGCCTGCGCGTCGTCCTGCAGATCCTGCAGCCGAAGCGCGCCGCCATCGGCATCGAGCAGAACAAGCCCGAGGCCATCGCGGCCATCTCCGCCGTGCTGGGCAGCGGCATCGACCTGCTGCCGCTGCACGTCCGCTATCCGCAGGGTGCGGAAAAGCAGCTCATCCAGACCGTCACGGGCCGCTGCGTGCCTCCCGGCGGCCTGCCCGCCCACGTCGGCTGCGCCGTGTTCAACGCCGCGACCTGCGCCGCCATCTACGACGCCGTCTATCTCGGACTGCCGCTCGTGCGCCGCGCCGTGACCGTCACGGGCAGCGCCATCGCAAAGCCCGGCAACTTCCTGGCCCCCATCGGAACGGCCTATTCCGACCTCGTCGAGGCGGCGGGCGGCTTCGCCCTGCCCCCCTACAAGGTCTTGTGCGGCGGCCCGATGATGGGCATCGCACAGTACACCCTGCGCACCGCCACGATCAAGGGCAACAACGCCCTGACGTGCTACAGCGACAAGGACCGCCATGAGACGCCCAACCCCCACTGCATCCGCTGCGGCAAGTGCGTCGAGGCCTGCCCCATGCACCTCATGCCGCTGTTCCTGCACCGCGCCGTGAACCGCGGCGATCTGGAGCGGCTGGACGAGCTGCACGTCATGGACTGCATTGAGTGCGGCTCGTGCGCCTACGGCTGCCCGGCGGGCATCCCGCTCGTGCAGAGCTTCCGCACCGGCAAAAAGCTCGTGCGCGACGCCGCCGCCCGTGAAAAAGCAAAGAAGGAGGCCGCCGCAAAATGAACGAAGCATCCCTGAAGCTGACGCTCTCCTCCTCGCCGCATGCGCACAGCCCGAATTCCACCCGCCGCATCATGCTCGATGTGTGCATCGCCCTGCTGCCCGCCCTCATCGGCGCGATCGTGTTCTTCGGCGCGCGCGCCCTGACGCTCACGGCCCTGTCCGTCGCGGGCTGCGTGTTCTTCGAGTGGGCCTACCGCCGCATCATGAAGAAGGACAATACCACGGGCGACCTTTCCGCCGTGGTTACAGGCATCCTCGTCGCCTTTGTCTGCCCGGTCACGCTGCCGTTCTGGACGATCCTCATCGGCGATTTCTTCGCCATCGTCGTTGTGAAGCAGCTGTTCGGCGGCATCGGCGCGAACATCGTCAACCCTGCCCTTGCGGCCCGCGCCTTCCTGTTCAGCTGGCCGCTGTTCATGAACACCTGGGTGCGCTCCGGCGTGCATGTCCCCGCGTTCTCGAACCCCACGACGGCCTCGCTCGACGGCCTGACCGCCGCGACCCCGATGGCAAGCCTCCATGTGGGCGCCATGCCGGAGGCCAGCGTGCTCGACCTCTTCCTCGGCCGCACCGGCGGCTCGCTCGGCGAGGTCTCGGCCATGCTGCTGCTTCTGGGCGGCATCTACCTGCTCGTCCGCCGCGTCATCTCGGCCCGCATCCCGCTTGCCTACCTCGGCACGGTCGCGGTGCTGGCCTTCCTGTTCCCGCGCGGCGGCGCGGCCCGGCTGGACTGGATGCTCGTGCAGCTGCTGTCCGGCGGCCTGATGCTCGGCGCGTGGTTCATGGCCACGGACTACACGACCTCGCCCGTCACGCACGGCGGCCAGATCGTCTACGGCGTCGGCTGCGGCGTGCTGACGTTCCTGTTCCGTTACTTCGGCTCCTATGTTGAGGGCGTGTCCTACGCCATCCTCATCATGAACTGCTGCGTCGGCTTCTTTGACCGCATCGGCGTGCCGAAGCGCTTCGGCGCAGTCAGGCAGAAAAAGCAGAAGAAGGGCGGTGCCGAAGCATGACAAAACCGCAAAGCACGGCCGCCTATGTCCTGCGGCTGACGCTGACGCTCTTTCTCATCACCGTCATCGTCGCGGGCCTGCTGGCCTTTGTCAACTACCTGACGGCCGACACCATCGCCGAGCACACGGCCGAGGCCGCCCGCTCCGCCATGACGCAGGTCCTCGCCGCGGACGATTACACGGAGCTTCCCGTGTCGGACGCGCAGGCCGCCACCGGCGTGACGGCCGCGTGGAGCGCCGGGGACGCCGGGACCGTCGTCCGCCTGACGACGAACGGCTTCGGCGGGGCCATTGACCTCATGGTCGGCGTCGACAAGGAAAACAAGGTCACGGGCGTGGCCATCATCTCCCATTCCGAGACGGCCTCGCTCGGCGCGAACTGCACGCGCGAGGACTTCCGCGCCCAGTTTGCCGGCAAGACCGGCGAGCTGGCCGTCAGCAAGGACGGCGGCGACATCGACGCCCTGACCGGCGCGACCGTCACGTCACGCGCCGTCACCCGCGCCGTGAACGCAGCGCTGGCCTATGCCGGGGAGGTGCAGAAATGAATTTTAAAAAACAGCTCCGCGAGGGGCTCCTGACCAATAACCCCGTCGTGGGCCAGCTGCTGGGCATGTGCTCGACCATGGCCATCACGACGACCCTGTTCAACGGCCTCGGCATGGGCCTGTCCGTCACGCTGATCCTCATCTGCTCGAACGTCGTCATCTCCATGCTGCGCAAGGTCATTCCGGATAAGATCCGCATCGCGGCCTACATCGTCGTCATCGCGGGCTTCGTCACCATCATCGACCTGCTGCTGCAGGCCTATCTCCCGGCCCTGTCCGAGAGCCTCGGCGTGTTCATCCCGCTGATCGTCGTCAACTGCATCATCCTCGGCCGCGCCGAGGCCTTTGCCAGCAAGAACTCCGTCGCCGCCTCCGCGGTGGACGGCATCTGCCAGGGCATCGGCTACACGGTGGTGCTGCTGATCCTGAGCGCGTTCCGCGAGCTCTTGGGCGCGGGCACGCTGCTCGGCATCCAGGTCATGCCTTCTTCCTATGTTCCCGCTGGTATGCTCACGCTGCCCGTCGGCGGCTTCCTCTGCCTCGGCACGCTGATCGCCATCATGCAGTGGGCGCTTGCCAGAAGCGAGAAGAAGAACGCGGAAAAGAAAGAAACGGAGGGTAAATAAAAATGAGTGTGACTAAGTTACTTGCTATTTCCCTCGGCGCGATCCTGACGAATAACTTCATCTTCTCGCAGTTCTTGGGTATCTGCCCGTTCCTCGGCGTGTCGAAAAAGAGCGACACCGCCATCGGTATGGGCCTTGCCGTTACGTTCGTCATGGGCCTTGCCTCGGCGTTCTGCTACGGCGTGAACATCATCCTCGTCAAGCTCGGCCTTGACTACATGCAGACCGTCGCCTTCATTCTCGTGGTGGCGAGCCTCGTGCAGTTCATCGAGATGTTCCTCAAAAAGTCCATGCCGACGCTCTACACGGCCCTCGGCGTGTACCTGCCGCTGATCACCACCAACTGCGCCGTTCTCGGCGTGGTGCTGCTCAACGTGCAGAACGACTACAACTTCATCGGATCCGTGGTGTACGGCATCACCGGCGGCCTTGGCTTCCTGCTGGCGATCTACCTGTTCTCCACGGTGCGCGAGCGCCTGGAGTTTGCCGACTATCCCAAGGCATTTGAAGGCTTCCCCATCGCGCTGATCACCGCAGGCCTGATCGCCCTTGCATTCATGGGCTTCTCCGGCCTGCAGGTGTGGCCCATGTAAGGAGGGGACGAAATTATGATTACGAACGTTATTTACGCTGTCCTCGTGCTGGGCGTGATCGCCGTCGTGTTCGGCCTGATCCTGTCCGTTGCGGCCAAGGCCTTTGAGGTCAAGGTCGATGAGCGCCTGCCCAAGATCCAGGCCTGCCTCGCCGGCGCAAACTGCGGCGGCTGCGGCTATCCCGGCTGCGCGGGCTGCGCCGAGGCAATTCTTGCCGGTAAGGCTCCCGTCACCGCCTGCGCTCCTGCGGGCGCGGAGGGCGCTGCCAAGATCGCTGAGATCATGGGCATGGAAGCCCCCAGCGGCGAAAAGCAGGTCGCGCACGTGCTGTGCAACGGCGGCGATGCCTCTGTGAAGAATTTCGAGTATGTCGGTCTTCACGACTGCGTCGCCGCGACGAAGGTCGCCGGCGGCCCGACCGCGTGCTCCTTTGGCTGCATGGGCTTTGGCACCTGCGTTGCCGCCTGCCAGTTCGACGCCATCCACATCAATGCACAGGGCGTCGCCGAGGTCGACAAGGAGAAGTGCACCAACTGCGGCGCCTGCCGCGAGGCCTGCCCGCGCAAGCTGATCGTCGAGGTGCCCTACAAGCAGAAGGTCTTCGTCAACTGCTCGAACAAGGAGAAGGGCCCCGCCGTTACGAAGGTGTGCGCCAACTCCTGCATCGCCTGCGGCATGTGCGAGCGCACCTGTAAGTTCGACGCCATCCACGTCGTCAACAACGTGGCCGTCATCGACTACACCAAGTGCAAAAACTGCACCATGTGCGCCAAGGCCTGCCCGCGCAATGCCATCGAGCCCATCCCGACCCCCGAGGAGAAGGAGAAGTTCAAGGCCGCGCAGAAGGCTGCCGCCGAGCGCAAGGCCGCTGCCGCCAAGGCAGCCGCCGAAGCTAAGGCTGCCGAAGCCGCGAAAGCCGCCGAAGCGCCCAAGGCCGAATAAAGGTTCTTAAAAAAAGAGGAACGCGAAAGCGTTCCTCTTTTTTTATTCTTCCAAAAGCGGCAGCGCCGCTTTTGGAGAAGGTTTGCACTGCGCTGCATGCACGCGCCAAAGGCGCGCACACTCCGCTCCGTGAGAAGTGTAAATCGCCACGCGCCGGTCGCGGCGATTTACGATTTTAATTTTTCCGTGCCTGCGGGCACGGAATTCTGCGAAGCTGCCGTGAAATGGAAAAGCGTCGCAGACTTTTACCCACAAGGGGTACGCGGCATCCGTAAGGCAGCGAAGCTGCCAACGGCTGCCCAGGACTGCCGCGCACGGCGGCAAATAATGTTAAATCTTTTTTGGCGCGACAGAAAGTGAATTGCCGCAGAGCAGCAAGAGAAGCCGCCCTGGGGCGTGTGCGTGCCAAAAAACTCTTCTCGCACAGCGAGTGTCGAGCCGTAGGCGAGGCACAGAGCGGAGTGAAAACGCTTCAAAAGGCAGGCCTTGGCCTGACTTTTGCGTAGTTCACAAACTGTTTACACTGCCTCCTATTGACAATGGGAAATGTCGGTGGTACACTGCGTTTAGCACTCAAGGGAAAGGAGTGCTAAAGCTACGAAAGGAGCGCGGCGTATGGACTTGACCGAGCGCAAAAAGCAGATTCTCAAGCGCGTTGTCGAGGATTACATCGCCGCGGCTGAGCCGGTCGGCTCCAAGGCGCTGGCCGAGGAGATGGGCGGTTCGGTGAGCTCCGCGACCATCCGCAACGAGCTTGCAGACCTGGTCGAAATGGGCTACCTTGAGCAGCCGCACACGTCCGCCGGACGCGTGCCGTCGCCGAAAGGTTACCGCTTGTACGTCAACGAGCTGATGGAAAAGCGCGAGGTCTCCGAAACAGAAGCGGAGGAGATCAACGAGCAGCTAAAGTCCAAGCTCAGCGGCACGGACAGCGTGATCGCCAAGGCGGGGCAGATGGTGTCGAGCATCGTCAATTACCCCGTGTACAGCGTGACGGGCGGACGGCGCGAGGCGAGCGTCAAGCGCTTCGAGCTCATCGCGGTCGATGAAATGAGCTTCATCGTCGTGGTGATGGGCGAGGATAACCGCGTGAAGAGCCAGCTCCAGCGCTCGGACCTCCCGTTCGACAGCCAGCGGCTTGCGGACGTCAAGGAGCTTTTGAACACGCACTTCACCGGCCGGAGCGCCGATGAGATGAGTGCAAGGCTGATGAGCCTTTCCGAGCAGCTTTCGCCCGAGCTGTTTTTAGTGGTGTCCAAAGCGGTCGAATATGCGATCGGTGTGCTCGAGCAGAGCGCGCAGCGCAATGTGGAGACCGCGGGCGCGAGCCAGATCTTGAAAATGCCTGAGTACCGCGATGTCGACAAGGCGCACGATCTCGTGACATTCCTTGTGGATAACAAGGAAGAGCTTCCCGTGCCGGATGACGGCGCGCCGCTCAAGATCCTGATCGGGCCGGAAAACGTGAACGAGGCGCTCAAGGAAACGAGCGTGGTCGTCGCCAGCTACGATATCGGCGACGGGATGCGCGGCCTCGTCGGTGTGGTGGGTCCCACCAGAATGGACTACGCCACCGTGACGGCGCGGCTGAGTTATTTTGCAGACAGCCTGACGCGGATGTTCGGCAAGAACGAGCTTCCGCCCAAGGAAGAAGATAAGGAGTAAGAAATGGGTAAGAAAGACAAGCAGAACGCGGCGGAGAGCACGCCGAAAAAGAACACGGCGCAGCAGCCGACAGCAGACGAGGCGGCCAAGACCGCAGAAACTGCCAAGGCTGACGAGACCGCCGAGAAGAGCGCGGAGCCCGAGACCTTCACCGTCACGCGCGAGCAGATGGAGAAGATGGAAGGCCTTGCCAAGTCGCTTGCCGACGAGCAGGACAAATACCTGCGCCTTGCCGCCGAGTACGACAACTACCGCAAGCGCACCGCGAAGGAAAAGGAAAACCTTTACGCTGATGCGAAGATCGACACGATCAAGGCGCTGCTGGGCGTTTACGATAACCTCGAGCGCGGCCTTGCCCAGTATGGCGACGAGGAGTCGCCCCACCGCAAGGGCCTTGAAATGGTGTTCAACCAGTTCAAAGAGAGCCTCAAAAAGCTGGGTGTTGAAACGATGGACGCCGCCGGAAAGCCCTTTGACCCCGAAAAGCACAACGCCGTGATGCATGTGGAAGACGAAAACTACGGCGAAAATACCGTGGTCGAGGTGCTCCAGCAGGGCTTCACGCTGGGCGATAAGGTGCTGCGATTTGCCATTGTAAAAGTGGCCAATTAAAAGTTCCTCAAAAATGTGTGGCACACATTTTTGAAAGGGCTTGCAGCCCTGTGCAGCGCACTCGCTGCGCTCGCACGTTTCAGGGCTGAGATGTGTTTTTTCTGACGCGCACGCCCCAGGGCGGCTTCTCTTGCCGCTTTGCGGCAATTCACCTTCTGTCGTCAGAAAAAACGATTTGGATTTGTTTCGCGTCTGCGGACGCGAAATGAACATATAAAGTGGTTAACAAAAAAATTAAGATAGATCTTAGGAGGACAACATTATGTCTAAAGTTATCGGTATTGACCTTGGTACTACCAACTCTTGTGTGGCCGTGATGGAAGGCGGCGAAGCCGTCGTCATCCCCAACGCCGAAGGCAACCGCACCACCCCGTCCGTCGTCGCGTTCAGTAAGACCGGCGAGCGTATGGTCGGTCAGGTCGCAAAGCGTCAGGCCATCACCAACCCCGAGCGCACGATCTCTTCGATCAAGCGCGAGATGGGCTCTGATTATAAAGTCGAAGTCGACGGCAAGAAGTACACCCCGCAGGAGATCAGCGCAATGATCCTGCAGAAGCTCAAGAGCGACGCTGAGGCTTACCTCGGCGGCCCCGTGAGCGAAGCCGTCATCACCGTTCCCGCTTACTTCACCGACGCGCAGCGTCAGGCGACCAAGGACGCCGGTAAGATCGCCGGCCTCGAGGTCAAGCGTATCATCAACGAGCCGACGGCCGCGGCCCTCGCCTACGGCGTCGACAAGGAGCAGAGCCAGAAGGTCATGGTTTACGATCTTGGCGGCGGCACGTTCGATGTCTCCATCCTCGATATCGACGACGGCGTTATTGAGGTTCTGGCCACCGCGGGCAACAACCGCCTCGGCGGCGACGACTTCGATGAGTGCATCATGAAGTGGATGGTCAGCGAGTTCAAGCGTACCGACGGCGTCGACCTCAGCGGCGACAAGGTCGCCATGCAGCGCTTGAAGGAAGCTGCCGAGAAGGCCAAGATCGAGCTCTCCGGCGTGACCTCCACCAACATCAACCTCCCGTATATCACCGCTGACGCTACCGGCCCGAAGCACCTCGACCTGACCCTCACGCGCGCTAAGTTCAACGAGCTGACCGCGCACCTGGTCGAAGCCACTGCCGGCCCTGTCCGTCAGGCGCTCAGCGATGCGGGCCTCACCGGCAACGACATCCACAAGGTCCTGATGGTCGGCGGCTCCAGCCGTATCCCCGCCGTGCAGGAAATGGTCAAGAAGCTCACCGGCAAGGAAGGCTTCAAGGGCATCAACCCCGATGAGTGCGTCGCCATGGGCGCTGCTCTTCAGGCTGGCGTTCTGACCGGCGATGTCAAGGGCCTGCTGCTGCTCGACGTCACCCCGCTGTCCCTCGGCATTGAGACCATGGGCGGCGTTTGCACCAAGCTCATCGACCGCAACACCACCATCCCCGTGAAGAAGAGCCAGATCTTCTCCACCGCCGCCGACAACCAGACGAGCGTTGAAGTCAACGTTCTGCAGGGCGAGCGTGAGATGGCCGCTGCCAACAAGAGCCTCGGCCGCTTCCACCTCGATGGCATCGCTCCGGCTCGCCGCGGCGTGCCTCAGATCGAGGTCACATTCGATATCGACGCCAACGGCATCGTGAACGTCAGCGCGAAGGACCTCGGCACCGGCACTGAGCAGCACATCACCATCACTTCTTCCTCCAACATGAGCAAGGAGGATATCGAAAAGGCCGTCAAGGACGCCGAGCAGTACGCCGCTGAGGACGCCAAGATCAAGGAAAAGGTCGAAGTCCGCAACCAGGCCGACCAGATGGTCTACCAGAGCGAGAAGACCCTCGGCGAAGTGGGCGACAAGATCCCCGCGGACGAGAAGGCCAAGGTCCAGAGTGGTATCGACAAGCTGAAGGAAGTCCTCAAGGGCGACGATACCGACGCCATCAAGAGCGCGACCGAAGAGCTCACGCAGATGTTCTACCAGATGAGTGAGAAGCTCTATCAGCAGGCGAACCCGCAGGGCGGCGCACAGGCCGGTCCCGACATGGGCGGCCAGAACGGCGGCGCGCAGACCGGCCCGAACGGTCAGCAGTATTATGATGCTGACTACAAGGTCGTGGATGACGACGACAACAACAAGAAGTAATTTGAAACCGATCGACGCAGCGGGGACAGTTTATACTGCCCCCGATTGCGGCGTTTTTAGGAGCGTAGTCTATGGCTGAAAATAAAAGAGACTATTACGAGGTGCTCGGCGTTTCCAAGGGCGCTTCGGAAGAAGAGATCAAAAAAGCATACAAAAAGCTCGCACGCAAGTATCATCCCGACATGAACCCCGGCGACAAGGAAGCCGAGGAGAAGTTCAAGGAGATCAACGAGGCGAACGAGGTTTTGAGCGACCCAGACAAGAAGGCGCGCTACGACCAGTTCGGCTTTGCGGGCGTTGACCCGAATTACGGCGCAGGCGCCGGTGGCGGCGCTTACAGCGCGGGCGGGTTCGACTTCGGCGACCTCGGCGATATCTTCGGCAGCTTCTTCGGCGGGGGCTTCGGCGGCGCGCGCGCGAACCCCAACGCGCCCCAGCGCGGCGAAAGCCTGCGCACGAGCGTGAACATCAGCTTTGAAGAGGCGGCCTTCGGCTGCGAGAAGGAAGTCAGCATCGACCGCATCGAGCAGTGTCCTGACTGCCGCGGCTCGGGCTGCGCCAAGGGCACGACCGCCGAGGTCTGCCCTGACTGCCGCGGCAGCGGCGTGATCCAGCAGCGCCGCCAGACGCCGCTGGGCTATATGTCGACGTCGGCCCCCTGCCAGCGCTGCGGAGGCAAGGGTAAGATCATTCATCAGCCCTGCCCCAAGTGCGGCGGCAAGGGCATGATCCGCCACCGCAAGACCATCAAGGTCAGCATTCCTGCGGGCATCGACAACGGGCAGACCATTTCGCTGCGCGCGCAGGGCAACGCGGGTAAGAACGGCGGCCCCGCGGGCGATCTGCTGATCGTTGTGTCCGTGCGTCCGCACGAGATCTTCCGCCGCGAGGGCACGAGCGTCCTGTGCGAAGCGCCCATCACGTTTACGCAGGCGGTGCTCGGCGCGGAGCTTGAGATCCCGACGATCGACGGCAAGGTGAAGTACACCATCCCCGAGGGGACGCAGAGCGGCACGACGTTCCGCCTGAAAGGCAAGGGCATCCCCGGCCTCAACGGCCGCGGCCGCGGCGACCAGTACGTCACCGTGTATATCGAGACGCCGCGCAACCTGAACCGCGAGCAGAAGGAAGCGCTCAAGAAGTTCAGTGAGTCGCTCGGCGAGAAGAATTATGAGGAACACAAGAGCTTTTTCGGAAAGTTCAAGCTGTAACGAATAGAAGATGTATTTATCCGATTATCACACCCACTGTTCGCTTTCGTTCGACTCGAAAACGCCGGTGGAAGACATGGTGCGCGCGGGCATCGCGCAGGGCTTGCAGGAAATGTGCCTGACCGACCATGTAGACCTGTTCCGCCCGAGGGAGACGGCGCGCTGGGAGCACGATTTTTCGAATCGTGAAGAGACCTTTGCGCGCGCCGACCAGGCGGCGGACGGGAAGATCATCGTCCGCCGCGGTATCGAGCTCGGCGAGGCGATGCGCGACTTTGCCTACGCAGACGAGCTGCTCTCGCGTTTGCCGGAGCTCGACTTTGTCATCGGCTCGCAGCATCAGCTGTCGGAAAAGTACGATTGGAACGACCTCTACTTCATGCCCGAGGCCACGGAGCAGGAGGCGCGCGAGCAGATCGCGGACTATTTAACGCTCGCTCTGGAGACGGCCAAGTGGGGGAAGTTCTCCGTGCTCGGCCACCTGACGCTGCCGCTTCGCTACATGAACGAAAACCACGGCATGCACATGAGTTTCGACGGTTTTGAGGACGAGGTGGCGCAGGTGTTCCGCGCGCTCATTGAAAATGGCTGCGGCATCGAGTGCAACGTCAACCGCGGCAACACGCCGCTGCCGGACGCCAAATGGCTGAGGCTCTATCACGAGCTCGGCGGCGAGATCATCACCATCGGCACCGACGCGCATACGCCGGAATTCGTCGGCATGCGCGCCCGCGAGACGCAGGAGCTTTTAAAGAGCTGCGGACTCAACTATGTGTGCACGTTTGAAAAGAAAAAACCGGTCTTTCACAAAATCTGACTGACAAAAGGAGAAACACTATGAAGATCGCATTGGGCTGTGACCACGGCGGATACGCCATGAAGGAAGACATCAAAAAGCAGCTGGAGGGCCTGGGCCACGAGGTCAAGGACTGCGGCACTTACTCCACCGAGAGCTGCGACTATCCCATTTTCGGAGAGGCCGCCGCGCGTGCCGTCGCGAGCGGAGAGTGCGAGTACGGTATCGTCGTGTGCACGACGGGCATCGGCATCTCCATTGCGGCGAACAAGGTCAAGGGCATCCGCTGCGCGCACTGCGCCGATACGCTCGAGGCGCAGCTCTGCCGCCAGCACAACAACGCGAACATGATGGCCATCGGCGCGGGCTTCACGGGCCCGAAGCTGGCCGCGGCCATGGTTGAGACGTTCCTCTCCACCGCGTTTGAGGGCGGCCGCCACGCCCGCCGCGTCGCGCTGATGGACGCTATCGAGGGCTAAAGCATACAAAAACGGAAAATCAACAAAAACCGAAAGGTTTTTGTTGATTTTTTTGCTCTCAAAAGGTAAACTGTTGCACGAGAAAAAGGAGGCGGATGCAGACAATGGCAAGAAGATCGAGCGGAACGAAGGGCTATACCGGTTATCGTGGGCGCAGGCGCGGCAGAGGCGTGCTGGCCGTGGTGCTGGTGGTCATTTTGCTGCTGGCGTGCGGCTTTTTGTTTGCGCAGCGCTATATGGTATACGATGCGGACGGCTCGGTCCGCTTTGAGTTCCCCTGGATAAAGAAGACCCCACAGGACGACACCGCAAATGGCGGCGACAGCGGCGACGATAAGAAGCAGGACGACCTTGAGATCACGGTGCAAAAGCCCGTCATCAAGGATACCTACGCAGTCGAGCTGGGTGCGGACGCGCTCGGCAGCGATTGGCAGGCAGCGCTCGATGGCCTTGATAAGGACGTGAACGCCGTGGCGGTCGAGCTCAAGGACGCGAGCGGCAAGATCCATTACGGCTCTAAGGTGCAGGGCGCGATCGACTGCGGCGCGGTGGCCGGGAACAGCACATCGGACACGGCCATTCAGGGCCTTGTCGACTCGGACTACTATACGATCGGCCGCATCAGCACGCTGCACGACAGCCTGTACGCCTACGAGCACATGACGGACGCCGCCGTGTGCCAGCTGACGGGCTTTGTCTGGTACGATACGAACAGCACGCACTGGCTCGCGCCCGAAAAGCAGGCCGCGCGCCAATATGTGACCGATATCGTCACGGAATGCGCACAGATGGGCTTTGATGAGCTGCTGCTCGACGATTTCCACTACCCGCGCGAGGGGCGCATGAGCCGCATCAAGACGGACGAGCGCACCATGACGCAGCAGGAGGCGCTTGCGCTGCTCGCCGACGATATCCACACCGCGCTTGAGCAGGCGGGCTACAAGGGCAAGCTCTCCGTCAGTGTGGACGCGGACATCGCGCTTGCGGGCAGCGAGGCAAACTCCGGCATCGTGATGAGCGAGCTCACGGAAAAGTTCGACCGCGTGTACGTCAAGGTCACGGCAGACCAGCTCGAGAGCGTCACCGAAGCGATGAAGGCCTACGACGTCGAGTTCGTCCCCATCGTGACGGAGGCGGCGGACAGCGGCAGCTATCTCATTGAAAAGTGAAAAGGCGAAGGGCGGGCCGCTGATACCTCAGCGGCCCGTTTTTTGCGCAAAAAGGGAAAAGGGCACGGGGCAGCGAAGGCTGTCCCGCGCCTTTTTTTGGATGTGGAGAAAGACGAGGGGGGACGCCCCGTTCGAGCGTTGGAAAAAGCGTTGATAACCGCTTTGAGACATAATGTACAAAAGTTGAATGAATTCGACATAATTTAAACGCTTGATTTTGTGCAAATAGATAGTATACTGTTGCCCATACCAAAAAAAGGGCCCTCGAGGGCCGTTGCGCCCGCGCGGGAAAGAATATGCCAGAGGGCGAAAAAGAGGATATGAGACGCCCGCTCTCCGGTGAGTGAGAGACCTGCCGCAGCGCACAGAGCGGCGGAAACGGGCCAATACGGAACATACAGCAAATTCTGCACAGGAGATAGAACATCATGCTTGAAAACAACCACACGATCCACCTGACGCTCAACGGCGAGATCCGCGCGTTTACGGTGGAGCCGCAGGAGACGCTTCTGCACGTGCTGCGCGAGCGCGCGCACCTGACGGGCGCGAAGAAGGGCTGTGACCTTGGCGAATGCGGCGCCTGCACGGTCATCATGGACGGGCGCGCGGTCAACTCGTGCTGTGTGTTCGCCATCGAGGCGGACGGCAGTACGGTCGAGACCATCGAGGGCATCGGCACCGCCGACGAGCCGCACCCGCTGCAGTAGGCGTTTATCGACGCCGGTGCCATCCAGTGCGGCTACTGCACGCCCGGAATGATCATGGCAGCCAAGGCGCTGCTTGACCGCGATTCCCATCCCACGCGCGAGGAGATCCACGCCGCCATGTCCGGCAACCTCTGCCGCTGCACGGGCTACACGAAGATCGAGGAGGCCATTGTCGCGGCCTCCAGAGTCATTGAACAGTACGCGAACGGAAAGGGGGCGCAGCAGTGATGGAGCAGCATCATTTCGACATTGTCAACCACGCCACGCCGCGCCTTGCGTCCATGGATAAGGCGCTGGGCCGCGGCAAGTACACCGACGATTTAGAGCTCCCCAACATGGCCTACGCCGCGCTCGTGCGCTGCCCGTATTCCCACGCCAAGGTGCTGAGCATCGATGTGAGCGAGGCGGAAAAGGTTCCCGGTTTTCTCGGCTGCGCCCTGCCGGAGGAGGCCCCGCAGGCCTACTTCAACTGCTCGGGCAACCCGCCCTCTCCGCTTCTGATGGCGGATGAAAAGGTGTTGACGACCGAGCCGCTGACCATCGGCGACCGCGTGGCCGTCGTCGCCGCGGAGACGGAGGAGGCCGCCCGCGCCGCTGCCGAGGCAGTGAAGGTCGAATACGAGAACCTTATGCCGATCCTCGACGTCAAGGCCGCGCTCGCAGAGAATGCGCCCGCGATGCAGCCGCATCTTTCCGACACGAACGTCGTCCAGCGGCGCGAGGTGTCGCAGGGCGACATCGCTGTGGGCGAGGAAAAGTCCGACATCATTCTCGAAGACCATTTTGTCACGCCGCCGATGCAGCACACGATGATCGAGCTGACCTGCTGCATCTGCGACTTCAGCGACGGCGAGCACATGACGATCTACAGCTGCTCGCAGACGGTGTTCCAGGAGCGCCGCATTCTGGCCGAGCTTTTCGGCCTCAAGGAAGTGGACGTGCACATCATCAAGCCGCTTGTCGGCGCAGGCTTCGGCGCGCGCCAGCAGCTGCACGCCCAGCACGCCGCAGCGCTCATTTCGCGCAAGATCAAGCGCCCCGTGAAGCTGCTCTATTCGCGCGAGGAGGACTTCTACTCCGTCGTGCGCCACGCCTCTGATGTCGATCTGCGCATCGGCGCGGACAAAAACGGCAAGTTACAGCTCTTTGATACGACGTTCCGCCTGAATGCCGGCCCCTACACCACGCACACGCCGACGGTCGTGGCCGCCGCCGCGCGTAAATTGCAGTACAACGTGCCGAACTACTCGTTCATCGGCCTGAGCGTTTTCACAAACCATGTGACGGGCGGCGCGTTCCGCGGATACGGCAACACGCAGCTCACGTTCGGCCGCGAAATTCTGATGGACCGCCTCGCGCAGAAGCTCGATATGGACCCCGTCGAATTCCGCCTGATGAACCACGTGCAGGTGGGCAAGTGCTTCCCCTGCGCGAGCATCCCCGTCAGCAGCAACGGCATTGAGGACTGCGCGCGCCGCTGCCAGCAGATCCAGAAGGAGATCGACGAGAAAGAGCCCCTGATCGACGACGAAAATATCCGTCAGGCCTGGGGCATCTCGTTCAGCTGCCACGGCTCCGGTCCGTCCTCGAAGGAGGGCCTGAGCGGCGCGGTCGTCATGCTCAACGCCGACGCGTCCGTGCATCTTCTCGTCGGCTCTGCCGATATCGGTCAGGGCAGCGAGACGATGGAGAGCCAGATCGCGGCGGAATGCCTCGGTATCCCCCTCTCCAGCGTGCAGATCACCGCGGCGGACACGGGTCTAACGCCGTATAACACCGGCACGTTCGGCTCGAGCCAGACGTTTATCTGCGGCAACGCCGTCAAGCTCGCCTGCGACGATCTGAAAAAGAAGATGGTCGAGCAGCTCAAGGTCATTTACGACGGCTGCACGGTCAAGGAAAAGGACCACCGCTACTATATCAGCGGCGGCGAGGAGCTCGAGCTGAGCTTTAAAGACGCCGCGCGCAAGATCCTGTTCGACCCCAAGGGCAGCGTGCCCATCGGCGCGGGTACCTACAAGGCTTTGGCCTGCCCGAATCCGTTCTCCGTCTGTTTTGTCAAGGCGGAATACCACAAGAAGCTCAACGCCATCCGCCTCATGGACATCATCGAGGTCGTGGATGTCGGCACGCCCATCAACCGCCTGACCGTCGCCGGTCAGCTTGAAGGCGGCATCGCGCAGGGCGTGGGCTACGCGCTCTATGAGCGCATGGAGATCAACCCGCGCTCGCGCCGCACGCTGTCGACCGATTTTCTGCACTACCGCATCCCGCAGATGGGCGACATGCCGCGCACGTATGTCGACATGGTCTCGAGCCACGACCCCTACGGCCCGCACGGTGCGAAGAGCGTCGGCGAGCTTGCCACGGTGCCCGTGGCGCCGGCCATCGTGAACGCGGTGCGCCGGGCAAGCGGCATTGAGATCAACAGCCTGCCGCTGTGCGACAAATTTGCCATCCTGCCGACCGAGAGGGGGAATGTGAAATGAGCGAACAAGTTTTATCGAGCTTACACGACGTCGTCTCCGCCGAGCACCCGACCTACATCGGCGGCGGCACAGACATCATGCCGCTGCTGAAAAACGAGGTGCGCGATGACAAGGATTTCGTCTTCCTGAAGAAAATTCCGGAGCTGCACGTTTTGGAGGAAAAGGACGGCGAGCTCATCATCGGCGCGACGATGACGCTCACCGAGCTTGCCGAGAGCGAGCTTCTGAACAGCCGCTATGCGGCCATCGCGCAGGCGGCGTCGCTGACGGCATCCCCGCAGATCCGCAACATCGCCACCGTCGGCGGCAACATCATGCAGGACCGCCGCTGCATCTACTTCAACCAGCCGCACCTGTGGCGCAGCGGCCTTGCCTACTGCTTCAAGACCGGCGGCAGCATTTGCCACCAGATCCCGAACTCGCCGGTCTGCCGCGCGATCTACTATTCCGACGTCGCCACCGCGCTCATCGCCTACGAGGCGGAGGTCGAGTACATCGAAGACGGCGAGACGCACCGCACGGACCTTGCATCCCTCATCGAGCGCCACAGCGTGGCAAACGGCCTTGCCTGTCACGAGCACCTGCCCATCCTCGTCACGCGCTTTTTCGTCCCCGCGGCGGAAGAGGGCGAGCGCAGCGGCTTTTATAAGTACGCCATGCGCACGACGATCGACTTCCCGATCATCAACTTCGCGCCCCGCGCGTCTGGCCGCGGGCGCGGTCGCGCCCCATCCGGTCGTGATGGCCGAGACGGCGGCGAAGATCGACTCCGACGCCACGGATGACGAGGTCATCGCGCAGGCCGAGGACGAGCTCAGAAAGCTCGCCATGCCCATCAAGGAGGCCTGCATGACCCCCGCGGTCAAGAGAAGCCTCTATCGCCACGTCGCGATGCTGCTGGATCTGAGAAAATAAGCAAAAAAAGAACCGTCCGATCGGACGGTTCTTTTTTGTCGTAGAAATTTACTTCGCGGCGCGGGCCAGAACGGCCTCGGCGCTTATGTTCGGATTGATGGTCTCTTCGCTCTCGACCGCGATGGCCGCGGCGGCGGTGCCGGCGGCGCAGCTTTCGGCAAGGTTGCGGCCCGCGAGAAACGACCAGACGAGGGACGCCATCATCGCGTCGCCCGCGCCGGTGGCGTTGCGCATCTCGGCCTTGCAGATGGGCTCCAAATGCGTCTCGCCCTGCTGCGCGGCGAACACGCCGTCGCCGCCGAGCGACAGGAACACGCGCTGCACGCCCTGATCGAGCAGCGCCTGCGCGGCTTGATGGAGCGTGGCGTCGTCCGAGATCTTCACGCCGGAGAGGAGCTCTGCTTCGATGCGGTTGGGCTTGAGCGTGTGGACGTGACTGAGTAAGCCCTGGAGCTTTTCCGCCTTGACGGTGGACACCGGATCGACGAAGAGCGGCGCGGCGCAGTGCTCGACAAGGTGCGCGATGGACTCGCGCGGCAGGTTCGCGTCCACGACCACCGCGGCGGCGCCGTCGAGCAGCTCCTTCTGCGAGGCGAAGTAGTCCGGCGTCAACTTTTCGCAGATCTCCATGTCGGCCACGGCCACGGCCATGTCGCCGTCGCTGTCGCCCACGAACACGTAGGTCGAGGTGCGGCCGTCGGGCACGCGCAGCGCGTGCGAAAGGTCGATGCCGAGTTCTTTACAGCTCTCTTCGACCTGGCTTGCGCGCGAATCGCCGCCCACGGCGGTCAGAAGATACGTCGGTACGCCGAGCAGGCGCATGTTGTGCGCGATGTTGCGTCCCACGCCGCCGAGGCTCAGCTCGACCTTGCCGGGGTTCGAGTCCTTCGCGCGCAGCGGTGCGAAAGAGTGCGCACCGATGTCGATATTCACGCCGCCGCAGACGACGGCATAGGGAAGATTCTTTTCGTTAGACATGATGTTGCTTTCTCCGAATTATTTGTGATAAAGACGCTTGGATTCATACTTCGGCTCACAGCTGACGTGAATGCCGAGGCGCTTGTAGAGCTTGATGTCCTCCTCCGAGATGATGACGGAGAAGTGCGCATCGCAGCCGCGGAGCGTGCCGAGCTGGGCTCTTGCCATGTCGGCGAGGGGGTTCGTCAGCGCCGAGATCGCCAGCGCGATGAGCACCTCGTCAGAGTGCAGGCGCGGGTTGTGGTGGCCGAGCGACTGGATCTTGAGCGCTGAGATCGGCTCAATGACCTGATTCGAGATGAGGTTCATGTCGCTGCGGATGCCCGCCATGGCCTTGAGCGCGTTGAGCAGCAGCGCCGCCGAAGCGCCGAGCAGGGAAGAGGTCTTGCCCGTGACAACGCGGCCGTCGGGCAGCACCATCGCGCCCGCGGGCGCGCCGGTCTCCTCGGCCTTCTGCTTGGCCGCGGCCACAGCGGGGCAGAGGTCGGGCGTCACATCCGCCTGCTGCATGACGAGCTCGAGCTTTCTGAGCTGGCAGGTGTCAGCAATGCCGCGCGCGACGTCGACCTGCGCGGTGTAGTAGCGGCGCAGAATTTCCATGCGCGAGGCCTGACGACAGACCTCATCGTCGATGATGCAGTTGCCCGCCATGTTGACGCCCATGTCGGTGGGGGACTGGTAGGGGCACTTGCCGGAGATGCGCTCGAAGATCGCGCGCAGGACGGGGAAGATCTCCACGTCGCGGTTATAGTTCACGGTCGTCTCGCCGTAGGCCTCGAGGTGGAACGGGTCGATCATGTTCACGTCGTCAAGGTCCGCGGTCGCGGCTTCGTAGGCGAGGTTCACGGGGTGCTTGAGCGGCAGGTTCCAGATGGGGAAGGTCTCAAACTTGGCGTAGCCCGCGCTCACGCCGTGTTTGTGCTCGTGGTAGAGCTGGGAGAGGCACGTCGCCATCTTGCCGCTGCCGGGGCCCGGCGCGGTGACGACGATGAGCGAGTGCGTCGTCTCGATATACTCGTTGTGGCCAAAGCCCTCGTCGCTCACGATGTGGGCGACGTCGGAGGGATAGCCCGCGATGGGGTAGTGGCGGTAGTTGCGAACGCCAAGCGTGTTGAGACGCTTGATGAAGGCATCCGCCGCGTTCTGCCCCGCGTACTGCGTGATGCATACGCCGCCGACATAAAGCCCCAGCGAGCGGAACGCGTCGATCAGGCGCAGGCAGTCGTCATCATAGGTGATGCCGAGGTCGCCGCGCACCTTGTTCTTTTCAATGTCGTTCGCGTTGACCGCGATGACGATCTCCGCGTCGTCGCGCAGCTGCTGAAGCATGCGGATCTTGCTGTCGGGCTGGAAGCCGGGCAGCACGCGCGAAGCGTGAAAGTCGTCGAAGAGCTTGCCGCCGAACTCCAGGTACAGCTTGCCGCCGAACTTGCTGATGCGCTCGCGGATGTGCGCGGACTGCATGGCAAGGTATTTGTCGTTATCAAAACCGATTTGTCCCATCGTAAAAAGCACCCCATTTTCAATTTACACATAATATATGCCTATTATATAGAACGTACGGCGGCTTGACAAGAAATGTGCCCGCAGAAAAATAGATGAAAAACGGCGGCGAATTTCTGCTATTTTCCCCTCTTTACATCAGCGAGCTCTTAGCGTATGCTATAAACAGTCTCTTCACGGGGGGAAGAAAAAATCCGCACTTTTTGAAAAAAGATGTTGACAAAAGAATGCGGATATAGTAGTATATCACTGTTCGATTCGCGCGGTTAGCTCAGCTGGTAGAGCACATGCTTGACGTGCATGGGGTCACAGGTTCGAGTCCTGTACCGCGCACCAGAGAAAAGCCTTGAAGCCACAAGGGTTTCAAGACTTTTTCTTTTGCCTAAAACGGCGTTTTGTTCCACGTTTGTTCCACTATGCCTTTTTCTTTCCGAAATTGACCGGGAGCGCTGCTGCAAGACCGGCACTTGCTTCAGCCTGTGCAGTCTCGAAGGCGTGGGAATAGATGTTCAGCGTGGTCGATGTCTGAGAGTGGCCGAGCGCGGCAGAAACGGTGCGCACATCGGTGTGATTGGCGATGAGCAGCGAGGCATTGAGATGTCGAAACTGATGGATGCCGTACCACGGCAGGCCGTGACGTTCGCAAAGCTCTTTTCCCCAGTCATAGAAATCGCCGGGGCGTGCCGGCGATCCGTCGAGCTTGGTAAAGAGTCGGCCGCTCTCGTGCCATTGGTCACCCAGCTCCATACGCCGCATGGATTGCTCTGCCCGTAGCGCCTTCACCATGTCGAAGATCCACACAGGGAGTTTCAGGGAGCGATGAGAGCGTGCTGTCTTTGGCGGGCCTGTGAATATTCCATGCGCTGGATCGTAGAGGGAGACGCGCTCGACCGTGACGACGTTGGTTGTGAAGTTGAAATCTCGGAACTCGAAGCCGAGCAGCTCTTCGCGGCGGTATCCGCCGAAGATTGCCAGCACGAAAAAGACCACATAGCGCAGCGGCTCACCGTCAAGCGCGTCGAGGAACGCTTGTGTCTCTTCTATGGTGAAGATCTTCTTCTCACTCTCCTGGCGCTCCGGGAGCACAATACGCGAACAGGGATTCTCTTTGGCCACGCCCATCCGCAAGGCATAGGCGAACACGCTGGAGACGAACGAGAGGTAATTTCGGATGGATTTAGGGTGGAGGCCCTTGGTGGCGTCTTTCTCATTTGCTCCCGGCTCAGACAGGCCGGAGATAAACTTCTGAAGCTGCCGCGCGGTGATCTTGTCGATGTAGAGATGTCCCGGAGCCGGATAAGCTAACGCAGAAATCTTCTGCCAGCTTCACCTATATTGCAATACAAATTCAACCGTGTATTCATCAACAACTTTAGCCTCTTTTACCGCAGAAAAGAGATAACCAAAGCCTTCGCCAAGTGTAAGCATACGTGTCATCGTATTGAGCGAAAGCTGACCGACAACACAACAAGTCCGCGCAAAGATAGAAAAGTCAACA
>ERZ772886.1424-NODE-1424-length-21434-cov-5.224426_pt1 | contig 21434 bp, 18 predicted proteins | sample MGYA00512128_ERZ772886 | MGnify/ENA primary metagenome ERZ772886 (study PRJEB29015, sample SAMEA2737698) | human gut metagenome | biome: human gut; feature: human-associated habitat; material: faeces | place: China | collected 2012 ... | reverse complement strand
GCATCAGTTCGGCAGGCAGCTCGGGCGCATTTGCGGAAGCATAGCAAACATTGTATTTTTCATCCGCAATCTGAACACGCATGGTCGCTGCCGAAAACAGCGCACCGTAACCTGTATTTGTCGGAATCAACCCGCAGGCGATACATGTTTCAAGCAATGTCGCCACAAAAAGGCATTGTACCGCCGTCAGATCGCCTCCGACGACCTGCATCCAGCGTGTACCGCTTGCATACACTGCCGCATACACAACCGAACACGTCAGTATTATTGCAGGCAGGTATTTTCTTTTCGACGAAAACCTGCATTTTGCAAGCAGCATCACCAGTGCCGCAACCGCGAAGATAATTTCCCAGCCGGCAACAAACAGATACCCGATCGAATACATTCCGTTTGCATCCGAACGCGGCTGTCCTTCGGGAAAACGAAAAATCCACTCGTGAAAATCGTTTGTGAGCACAAACAGCAGCAGGCACACCGTGGGAATGCAGAGCAGCAATGCCCTTCGGGGAAGCCTGTACTTCTCTGTTTTTCCGAGCGATAATGCAACAAAGAAGGACAGGAGCGGAATGAACAGCATCGGAAAATAGTAAAGATACCACAGCTGTCTCTTTGCATCAATGTCCGCGACAAAAAAATATTTCATTGTGCGCACAATGAACCAAAATATCATCATTCCGACAATAGCCGTCAGGTACCTTTGAACCTGTGCCTGCAGCACACGCTTTTTGATTGAAATTCCCCAAACAAAATAAAGCCCGATATAAAGCACGGAGCGTATCAAGCCCATTGTATCCGCAGCAATACCCGCCTTTGAGATTACCCGCGCCGCTATTGCGCAGACAACAACGACGGCAGTTATAAGATAACTCCTCTCTTCAGCATTAAGCCCGCGTTTCAATTCTCTTTCCCCGTTTCTTTTCACTTTTATGAAAAGCTCGATTCCTTGTCGTCCCGATAGCAGCGTTTCGCCTTCGTTCCGTCCGGCGCAGTATATTCAAAAACGCCGTTTTTGCTGCCTTGCCGCACTCCAATTGAGATTTTTGATAAGTTCAAGCTCTTTTTCATAAAGCCTTTGCCCTTCGGATTCGTTTTCATTTTCGGGACCATTGTTTTCGCGTGCCGCGAAAGCTTCCTTTCTTTCAAATCTTTTCCCTGCCGTCCTCTGACAAGCATATTATGCCATATCCCGTGTCCGTGCAGGTCGCTCCGACGGCGACATTTATTTTTTCGGAAGCCGAACCCGGTTCATGCAGCTTCATTTATTCTGTCGGATTTTTCTGCAAATTCCCCGCTGCATCATCCCTGCAAACGCCGACAATATCGCCGATATCGCAATCGAGCACTTCGCATATGCGAACAAGCACCTCCAGCGAAACGTATTTATCCCGACGGAGGTTTGTCATTGTGTTCGGCGCAAGCTTCGTTGCCCGACGCAGATCCGCCTTGCTCATTTTTTTGTCCACAAGCAGTTTCCAAAGTTTGTTATAGCTTATGTTCACGGCAGCACCCCTTTGCTCTGTTGTTTTATGGTTTCTGCTTTCGTTTTGTTTTTGCCGACTTTTCGGCATTTGTTCATTTCCGGATTGGTTCTCTGCTTTTCAATCGAACAGAACTCCCGGATTCAACTGCATTTCGGACCGCCAAAGGATTCCGCGCTCACTCAAAAGCCTCGCTTTTGCCTGTGCCGTTTCAAGCGGATGCGCATTTTCTCCGCATTCTTCCTCGAGCAGCCGCTCAACCTCATCGATAACCGCAAGATACTCTTCCGATAGTTCAACTCTGTCGCGCACAAGCATCGGATAGTTTTCAAAAACATTTTTTTCGATTTGAATTTGTTTATCCAAAGGCAGAAGCCCTGCCGCAAGTTTCCGCAGGTCGGCGCATTCGTCCCTTCCGTAGCGATTGCGCGCCTTTAATGCGCAATAATAATCCGATTCGATTCCTTCCCTGTTTTTGAACCGTGCCGCAAGTTCGGCATCAAGCTCAAGCACCTTTTTCCGCAAAGGCAGCGCACAAGCAGTCCGTCCCATGTTTTCATAGTTCTCGGCAAGATAACGCAGCACCGCGATACTGTCCTCGACAGTGTCCCTGTCGTGTTCATGCTCCGATTCAAGCTGATTGAACACCGTCTGCCTTATTTCGGCAAGTGCCGCCGTATCCCTGTATGTCGGCGCAGCGAATTCATGTTCCTTCCGCGCTTCAATTTCTCCGTGCAGCGCAGCCAAACGCGCCGCGGATTTTTCACTGTATGCCATTTATCCGCCCTCTCCTTAGCAGCAGTTTTTTATAACTTTACGTATTTTTTCTTATCGAAGTTCCCGCCGTTTCGGCATTTTTGTTCGGTCGGTTATGTTCTGTCAACCTTATAGACAGCCCCGTCAAAATCCTTTTCATCCCTGCCGAACAGCACATATGCATACCCGTCAACGTTCTCAAGATAAGGAACTCCTTCAAAATCAAGCGGGTCGTATTGCAGCAGGAGCTTCGGAAGGCTTGCATCCTCTCCCGCCGCACCGGACGGCAGCCCCAACAGTTTTGTTCCGTCCGCATCGGGCGGAGCAGCACCGAACGAAATCAGCCAATCCTCGTTAAGTCCGCACGGAAGCGGTGAAAGCTCGTTAAAATCATCAATAATCGTATCCGGCTCTCCGTCGTAATATTCGACCCAAACATAGAGCTGATCTGACGGATACATCTCCGCATCAAGGAAGAAATACAGATAGCCGCTGTGCGGAAGTATGTTGTCCGGGTCATATTCTGCAATATCGGAAAGCCTTATCTGTGCAAGGAAAATTATGTCGTCATAGAATCTTTCAACCCATTCGTTCGGCACTGTCGGCGAGCCGAAGAACTTGCTTTGCGTGTAATCATGCTCCCCCGCAGCCTTTTCGACCTTGATTGCAATTGAATACCTGCTTTCCTTTCCCCTGCGTCGCCCCGCGGACGGTCTGCCGTGCGGTTCATTCGTGTCGAAATCGAACAGATACCGATAACCTCCGTCACATGAACGCGGGTTGTAGAATCCGCCGGTACCGCATTCAATAATAAACTCTTTTTCATCGGCCGAATTTTCACATTGCACCCGAAGCACAACGCGCTCCTCATCGGCCGAAGCAATGCCGAACCTCCGCCTGCCGAGCGGAAATTCGATTATCTGCCCCGCCTCCGGGTTAAAGATCCGCTCCGCCGTTCTGCGGACTTTCCGTTCCCCCGTTTTTCGGTTGATCCCCCACGCTTCCTCAATTATCCTGAATTTCATATTTATATTTCCTGTTTATATTTCTTTCCTGCTTCTCCCGCGTTTTTCGGATGGTTTTGCACAGCAGGCCGCAAAACTCGAGGCTGAAAAACCATCGTTTAATCCTTTTCAATCTGTCTTTGGTTTCCGAACCCGCGCTTCAGCCTTTCCTCCGCTTCTTCCACGCCTGCTTCGGCGGCAATGCGGCACATCGTCTCCGCTTCCTCCGCCGTTATGCCCGCAGCCCCGTTATCAAACAACGCCGCAAAAGCATAGCAGGAATACGGGTTTCCCATTTCTGCCGAAAGTTTCAAAAGGCGCATTCCTTCGTTTTTATTACATTCACAGCCTTTACCGAAAAAATACATCATTGCAAGCTGCCCGGTCGCTCCGCGGTGCCCGAGCTTGGCAGCTTCGCAAATCGGCGCAAACGCTTCATCCCAATACCCGTTGGCGATAAAAGTCATGCCTTCGTTATATTTCATTTCTGCTTTCTTTTCGGTTTTGTTTCTGTGTTTTCCGAACAAACGAATTGCCATGCGCTCCCTCCGAATAAAACAGCCGAATGCTTTTCGCGTTGAATTGCGGTGATGCGCTTCACTTTCGTTTTTTCTCCGCCGTATGCGAAAAAGTCCGTTGCCTGTATATTTTTATTGTATCATATCCTCCGTGCCTTTGCAACAGATATTTAGAATATCCATAGCCGACTTTCGCAAAAACATGACATAGATTAGCAGTGTTTTAAGATTTTCATTTGCGCCGCACCGGCATTGACTGCCGCTTCCGCCGAGCAGTATAATGTAGAAAGCAAAGTATGACGAGGAGATGTCTTATGATTAAATCCGCATTTGAAAACAACCTTCCGTTTCCGTGGCTCACGCTTGCGGTTCTTGCCCTGTTTTACGGAATTTATTTCACCAAAATGCTTGTGCAGAAAAAGCACGGCATCCGCACGCATCAAATCGGGCGGCGAAAAGAAAAAGCCCTTCACACTGTCGAAGTTCTGATGTCCGCCGCAACCTTCGGCATTGTTCCCGTGCAGCTTGCCTCCGTTCTGCTCGGGCTGAGCTGTCTGCCCGACAGTGCAAGGTTCACCGGGTTTCTTCTCGCACTTCTGGGCGACGGCATATTTCTTTCGGCTGTGCTTTTCATGAAGGACAGTTGGCGCGCAGGCATTCCCGAAAGCGACAAAACGGCTCTCGTTACGGGCGGGGTATACGCCTTGAGCCGCAACCCCGCATTTCTCGGGTTTGATTTTATGTATTTCGGAGTGCTGTTCATGTATTGCAATCCGTTTACGGCTTTCTTCACAGTGTTTGCCGTTGTCATGCTGCATCTGCAAATTTTGCAGGAAGAAAAGTACATGGCGGCAGCTTTCGGCGAACCGTACCTTGAATATAAACGAACGGTTTTCCGCTATCTCGGAAGAAAACCCCGAAAAAGCAGCGGTGAAGCAGCGATACATGATCAGGGAGCAAAACATGAAAATTAACATTCGCAATTATCGGGAATCCGATTTTAATGCAATTGAGCGTATACACGATGCAGGACGGCGCACGGAGCTTCGGCTTGCAGGGTTGGAGGAGGCATTTCTTCCCCTGAGGATTGCAGCGGAGCGTGAAGGACTTTTCGAATATCCCGGGCTTTTTGTTGCTGAAGCAGACGGTTCCGTTGTCGGCTTTGCAGCCTGTTCCGAAGATGAACTTGCGTGGCTGTATGTTGATGTTTCTCTGTTTCGCCGCGGCATAGGCAGGCAGCTTGCAGAATACGCTCTCAAGAAATTTCCCGGTATTCACAGCATTGAGGCATTGGTCGGCAATGAACCCGCAAAATGTTTGTATGAAAACATGGGTTTCGAAGCTGTTCGGATCGTTTCCGGAAAAATGCCCGGGAACGAATGCTTTTCCGTGAAAGTGTGATTTTTGTGTACGGCAAACAGACCTGCTCAGGTTTTGTTGTTCTCGGAAGGTTATTTCAGGCTGTTTTCGGTTCAAACAGTGCTTTCCCGAATCGTCCGTCAGCAAGCCGACTGCACAGTTTTCGGATATTGAATGCTGTTGCGAGGATAAAAAGGCGGGTTTCGTTGTTGGTCTTCACTCGGGTGAGGAATCTTCCGAACCCGTAATCCTGTTTTAAAACGCCGAAAGCACTTTCAACTTGGATCGAACGGTTCATTCGGAGAAGAATGCCTTTATCGGTTGAAATGCGTTTTTCTGCTTCATTTTTTTGACGACGCATTGTTTTTGAAAGTTCTGTTTTACGGTTCTCGTACTGTCCCTTAAAGCAGTTTTCCCTGCGGGAGCAGCCGGAACAGTCCTCACAAACATAATAACTTTTCAATATCATGCAGCCGTTATCAGTCTTTCCGGTTCTGTCATATGCATGAAGCAGTCTTTTGTCATTCGGTCATGTAAAGCTGTCACTCTCCGCATTGTACGGCATATCATCCTTGTGATAGATGTTTTCCTTGAATTTCCTTGTTTTCTTCAGTTAATGATCCGCCGGTTTGATGTATGCATTTTGCTCCATGCTTTCAAGGTAAGTGTAGTTTTCCTCGCTTGCATACCCTGCATCCGCAACGATATTGCCGTACCTTCGGCCGGTTCCTTCCGCTGTTCGTTCAAGAAATGGTAGCAATGTTGTTGTGTCGTTCGGGTTCGAAAATAATCCGAGACCAACTATATACTCGCTTTCAACGCCTATCTGAAGATTGTACCCGGGTTTGAGCTGTTCGTTTCCCATGTGGTCGTCTTTCATTCTCATAAAAGTTGCTTCGCGGTCCGTCTTTGAATAACTCTTCCGATTAAATACAGGATCTTTTTCGTCAATCATTGCTGCAACATTTATTGGCATGACTGCTTGATTTTTGCTCGTTTTCATTGCATAATCAGCTCGTTTTCTGTTGGTTTTTGAGCAATTTAATTATACACGAAAGCAGCAAACCGGACAACCCTTCTTGAGTTGCCCGGTTTTGTTTTGGGGGCTAATGCAACAGCTCCTTTGAGCTTGTCAGTATTTGATTGTTTCGATTCCGCACCGTGCTCGCACCGTTAAAGACATTGATTCTACTGACTTCTGCAATGTTTTCTTATCCGATGCTGCCGTTTGCGGAACGCTGTTTTTTTATTTGCATCACAGCTTATCCGAGCAGTTCAATGCCGAGTGCGTGACGCAGTATCCTGACAGCATCATTCACCGTTACCTCACCGTTGAAATCGACATCGGCAAGGCGGCACTGATTCTCGGTGAGTTCAATAATGCCCATCGCTTTACGAAGTGCCATAAGAGCATCAATGCCACTGATGCAGCCGTCCATATCGACATCTCCGAGCAAATGGTAGACGGTAGAAACTGTCATATCGTTCATAACGGGTTCTCCGTCGTAATCCCATCCGCAGAAGACATAACCCTGATGTTCAGGTGCAACGGGGAATTCGCCCGAATCGATAACATCTCCCCTGCCCACAGTCAGCGTGCCGATAACCGCATTGTTGTTGAGGCTGTCAACGAAAGTCACTGTGTAAGCAGTCATGGACCAGCGTGCGTTGAGCGTGATATTGCCGTCAACAAGATAAACAGTTTCATCAGTATACCTTGTGCCGTTCTCATCAAACCAACCTACGAAGTCAAATCCTTCACGGGTGGGAACAGGCAATGTACCAACGGGTTGACCGTAAGTTACTGTGATTTCCGCAGGACTGACTTCGCCGCCGCGTGCGTCGAAGGTGATGGTATAGTCGTTAATCGTCCACGTTGCTGTATATACAACGTTTTCGGTAACAAATTCCGCAACCTCGGGTGTCCACCCCGCAAACGAATAGCCTGCACGCATGGGAGTTCCGTTGAAGTTCGGAGTATGCGAACCCTCCTGAGCAAAGTACTGCTGATCTGCAAAGATAACTTCGCCATCTACACCATCGGTGTACCTTACAGAATAACTCGGAGTTGAGTTAACAGCAAGGCCGTTGATGTCGATACCGCTGCCGAGAATGTCCACAAAATGAGTCTCTCCGGTGTCCGTCATTGAGTAGATGTTGTTTGAAGCATCCGTTATGTAGAAGAGATCGGTTGTTGCATCATAAGCCATTTCGGTTGCACCCGCATAGACATTAACGCCAACGCCCGACATAACGACTGTCCTGTCTGTAAGATACTTGTCGGAGTACCTAATAAGCTTGGGAACAGAGGTTGCCCAATCATTGCCCATTGCGTAAACAGCACCGTCCTTCACTGCAACACCGACCATTGTGCAGTAATCGGAATCCATAATGTAACCGGACATGTAATTTGTTCCGCCCGCCTGCAAAGTTGCAGTATTGTATTGGAACATATAGAATCCGCCGACCGCATAAAGAAGTTCGTTATCCGGATCGTATGCAATATCGTTGATGCCCGTCCATGCTTCGAGACCGCCTAAGCTCACGCTTTGGCGGGTCAGTATGTCGTATCGGTAGAGTTGATAAGAAGATCCGCTTTCAACGACATAGAACAGGAAGTTATCGCCGTATGCAAGACCCTTAATCATCGAACCGCCGCTGAATTCAGCGATGGTTATCGCCGTCTGTGCGGGCAGAGCGGGATTGAATGCGATCAAAGCATCTCTGTTTGCTGAAACAGTGTATGCAACGGAGGAAGCCCCGGGCTGTTCAACTATTTCAACCGTGCATTGTGCAGATACACCTGTTTGGTTGCTTGTGACCGTTATTACAGTGCTGCCGACTGCAGCACCGGTTACAAGACCGTTTTCGTCAACGACTGCAATACTTTCATCAGCCGACGTCCAAGTTACGCTCGTATCTGCCGCGTTTGAAGGACGTACCCTCGCTTCAAGCTGTGCAGTTCCGCCTACATAAGTGCGAGCAGAAGTCTTGTTAAGCAATATGCCGTTAACGGTGCTCTGCGGCAACTCACTCTCATCCGGAATGAAGGCCATAAGTCCTAAGAATGCTTCACCGTACTTAATGGATGAACCTTCGCGTGTGTAGAGGCTGATTCCTCCGAGATTTACCGAATACGGTTCCTCGCCAAGCTGAATCATTACAACGCCGCTTGCATACTTAAGCCCCTGTGTGCTGTATGTTGCATTGAGATACAGTCTGTTCGTACCATAGTCATACGCCATCTGAGGATTGTACTGCATGTTGCCGTAGTAGTTGTTGCCCGTGAAGACACCGGCGCCTGCAATCGTCATGAACTCCTCATACTCGCCCGTCACCTTGTCCACCGTATATATAACGGTCTGTGAAGAGTCGTTTGAAGGAGATCCTGCTGCATAGAGCTGTCCCTGCGCATCACATGCAAGAGCATATACAGGTCTGTTAAAATCGAGCTGTGCAATAACGTTTACATTGCCGGTATTCAGGTCAACCGTCACAAGCGACGCAGGGCACTGAACTGCCTGATCGGTGCTGTACTCGTAGGTATGGTGAAGCGTGAGGCCGTACAATGTACCTGCTGCATAATCCATTGCAAGTGCGGTAATCTGATCATTGTAAGTATCAATGTTCGCCGTACCTATTGTCGTGTAAGCCGAGAGGTCGTTTTCATCGATCCTGAGGAAAGCTCCCTTATCATTGAAGGCATAGTAGTAACCGTCATAGTAAACGCCCGAACGCAGCGAGTAGACGCTTATCATGCTCTTGTCAACAAGCATGTGCCTAAGGTCATAATCATTGCCGTGAATCCAGAAATCATAGTAGCTTGTTCCTCCCTGGTCGAGGTTAAGGAAGGCCTTAAATTCGCCGGCTGCTTCAAGAACCGTAATCTCTATGGAGTCAGTGTACAATGTGTCATCGTTTTTGTTTCTCGTCGTAACCGTAACGGTTGCCGTACCAATGCCCATAAATGTCAGCTTGCCGAATCTATCGACAACGACAACGTCTTCGTCGGAAGACACCCATGTTTTAACCTGGTTGGTAGGCCTGAGAGGTTCCGTCACAACGTTGAGTTGGAGCGTCCCTCCGGCAAGACCTACAGCCGACTCACCGTTGGTTATCGTAATGCTTTCAACGGGGATGATCTGCGTTTCAGGTTCATTGTCGGGAATGGTGAAAATAACCGTTTGCTCTACACCGGCCTTTGTTGACACATCGCCCATGTCAATAATGGTTGCGGTCGTCCTGTCGGGTTCCCATTCGTCCGGACCGAGTGTGACAAGGTAGAGGGGTGAAAGTCCCTTGTTCATGCACGGGTTCCAATAGATGTTGCCGGTGTTGTAGTCATAAGTCATGCCTGCATAGAACCAGCTGTCACCCGAAGCACTGCCGAGACGAGTTGTTGACAAAGTATCGGCATCAACAGAGTAAAGAGTTGAACTCATGTCTGCAATGACGATCATTCCTTCTGCCGTGACGCACATTGCCGTTGCAATGGCGGGTCCGCCAATATCGCCGGAGAAAGTTCCGAGAGGGTCAATCGACCCCGTTTCAAGATCCACAATGCACAAACCGCCGTTTGTAAGATCAACGCCGTACATACGACCGGTGTTGTAATCAAAGCCGATGTTTCCAACTTCAATACCGATGGTGTATCCGATTTCTTCCGGTTCGCCGATCACAGTTTCAGCGGGAACCGCACCCTTCGTAACAGGACTGCGATAAAGCACCGAAGCACCGCCGAAAGTTCCGTCCGGAGCGGTACGTGCCTGCACCATTACAGTGTAAACATATCCGTTGTAATATGCACCGCCCTGCCAGAGCGCATTGGCAGTGACATTTTCTCCGGATGTCGGATCGTAATATGTTACCATGGGTTTTCCGAGTGATGTTATTGCAGTGGGTGTTTTGTCAGCATACGTGAACCATGTGAATCGGTTGCCGATGTTTGAAAAATCTTCAACAACAAAGCCGTAGAGGGCATCCTCCGCTTTCACGACTTTGATCTTGCACTCCGAACTGTAATCCACCCAAGTGGGTACCGTTGTGCCGGTTTCATTATCCCAATGATAGGGATCCCATACCTGACCCGTGGCGGTGATAACTGCGTCTCCTTCCGAAACTGCCGTTACAAAGCCATTGGCATCAACAACGGCAATGTTCTCATTTGATGTTGACCACATGACGCCGTTTGCTTGTGCATTCCACGGCTGCCACGCGACTTTAATCTGACGAGTCTGATTTTGAACCATTGTTGTGGAATACGGCTCAAGTGAGAACCCGGTCGCATTGATTCCCATTTGGAAGAGATCGGATTCAATGCTGTTGGGAATGAACAAACATGTTTGACCGCCGGGGCCATAGGTTCCGACTTCGGTGCATGCAGCAGTTTCGAGGTTGACGGTATACGTTACGTTAATATTTACATATACGGCACCCTGAGGAACCTGACTGTGTGCAAACCAGTACATTGTATCCGTGTTGTGGTCGTAGCCCATTGACTGAATAACGTTTGCTCCGCCAAAACCCGGATAATTTACAAAATCTGTTTCCCCAATGAGTACGGTTTCCGCACCGTTGCCGGCTGTATTGAGTTCCAATGCATACAGACAGCCGTTTGTACCGATACCGTAGATGCTGCCTTCGGTCGTTATTCCGAGACAGAGAATCTCCGATGAACCGTTTTCGCCCGTGATCGGCCCAATCTCGTCAACAAAGACCTGGTTGTTCCACTTGGAAGTCCAAATCTTGTACAATGCATTGTAGCCATCGTCCTTTCCGTCGTTATTGTTATCTCCCTTGTATGCCCAACCGACGGCAAGAAGGAAGTCGGTTCCGGAAGCGGAATTCCACGGATCAAGCAGAGCTGTTCTTGTATCGGAGTAGTCCATTGCCATATCGTAAAGAACCCATACGCCGTTTTCGCCGACTTTGCCGCTTTGAGCAACAAGAGTCTTTGTTTTCCAATAGGTTCCCGACGGAGTCACCAGCTCCAGTGACCCGGTCCCCGCATTCTGCGCGATAAGATAGCCGTTAACATATTCGGCTGAATAATATCTGTTCGCAGAATCGAATGTTTCGTTTCTCGCATCGGAGAGGTCAGTTTTATTCGCACTGAACCAACCGCCTTCAACCGCTGCCGCATCGTAAGTCTCACATCCGTAAATGCGGCTGCTGTCCAACGCAGCGGGACCTGTGTCGCCGCCGGTATGATCGCCGAGGTTAAGGAATGCATCGATAACAGTTTCGTTGCAGGCGTAATCAGCAACAACAACGGTAAATTCATTGCCGAAGCCGGTAATGTCAAACCTTCCGCTGAAAACTTCTCCCGGAGTGTTTTCAACCTCGAACTTGCCCATGATCGTGCCGTTGCTGCTTTCAAAAAGAACTGCCGCAATGTAGCGATTTTCAAGCAGCTCAAGGTTAAGATAGGTACGTCCGTTTTCTTCGTCGAAAGAAACTGCGGACTGCAGATCCGCGCCATTCAGTATTTGCGGTGCGGCGGAGTCGAGAGTCACATCAAATACGATGCTGTCGTCAACAAAATCGTCGCCGTCATCGAGATAGGCTTCCATTTTGTATGTTACAACAGTTCCGTCGGGAAGCTCGTTGCCGTCCAAGTCTTTCCCGTCCCAAACGTCACCTTCTCCTGCAAGCAGGTAGCCGGGAATAACCTGTCCGTAAGCAGCGTTATAGTAGCTCTTTGTCTGGTATTCTCCGCTGATGTCAAAGTAAACATCGCCCGTATTCCTGTCGGTCACGGTAATCCGGAGAGTGCGCGCATTTCTTAACATACCGTAATCAATTTCAGCGAGGGGATTGCTGTAGGAAAATGCATTATATGCATCTCCTGCTCTGCCGGTTCTGATGTACGGGTTTGTGCCGAGCTGTGCGTTGTTGGTGAATATCCTGACGGGATAGAGACTGTATTCCGATTCTTTTTCGCTGTCGAAAATGTCCGCCGCGGACCAATCGCCGTAGAAACCGACAATGGGCATTACCAGCGAAACGGGTTGTTCAGCTTCCGAACCTGAAACAGGAACGGCATAGACAAAGCCTTCAACGAATATTCCGTTGGGGAATCTGTTCATGTATTCTTTGTCGGCATCAGTCAAACTGATTTCCGCATTAACCGTTACCCTGCCGTTTGCCGGAACGTTAACGGTATTTCCTCCTTCAAACGTTACACGGGTCGTAAGACCGTAAGGTGCAGCGGCAATAAACCTATCTCCGTAAATGCTTTCAGTCAGAAGAGAACTGTCAAGCGTATAGGTCAAAACTTCATCCGTGAGGTTGTTGATTTCGAAACTGAAATTGAAAATGCCGTCTTTACTGTCATTATCTCCTATTTCAGCCTTCGGTCTTCCCTCTGAAGCAGAAGTGCCGGTAAGGTATGCCTTTGTTGTGGTTGCCTTAACCAAATCGGCAAGGCCGCTGCCCTGTGCACGAGGTGAATACTCAAGTGTGTCGGTTGCAAACAGGGGATTTGCGGTGCTCATAAGCAGAGCCGCAGCAACTCGCCTTTGTTCAGCCCCGGAAAGTTCAGGATAGTTTTCATCCAAATACTGGATAAGAACAGCCATTGCACCTGCAATCTGCGGTGATGCCATCGACGTTCCGCTCATGTTTCCGTAATAAGAACCCGATATTGCAGGATCGACCGTCGAATAAATGCTTCCGCCGACGCCTGAAATTTCAGGCTTAAGCTTCAAATCCGGGGTTACTCCCCAGGAAGAGAAGCTGCTTATCGTTCTGTCGATATGGAAAAGCTGTGTGTCCGCATTGCAAACTCTGAACACGGCATTGCCCGATTCTGCTTGGGTAAGCAAAGCCTGACCTGCCGCTTTCGTTACGCTGACAGCAGGGATATTGCCCGCACCGTCATTTATCTGCATGTTTACAATGCCCATGGTGTTGTTGTAAACGACACATGCAATTGCACCGTTAGCCTGAGCTATGCTCTGCTTTTCAGGGAAAGAATTGCCTCCTCGTGAAACAACGGCGACCTTACCGTTTACGTCAATGCCTGCATAATCTGCCTCAGTGCCGTAACCGGGAACCATAACATATTCAAGTTCACGGTTTCTGAAATTTGCAATGAAGCTTGTTGCAGAGGTTGCTGCTGTATCCTGATAGCCGAAATCCGCCCCGCCGACAGTGATGTACAGCTGTTCGTAACCGTCGTTATCAACGGAAGCAACGGAGATGGCAGCACTGTACGTTGACGGAGTACCGACGAGACCGGTATCGGGGTTTGGAAGAAGAGACATGTTCATGCCCCACCTGTTGCCGTATGCATTGTTTGTATCGTTGCCGGCAGCGATAATAATCTGAATGTCGGATTCGAGGAATTTGTTCATCGTTTCCATCATGGTGGGAACATCGGTAAAGCCTGCTGCAGCACCGAGTGAAAGGTTTACGGTATCGACTTCAAGCCTTACGCAGTCTTCCATTGCGGCAAGTATTGTTGCCCAACCTGCACCGCCGCCGGACTGGAAAACCTGCATAACGACAAGCTGTGCGTCCGGAGCAACACCGACAGCCTTACTTCCTTCAATCTTGTTTGCCGCAGCAATACCTGCAACATGCGTTCCGTGATCCGAACCTGCATATGTGTTCGATACGTCAAAATCAGCTGTGGCATAATTGAAGATGAACGGAAGCTTCGTGTTGTAATACGAGCGATTAAGCTTCGGGGTGCTTTTGCCCGCATTGAGCGTATACCAAATATCATCGACGCTCTGTCTTGTGATAGGGTCATCAAGCTTGTCATCGGGCAATGCGGCGAAATTCGGGTGTGTAACAAGGATTCCTGTGTCAAGAATCGCTATTCTCATGCCCTTTCCGCCGTAGCCGGAATTGTTGAGTATGTCCGAACCGATCATCGTTGAAGAGTTGTTTGTGAGCGGTGCAAGATCATAATCCGTTTCCGGCAAAGCAAAAGTCGGTGCAACATAAACGCTTTCAACACCGTTGAGTGCCTCAAGCTTTTTCCTGTTGCCGTATGCGGTCGTGACGGAAAAGCCTGTCATTGCAACCGTATAATCAAAACCAAACTCGTGCTTTGATTTGCCGAGAGCCTCGGCTGCCTGCTTTTTCGCAGAATCAATCGCCTTGATTTGTTTCGACTCCTGAGACTTGACTGCCTCTGTTCTTTCGGAAATTTCCCTTACAGAGTAGTTTCCAAGCAATGAGGCGGACTTCAAAACAACTATGAATGTCACCTCGTCGCCGGCTCTCAACGATGCGGCGGCATCGTTTTCGGAGAAGGGGGTGCTTGAAAGCTCAAACCTGTCGGTATTCAGCTTTCCATGATGTGTGTTCGCAGTCGAACCCTTGCCTTCACGTCCGGTCGCAAAGCCGCTTTTACTTTCGCGTGCCGTGAGGGAAAGAGGCCCGTCGGCTGTGCCTGCTATGCTGCTGCTTGTTTTCGCGATCAAATTCATCGGAAAACAGCTGACGAGCATAACGAGAGTCAGCAATAGTGCCAAAACTCTTTTCTTCATTAGTGTACCTCCTTGTGATTAATACTGATGTTCTTTCGGGCAATCCAACCGAAAGAATCCGTCATCAAGCATATATTAACATAGTATACCTTTTATGTCAACAGTTTCAGTGTAGGTATACCAATTATTCTCGGCGCCGATGATTGGCTGCACACGGCCTGCAAAAACATTTACAGCCGTTATAGGCAGCAGAGGGAGAAATACGCAGCTTTACGGCAGGAGCAGAGCGTGAGTTGTCAGAGCAACATTCTGTCAACATGACATAATTCGTTGTCCGCACCTTCCGTCCCCAAAATGATGACTTTCCTCCGGAGAATTTTTTGTTTCAGCGAAACAACTGTCCCTTGTGACAGTGACAAGAGTCGGAATATGCATTATAATGGTATCACAAGATGCTCGGTACGTCTTTCAATCGTTAAGCGATCGGAAGCTGCTATTGCAAATTAGGAGTAAAAAATAAAAATAATACATGCAAACTTGCAAGACCGCTCGTCGTCACCGTAGTGGCTGCGGTCATCGCAGGCACTCTCGGCATCATGACATCGGCAGAGGGCTGTACGATTGCCCGGTATGTCGGCGTCAAGTACTCTTTTCCGAGTGTCACGGCAGAGAACGACTACGGTTCGCTGGGCAACTCCTATAGCTTCAGCGACCCCCCGATGGTGCTGCTCAACGGAGAAACCATCACGGAATACTCCGACATATACCCCGGCAGTACCGTGGAGAATATAAAAAACCGGCAGCAGCCTGACGGTATGCCGGAAAACAGCGGACGGCGGCAGGATGTCCGCGAAATATGGCAGAACGAGTGAGAAAGCCATCTGCGCTCTTCTCAAGTCCCTTTACCCGATTCTGCCGAGAAGGAGTCACAATGAATGAAAAACCGAACCCCCCGAAGAAAGATATTTATTCTTATCTGGCGTTGCTGCTCTGCTTTGCCTTGTTTGTGGCAGGCGTCTGCGGCATCGTCTCGAGCAGAACCGCAAGCCATGAGTACAAGAACTCCGACGACGTGCGGGAGGTCAGCGCAGTCGTTCAGGATTACGAGCCAATCGCGATAAAGGACTCCGACGGCAACACAACCGATTGGAAGTACGAAGCCAAGCTGTCATTTGACGTCGAAGGAAAGACCTACACCGGAAAGGATATTTTCTACAGAGATATAAGCACCGGGGACAAGGTCACGGTCGAGGTCTATCGAACCGGAAAGGGCGAGTATAAGCTCGCTCCGGAAGGCAATCCCGTGGATTTCCTTCTGTACTGTATGGCTGTTGTTGTCGGCGGTTTTCTGACTGTGGTGATGACACACAGCGTTGCGGCACCGGGCAAAAAAGAAGAAGCCGGGGAAAAAAGCGGTAATAACAAGATCAAGAGGTAGTTATGAGTCTGTCAGATGCATTCTGGATAGCGGCGGCCTTTGCCGTGATCTGTGCGTATTATATCGGCGAAAAGATCATTGATATCGATTTCTCGTGCTTTCTTGCGAAAAACAGGAAAAAGGCGAAGTATAAAAGACTTCTCGCAAAGCGTGAAACGCCGCTTGCAAATATGGGACTGCGCCGCAATATCCGAAACGCATATGAAAATGTTTTGTGCCCCCTCGCCAAAGCGGATAAAAGCCTGCTGCCGATCAGGATGGATAAAACCTTCCGCAGACGCATCGAGCTCCAGATCGACAGTCTCGCAAGGCACAGCCTTTACCGTGACATCCGCGTGGCTGACCTCGGTCCGGGACAGAAAATCGGGTTCCGGACATGGGAGGACGACGGTAGGGAATGGCGTGAAGCCGAGCTTGAGTGCTGCGCACTTGAGCGCCTGATCTCCGCGAAGAACTCTGAGGTCGAGCACGAGATCTACCGAAAGCACGCCTGTCTGCGAGTCCTTCAGTCGCGGCATGTTCAGACGGTTGACTGCGGTAACGGCAAAAAAACCTTCTATGCCGGAAAAGCCAAGGTGATCTGCCCGTCATGCGGTGCCGAGGTCACGCTCAGCAGTCAGCAGGTAGTCTGCGAATACTGCGGCGCAAGGATTCAAACGGATTTTTACGACTGGCAGACCGAGGTTTTTGAGATCTACGAGCATATCGGGAACAATCTCAGAAAGTTTCTGCTGCTGCTCGGGTGCATGACGGTACTGTTTCTCTCCGAATTTCTCTGCCTCTACCTGATAAAGGATACCGAGATATCCCTGGCGGCAGGTGTGGGCACGGCGATTCTGGTGCTCGCGGCACTGACGGCTCTGGCGTTTGCCCGGAAGCTGAGGCACGATAAGCTGACGAAGCGGATTGAGCTTTATTCGGAAAACTACCTCCGATCCTGCATAACCGAGGCTCTTTACAAGGACGCCGGCAGCGATGAGCTGCTTGACTACAGCGTAGGTACTATCATTCTGAAAAAAGTCGTCAACACGGAGGACACAACCACGATAACCGCCGATGTCTGCGTAAGCGAAACATATCTCCCCGAAAACAAAAAACCGTACACGAAGAAAACCGGAAGAACACTCACTCTGCAAAGAGCAAGACACCCCGATAAAAGAAAGACAGACGGAAAGCTTTTCATCGAAAAGGACTGCCCGTCCTGCGGAGCCAATTTCATTCCTGACGAAAAACACTGCTGTTCGTTCTGCGGATACAGTCTCGATGCGGATAACGCCAAATGGGTCGTGCTGACGGCCGACAAAAAACAAGGAGGATCCTTATAATGGGATTATTTGACAAAAAATACTGTGACGTCTGCGGTGCCAAGATCGGTTTTCTCGGGAATCGCAAGCTCGAGGACGGCAACCTCTGCAAGGACTGCGCAGGAAAGCTCTCCCCGTTTTTCAGCGATCGCAGGAATTCAACAGTCGCTGAGATAAAGGAGCAGCTCGCCTACCGCGAAGATAACAAGCGGCGGCTCGATGATTTCTTGCCGACTGTCACCTTTGGCGGAAGCAAGAAAGTTTATATTGACCCGATAAGGGAGCGTTTCATCGTCACGAGGCTTTCAAACTGGCGCAGCGGCAACCCGGATCTTATCAGCTTCTCACAGGTAAGGAATGTTGAAACGGACATCAAGGAAAACAAGGAGGAGATCTTCTGTAAGGATTCCGAGGGCAACGAGAAGAGCTTCCATCCGCCCCGTTACGAGTGCGATTATGAATTCAACGTTACAATCCATGTTGATTCCCCGTGGTTTGACGAGATTGAACTTGAACTGAGTGACGGAAACCGTCCTGAAAGCCGCTTCACCGACCTCTACCGCGAATACGAGCAGAAAATGCGCGAGCTTGCGGATATACTGATGCGCCGCAGCAATCGTTATCGTGTCTTTGACGGCGACGGAATGATGAACCGTATCCGCGCTGAATATGACCGTCCCGTCTCCGCACCCGCTCCCCAACCGGGCGGCGGGGAATGGGTTTGTCCCTCCTGCGGTTCAAAGACCATCGGGGCTAAATTCTGTGACAACTGCGGTGCTTTGAAGACCGTGCCTGTTGAGGCTGATGCGGCTCGGACTTCTGTCAATGAGACATGGGTCTGCCGTTCCTGCGGTTCTGAGGGTCAGTCGGAAAAATTCTGCGAGAACTGCGGATGCGCGAGGCCGGCTCCTAAAACGGTGCGCTGCGTGTCCTGCGGCTGCACCCCGGAGAATCAGGCAAAGCCGCCGAAGTTCTGCCCCGAGTGCGGTAAACCGCTGTCCTGACGCTATGAAATGCCGAAGATTATTGAGGGCGGTGATAATAATGTCTGCTGTTTTTACGGTATCCGCGCTGTTCGGCTGTGGAGGGAGCAGGAAATACACGGTCGATGATATCATTGCTTTCCACACCTCCTGCTGCGGCATGGAAAGCAATCCGGTGTATGCTTTCGCGCTGTGAAAACAGGATGAAAACTGGCTCTTCTCCGCAAGCTGCTGGGTCAAGAGCCGGGAGGACTGTTACACATCCTTCGGTTCCTTCCCGATACCGACCGAAGAAGCGGAGGAATTCCTTGAGATCCTCCGCGAGGAAGACGAGCTCGGGCGATTGCGGAAATACCGCAATCCAATACGCATCTTTAATGCGGCCGACGCGCCGATGCGCAGCTCCGGAATTACCTTCACCGACGGAAACAGCATCGATAAAGAGACCGAGCTTTGCGACAGGGCTGTTGACTGCCTGCGCGACCTTGCCGACAGATATTATGAAGCTGCCGAAAAAGCCGAGCTGATAGCGATAAAGAATAAGCTTACCTCGGTATTTATCCGTCTGAAGGATACCGAACCGTGGCGCTCGCATTCCTTCACTCTAAAAAAAGGCGGCGATGGTTGGTACTTTTCATGCGAATGTTCTTTTGGAGAGGACGGTTCTCCCGTGAAGTCTGAGAATATCCGGCTGTCAAATGAGAAAACAAACGATGTGATAAGAATTATAGCGAAATATGACCTGATTTCCAAGGCGAGCGGATATGCCGAGCCGCCGGAAGATGTCGATGGTATTACCGACCGGAATGTGTATATCACGGAATTCAGCCTTGCCGGCGGGAGAAGGATCAACTCATCCCTCCCCGTGCCGGACGAGCTCAACTGTTGCCTTTATGGGCTTGCGGGGGCACAATTCCTGACTGAGGTCAATATCAGCCGTGGCTGCATGGATCATTCTTCATCATACTCGTTCAGTCTCGAAAAAACGGAAGACAACTGGTTTCTGTCCTTCGACTGTGCGGCAGATTGCGTAGGGTATCATACGAATGCGGAAAAGATTCCTGTCGATACCGAAGAAGCAGAGGAAATACTCCGAACAGTCAGGGAAAGACGTCTTGTAAGTGAGGTTCTGTCATATGAAGCACCGTCGGAAAGCGACGTATATGTTCTTGACGAAACCACATTCAACACATCGTTTGCTTTTTCGGACGGCAGCTCAGTACACGCCCCGATAAGCGCGGGCAGAGAGTTGACCGACGCATTCTATTCTCTTGCGGGCAGAAAAATCAAAAAATAAGTCGGTTCTTTCGGGAAATGAAAATGAGAACTGTAATGGCTGACAGGTGTACGATTTGCTGAGCGGAAATTAATATGTTCCAAACCCGGAAGCTTTAAGACGGAAACCGCATCTGCCCTTCACCTGCTTCTCCGGCTCGACGCCTGACATCAACTATACGCCGAGCCAGCCATATACGCTCGTCATCGGGTCGAACCACGTTTCAAACGAGGAGCCCGGCTGCATGAAGCTCTTCATCCCCTGCGGCGGAGCGTATTCCCCGCACCCGACAAAGCTGCGTCAGCGTGGTTCCGACGGCAAGTGGTTCCTGTGGGAGCAGTACCTGCTGACCGGCGTCCGCACACCGAAATCCGAAACCCCCGGGCATAACCCGCCTTCGGGATCAACGATAAAACGACCAACAGAGAGGAGAAATCACAATGAACATTATCGGAAAATGGAAAGTCAAGGAGCTGCTCTTCCCCACCCGCAACGGCATGGAGTCCTACACTCCGGAAAATCTGCCGGTGGGAGATCACGCTGACGAAATCATCATGCTGCTCATGAGCATAACCCAATTTACCGAGGACGGCCTCATGAAAACGCTGATGCGCGTACCCGAGGACAAAATCGAGCTCGCGAAGTCGCAGGGCGCCGTGATCGACGAGGACGGTTTCGCCGCAATCGAGCAGACCACCTGGAAAGAGAAGGACGGTAAGTTTTACTACGATACCAAAGTCAAAGGCGAGGTCCTCGGAGAGACGGTCGACCCGTTCGCCGAAATGCCTGTGGATGAGAACGGCTGTCTGACCATCGCGTATGGTACGATGATACTCGAGCGCGTCGGAGACCGATGCGCCCCGGAGGAGTGATCCTCATGTCTGTACCGATAACTCCCGAGGACTGCGGAAAACTTCGGGAAAGCCGTACGCAGCCTGTGCGTCCGTATGACGGTGACGACATGATCAATGTACCGATAGATCAAAGCGTACTGTACGGCGTATGGAAGAACGACGACATCAAAGCCGTGATCGAGGTTTCAGGTGATAAACCGCATATGATCGTCACTGAAAACGGAAAACTCATTTTTGAGGGAGACGTAAGACTGCAGAAGTTCGGAGATCTCCGCTTCACCGACGGAAAAGACGGCGATGGAAATAAATCCTACGCGCCATACGCAGCTCTTACATTCAGTCGCAACGAGAATGTCTACAAGTACCGCCCTCTCTTTGAAGGCACGGTGATCACATTCACAAAGCAAGCGGAATAAAAACCAAAGAGGTGCTGCTGCAAAATCAAGTCATATTTGCAGCAGCACTTTTCTTTTTAAAGTAGGGCAATCCGAGGGTGCCGAACATCAGCATTTCCCGGTTCAAACGGTGCGGACTCATGCGGAAAGCGTGTTTTTTGAGTACGTCAAACAGACCTGCTCGGGCAGCCCGCTTTATATCTGTTTCGTGCAAATTAATTATGCACGAAAGCAAAAAACCGGGCAACCCTTCTTGAGCTGCCCGGTTTTGTTTTGGGAACTAATGCAATAGCCCCTTCCTGCTTTTCCGCTTGATGTGTATGCACCTGAAATCATTTCTCAAACAGATACAGGAGGTATCCGTAGCCCTCGGCCTCCATTTTTTCATAGGGGACGAAGCGCAGGGCCGCGCTGTTGATGCAGTAGCGCACGCCGTTGGGCGACTCCGGGTCGCCGGTGAACACGTGGCCGAGGTGGGAGTCTCCGGCGCGGCTTCTGACCTCCGTGCGGCGCATCCCGTGGCTCAGATCCTCTTTTTCCACTACGGCAGGGCCCTCGATGGGCTTTGTAAAGGCAGGCCAGCCGCAGCCGCTCTCGTACTTATCCGTGGAGGACCCGTTTTTCAA
>ERZ772886.1413-NODE-1413-length-21573-cov-20.292128_pt1 | contig 21573 bp, 15 predicted proteins | sample MGYA00512128_ERZ772886 | MGnify/ENA primary metagenome ERZ772886 (study PRJEB29015, sample SAMEA2737698) | human gut metagenome | biome: human gut; feature: human-associated habitat; material: faeces | place: China | collected 2012 ... | reverse complement strand
GTTTGCTTTTCTTTTGCAGGCGTTTTCTTTTTCAAATAAAAAGAAAATGCCGAAATGCGGGTAGTATATATCGCTTGATTATGGTGTGTAGCGAAGGTAGAAACCAATTAGCAACAATTCAGCCTTACTATAACTTTATATCGGCTTCGCCGATATCGGACAGCCGCAAGGGCTGTCCCTACGAAGTACGCGGTCTAAAGTTTGTGCGGATTCTGAAAGGCGAACGAAGTTCGCCCCCTACGGTCTGCAAAACGGGCTTTTCCGAAGATTTCGTGCCGCTCACGCGGCAGCGGTGCGTCGAGTCGCCGCACCCTACAAGCTACATATCAATAAAATTGTGCGGATTTCGCGACAAATCCCTGTTTGCCGAACCGATAAAAAGGAGCCGTCATTTTTGACAGCTCCTATACATTAATATATATTATATTATCTCTCGTCGGTCAGCGTTGCCGCCATGACAGCCTTTATCGTGTGCATGCGGTTCTCCGCCTCGGCAAAAACAACGGACTGTGCGCTCTCGAACACCTCGTCAGTGACCTCCATTGAGTCGCGCCCGAACTTTTCGCCCATCTCCTTGCCTATCGTCGTTTTCATGTCGTGATAAGAGGGCAGGCAGTGCATGAACACGGCGTTCGGCGATGCCTTTGCCATGAGCCCGGAGTTGACCTGATAGGGTGCGAGGTCATTTATGCGCTCCTCCCAGACTTCAACAGGCTCGCCCATCGAGACCCACACGTCGGTGTATATCACATCGGCGTTTTTTACCGCCTCGTCGGGGCTTTCGCAGAATTTTATCTCAGCGCCGGTCTGCGCGGCAATCTCCATGCAGGTGTCAATAAGCGCCTTGTCTGGGAAATATTTCTTCGGCGCGCAGGCGGTGAAGTTCATGCCCATCTTCGCACAGCCGACCATGAGCGAATTGCCCATGTTGTATCTGGCGTCGCCCATGTAGACGAAGTTAATGCCTTTAAGACGCCCGAACTGCTCTTTTATCGTCAGAAAATCCGCAAGGATCTGCGTCGGGTGGAACTCGTTCGTCAGACCGTTCCAGACGGGGACGGTCGCATACTGCGCGAGCTCTTCGACTATCGACTGGCCGAAGCCGCGGTATTCAATGCCGTCATATATGCCCGAGAGCACGCGCGCCGTGTCGGCGATGCTCTCTTTTTTGCCTATCTGCGAGCCGGAGGGGTCGAGATAAGTCGTGCCCATGCCGAGGTCGCGCGCCGCGACTTCGAAGCTGCACCTTGTCCTCGTGCTCGTCTTTTCGAATATCAGCGCAACATTCTTGCCGTCGCATATTTTGTGCGGTATGCCCGCCTTCTTCTTCGCCTTGAGAGAGGCGGCGAAGTCGATAAGATATTCAATCTCTTCGGGAGTGAAATCCAAAAGTTTCAAAAAATCTCTGTCTTTGAATGTCATGTTCAAGCCTCCTTGTCTGCACAGACTTCTTTTATAACGCCGACTGCCTGTTCGAGCAGCTCCATGGGAATGTTGAGCGCCGGGAGCAGCCTGACCTTGTCTTTTGCTTTGATAACGAGAACGCCTTTCTTTATGCAGGCGTTTATGACCTCGGAGGCGTCCTTTTCGGTCTTTATGCCGATCATCAGCCCGAGTCCGGTTACTTCTTTTATGCCCGGTGCACCGCTGAGCTCTGAAAATATATATTCCGACCTCTCACGGACTCCGGCGAGAGTCTTTTCATCGAGCCTCGAAAGAATGTTTATCGCGCCGGCGCAACATATCGGGTTGCCGCCAAAAGTGGAACCGTGGGAGCCGGGGGTGAGAACATCCTTTGTCTTTTCGCTGAACAGTGTAGCGCCGAGCGGCAGACCGCCTGCGAGTCCCTTTGCGGTCGATACGATGTCGGGGAATATGCCGTAGTTCATGTAGCCGTAGAGCTTGCCGCTTCTGCCGTTGCCTGTCTGAACCTCGTCGCAGATGAGCAGAATGTCGCGCTCGCGGCAGATTCTTTCGAGCGATTGGAGATAGTCTTTGTCGAGCGGCATGACGCCGCCCTCGCCCTGAACGACTTCGAGCATGACTGCGGCGCAGCGATTCTCAAAGAGAACTTTTTCAATCTTCTCGATATCATTTGGCTCAACATAGATAAATCCCTCAGTCAGCGGCAGAAAATCCTTGTGGAACACATCCTGCCCCGTTGCGGCGAGGGTGGTTATCGTCCTGCCGTGGAAGCTGTTTTTCAGTGTAACTATATTGTAGCAGTCCGCGCCGTGCTTCTCTGCGGCGTATTTTCTCGCCGCTTTTATTGCACATTCGTTGGCCTCCGCGCCGGAGTTCGAGAAGAAAACTTTTTTCATTCCCGTGCGGTCGCAGAGCATCTGCGCGAGCTTCACGCAAGGCTCTGTGTAGTAGAGGTTCGACATGTGCTGGATTTTACCCGCCTGTTCGGTTATTGCTTTTATCCATTCGTCGTCGGCTATGCCGAAGGTGTTGACCGCTATGCCCGAGGACAGATCGGTGTATATCTTCCCCGCGTCGTCCCAAACCACGGAGCCCTTGCCGCCCTCGATGGTCAGCGGGAACCTCGCATAAGTTCCGGCTATGTATTCCTTGTCCTGCTGCTGTAATATATCCATTATATCTCCTTTTTATGCCGTGAACATCGTGCCCATGCCTTCGTCTGTCAGCATTTCAATAAGTATCGAGTGCGGTATCCTGCCGTCAATAATGAAAACTCTGTGTACGCCCCATTTTATTGCGTTGATGCAGCATTCGGCTTTCGGAATCATGCCGCCGCCAATGATGCCGCTCTTTATGAGCGCGGGAACTTCGTCCGCCTTTATGACCGAGATGAGCGTGTCCGGGTCGTCCTTGTCCTGGAGTATGCCGCTTATATCTGTCATGGATATAAGGCTCTCCGCGTTGAGCGCGCCGGCTATCTTCGCCGCGGCGGTGTCCGCGTTTATGTTATAGACATTGCCCTCGCTGTCGCAGCCGACGGTCGAAACGATCGGGATATATCCCTTGTCGATAACGTCGAGTATCGGCTGGATATTTACATTTGTTATCTCGCCGACGAAGCCGAGCTTCTCGTCTTTTATCTTCGCTTCAATCATGTGGCCGTCTATTCCGGAGAATCCCATCGCCTTGCCGCCCTTGTTTTCAACGAGGTTGACGAGGCTTTTGTTGACTTTGCCGGCGAGCACCATCTGCACTATATCGGCGGTCTCCTTGTCCGTGACGCGCAGACCGTTGACGAATTCACTCTTCTTGCCGGTCTTTTGGAGCATATCCGTTATCTCCGGGCCGCCGCCGTGAACCAGAACGACTTTTATGCCGATAAGCCAGAGCAGCACGATGTCGCGCATGACGGAATCTTTTAGCTTTTCGCTCGTCATCGCGTTGCCGCCGTATTTGACGACGACTATCTTGCCTGCGTAATCCTGTATATACGGCAGCGCGTGGACAAGAACCCTTGCGCGCTCCGCGTTTGAAATGTTCATATCTTTCCCTCCGTTTTTCGCAATCAGGTGCGGTAGTCGCCGTTTATCCTGACATAGTCATATGTTAGGTCGCAACCCCACGCCGTTGAAGATGCGTCGCCGCTCTTTAAATCAACAAGAATATTTATCTCATTTTCGGAGAGTATCTCTTTTGCCTTTTCCTCCGAAAAATCAACTCCCGCGCCGTTTTCGCAGACGAGGATCGAGCCTTTATCTGACTTGAACCAAACGTCGATTTTGTTGACATCAACATCCGCACCGCTGTAGCCGATGGCGCAGAGAACCCTGCCCCAGTTGGCGTCCGAGCCGAACATGGCGGCTTTCGTCAGCGACGAGCAGACAACGCTCTTTGCAACAGTCTTGGCGGTATCTTTATCTTTTGCGCCGCTGACCTTGCATTCGAGCAACTTCGTCGCGCCCTCGCCGTCGGCGGCAATCCTGCGACAGAGCCACACGGTTATGGTATTGAGGGCTTTCATGAATTCATTGAAGTCTTCGCCCTCTTTGTTGATCTCTTTGTTCCCGGCGAGCCCGTTTGCGAGCACTGTCACCATGTCGTTCGTCGAAGTGTCGCCGTCGATGCTTATCATATTGAAAGTCTCCGCGATGTCCGAAGACAGAGCTTTCTGGAGCATCTCACTGCTTATCGCGCAGTCGGTGGTTATGAAAACGAGCATCGTCGCCATGTTGGGATGAATCATGCCCGAGCCCTTGGCGATGCCGCCCATCTTGCATTCAACTCCGCCTATTTCGAAGCTGACGGCAATCTCCTTCGGAATCGTGTCGGTCGTCATTATCGCCTCCGCCGCCTGATCTGAGTGGTCGCCGAGTTCTGCTTTCAGAGCGGGTATGCCGGAAGCTATCGGAGTGATGTTCAGCGGCTGGCCGATAACGCCTGTCGAAGCGACGACGATGTCGGCGGGCTTTATTCCGAGCACGGACGCGAGCAGGTCGCTCGTGCGCTCGGCTATCTCAACGCCGTTCGCGTTGCAGGTGTTCGCGTTTCCGCTGTTGCATATGACCGCCTGCGCCTTGCCGTCAGCGATATGATTTTTTGTGACGACCAGCGGCGCGCCCTTGACAAGATTAGTTGTATAGACAGCCGCCGCGTTGGCGACTTTTTCGCTGTATATGAGCGCGAGATCGCGCTTCGTCCTGTTCTTGCGGATGCCGCAGTGAACGCCGGAAGCCTTGAATCCCTTTGCGGCGCAGACGCCGCCCGATATTATTTTCATTTTATTCTACCTCCTCAGATATCAAGTCCGAAAGCCTTGTCCTTGCCCATGACAAGGTTCAGATTTTCGAGCGCGGCACCCGATGCGCCTTTGCCGAGATTGTCGTATACGGCGGTCAGCAGTATTCGCTCATCGTTGCCGTAGACCGATATTTTCATGCCGTCCGTGCCCGAGAGCGCGCCCGCGCACAGAAAGCCGTCGTTGTCCGATTTGTCGCAGAATGTCACGACGGGATCCTGATATTTCGCTCTGTAGATGTCGGCGATTTCGCTTGAAGAACAGCTTATCTGCTCCGCGAACAGCGGCACGGTGACCTGCATTCCGCTGTAAAAATCATCGACCACGGGGCAGAATATCGGGGCGTTTTCAATGCCCGTTATGCCTTTCATCTCTTTTAAGTGCTTGTGCTGCTGAGTCAGCCCGTACTGTCTGGGTGCGAAGAGCAGGGGGGACTTATCCTCGCTTTCGTATTCGGCAATCATCTTCTTGCCGCCGCCGCTGTAGCCGGTCAGAGAATAGCAGCTGAGCAGTGCATCATTTCCGAGCACGCCCGCCTCAACAAGCGGATAAACAAGCGCGATAAACCCGCCGGCGTGGCATCCGGGGACGGCGATGCGTTTGGAGTTCTTTATCTTATCTTCAAATTCTGCTGACAGCTCCGGGAAGCCGTAAGCCCAGCCCTCGCTCGTGCGGTGCGCCGTCGAGGTATCTATAATAACAGTGTCCGGATTTTCAACCAGTTCGACCGCCTCAACTGCGGCGGCGTCCGGCAGGCAAAGAAAAGCGACCTGTGCGCTGTTCAGCGCCTGCTTGCGGCTCTCGGTATCTTTTCTCTGCTCCTCGCTGAGCGTTGTCAGCTCAACGTCGCTTCGTTTCATCAGTCTGTCTTTTATTCTCAGCCCGGTCGTGCCGGCGCTGCCGTCAATAAATATTTTCATGGTGTCTCCCGCTTAATGCGCTTTCGGCGAACACGGCGTTTATAAAAACGATCCGATATTCGCCGACGGTGCAAAATTATTCAACTATTTGACTAATAATATACTACTATATGCATAAATATTCAAGTGCTTCAGCAAAATAAATTCATTTTTGTCAATCTGTACCATACCTTCGTCCGTTGACAAACAGCTTTGTAAAAATTGACAAGAGAATAGGGGAGAGGGTGAATAAATGTATATCGGTTGTTCAGATACAATTAAAAACAGGATATCTCCTTGCCGGAGATATCCTGTTTAATTTTATTTTGCAAGGAATCTTGAAAGGAACTCCTGCGTCTTGGGATCCTGCGGATTCTCGAAGATGTCCTTCGGGCTGCCCTGTTCGCAGATGAGTCCGTCCGCCATGAACACGACATTCGTTGAAACGTCGCGCGCAAACGCCATCTCGTGGGTGACGACTATCATCGTCAGGCCCTCTTTGGCGAGGTTGCGCATGACTTCAAGCACTTCGCCGACCATCTGGGGGTCGAGTGCGCTCGTCGGCTCGTCGAACAGCAGAACTTCGGGCTCCATCGCAAGCGCGCGGGCTATTGCGACGCGCTGCTTCTGACCGCCGGAGAGCTGGGAGGGCTTGGCGTTGATGTAGGGCGCCATGCCGACCTTTTCAAGATAATGCAGTGCGGAAGCCTTGGCTTCGGCTCTGGACTTCTTGAGAACCTTCGTCTGACCGATCATGCAGTTCTTGAGAGCGGTCATGTTGTTGAAAAGATTGAACGACTGGAACACCATGCCGACGTGCGAACGGTATGCGCTCGCGCCGCCTTTTATATTGTCGATGTTCGTGCCGTGATAGAGTATCTCGCCGGAGGTCGGAGTCTCAAGGAGGTTTATGCAGCGGAGCAAAGTTGATTTGCCCGAGCCGGACGCGCCGATGATGCTCGTGACATCGCCGGGATTGACCGAAAAGTCAATGTCGCGCAGAACTTCGTGGTTGCCGAAGGTCTTTGAAAGATGATTTATCTGTAAAATAGGCTCTGACATTATCTTCCCTCCTTCTTCTTGGCCTTTTTGACAAATGTGTACATTCCGCTGGTGTGGGCGAGAGTGTCGGTGGTCGAGAGATCGAAGTTCTCCGGACCGTCAAGCTTCTTCTCCCACAGTCTGAGGATAAGCGAGCAGATGACCGTCATTATCAGGTAGATAGTCAGCGTTATAACTGCCGACGGGAAGTAGACATACTTTGCACCGACGATAGCCTTGTGAGCCGCGAAGAGCTCGGCGTAGCCGATAACGAACATGACGGAAGTATCCTTGATGTTGATTATGAGGTTGTTGCCTATCTGCGGGATGATATTGCGTATGGTCTGCGGAAGAATGACATAGAGCATGGTCTTGAAGTGGTTCATGCCTATGGACATTGCGCCCTCCGTTTGACCGACATCTATCGACATTATACCGCCGCGGACGGTCTCTGCCATATATGCTCCGGTGTTGATGGAGACAACGAGATATGCCGCGAAAGTCGGTTCAAGGTTTATCGCACCGTTTGAGAAGTAGGGCAGGGCGTAGAAGATGAATATCGCCTGGATTATCATCGGCGTGCCTCTGAAAACTTCGACGTATATACGCACTATAGCCTTGACTATGCCGAGGATGACCCGCTTTACGATATTGTCTTTTTTGCCGCACGGAATAGTCTGGATTATTCCGCAGACAAGGCCGATGAGGCAGCCTATGATTGTCGCTATAACAGCGAGCTCTATTGTCTTGAGCGCACCGGTCAGATACTGCATTGAGCTATCGCTCCAGCACTGGACTATGTCGCTCCACAGCTCGGCAAGCTTGTTCATATCTTGTTATCTCCGTTCTGATTATTGTTGATTACTTTGAAAGGGGCTGAATCTTGGTAGCCTCGTTCATTATCTTGTTGAAGTCGTCTGCGGTCATGCCTGCAAGGGCGGAGTTGATCTTGTCCTTGAGCTCGGTGTTGCCCTTCTTGACAGAGATGCCGATGTTGATGTCGCCCTCGTCAACCTTGAAAGCATTTTCGGGGAGGTCGAGGATCTTCAGATCGCTGTAAGCGATGAGCGCGCCCTGAGCGGTAGGCATATCGGTGCAGATGAAGTCGACAGCGCCGGTCTCAAGAGCCATGAGCATCGAGGGAGCGGTCTCCTGTGCGGTCTGGATAAGAGCACCGTTTATCTGCGGAAGGCAGGTGGTATACCAAATGGTTCCGAGCTGGGAGGTGCACTTTGCACCCGCGAGGTCAGCAAGGGAGGTAGCGTTTGCATACTTGCTGTTCTGCTTTGTCATGCAGACGATGCTCGCATAGAGGTAGGGACCTGCGAAATCGACCTGCTGCATACGCTCTTCGGTCATCGACTGACCTGCGATAACGGCGTCAACCTTGCCGGTCTGGACTGCGGGAACAAGTGAATCCCAGTCAAGGCGGACAACTTCAAGCTTCCAGCCGTTTGCTTCGCATATCTTCTTAGCCATCATGATATCGTATCCGTTGGCGTAGTCGCTGGAATCCTTTATCGGGACAGCGCCGTTGGAATCATCGCTCTGAGTCCAGTTGTAGGGAGCGTATGCGCACTCCATGGCAACGGTCAGAACGCCGTCTTCAACGCCGGTCTTGGCACTTTCGGTTTTCGTGCCGCAGCCTGCAAATAATACTGCGCACATGGCGATAGCCAGAATGGCGGCCACAATTCTCTTCGTTCTGTTCATTAGTACCATCTCCTGGAAAAAATTAAATAAGCCTGCGACCCGAAGAGGTATCACAGGCTTTGTATATGCTGCTATATGTGCAGAAAAACCGATGATAGCGCTCCACATAAGTCATGTGACAGTCCGTCGCCTGTTCGGCGAGGGCCCAGCGTTACAGCGGCGGCAACCGCGGTATCACTTCGGCGAACTTGCCTTTCTCCAGCTGCCGCTTGCCGGCGTTGCTGCTGGATACTCTTCTTGTTCGCATCCTCTATCAAGTGCTGTCTTAAATTGTCTGTATTATAGCATTGCATTTTCGGCGTGTCAACAGTTTAACGGGCGTTTTCGGTAAAAACGTCGGATTTAACAGCCTTTTGCGCCGTAACTTTTCATTTATTGGTGATTGTGCAAGTAAATTTGCCTAAATTCAAAGGCAGGGAACGGTTTTCACCGCGCCCTGCCGTAAAGAATCAGGCTTATTTTTTCAGATCGGAGTAGGTCTCTTTCTGCACGACGTCGTGCGCGCCGCCCTCAACAATGCTCGTTGCGGAGACAAGGGTCAGCTTCGCTTTCTGCTGCAGCTCGGGGATGGTGAGCGCGCCGCAGTTGCACATAGTGGACTTTACCTTGCTCAGCGAGAGCGTGACATTGTCCTTGAGGCTGCCGGCGTAGGGGACATAGGAGTCAACGCCCTCCTCGAACGACAGCTTCTTGTCGCCGCCGAGGTCGTAGCGCTGCCAGTTCCTTGCGCGGTTGGAGCCCTCGCCCCAGTACTCTTTGTAGTAAGTGCCCTTGAGTGAAATCTTGTTTGTCGGGCTCTCGTCAAAGCGCGCGAAGTAGCGGCCGAGCATCAGGAAGTCCGCGCCCATTGCAAGCGCGAGGGTCATGTGGTGGTCGTAGACGATGCCGCCGTCGGAGCAGACGGGGATATATACGCCCGTTCTCTCGAAATATTCGTCTCTTGCCTTGCAGACATCGATAAGAGCCGACGCCTGACCTCTGCCGATACCCTTTGTCTCGCGGGTAATACATATCGATCCGCCGCCGATGCCGACCTTTATGAAGTCCGCACCCGCCTCGGCGAGGAAGAGGAAGCCCTCTCTGTCAACTACGTTGCCCGCGCCGACCTTGACGCTGTCGCCGTAGTGCTCTCTGACCCATGCGAGGGTGCGGGACTGCCACTCCGAGAAGCCCTCGGAGGAGTCGATGCAGAGCACGTCTGCGCCCGCCTCGACAAGTGCGGGAATACGCTCGGCGTAGTCTCTTGTGTTTATACCTGCGCCGACGACATAGCGCTTGTCGGCGTCGAGAAGCTCGTTGGGGTTGTCCTTATGGGCGTCGTAGTCCTTGCGGAAAACAAAATATCTGAGATTGCCCTCGGAGTCGACTATAGGCAGGGAGTTGAGCTTGTTGTCCCAGATTATATCATTGGCTTCCTTGAGCGTTGTGGTGTCCGGAGCGGTGACGAGCTTTTCGAGGGGAGTCATGAAGGAAGAAACTTTCTCGTCGCCGGTCATGCGGCTGACGCGGTAGTCTCTGCTCGTGACTATGCCAACAAGCCTGCCGTTTGCCGAGCCGTCCTCGGTCACGGCGATAGTGGAATGGCCGTTTCTCTCCTTGAGCGCGATGACGTCGTTGAGAGTCGCGTCGGGAGTGATGTTCGAGTCGCTGATGACGAAGCCCGCCTTGAAATTCTTCGCTCTTGCGACCATTGCCGCCTCGTCCTCGATGCTCTGAGAGCCGAAGATGAACGATACGCCGCCTTCTTTTGCGAGCGCCACGGCGAGCTTCTCGCCGGAGACGGACTGCATAATGGCGGAAGTCAGCGGGATGTTGAGCGAAATCGCGGGCTCCTCGCCCTTTTTGTACTTGACAAGGGGCGTCTTGAGCGACACATTCGCGGGTATGCACTCGCTCGACGAATAGCCGGGGACGAGCAGATACTCATTAAAGGTATGCGATACTTCGTTGAAATAATAAGCCATTTTATTACCTCCGATATTTATAGAAACTCCGCTCGGCAGAGTTTTTTCTCCGAGCGGAATTATTATCTCAGAACAGACCTGTTATTCTGCCGCTTTCGTCAACGTCGATTTTTTCTGCGGCGGGAACCTTCGGCAGTCCGGGCATGGTTAGAATGTCGCCGGTCAGAACAACGATGAATCCCGCGCCCGCGGAGACCTTGACATTTTTTACCGTCACAGTAAAGTGCTCGGGCGCGCCGAGCTTTGTCGGGTCATCCGAAAAGCTGTACTGGGTCTTTGCTATGCATACAGGGTATTTGCCGAAACCGAGAGCTTCAAGCTGGGCTATTTGCTTTTTGGCGTTGGGCATGACGGTTATTCCGTCGCCTCTGTAGACTTTTCTGACAACGGCTTCGATCTTCTCTTCGATCGAAAGCTCATCTTCGTAGGCGAAAGTGAAATCGCCCTTTTCCTCTTCGCACAGGCGGACTACTTCGCGCGCGAGCGCTTCGCCGCCCTTGCCGCCTTCAGCCCACACGGTGGAGAGCACGGTGTTGACCCCGAGCTCGCGGCATTTTGCGATGATGAAATCTATCTCAGCGTCGGTGTCGGTCGGGAATCTGTTGACCGCAACGACGCAGGGGAGTTTATAGACATTTTTGATGTTGGAAACATGGCGCAGGAGGTTCGGTATACCTCTTTCGAGCGCGCCGATATCTTCAACCGCAAGCTCCTTTTTGTCGAGCCCGCCGTGCATCTTGAGCGCGCGGACAGTGGCAACAACGACCACCGCGTCGGGCGCAAGTCCCGCCATGCGGCACTTTATATCGAGGAACTTTTCGGCACCGAGATCTGCGCCGAATCCAGCTTCGGTGACGGTATAATCGCCCATCTTGAGCGCCATCTTAGTCGCCATGACGGAGTTGCAGCCGTGCGCTATGTTCGCGAACGGTCCGCCGTGGACGAACGCAGGCGTGCCCTCAAGGGTCTGGACAAGGTTGGGCTTCAGGGCGTCTTTCAAAAGCGCGGTCATCGCGCCGGCCGCCTTGAGCTCGCCGCAGGTCACGGGCTTGTCGTCGTAGGTGTAGCCGACGATCATGCGCGAGAGCCTCGCTTTGAGATCGGTTATCGAGCTTGAAAGACAGAGCACAGCCATTATCTCGCTCGCGACGGTTATATCAAATCCGTCCTCGCGGGGCATACCGTTCGCCTTGCCGCCCATGCCGTCGACGATAAATCGAAGCTGGCGGTCGTTCATGTCAACGCAGCGTTTCCATGTTATCTTGCGGACATCTATGCCCAGGGCGTTGCCCTGCTGAATGTGGTTGTCGAGCATCGCGGCAAGCAGGTTGTTCGCCGCGCCTATCGCGTGGAAGTCGCCGGTGAAGTGGAGGTTGATATCCTCCATGGGAACCACCTGCGCATATCCGCCGCCGGCGGCTCCGCCCTTGACTCCGAAAACCGGGCCGAGGCTCGGCTCGCGCAGGGCGACCGTGACATCCTTGCCTATCCGGCGCAGTCCGTCTGCGAGGCCTATCGTCGTCGTGGTCTTGCCCTCGCCCGCGGGGGTCGGGGTTATGGCGGTGACGAGAATCAGCTTTCCGTTTTCCCGCTTCGTCTCCGAGAGCAGGGACAGGTCTATTTTCGCCTTGTAGTTTCCGTATTGCTCGATGTACTTTTCGTCAACATGGGCGCGCTTTGCGATAACGCCGATGTGCTCGGGTTTGCAGCGCTGCGCAATTTCAATGTCGGATAAATAGGCCATGCTCCATTCTCCTTGTCATCATTTAAAATATTTAACAGCTGCTTCAAACATACGAATATTATAATCTCCCGGGACATTTTTGTAAAGACCTTTTCCGATTCTTTCGCTGTGTCCCATTTTTCCGAAGACTCTGCCGTCGGGCGATGTGATGCCCTCGATAGCGCAGACGGAGTCGTTGGGGTTGAAGTGTATATCATTTGAAGCGTTGCCGTCGAGGTCAACATACTGCGTGGCTATCTGCCCGTTCGCGGCGAGCTTGGCTATGAGCTCGTCGCTTGCGAGGAAACGGCCCTCGCCGTGCGAGATCGGCACGGAATATATGTCACCGACCCGGGTCAGCGCGAGCCACGGCGATTTGTTCGAAGAAATGCGGGTGCGCACTATTCGCGACTGGTGGCGCGCGATGGTGTTGAAGGTGAGCGTCGGGCAATTTTCATCCGTGTCGATTATCTTGCCGTAGGGGACGAGTCCGAGCTTTATCAGCGCCTGGAAGCCGTTGCAGATTCCGCACATGAGTCCGTCCCTGTTTTCAAGCAGGTCGGTGACGCCCTCTTTTATCGCGGCATTTCTGAAGAATGCCGTGATGAACTTTCCGCTGCCGTCCGGCTCGTCGCCGCCGGAGAAGCCGCCGGGGATGAATATCATCTGCGAGGAGCGAAGCTCGTCCGCGAATTTTTCGACGCTGCGGCTGATGCCGTCCGCGCTGAGGTTGTTTATAACAATTATCTCCGGCTCTGCGCCCGCGTCGCGGACTGCCTTTGCGCTGTCGTATTCGCAGTTCGTGCCGGGGAAAGCCGGGATGAGCACGCGCGGCTTTGCGACTTTTATTGCCGGGACTTTGCGCTCTGTCGTCTCATATGAGAAGTTCTCAGCACCCTTGCCTGCGTTTTTGATATTGCAGCTGTAGACGCTTTCGAGCTTGTTCTCGTATATTCCGAGAAGCTTCGAGAGCGCGATGCTCTCGCCGTTAAGGCTGATGCAGCCACTGTCGTTCGTGTGACCGAGAAGCGTGCCAGTTTCTTCTGCGCCGTTTGCGAGTTCGAGAATGAAGCCCGCGTAGCTGAGCCCGAATATCTTTTCGAGCGTGGTATCTTTGCTGTATTCAAAGCCGATGCCGTTGCCGAACGCCATCTTCATGACCGCCTCTGCTATGCCGCCCATGCCGGGGGTGTAGCAGGCGACCGCCTTGCCCGAGCGAAGAAGCCCGGTAACTCGGGAGAACACATCTATTAGCGAGTCGGTCTTCGGCAGACCGTTTTCGTCTTTCTCCGGCGCGATGAAAACGACTTTGTGTCCGGCGCTCTTGAATTCGGGCGAGACTATCGAGGAGGTCTTTTCGGTAGTTACGGCGAACGAGACGAGGGTGGGCGGAACGTCGAGATCCTCAAACGAGCCGCTCATCGAGTCCTTGCCGCCTATAGAGCCGATGCCGAGCTCCATCTGCGCCTTGAATGCACCGAGAAGTGCCGCCAAAGGCTGACCCCAGCGCTTGCCGTCCCTGCCGGGGCGCTCAAAATATTCCTGGAATGTGAGATAAACATCTTTGAACTCTGCGCCCGAGGCGATGAGCTTGCAGACCGATTCGATAACCGCAAGATATGCGCCGTGATAAGGGCTCTGCTCGGTTATAAACGGATTGTAGCCGAACGCCATGAGCGAGCAGTCGTCGGTGTGCTTCTTCTCGACGGATATTTTCTGCACCATCGCCTGAATGGGAGTCAGCTGATTCTTGCCGCCGAACGGCATGAGCACCGTGCCCGCGCCTATCGTCGAATCGAAACGCTCGGAAAGTCCGCGCTTCGAGCAGATGTTTAAATCCGATGCGAGTGCCGAGTAGTTCTCCGCAAACGAGCCGGAGATTTCCTTCTCTTTGAGTGCGGGAGCCTCGGGGGTGATGTCTATATGCTTGTCGGCGCCGTTGGAATTCAAAAATTCGCGGCTGATATCAACAATTTTCTTGCCGTTCCAGTTCATGACGAGTCTCGGGTCAGCCTGAACCTTTGCCACGGGCACTGCCTGGAGATTTTCTTTATTAGCCAGCGCGAGGAAAGCGTCAACATTGTGCGGCTCAACAACAACCGCCATGCGCTCCTGGCTCTCGCTTATTGCAAGCTCCGTGCCGTCGAGACCCTCGTATTTTTTCGGCACTGCGTTGAGGTCTATCTCAAGTCCGTCCGCAAGCTCGCCTATAGCAACCGATACGCCGCCCGCGCCGAAATCGTTGCAACGTTTTATCATCAGGCAGGCTTCTTTGTTTCTGAAAAGTCTCTGGAGCTTTCGCTCCTCGGGGGCGTTGCCCTTCTGAACCTCCGCGCCGCAGCTTTCGAGCGATTCAACCGTGTGGGACTTCGAAGAGCCCGTCGCTCCGCCGCAGCCGTCGCGTCCGGTCGAGCCGCCGAGCAGGATAACAATGTCTCCGGGAGCGGGTACCTCGCGGCGCACGTTCTCCGCGGGAGTCGCCGCGATGACTGCGCCTATCTCCATTCTCTTTGCCGCATAGCCGGGGTGATATATCTCGTCGACTATGCCGGTGGCAAGGCCTATCTGGTTGCCGTATGAGGAATAGCCCGCTGCCGCGGTAGTGACGATTTTTCTCTGCGGCAGCTTGCCCTTTATCGTCTCGTCAATGGGCTTGAGCGGGTCTGCCGCGCCGGTGACGCGCATCGCGCCGTAGACATACGAGCGCCCCGAGAGCGGGTCGCGGATAGCGCCGCCGATGCAGGTCGCCGCGCCGCCGAAAGGCTCGATTTCCGTCGGGTGGTTGTGCGTCTCGTTTTTGAAGAGCAGGAGCCACGGCTCGGTCACACCGTCGACCTCGACATCGATTTTCACCGTGCAGGCGTTTATCTCCTCGGACTCGTCGAGGCGGTCGAGCTTGCCTTGCTTCTTGAGATATTTGACCGCTATCGTCGCGAGATCCATAAGGCATATCGGCTTTGTGCGGCCTAATTCTTTTCTGACCGCGAGATATTCGTCGTATGCGCTCTGGAGCAGCTCGTCCTCAAATTTCACGCTGTCAATGACGGTCAAGAATGTCGTGTGTCGGCAGTGATCCGACCAGTAGGTGTCAATCATGCGAATCTCGGTTATCGTCGGGTCGCGGCGCTCGGATTTGAAATAATCCCGGCAGAACGCAATGTCGTCTGCGTCCATGGCGAGACCGTATTTTTTGACGAAGTCCTCAAGCCCAGCTCTGTCGAGATTGATAAATCCGTCGAGAGTTCTGACTTCAGTCGGAATGTCGTATTTCACGGCGAGCGTCTCGGGCTTTTCGAGACTTGCCTCGCGTGCCTCAACAGGGTTGATGACATATTTCTTTATCCTCTGCGCGTCGGCGTCGGTTATGTCGCCGATGAGGATGTATATTTTCGCCGTGCGTATCAGCGGGCGCTCGCCCTGCGAGATTATCTGTATGCACTGAGCCGCAGAGTCGGCGCGCTGGTCGAACTGACCGGGCAGGAATTCGACGGCAAAGCACTTGCCGTTTATCTCGATGCTGTCCGATACAATGTCGAGCTGCGGCTCGGAGAACACGGTGCGCTTTGCGTAGTCAAAAAGTTCGGGCGTGATGTTTTCCGCATCGTAGCGGTTGATAACGCGCACATCGGTGAGATTCTTGATTCCGAGCAGGTCTCTTGCCTCGCCGAGCAGGGACTTTGCCTCCTGCGCGAGCTCCTTTTTCTTTTCGACGAATACTCTGTATACCATTTATTTTTCCTCCCTTGCGGCGAGCGCTTTCGCGCCGATGTCGTGCCTGTAGAAGGCGTTTTCAAAATGAATTTTTTCTGCCTTTTCGTATGCCGAGGCTATTGCCTCCCGAAGCGTATCTTCGACCGCCGTCACGCCGAGGACTCTGCCGCCGCTCGTCACGAGCTTGCCGTTTTTCTCGGCGGCACCCGCGACATATACGCTGTCTCGAATCTCGTCCGGGATATCTATTTCATATCCCTTTTCGTATGCCACGGGATAGCCCTTTGAAGCCATGACCACGCAGCAGGCGTTTTTATCCGAAAACTCAACGGGTGTTTCGGCGAGCGTGCCGTCTGTTGTGGCTCTCATAACGGTGAGCAGATCGCTCTTTAGCAGCGGGAGCACGACCTGAGTCTCCGGGTCGCCGAAGCGGCAGTTATATTCAATGACTTTAGGACCGTTTTCGGTCAGCATGAGTCCGAAATAAAGGCAGCCTTTGAAAGTTCTGCCCTCCGCGTTCATCGCGTTTACCGTGGGCAGGAATATCTCCTTCATGCACCTCTCGGCGATTTCCTCTGTGTAATAGGGGTTCGGGGCGACGGTGCCCATGCCGCCGGTGTTGAGACCTTCGTCGTTGTCGAGTGCGCGCTTGTGATCCATCGACGATATCATGGGGACTACGGTCTTGCCGTCCGTGAACGAGAGCACCGAGACCTCGGGACCCGTCAGAAATTCTTCGATAACGATACTGTCGCCGCTCTTGCCGAACTTCTTGTCACGCATGATTTCAACGACCGCTTCTTTCGCCTCGTCGCGCGTTGCGGCGATTATAACGCCCTTACCGAGCGCGAGACCGTCCGCCTTTATGACTGTAGGCACGGGTGCTGAGTCGAGATAGGTGAGCGCGTCCTCCGCGCTGTCAAAAACTTCGTACTGTGCGGTGGGTATGCCGTATTTTTTCATCAGGTTTTTTGAAAAAACCTTGCTGCCCTCGATTATCGCGGCGTTTTTGCGCGGACCGAAGCAGGGAATGCCGAGGCTCTCAAGCCTGTCGACGCAGCCGAGCACGAGCGGGTCGTCCGGCGTGACAACGGCGTAGTCTATCTGATTGTTATTTGCAAATTCCGCGATGCCGTCAATATCTGTAGCGCCTATGTTGACACATTCGGCGTCTGCGGCGATGCCGCCGTTTCCGGGCAGGGCGTATATTTTTTTAACTTCGCTGTTCTCTCTGAGCTTTTTTATAACGGCGTGCTCTCTTCCGCCGGAACCTACTACAAGAATGTTCATTTTCAGTCCTCCGTCAATGGTGGAACAGGCGCATGCCGGTGAATGCCATGACCATGCCGTATTTGTCGCAGCACTCTATCACAAGGTCGTCGCGGATTGAGCCGCCGGGCTCTGCGATATATTTTACTCCGCTGCGCTTTGCTCTTTCGATATTGTCGCTGAACGGGAAGAACGCGTCCGAGCCGAGCGACACGCCGTCAATTGAAGCGAGATATTCTTTTATCTCCCCGTCGGTCAGCGGCTCGGGGCGGGAGGTGAAATATTTCTGCCAGTTGCCCTCGGCGCAGACATCCTCTTCGTTTTTGTTGATGTAGCCGTCAATGACATTGTCCCTGTCGGGGCGGCCTATCGAATCCTTAAACGGGAGGTTCAGGACTTTTTCGTGCTGGCGCAGGAACCAGGTGTCTGCCTTTGTGCCTGCGAGGCGGGTGCAGTGTATTCTCGACTGCTGACCCGCGCCGACGCCGATAGCCTGCCCGTCAACCGCGTAGCAGACAGAGTTTGACTGCGTGTATTTGAGCGTGATGAGCGAGATTATGAGGTCGCGCGCCGCGCTGTCGGGGAGATTTTTGTTTTCGGTGACTATATTCGAGAGCAGCTCTCTGTTTATCTTGAAATTGTTTCTGCCCTGTTCAAAGGTTATGCCGTAGACCTGCTTGCGCTCCGTCTCCTCGGGAACATAATCCGGGTCGATTTTCACTATATTGTAGTTGCCCTTGCGTTTGGATTTGAGGATTTCGAGCGCCTCGGGCTCATATCCGGGGGCGATGATGCCGTCGGAAACTTCGCGCTTTATCATCTTCGCGGTCGTCACGTCGCAGACATCGGAGAGGGCGACCCAGTCGCCGAACGAACACATTCTGTCCGTGCCGCGTGCGCGCGCATAGGCGCAGGCGAGCGGGGAGTCGTCAAGCCCCTCAATGTCATCGACGAAGCAAGCTTTCTTGAGCTTGTCGGAGAGCGGAATGCCGACCGCCGCCGAGGTGGGGCTGACATGCTTAAAAGAAGTGACCGCCGGGAGACCGAGAGCCTCTTTGAGCTCCTTGACGAGCTGCCAGGAGTTGAAAGCGTCGAGAAAGTTTATGTATCCGGGTCTGCCGCAGAGTATTTCTATGGGCAGCTCACTGCCGTCCGCCATATAGATGCGGGAGGGCTTCTGGTTGGGGTTGCATCCGTATTTAAGCTCGAATTCTTTCATTTTTATTCTCCTTTTCAAGCGTTCTTGTTTATGAGTCTGCTGTCTTCCGCACCGGTCACGAGATCGGTGTATCTGACATAGAGCGAGATTTTGTTGTCTGCATCGAGGGCGTTCCAAAGTGACTGCGTGAACTCGTCGATATCGTTCGGGATGGCCACTCTCTCCGGCTCGCCCTGAAAGGTGGGAATGGGGTTGCCGTCGCAGACATAGGTGTGGATGAAATGACCGAGACCTGCGAGCGGGGAATAAGAGAATGTATATCTGTTGCACGCACTGCCCGTGGCGTCCGCGCTCTTGAGAATACTCATCTCATATGTGAAATCTTTGTTTTTAAATGTCAGCATGCCGCTGATTCTGGGGGTGAAGTTTGGCGCGTCCGGCTCAAACTCGCGGGTCTCAAGAGCACTCTTGAACGAGCCGCCTGATTTCAGCGCGTCGTTTATTGTATCCGTCTGATCGCCGTTTGTGACGATTATCTTGTTTTCGTAATTTCTGACTGCGGCGTAAATAATGAGACTCGGATCTTCTACTTTTGAAGCGTCGAACGGCTCGGTATAGAGCACTCCGCCGCGCTCGGTGAATATGCGGTTGCGGCTGTTTGCCGAGCGGCCCATGATGAAATATGCGGTGCACGCCTTTGTGCCGTCGGCGCTCTTGCCGATGACGATGCCTCTGCCTACGTAGGAATTGCCCTCAATGAGCTTTGCTATGTCGTTGACTGCGTAAATATCCATTATTTTTCCTCCGCTTTTTTACGGACTATTTCGTCCGATATTTTTTCGGCTGCCGCCGGGAGTATCTTCCATTCGGCGAGCCGCATGACTCTTTTCTGGAGCGTTTCGGGCGTGTCGCCGTCCCTGACTTTGACCGCCTTCTGCATGATGATTTCGCCGCCGTCGGGTATCTCGTTGACGAAATGAACCGTTGCGCCCGTCACTTTGACTCCTTTTTTCAGCGCCGCTTCGTGGACTCGCAGCCCGTAGAAGCCCTCGCCGCAGAACGACGGGATGAGCGACGGGTGGACATTTATTATCCTGCGCTCGTATCTGCGCGTGAAGTCCGCGCTCAGTATGCTCATGTAGCCCGCGAGGACTATCAGGTCTATATTATTTTCTTCGAGTATTTCAATTATTTTTTCTTCAACGGCCGCCTGACTGCCGAATTCTTTCTTGCTGACCATGACGCTCTTGATTCCCGCTTTCGCCGCGCGTTCGAGCGCGTAGGCGTTCGGGTTGCCCGAAACGACCAGCTTTATCTCGCCGTGCTCGATTATTCCGCTTTTCTGCGCGTCGATAAGAGCCTGGAGATTCGTTCCGCCGCCGGAGACAAAAACGGCGATTTCAGCTTTGTTTGCTTTCATTTTTTCTCCCCTCCGATAAGAGTCAGCGCCGGCAGCAGCATTCCGCCGAGCGAGTTGCCGATAACAACAGCGAGCATGAACAGCGCGGCACTCAACGAGAAGATGCCCGATGCGCCGAAATAGAACATGTCGGCTATCGAATGTTCAAATCCGCTTAGAATAAACACCGGCACGCAGAAGAGAATGCCCAAAACGGTGTTCTTCTCTTTATATGTGCTCACCGCAAGATACATCAGTATTCCGCAGAGAAATGCGCGGACAAGGGTCTGCCAAAACGCTTGGGTGAGCTTGCCGGAGCAAATTGCAGTTGCCGTCTCGCCGAGCTGCGGCATAGAGCCCCGCACGAGCATGCCGAGAAGAAATGTCGTTATAAGATTGCCGATGAGTATAACCGCAAGAGCGGCAAAATCACTCTTCTTGTGGCTCTCAATTATATATCCGACCCTGCCGGTGTAGAGCGCGTAGCCCTTGAGGCAGATGCAAAGCAGAGCCACCGAAAACAGCACCGCGCCGACATATCTGTTCTCACAAGCGAGAAATACACAGCCGCCGATGGAAATCAACACACCCGCGCATATAGAACTCAGAAAGTTTTTCAGCATATCTCGATTTTCTCCGCAGACGAGACTATTTCACCTATGATGTAGGGCTCTTCGCCCGAGGCTCTGAGAATACCGAGCGCCTCGTCGGCGTCGTCCTTTGAAACGACTATGCTCATGCCCACACCCATGTTGAATGTGTTGAACATATCGCGCTCGCAGATATCTCCCGCCTTTGCGATGAGATCAAATATCGGCAGAACTTTTACCGCCGAGCGGTCTATCTTCGCGCCGAGCGAGTCGGGGATGCTTCTCGGGATGTTTTCATAGAAACCGCCGCCCGTGATGTGGGATATGCCCTTGACCTTTATCTTTTCGAGCAGGGCGAGAACGGACTTTACATATATCTTTGTCGGCGTGAGCAGGGTCTCGCCGATGCTCTTGCCGCCGAGCTCGTCAACGGGGAGGGTGAGATTGCGGTTTTCAACATCAAAAACTTTTCTCACGAGCGAGAAGCCGTTTGAATGAACGCCGCTCGAGGGGAGCGCGATTATAACATCGCCGGGGGTCATGGTCTTGTTGTCGATGATTTTATCCTTGTCAACTACGCCCGTGCAGTAGCCCGCGAGGTCGTATTCGTCTATCGGATAAAATCCGGGCATCTCCGCGGTCTCGCCGCCGATGAGCGCCGCGCCCGACTGAACGCAGCCCTCGCAGACGCCGCTGACAATGTCCGCTATCCTCTCGGGATAGTTCTTGCCGCAGGCTATGTAATCGAGGAAGAACAGGGGCTTTGCGCCGCAGCAGATTATATCGTTGACGCACATAGCCACGCAGTCGATGCCGACGGTGTCGTGCTTGTCCATGAGAAAGGCTATCTTGAGTTTCGTGCCGACTCCGTCGGTGCCGCTGACGAGCACGGGCTTTGATATGCCCGTCAGGTCTAATTCGAACAGACCGCCGAAGCCGCCTACATCCGAGCATACGCCCGAGGTGAGCGTGCGCGCGATGTGCTTTTTCATAAGCTCCACTGCCTTGTATCCCGCGGTTATGTCAACGCCCGCGTCGGCGTATACATCGGACTTTGATATCTCGTTCATGTTTTAAACCTCCGAGTTGAGTTCTGCCGAAACGGCGGCGTCCTTTTCGAGGACTGCTTTGGCGTCGGCGGCGCGTTTATCTTCAAGCTTCTTTGCAAGCTCCGGCTCGCTCAGCGCGAGTATCTGAGCCGAAAGCAAAGCGGCATTGGCTCCTCCGTTTATCGCAACAGTCGCAACGGGTATGCCGGAGGGCATCTGTACTGTTGAAAGGAGGGCGTCAATGCCGTCGAGGGTATTGGATTTGCAGGGAATGCCGATAACGGGCAGGGTGGTGTTCGCCGCAATGGCTCCGGCGAGATGCGCCGCCATGCCTGC